>Ga0209272_10000145_pt1 | contig 81381 bp, 80 predicted proteins | sample tdDd002_FD_187125 | JGI IMG/M metagenome (GOLD analysis project Ga0209272, IMG submission 187125) | Marine sediment microbial communities from the Atlantic coast under amendment with organic carbon and nitrate - tdDd00.2 (SPAdes)... | ecosystem: Environmental > Aquatic > Marine > Coastal >...
ATAAAGAATGAAAGTATTATTTAGAAAAATTCTATTCGTAAAGAGTAACCTCTATCTATATCCTTACAGTATTACTAATTTGGATAATGATTTAAATAGAATCTTTGAAGCAAAATATTTTAACAACAGAACAACGCTAAGAGGAAAAGACATAGCAGAAAATCAATTTTCTCTTTGGGAAAAATGGAATTTCTTCCGTGGTGTTAAGTCCTCTGATGCATTGGCTTTTTTTTCAGGAACTAAGTTTTCTAAAAATGGTAAAACATACATTATTGGAACTATATATCCTAACCCGATTACAGTGCTTGGATTCTATCTAACATCTATAATTTTCGTTCTATCGTTATTACAACAAACCGAGACTGGTTTAACTTTTGGGAAAATTGAAATCTCATTACCTGTTGGATTAATTAGTATCGCTTTATTATTAATGTCGGTATATTTTAGATGGAGTATTCAAAGAAAGGTCGAAGTCGAATTAAATATAAACAACACGCACCACAACAAAAGCTAAATTTCATAGGCGGTTGAAGTGAATTGAAAGTCTAGTACAAGAATAAACACCAGCAAGCTACCAAAATTGGTTTGCTTAAAAATATAAACAAATTTATGCGGCTTGCTTCTTTAGCGGTTTGATAGGACAACTGTTTTAATCGCCCACGAAACTTAGCAAGACCGTTGTGTTTAATTTAATCAAACCACTATGCAAAGACATTTAATAATTCTTAGTTTATTATTTTTAATTTTTTCTACTGTTTTAGTTGGACAAGAAGAAGTCGATAAAGAAAATTTCAGCCAAACATTACTTATAGAGGACTTTGATTACATGTTGAAGGCACTAGAGAAGACTCATCCTAATCTATACGCATATATACCAAAGAAAGAATTCCAGAACAAAACAGATGAGATAAAAAAATCAATAAATAGACCACTGTCCAAACCTGAGTTCTTTAAAATTCTTCTTAAGACCATAGCATTAGTCAAACAAGGGCATACCAGGGTATTTGGAGATCCTGGTTTTAAAGCTTTCCAAAAAGCTGGAGGTTTAGCTTTTCCATATAATGTGAAATTTGATTCAGATCATATTTATATAAACGAGAATTACTCTTCTAACAAAACATTGATAAAAGGAACAGAATTGATAGCCATAAATCGAATACCTGTTTGTAGAATAATTGATGATTTTACACCTTATTTGAGAGTTAGACCCAATGGTTTTATAGGATCAACTCTTGAGTTTAATTGGACAAGATATTTATGGATGGTATATGGTTTTGATAAGCAATTTACGTTAAGCTACATTCTACCCAATGAAGATATCATTAGGACTGATACGGTGATAGGTGTGGGCGAAGAACAATTGAAGAAGAAAAAGTCTGAAAAAGATAGGTTTCGCTTCCGTATAGAAAAGGATAGAAATTTGGCAGTTATGACGATCAACACATTTGAATTTGATTTTGACGAATACAACCAGATTTTGCTTAATTCATTCTCGAGTATAAAAGAAGAAAAAATTGAAAACCTAATCATCGATATCAGAGAAAATGGCGGAGGTAACGCTGATCTTGTTAGCATATTGGTCGATTACCTTACCGATAAGCCATATATAACTACATCATCTTCGCAAATGAAGACAAGCGATATAACCAAGAAATGCTATACTACACATCCTATATTTATAAATGCCTGGGAACAGGCTCGTAAAGCGGAAGGTGATTCAGAAGGTTTTCAGGAAGTTCTGAAATCCATATTTGAAAAACCTTCTGGCACACTAACCGATTTCCCGAAGAAAGAAGTTATTCCTACTAGTAATGAAAATCGTTTTGGAGGTAATTTATATGTTCTGACAAGTCATCCTACCTTCTCTGCGGCGACAGGATTCAGTGTGATTATTAAGGATAACAAAATAGGAAGTATTGTTGGTGAAGAAACGTCGGATAATCCAACAGATTATGGATGTATTATGCTGTTTGAGCTCCCTCATACAAAGATTAACATACAAAATTCAACAGAATATACAGTTCGTCCTGCTGGTTATGATGATGAACATGGTGTAATCCCCGATTTTAGAATAAAATCAACGTATTCTGATTTTCTAAATGGAACGGACAAGATCATGAATTATACTTATTGGTTGATAGATGAAGGAATAAAAAACTAAACACAACAAAAGCTAAATTTCATGTGCGCTAACAAGCAATTTGAAAGTTTAGTGCAATTAATAAACACCAGCAAGCCACTTAGATTTGGTTTGCTAAAAAATATAAACAAATTTATGCGGCTTGCTTTTTTAGCGGTTTGATAAGACAACTGTTTTAATCGCCCACGAAACTTAGCAAGACCGTTATGCGTAAAAACGAACCAGAGAGATGATTAAAATAAAAGAAAGATTTATAAATATGATATCCATTTTTATTTTGTTGATATCATTAATACTAACCCATAGTTGTAACATTGATGATAATAAGAAAGCTTATTTGGAAAAGGTTTTGAGTAATCTAGAACAAATAGAATCTGCTACATATTTCTCAGTTCGGTCGGGTTTTGCTCCTTATGATACAATTGCATATTCTGTTTATGAAAATTATATTAATGAATACCGTAATCCTTCAGATACCTTTGTCGGAGCAAGTTTTGTAATTCTTAATAGAAAGAATACTACAAAGATGGATTACTGCTATGATGGAGAAATGAGAGCACGTGTACATTGGGATGAAAAAACAATGGAGATCGATAGCTTTAAAAATAATGCACGACCATACAGAGTAGTGCTTGCTCCATTTTACAAACGAGCAATAAGATTGCTGCAATATACCTTGGAAACTAAAGATAGCATAACAATTGATTCAAAAGACTTTGGCGATTCGATTCAGTATAATATTACCGTGCATGACACGGCAGTTGAATTTGGTTTTAGTAAAATCTCTTATACCCCTGCTATTTATGGTACTCACAAAGGAGAAGCATCTAAGTATGGTATATGGATAAATAAGTCAAATAATTTGCCCTATCGTGTGTTACGAGATATGCCTCATGATAAATCGGGGGAAGTTATTAGCGACATTAAATTTAACAAAGTCAAACTTGAGAATTTCGTAGCATCAGAATATTTCCCAGATTTCCCTCTTATAAGTGAAGTAGAACCTGCAAAGCCAAAAGTAAATTTACTAGGGAAAGTTGCCCCAAATTGGATGTTATATGATACAGATAGCAGTATAGTAGCCCTAGATAGTTTGAAAAGCAAAATATTGATGATTCAGATTACCAGTGTTAGTTGTGGTCCATGTAAGGCATCCATAGGTTTTTTGAAAAAACTGGCTACAGAATATGATAAGAAGGATTTCGATTTTGTAGCTATTGAAGGTTTTAGTAGAAACTCAAAAGTGCTTCAGAAATATCAAGAAAGAAATTCATTTAATTATAAATTCTTAATGTCTACAAAGGAAGTCTCTAATAATTATCAAATCAAGGAGATTCCTGTTTTCTATATACTTGATGAAAATCGAATTATTCGGAATATAATACGCGGATATGGAATAGAAACAACGGATAAAGAAATTAGGGATGCTATAAATAAACTGATTTAGTATGTTTCAACGCATAACAAAAGCTAAATTTCATGGGCGCTGATGAGCAGTTTGAAAGTTCGTTCAATTAATCCCGACAAGTCGGGACCAGCAAGCCAATTAAAATTGGTTTGTTCAAAATATAAACAATTTCACTCGGCTTGCTTACTTGGCGCATTGATAAGGCAACTCTTTAAATCGCCCACGAAACTTAGCAAGACCGTTAGCCATAATTTTTACGAACAAAATGAAAAATACAATTTTACTAATTTTAGTATTTCTCCTTTATTTTAATCAATCACATTCTCAAAAGCTGCTTGATTTTAATGAGAAGATATCCAGCTATGATATAAGTTCATTATATGTTGAATCCACATCTCCTGAAAAATATTCAGATATAACAATAGATAAAGTAGAACCTATTGGATTCTTTGGTGAAAATTTTCAGCGATTTTATGTGCATATGATTTCAATAGTTCAGAATAATAATGACCCTCTTGAATATTATGTATATGGTAAATCAAAATTGAAGCAGAAAATAAGCTCATTTTCAGGAAAAATGAAAATTACAAAATGCCAAATTCTTGACGAGGAAGATGTTGCTAATTGTAGGCGTGGATTTGTTACTCTCAAATACGAATTCTTCGAGGACAAATTAAATGGTGGTACTGGTAAATTTATTGGTACTTGTCAGAGTAGTTTCTTTATTGATGATGAAAATAAGATATTCTATGATGCAATATATTTATATGCGGATAGTTTTGACAATAATCAATTTGAGGGTAATTGGGTTAGCTATAGTTCTGATAAATCATATAAGTGTAATTGGGGTGATTTTAGAATTCCTGGTTCTGAAGAACTTGATACTGGGACAGGAGAATTTAAAGTGTTAAAAAAATATCTTAATAACGGGTGGAAATCATATCAATATGCAAAGGGATATGGTTATGAATCAGAAGTATCAAGGGAAGAGATAGAAGCGGCAGAATCTCTTGAAAAAGAAGAATGGTGGAAATAAAAAAACTATGGCTAACAAAAGCTAAATTTCATGGGCGTTGACGAGCAGTTTGATAGTTTAGTACAATTAAGAAACACCAGCAAGCCCATTAAATAGGGTTTGTTAAAAATATATAGGAAATTTAATAGGCTTGCTTATTTGGCGCATTGATAAGATTACTCTTTGAAATCGCCCACGAAACTTAGCAAGACCGTTAGCCACAAGCAGAAAAAACTAAGATGGAAGAAAAAGAAAAACCAAGACTTTCGAGATTAACTGCAATAATAACACAGCTTCAATCTAAAAGGATTGTTACCGCAAATTATCTAGCCGAAAAGCATAATGTTAGCGTAAGAACCATTTATAGAGACATTCGCACACTTGAACAATCAGGAATACCTATTATAACAGAAGAGGGTAAGGGATACTCTATTATGGAAGGATATCATCTTCCACCTGTTGTTTTCTCCGAAGATGAAGCCAATGCTTTAATTACTGTTGAACAGTTGGTTAATAAAAATAAAGACCAGTCGTTTAGTGAAAATGTTTCTAGTGCCATAGAAAAAATTAAAGCCATTTTAAGGTATTCTCAAAAAGGAAATGCGGATTTGTTGGCAGACAGAATATACTTTGGCGGTAATAATAAAGAGGAAAGAACAAGCAACAACTTAATGAAGATTCAATCGGCTATAACCCGATTTCAAGTTTTAAAGATTGAGTATAATTCTTCGGAGAATAAACAAACAACTCGAAATATTGAGCCTTTTGCCATCTATAGCATCCATGGAAATTTTCTACTTATTGCTTTTTGTAGGTTGAGAAATGATTTTAGGGCTTTTCGAATAGATTACATCGAATCACTCACTGTTGAAAACAAAACGTTTACACCGCATAATATGACAATACAACAGTATTTTGAAGAATATGTGCAAAAACAAAAACACCCCTGACATACCTCTGTCATAACCCTACATTAGTTTTGCAGTAGTATTAACTAAAAACAATTTAAAATGGAAATTCTTAAAATCGTTATCTTATCGTTATCAAGTCTTATGTTATTTTTTGTAGGTGCAATGAGGTTAAGCAATCCTACAAAAACCTATTTGAAAAACTCTGGTATTAAACTAGAAAATGATGTCAACTTGTTGAACGAAATGAGAGGAGTAAGTGCTTTAATGCTCTGTGGGGGAATTATTATTTCTTTAGGCATAATTATCCCAAGTTTAACACAAACATCATTTGTTGTTGCATCATTGATTTTTCTAGGATTTGCGATAGGTAGATTAGTGAGTACAGTTGTTGATGGAAAACCTAACAAACAATTAACCCAAGGTATCTTTTTTGAACTTGTTTTAGGAGCAGCAAACATTTTTGGTTTGGTGCAGACTTTGATATAGAAATTTATATTATTTATTTCTCTCAATGAAAGTATATAATGCCAGTGGCTAACAAAAGCTAAATTTCATGGGCGGTGATACTCAGTTTGAACGCTTAGATCAATTAATAAACACCAGCAAGCCACCTAGATTTGGTTTGCTAAAAAATATAAACAAATTTATGCGGCTTGCTTATTTGGCGGTTTGATAAGGCAACACTTTAAATCGCCCACGAAACTTAGCAAGACCGTTAGTTGCAATATGCACAGAGTGTTTGCAGTACGAATACTTAATTGAAAAAAAATGAATAAAAGAAAAATTATTTTTATCTGCCTTATTGGATTAATATATTCAAATTTATCTGCTCAAGAAATTTCATGGACAAATAAAGCAAGCCTTCCAAAGCCAATGAGAGGAACTGCAATTACATGCAACAATAAAATTTATTTTATGGAAGCACATCCCAAAATTTCAGGTGTTTATGAATATTGTCCAATTAAAGATACCTGGGATAAAAAAACTGATATGATAACTCAGGGATGGAATGTGAATTTAGCTGAAGTTAATGGTATTATCTATACAATTGGAGGAGATCCTTTTCGAAATAGAAATGAATCATACGATCCCATTAATAATATTTGGAATACCCTGTTACCGATGCCTACTGCAAGACAGCATAGTAATTGTTGTGTGGTAAACAATAAAATCTATGTCATGGGAGGAAGAACGAGTTGGGCTGATAAAACAGATAAAAACGAGGTTTATGATCCAAAAACAGATTCTTGGCAAAGTTTATCACCCTTGCCAAATCCAGTTGAAAATCCAATAATTGCTACTGTTGATAACAATATTTATACACTTTGTGGAAATATTTTATGGATGTATGATACGTCATCTGATAAGTGGGAAACAAAAGAGAATTGTCCTGCTTGGATTTCAGTAATGTTTGGTTGTGCCGTTATAAGTGATAAAATAATTATTCCTGGTGGACAAAATGAAGAAGAAAAAGCGGTTTCAAGTGTCTATATTTATGATACTAAAAAAGATAAATGGTCTAAATCTACTGATTTGCCTAAACCAATTCAAATAGGAGGTATTGCCACGCTTAATGGTAATTTATATATGATTGGTGGGTGTAATAATGATTTCAGTAAATATGATAATGTATATGAAGGAATACTGGTGGAATAACATACAGCAACTAACACGCAATATAGCAAAAAGCGGTGAAGTGCTTAATTGGAGCGGTTTTTGCCCGTTTGGGCTTCATCTTGGCTTGATAGTGAATCACTCGCAATCCGCGTCATGCCATATTGCCAAACGTTACCGCCAATAGAAGAACAACAGCACCGATAAATAACATAAATTGAAAATAAAGACCAGATTAGAAATATGAAGAAAATAATTTTATCGGTAATCTTTATACTAGTATTGTATCCAGTTTTTTCACAGGAGATAAACCGGACAATATTAAGCGAAACAGACCCGGATGGATTATATCTAAATGATGGGGATTCCGACACTTTATTTTATTATGATTTGACACCTAAGTCTAATAAGGGCACAATCTTAATTTTACTATCAGGATTTTTTCGTGATTCAAAAGAAGTATTTCAAAGGACTAATTTACCAAGCTTAGCATACGAGAAAAACATTATTACGCTGATACCATCATTAAACTCAAGAATTCATGCAGATACTGCTTGTTTTAAATTGATTAATGATATGATTATTGATTATTCGAAACGAAACGGAATAGAGGTTAAAAATATAATAATAATAATAATAATAGGTGGATTGTCAGCTGGTGGAATTTCATCTCTTACTTATGCGGTTTGGATGATTAAAAACCCACATAGTATAATTCCATCGCCAAAAGCATGCTTTACAGTTGATTCGCCAGTTGACTTGTTTAATTTCTGGTTTGTTGAAAAAAGACTTGTTGATAGAAATTGTTCCGATGCAGCAGTAGGAGAAGCTAATTACGTTTTGCAATACTTCGATAAATATTTAGGTGGTACACCTGATAGTGTACCAGAAGCCTATAAAAAAGCATCTCCGTTTTCAAGAACAGAAAAAGATGGAGGCAATATTGCCTATCTTAAAAACATTCCAGTTCGTGCATACTGTGAACCAGACATTAACTACCATTTAGAAAAATGTGAGGACTATTTCGATATGAATGCAGCTGATTTATCATCAATGATTAATTGCCTTAGAATACAGGGAAATAGTAGAGCCGAATTTATTACAACTATAAATAAGGGATACAGACTTGATGGAACAAGGCATCCACATTCTTGGTCAATTTTAGATAGCGAGGAATGTGTTGATTGGATTGAAAAAACAATAACTGATGAATAAACTACTGGCGGTAACAAAAAATATTGGTCATTGGGCGGATGATGCTAAATTTGAAAGTGAATACAATTAATAAAACATATATCGGCTTGATAACTTGGAGCTTTGAAATGCCCAACGCCCCATATTCAGACCGTTGGCGGTAATGCAATTACCTGAAGCAATAGAATATAGAAATTGATTAAAATAATAAAATGGAAAACTTTCAAAAATTTGAAGGGATTGATTACGTGAATAATTTTGCGGTAAGAATTAATTCGATGCATCAATTAGTTGAAAAAAACTTAAGTGGACTAATAAACTCTGATAATCTAAAAATTATTGACATAGGAGGTGGTCCAGGAATTGGGGCAAAAATTACAGATAAATTTGGAAAAAGAGTTAAGCTGTTAAATGTTGAACCTTCAAATAATATTGATGAAATTCCTGATTTAAATAATATTGATTATTCTACATTGAAATTATCATTTAAGGATGCTTTAAAATATCAATTTCCATGGGGAGCAGATATGTTTCTAATGATAAGTGCAGCTCACGAGATTTCATTATCAAATACTAAGACTCCAAAAGAGAATAAAGAAATTTTCTTTCAAGATATTAAAGGTTTCCTAAAGATAAATTCTAAGCCCAATGCTGTAATATCGATAGGATTTCCAAATTATAAAGTTGGAGTGACTGAAGCTGAAGTATTAACACAGCGTGAATTTGTTGATTCTTTGATGGGACATTCTCATCCACCTGAGGAATTCTTTACCATAGAAGAATTTAAGACTGCCTTTTCAGCAGAGCCAATACTTTTTGATCAGACTCCAATGGTTTTAACTGGACAGACAGAAAATGAAACAAAACTGGTGGCAAATTTTGCGGTATTTAGAATAAGCGATATTCAATAAATAAAAAGCACATACCGCCAACACGCTGGTATAAAGCATATGGAGTTCGTGATTTCTTGAATATTAATCAGGTAATTGAACACTGCCAAATCTTTTATTTGGCATTAAAATGAAAAGATAAAATCAAATAAAAGCTTTGGCTCACTGGTGTTTTGGAAAGTTTGCTGGTAAAATCTCCATACGCTTCATCCAGCCAACGTTGGCAGCAATTAAGAAAAGAGTATAATGACAACTAAATATTTTGTTGACAGAAAAGATTGGAGAAAATGGCTCGAAACAAATTTTGAGACCGAAGATGATATTTGGTTAGAATATCCATTGAAAAAGACAGGTAAAGAAAGAATCATATACAATGAAGCAGTTGAAGAAGCTTTATGTTTTGGATGGATTGACAGCACAGTTAAATCATTAAACGAAGAGACCTCTATTCAAAGATTTTGTAAACGAAGAAAAAAAACGTCATTCTCACAACCAAATATTGAACGATTGAAATGGCTCTTTGAAAACAACTTGATTCACTACTCAATTAGAAATGAAGTCTTAAAAATAATTCAACAAGAATTTATTTTTCCAGAAGACATAATTAAGCAGTTAAAGTCAGATAAGGCTGTTTGGAAGAATTATCAAAGCTTTTCAGAGTCATATAAACGAATCAGAATTGCATACATTGATAGTGCAAGAAAAAGACCTGATGAATTTGACAAACGTTTGAATAACTTCATTGACAAGACAAAAGAGAATAAATTGATTAAAGGATTTGGTGGAATTGACAAATATTATTGAAGATAAAAACTGCTGCCAACAAAAGCTAAATTTCATGGGCGCTGAAGAGTGGTTTGAAAGTTTAGTGCAATTAATAAACACCAGCAAGCCAACTAAATTGGGTTGTTAAAAATATAAGCAAATTTATTCGGTTTGCTTCTTCAGCGGTTTGATGAGACAACTGTTTTAATCGCCCACGCAACTTAGCAAGACCGTTATCAGCAACAAAAAAGCCCTATCAAATTGACAGGGCTCAGTTAAACTTATTATCTAAATATTATAATCCACTGAAACCAACACCTTCAAACATCATGCTTGGTGTTTGCCACGCACGATCTTTTAATGGATCGTTACCAATCGCAATTAGATTATTCCAAATTTCTTTATGATTTCCGGTAATGTTCATACCTGATACAGGATGAAGTATTTCTCCTTTTTTAACATAGAACCCCTCTACTCCAACCGAAAAATCACCCGTTGCAGGATTTGAATTACCTCCGTTAAAACCAGTTACCAAAATACCTTCATTCATATCTTTGGTCAAGGCTGATAAGTCTTTATCTCCCAGTTCAAAAATCAGATTAGATGCCGAGCTTGTAGTTGGTTCCATATCTAACTTCTTACCGTAATAATCACCGATATAATAAGTTTGAAGTATACCATTCTCTATTACCGTCATTTTACGAGCAGCCAAACCATCACTATCATACAATCGTGAATTGCGTCCTGATTCAATAAATGGATTATCGGTAATACTCAATAAATCAGAAGCAATTTTATGACCAATCTTTCCTTCTAAAAAGGATCTTTTTTGCTGAATATTATAACCATACATCGGTTGAAGAAGAGACCTAAATACACGGCCTACTGATCTGTTTTCAATCAGCATTTCCATTTTTCCCGACTTAATTGTCTTGGCTCCAATTTTCCTTAAAGCTCTTTCAACGGCATATTTCCCAACACCTTCTCCTGATAATTGATCCCAAAATCTTGCGGCATTATAATGATAATCACTTGGACGGCTATCTCCACCATTTACTGATGCGCTTGCGCTAACAGAATATGATGTTGATTCTTTGAAACCCTCAACACCATTACTCAACACTAAATAACTACGGTAAAATCCATCATTATAAGATCCGGTAACGCTAATAATTCTTTCATCCATACCTGTCGTTTCAGCCTCAACTTGCATTGCCAAATCAATTTTCTGACGAGGATCAATTGAGTCATAACGTGAATCAAATAGTTTCAAATCCTTTTCGGTCCCATCATAACAAAGATGACGATCTGGTAAAGAACGATATTGATCTTCAGCTAAATAATTCGTTCCTAGAATAGCCTCCTTGATAAATTTCTCAAGATCATTCCTATCAAGTCGATTAGTGGAATGTGTCGAGTATTTTCCGTTCACATAAAGCTTAAGGCTTAATCCACTTTGAATTGATTCCTGTATTTTTTCTATTTTCTGCTTTCTTACCTCTACTTCCGATTCCTTAGAATCAGAAACCGAAACTGAAACTTCTTTTGCGCCATTTTCTTTGGCATATTTGGAAGCCCATTGGGCCAATTCCACTTTTTTATTGTCTTTCATCGAAACTTCTTTTTAATTGATTAAAAGTAAACTCTAATGCTTCATTAAGCATTAATACCACCAACAGTCAGCTGTGTTACTTTAACTGTTGGCAATCCCATAGAAACGGGAACACCTTGTCCTCCCTTACCACAAGTCCCTGTACCACAATCAATTTTCAAATCATTACCTACCATTGAGATTTGACGAAGAGCTTCAGGCCCATTACCAATCAGATTTACATCTTTTATCGGTTGGGTCAGTTTACCATTTTCAATTAAATAACCAGATTTCACATAGAAAGTAAAATCACCGGCTCCAATTTTAACTTGTCCGTTTGTAAATGTATCGACATAGATACCATCCTTTACACTTGAAATAATATCTTCTTTGCTGTGAGGTCCGGCTTCCATATATGTATTTCTCATACGCGGAATTGGTGCATAACGGAAAGATTCCCGACGTCCATTTCCTGTTGGTGCCACATTGTAATGTTTTGCACTAATTCTGTCGTGCAGATAACTGGTTAATACACCATTTTCGACCATTTTTGTTTTCTGGGTAAGAATTCCCTCATCATCAATATTCAGAGTTCCCCTATAATTTGGATTAGTTCCATCATCAATAATAGTCACAAAATCTTCTCCTACCTTTTGCCCCATTTTATCACTAAAGATTGAGGTTTCCTTCCGATTAAAATCAGCTTCGAATGCGTGCCCCATTGCCTCATGTAACAAAATTCCAGCTCCTCCGGCAGCCAAAACCACCTCCATTTGTCCTGCTTTCGGTTTCACAGCTTCAAATTGTTTATTGGCGCCCTCTACCACTTCATTCGCTATTTCATCTATTAGCTCTTCATTCAAATATTCGTATCCGATTCTCATGGAACGGGATGCAAAGAAATCTTCTCGTCTATCTCCTTTTTCCATAACACAAACAGCAATAAAACTCACCATAGGGCGATAATCAAAACTTACCACGCCTTCTGAATTCGCAAAAAGAATATAAGAAGAACTGTCGTTGAGATAAACCTGAACCTTAGCCACTTTATCATCCAAATTAAAAACCTTATCGTTCAATTTTTGGAGGTATGGTATTTTTTGCTTGATAGATACATCCTCCCAGGAAGTTTTAATTTTACAGAATTCAGGATGTACTCTTTCCTGCAAATTGATAGGTGGATAGTCTTTGTTTTCATTTGCAATACTTGCCGCTGTTTTTGCAACTTTTTTCATGGCATCCAAAGAAATTTCTTCTGAGAAAGCATAACCGGTCTGATCTCCTTTCAAAACGCGTACACCTACTCCATAGTCAATGTTAGATCCCGCACGATTTACTTGCTTATCTTGAAGCCCAACATAGTTTGAAAGAGAATGTTCGAAATACAGATCACAATAATCTCCTCCTCTTGATAAGGCTTCAGCAAGTACCTTTTGAAGCATTTCTTTGTCAACATTAAAATGAGCAAAATACTCTTCTAAGCCTGATTGTTCGGTAAGACGATTACATCCCATACTTAAGAATGAGGGCAAAATTGCCATTCCCGCTAGAGAGAAAGATCCTGTTCGGATAAACTTTCTTCTTGAAAATTCATTGTTCATATAAAAGTTTTTTTAGGGTTTGGGTTTTCTTTGAATTCTTTGGTGCCGAAAAAGTTAAGACTTTTTATTATCATAACAAAACCTTATTTGTGAAAATCACAAATAAACAGACGAAATCGTGAAGTTGAACAATGCAGGAAAGATTCATATACTTTCAAGCTTTAAAAAAAAAGCAATATCCAATTACCGCTATCGCTTTTTCTGATTGTTACAAACCAATATTGTCCTATTTATTTTTTTGTATTGGGCTATCGACCCAAACCCGACTACCTATTTTTGGCTTGATCCAAAAAACGAGGCAAAAAAGTGCACAGCCCAAGCCTTTACATACAAACCATCTTAAGCAAATCCTTATTTTAATTAGGCGCTATTGAAAATACACTTAGAATATTCATTCAAAATAGGAATGCTATTTCCCCCTTTACAAGGGATATGAACGAAGGACAGAGGGGTGTTCAATTATTATTTATTTTATGAACAAGCTCGGTTAAACCCAACAAACTATTGATCATAGAGACGCCAAACACAATCTTTTTCATTATTTTTTTGTTCAATTAAAAAAACACTACATTTATTAAGCCTTTTACAATACATAAACTTAAATGAGTCGTTTTATACCCACATCAAACAAGATGAAATCGTTAGATGATTACATAGATTTCTTAAATGACTATTCTGGTGATAAAAATTTTAATAAAAGTATGGATACTCAACCCGTTATACATAAATTAGAATTCTCCTTGCCAGGGGGTGGGTATGAAACAAAAAAAACAAATTTAAGTGTTTGTGTCATAGACCTTAATCTGACAAATATAGGACAAGACATCTTAGAAGATTATAAAGTATATCTGAACTTTGAGAATGTTGTAAAAGCAGATAGTGTTGAAAAAAAGCACGGATTCATAGACTCTACTAAGTACACTTACAATGTTCACTTCAAGGATGATTATAATGCAGAATTTATACCAGAATCACCAATTTTGGTTCAAAACGATTCAGTTGACTTAGATCGGATTTGCTTTAAAACAAGTCATCAGAAAACTATTTCATATATAAATTGGAAAGTTCTCGCAAGAAACTTTATGAGTTCAGGAAGGCTTGAATTGAATATCAATCCAATCATTGAAATCGAAGACCATAATAAGTACGTTGACAATCCAGACGATTATGAAACGATTAAAAGAATAAAGTGTAGATATGAATCCAATTAAAAGCTGATAACAAAAGCTAAATTTCATGGGCGTTGATGAGCAGTTTGAAAGTTTAGTTCAATTATTAAACACCAGCAAGCCACTAGAATGACTCACCTACCCTATTTCAAAAGGTGTTCGTGATTTAAAAATGGGTTTGCTTAAAAATATAAACAAATTTATTGCGGCTTGCTTCTTTAGCGGTTTGATAAGGCAACTGTTTTAATCGCCCACGCAACTTAGCAAGACCGTTACAAACAATTGATCTTGGAAGATAATGGTGCTCGCTGGCAAGCGTGTCGCCATTTTTACTTTAATGCAGTTGCTTGTTAAGATTGAACTTCATCTGTTTTGCTTAGCGAGACTTTGCTCGTGGTCACGCGAGACGACTCCCTGCATGAACCTCCCCCGCCTTGTCACTATATTTGCATTGGAAAGCTCAACTTATCCAATTTGCTTCTCCCCTTGCTTAGCATTGCTTAAAAGTGCTTTAAAAACCTGGTTGGGTATGACTGCTGTGAACACTAAAGGGGTTTTATCCTTTGTGTAGGTAGTGCGTGCTGTATGCTGCGCAAATTGTCACACAGCCTCATTGCTTATGGGTACAAGTGTGGGATTGATTATCAGGGGGCAAATTTCTATGCCAATGCTCTCCTCTATTATGGCTTTGTAATAGCAAGCATCTCACACAAGACCGTATACAACTCGTTTGTAACACACGCTATATGACAAAGGCGGGCCGTAGGTCTTCAAACGAATGTGCTTTGAATGGCACGGGAAGTTATCTACTTTAGAATTGTTATGGTTAATTGTAATCCAAAAATAGTTACCTTCCCTTCTTAAAATACTGAAACATAAATCAATAAAGGCGCTTACGGTACATCGCGCCATCCGTTAAGCTTTATTATAAAAACAAAACCTATGAGAAGAATTATATTATTAGCAATAATTACTGGATTTATTTCCTGCGATTCTAAGAATAGCAAAACGACAAATGTAGCCCAAGAGAAAGTTGAGGATAACGCAGAACTAATTGAAATCTTTAAAAGTGACCAGGCGGATAGAAGAACAGAAAATATTAGTAGGGATATTATAAACTATAACGATAGTTTAAGGGAAGCAAGAGTCTATGAATTATTAGATTCAAATAAAGTACGTACCTCGAGAGACTATAATAATGCAGCATTGATTTTTCACCATGGAGAAGACTCCATTGCATATGGAATGGCTGTGAAACTAATGCGAAAATCTATAGAAATAGAACCAACTAGAAATAAATGGTTGCTGGCAAGAGCAATTGACAGGGATTTATTGAGCAGGAACAAACCTCAAATATATGGTACGCATTATAAGAGATTGGATGACCAAACTGTTGTGAGAGAAGAAATGGACACAACAAAGGTTGCTGACGCTGAGAGAATTGAATGTGGTGTGGAAACTTTAGCTAAACAAAGAGAGAAAATAAAACGATTGAATCGTAAAAAACTAAGAGAATTACTCAATGACGGGAATAGTGTAGCAGAATTAATTCGATTTGTCAAACAGGAAAACATCAATGATTCAGAATATGATTTGTCTGAAAGTGCAATTAATAGTATCGGTTATCAACTTATGAACCAAGAAAAAAAAGAAGAGGCCTTGGGTATTTTTAAATTAAATACAGAGTTATACCCAACTAGTTTTAATGTTTTTGATAGTTACGGAGAGTGTCTTTTAGCATTAGGGGACAAAGAAGACGCAATTACAGCTTATAAGAAATCGTTAGAATTAAATCCAAAGAATAAAAATGCTGAAAAAGTATTGTCAGAAATGAAATAACAAAGCATAACAATGTGTCATAAGTAATGTGGGGGAAGTGCAATATTTGAACGTAATAACATTAAATAAACGGTGGTCAAATTTGATAGTTTGGAGCTTCGAAGTCCCCCACTACTCATTCACGAGCCCTTAGTTAAGGTGAATTTAGGAATCAGAATATTATGAAAAACATTATTAAATATGTAATTATTTCCCTGTTACTTGCAGTGATTATTTCTTTTACAATATTATCAATAAAATATTCACCGACTTATGTATACAGATTGGTGCGATTAAATATTGGGGACGTATATGATTACAAATATTTTGAAAATAGAATCATTAACACCAACGACAGTACTTTTTATTTTCCAAAGAAATTAGATGAGGATTATGTTGAATCTTTATTTATCGACGAAATTAATAATTCTGGCTGCAGCACTTTTGATGAATGGGCTGAAAAATCGAAAACAACGGCCTTGATTTTTATCCGTCGAGATACTATTCTATATGAAAAATATTTCAATGGTTTTGAAAGAGATTCCTATTTTCATTCCATGTCAATGGCAAAATCATTTATTTCTACACTTATTGGTTTTGCAATTCAGGATGGACTTATAACGAGTATAAATGACCCAATCACAAAATATATTCCTGAGCTCGAGGAAAGAGACATTCGTTTTGAAAAAATTACCATCAGAGACGTACTGATGATGCGTTCAGGAATTAAGTATTATGAGGGTTATTTTCCGGGAACTTCAGTTCATCTACCCTGGCACGATGAAGCAATAGCATATTATCATCCGGAAGTTAGAAAACTTCTTCTAGAAGAGGTAGAGGTTGGGAATGAACCTGGCAAAACATTTCAATATAATAACTATAACACCGATTACTTGGGGCTCATTATTGAAAGGGCAACAAAGAAAAATGTCTCGGAATATTTAGAAGAAAAGTTATGGACACAAATTGATACAGAGTTTGATGCTTTATTTTGTTTAGACAGTAAAAAATCGGGATTTGAACTAATGTCAAGTATGTTAGTTGCAAGGGCTATTGATTATGCCAAATTTGGTCGTTTGTTCCTCAATAACGGAAATTGGAACGGAAAACAAGTGGTTTCTAAAGATTGGGTTTCAAAATCAACTCTAGAAGATAAATCCATCCCCAGAAAATATTATCCAAATTATATGGCGAGCGGAATCAACAGAGTATTCTATAAATATCAATGGTGGGGGCATACAAACAGTGATTCTACTTATAACTTTTTTGCATCAGGGAATTTAGGGCAAAGTATATATGTTATACCTCACGAAGATATTATTATTGTTCATTGTGGAAATTCAAATGTTCTTTACAATTCACAGGATTTATGGCATATAGAAAGATTAATAAAATACAAAGATTTTCATCATTTAATCACTCACAAAGGAGTTAAAGCTGGTATTGAAGAATTTCGCTTAAAAAGAAAAGGCAACCCACATAGTTATCCCATAAATGAAAAAACAATTAATACAAAAGGGTACGCATATTTAAACAGTGGGAAAATAGAGGAGGCAATTCTCTTGTTTTTATTAAATGTAGAACTGTTCCCAACTTCATCTAATGTTTATGATAGCTTAGCCGAAGCCTATATGATGAAAGGTGATAATCAAAAGGCTATCTCGAACTATCAAAAATCCCTGGAATTAAATTCTAATAATTTGAATGCAAAAAAAATGATTAATGAATTAACAAGAAAGTCACCCTAACAAAAAATATAGAAACGTTATACGCACAAAAAATGAAACATAAAGTATTTAAAGATAGTTCCTTAAGAATATGGAATACAATACAACAATCACGCTTCATATCAGTTTACGTGCTGATATTTGTAGCTTTGTTGTTCAACGTTTGTGATGCCAAGGGTCAAACAGAATGGCCTCAGACAGTTGCCTCGAAAGACGGTACGCTAATTTCTTATGAAGTTTATGGAGCAGGTGAACCAACTCTTGTTTTTGTTCATGGCTGGAGTTGTGATTCGCGGTATTGGCGTAATCAAATATCTCCTTTCTCCCAAAAACACAAAATTGTTCTGGTAGATCTTGCAGGGCATGGACATTCTGGAGTAACTCGTGAGAAGTATTCGATGAAGGCATTTGGAGAAGATATTTTGTCCGTTGTTGAGGCAACAGGAAGTCAAGACATCATCCTGATAGGGCATTCTATGGGAGGAGCGGTTATTGCAGAAGCAGCCCGCTTAATGCCACAGCGTGTAAAAGGAATCATCGGAGTTGATACGTATGAAAATATTGAATACCCGTTGAGTCCTGAAGAGTTTGATCAAATGATAGCACCTTTACAAAAAGATTTTCAGTCTGGAACGCGTCAATTTGTTCAACAGATGCTCTCTCCCAATACGGATGCTAATCTTCGTGAGTGGATAATCGCAGACATGTCTGCAGCACCGCCTTCAATAGCCCTGAGTGCAATGGAGGAGTTAATGTCGCAGAGTATTACGGGACAAGCGGCTAAAATTTTCGAAGAAATCCACATACCAATCATAACTGTAAATGGAGATTTGTGGCAGATTGACTACGAAGCGAATCGGAGACATATGTTCTCTTTTGATGCAATTGTTATAAAAAAGGCTGACCATTTTCTTATGATGAATCGCTCTGATGAATTCAATAAGGCTATGAAGCAAGCTATTAAGTCTATTGCAGAAAATGTAAAGGAACATAACAAGTACTAAGCACAACTTTTTTTATAAGTAATGACAGGGAAAGTGCGTAATATCAAGTTTTGTAGCCCGCTCAACCGGAGTGCAACGGAGCTCATGACTGAAAGGAATAAACTTCATCACGGTTTGACAGGAAAGTACTACGCAACCTGCCACTACTCATACAATTTACCGTTATATGCCATATTGAAGCTATCACAGTATTTGAATATTCAGGGGTATTTTAAATTGAAAAACAATGAAAATTTATAGAGATAATATAAAAATGTATGATGCCAAATTACTTAAGCTAAGTAAGATATTTAATCGTATTTCATTTCTTAGGTTATTTATTTTTGTAACTTCAAGTATCATTCTCATATACCTGATTAGCAATAAATTAATAACTCCCTTTTTTATTGTTTTTCCTATTTCAATAATATGTTTTGCTTTAGTTATCAAGCATCATAACAAAATAGCTTACCTTAGAAAACATACGGCATTCCTGAAACGAATAAATGAATCCGAGGTTTTAAAAGGAAAATGTCATCTGGAAGAATTTGATATCGGACATAAGTTTATTAATCAAAATCACCCATACACATCTGATTTAGATGCTTTTGGACAACATTCCATTTTTCAATTGGTTAATAGAACAACTACAGAGTCAGGTATGATACTCTTATCAGAATGGCTATCTGAACCTGCAGCTAATTCTGAAATACATGACAGACAAAAAGCCATAAAAGAACTATCTCAAAAATTGGATTGGAGGCAAGATTTTCAGGCATCAGGCATGCACTTTAAAAATAAAAAAAGTGATTATTATAAATTGTTAGATTGGGTAGAAGCACCTGTCGTTTTATTAAAACATCGACGAACTTATTTAGCAGTTGCCATAATCCTTTCGGTTCTATCCTTTCTTGCCTTATATTTTTATATACCTTATTTTGATTCATCAAGCTGGTTTATTTATTTACTTCCCTTAATTACTGTTTTATTTATTAATAACAGAATTTTAAAAAAAGTAAAGCCCATCACCGATACTATTGTTGAAACCTCACAAGAGAATATTAATACTTTTAGAGGTTATCAGACACTTATCAATAAAATTGAATGTGAAAGTTTCAAGTCAAAAAAATTATGCCAATTACAATCAATACTCATAAAAAGCAAATTTTCAGCATTCAATGAAATTAACAGGTTGTGCAGACTATTAGACTTCTCTCAGCAAAGAGGTGTAAATAAGATAAAGATGCCAATAAAAGGAAATCCTTTTTATTCTCTATTAAATAGTTTCCTACTACTTGATATTTACTTGATTATTGGAACAGAAAAATGGAAATCAAAAAATAGAGCGTTTTTAAAATCATGGGCTGAAGTAGTTAGTGAGTTTGAAGTAATAAATAGTCTTGCAGGTTTTTGCTATTCAAATCCATCATATACATTTCCAGAGATAACAGAAAAGAACAACTACGTACATTTTGAGTCGTTGGGGCATCCCTTAATAAATTCAAATAAACGTGTTTGTAATAATTTTCACTCAGAGGGACAAGGTGGTATTGTTATGATTACCGGTTCAAATATGGGAGGGAAAAGTACTTTTTTAAGAACCGTAGGCGTAAACCTTGTATTGGCTTTAGCTGGTGCACCTTGTTGTGCAAAATATGGGCAGGTTTCGAACCTGAAATTATATACAAGTATGAGAACCCAAGATAATTTGAAGGAAGGAATTTCTTCTTTTTATGCAGAATTAAGCAGAATTGAAAAGATGCTGAAACTAATTGAAAGTAGTCAAAACACTTTTTTTCTTTTGGACGAGATGTTTAAAGGCACAAACTCAGAAGATAGGCATAAAGGAGGATTTTCATTGATTAATCAAATAAGGGAGCTTAATACGTCAGGAATCATTGCAACACACGATATAGAACTTGCCAAGCTATCAGAAAATAAAATGTTAGTTACAAATTATAGTTTCAATAGTGAAATTATAAATGATTCAATGATTTTCAGCTATGAACTTCATCCAGGCATATGTAATGATTTTAACGCTAGTGCGCTTATGGAAAAAAGTGGAATTAAAATTATATCTAATATTTCAAAAAGTGAAATCGAATAAAAATACGGCATTTAACAATGTGTCATACGTAATGGCGGGGATAGTAGTAAACATCATGGTTTTCGACTCGCATCAAAACCATCTCGGTTTGATAGCGACAAGCTCCGAAATCCGCCACTACGCACACACTCAACGTTAGTAGCCATTTAAAAGGAGCACTCATGAGAGAAAAAATGTTAATTATTTTTTTTGTTCTTCTTACAACAGTTTTGTTCGGACAAGACAAATCATGGAAATATCTTGGTCAAACTCCACCAGGCAAATCGGCAGAATTATTTGCACCTGATATTATTAATCATTTGGCACATAGCAGCCCAACTTTTACCTCTGATGGAAAAAGAATGTATTGGTCGACAGTAAGCGGGAAAAATGAAACCAGAAAAATTTATTATGTGAAATTTGAAAACAATAATTGGTCAGAGTCAATAGTTGCTGATTTTTCTGGAAATTATCACGACGATCATCCTTTTATTTCCCATAATGATCAAAGATTATTTTTCGCATCAAAGCGACCTAAAGAAAAAAATGGAAATCAGGTGAACGATATCTGGATAGTAGATAAAACAGAAAAAGGTTGGAGTGAACCCAAAGTTATAAATAATTTGATTGGTTTTTGGACACCAACAGCAACCAGAGATGGAACGATTTATTTTCTTGAAGTTGTTGATAGAACTCGTCTTATATGTCGAGCCCAATTACAAGATGGAAAATATAAAGATGTTGAGATATTGAATGAAAATATAAATCAAAAAGGGGCTTTAAATTGGTGCCCTTTTATAGCCCCTGACGAAAGTTATTTGATATTCTCTTCAAACCGAGAGGATGGATTAGGCGATGGTGATTTATTTATAAGTTTTAGGGATGAAAACGGAAATTGGCAAGAAGCCATTAATATGGGAAGTTCAATAAATACAGATAAGCAGGAAAGATTTCCTGGTGTATCTCCAGATGGGAAATATTTATTTTTTACAAGATGGCATAGTTCTCCATATTACCATGATTTATATTGGATTGATGCAGGGGTTATTAATGATTTGAAAAATAGTGAAACGAAATAAACGGCTACTTACAATGTGTCATATGTCATTGGGCGGGTAGTCGTAAATTGAAATGTGTGAACATTTAATAAACATATCAGCGGTTTGAAAGTGTAGTGCCCTGTAATGCCCAACGCCATATACTCCGAATCGTTGTGCCGCATGTATAGAGACATTAACAATTCAATAGGCAATTTTGAATAAGAACTTAATTAATTGAATACATATATGGACATTTACACTCAGATTAAAGCAAAATTGAAAGACTCTGGAGCTGTATGCAGAATAGTTTCAGCAAGTCATATTCCTGAGTTGGAATCAGAATATAATTTGTCACTTACAAGTTTACAAATTGACAAGCAATTTGTAAAAAAAAACATATTAAATTACATTGACTTTTCCGTTACAAAAAAATATCCCACTATTAAATCCATAATAATAATTGCTACACCAAGTCCAGAAATAGAATTAATATTTAACCATGATGAAAAAATTTATTGCCTCAATATTCCTCCTCATTATTCTGATAGACTAAAAGTAACAGGCAACATAATAAATATTACTTCTCAAATTCTTAATGCAAGTGGATATCAGACATTTTCAGTTGTCTTACCTAAAAAACTTTTAGCTGTTCGTAGTGGACTTGCCAAATATGGTAAAAACAATATAAGTTATATTTCCGGCATGGGAAGTTACCATAGGTTAACAGTTTTTGCTTCTGATTTACCATTCGATCATGATTCGTGGCAAGAATTACAAATATTAGAAAGATGCAGCAAATGTAAAGCATGTCAGAATAATTGTCCTACAGGTGCAATTAGTGCTGCTCAATTTTTAATAAAAGCTGAACGCTGCCTAACATATTATAATGAGCGATTGGAACCTTTCCCTAATTGGATTGATCCAAAATCGCATAATAGTATTATTGGTTGTATGAAATGTCAGAATATCTGTCCTGAGAATAAAAAATACAAATCTGTCATGATAAATAAAGAAAATTTTTCAAAAACAGATACAAACCTTATTTTGAAGGGAATTCCTTTTGAAGAACTTCCAGAAAAGCTGCAGCTAAAGATAAATAATTTAAGTCTACTTCGTTATTATAAACATTTGCCTAGAAATATTAAGATGCTGATTGAGAATAAATTGAATTAATGATTTGTTATTTATTTGACTTTTATAAATTATAAAAACAATTGAATAATGCACGACGGCACAACACTCGACATAAAACATTGGGGATTAAATGGTTATTCAATCTTTCTGCCGCGCATCAAGTTCGGTGTATCTTGGCAGGAAACTAGTCCGCAATCCTCAACGATTTCATACCGCAAACGTTGTGTGCAATATATAAAAGACAATTGAACCAATGAGAAAAATAATATCATCATGAGCATTAGTAAAAAGTGGATTAATTTTCTTTATAATATTTCGACAGGCACCAAAAAAGTGCGAAACCTGCTGACACCTATTGGTGTAATTATTTTTGGAACTTTTATTTTTCTATTTGTTTTAGCTGCAATATATATTGACAATACCCTGAATTTACCAAAATTGAACCTAAACATTTGGAATATAATTATCTCAACACTTCTTTTGATATTTGGTCTTTTCTATGTTATATGGTCGATTATTCATTTTTTAAAAGTAAAAGGAACACCAGTTCCTGTTAATCCTCCCCCGAAGTTAGTATGCACTGGGCCATATGCTTATACTCGAAATCCAATGTTAACAGGGATATTTTTTTTAATGTTTGGAATTGGTTTTTGGATTGGCAGTTTTTCACTAATTCTGATTTTTACACCGTTATTTATTCTTGCTAATACTCTTGAATTGAAAAAAATAGAAGAACCAGAATTAGAGAAACGTCTTGGTAAAGACTATTTAGAATATAAACAGAGGACTCCAATGTTTATTCCAGGCTTGCATAAGGCACTAAAAGTAAAGAGATAAAATATTGACAATTAACAAAGTGCGATAAATACACTGCACACAACAATGTATCTAGTTTATGGCGAGTGATTTGCTAAATATGAAAGACTTCACAATAAATATACATCGGTTTATATTGAATGTTATGTACTTTGAAAACCGCCACAAACCATATACGAAACCGTTGTAGTGCATTAAGGGAGAAAATCGTTGATATGAAAATAATAATAATATACCTTATAATTCTAAGCATATTCATTTCAAGTGGATGTAATCAAAAGAAGGAAAAATCTGAGATAGACAGTATTGATAAAATATTACAAGCTGATTTTCCCAAACATTTTCCTAAAAATACTGTCGATGCGATGGTGTTAAGAGAAATAATAAAAGGATATGTTGTAACGGAGAAAAAAGAAAGCAATCTAATATCTTACATTAAAGATAATCTTCATAACGAACTATATTCAAAAGATAGCGTCTTGCATAATAAAATTTTAAAACGACTTGATAAAGATGAAAAACTGAGAAAAGATTGTGAATATATAATAAAAGTATTGTCTTGTAATGAACAGTTGCAATCCAAACATTTTGTTGTGTATAATTTGAATAGTAAAGTAGATACACAGCTGGTTAATTTGTACGACAAGCAATATGATATGCTTAAGTCTGTTTTTAATAGCTTAGAAACAGAAAAGCTTAATTTGGTTTTGGATACGAATCTTAATTATTGGAGGGCTTTTCCAATATGGGATGTTAAATATGGTCTTTTGCAAAGGTATATAAATGGTAATCCACACGAATTAGTGCATCATTTTTTTACGAAATATTCAGATGTTCCATTTTTTCATGAGCCGATGGCTTTTTTATATGGTGATTACAGAAATGATACAGCAAAATTTTATAATGATTTTGGTAAAAACAAAGAGCAATTGACGAATGATGAATATGTTAATGCAAAAAATGTTTGGCACTTTCCTGCAATAGTAATATTGAAAAGAAATGATAAATTAAGTTTTTGGCTCTTTACTTCAAACTTAATGCAGAAGTATGGAATTGATAAATTTATCCAGTTCGCAGGAATAACAACCTGGGATAAAAATGATGAGGATTTTGAAAAAAACTTTCAACGTGTTTATAATATATCATTGGAAGAATTTGAGAAAAAATATATTATTAGTCAACTTAAATAACGCACTACAACAAAAGCTAAATTTCATGGGCGGTGACGATTAGCTTAAGAGTTTAGTACAATTAATCCCGACACATCGGGACCAGAAAGCCAACTAAATGACTCACCTACCCTATTTTTAAAAGGTATTCGTGATTTAAAAATAGGTTTGCTTAAAAATATAAACAAATTTATGCGGCTTGCTTATTTAGCGGTTTGATAGTGTAAACCATGTGACTTGTACAACTGTAAACTATCTCCCTTTACATACATTAGCATGGGAAAAGATAAAATTTGAATAAAGAAAGAGAATAAAATGATAGATAAAAACACAAGAAAAAGACTTCCCGGAATATCAAGTTTCTTAATTAAGCTTTTTCAAATCATCCTTTATATACTGCTTCAAATAATCTTTATTCCTTTTGCTATTATTGGACTAATAGATGGAATTTATAAGGAAATGGGAAAAAGTAAGAAATTGGGCGTCTCCTACTCGGCAGGTCAAGCGCTTCAGTACAGGTGGTTCATGCATTATTTTAACACCAGACCGGATCCCCTTTCTGTCGCGTTTATTAAAAAGTTTCCTTGTGAATCACATTTTGGTTTGTGGTCAACTATGGGAGCTCTTATCATTTCACAGCGGTTATTTGGTTTCACCACCAGGCTTGGAAAACTTGTTGAACCGGGTGAAGAGACCTTAGACTCCACTGCAGGTATTCGGGTGCTCATGTTTGACAAGATAATAGAAAAACATGTTGATGAAATGGAGCAGATTGTCGTTCCTGGAGCCGGTTTTGATCTAATAGCTTTGCGCTTTACAAAAGGAAAAAAAGTAAAGGTTTTTGAACTTGACCAAGTTAATACACTAAATATTAAAGTTGAAACATTGAAAAAAGCAGGTATAAAGCATGATTGGATCACCTATATCCCGGTTGATTATGCAAACGAATCTTGGGTTGATAAACTATTAGAAGCTGGTTTTGACAAAACAAAAAAGACTTTATTCCTTTGGCAAAGTGTTTCTTTGTACTTAGAAGCCGATATTGTCAAAGAAGCACTTAGGGAAATGGCTGATTTATGTATAGACGGAAGTATTATCGCTCAAGACTTTTATTCAAAAGCATTCATATCAGGTGAAATTTCAAAATTGGCTAAAAGAAATATGAGTATGATAGAAAGAATGGGAGAGTCTTCGAAATTTGGTATAGATATGTCAGATGATCCTAAAGCGGCAGTTGAATCATTCTTAAAAGAATGTGGATTAACAATGACAGAATATATTCAATTCGGTGAGAAACTGGATATCGAACCGTTTTATTGTATTGTTAAAGCTGAAAAACTATAAATGAAGAAATAATAACTATGCCTAACATTTTGTATAAGTAATAGCAGGAAAAATGCAAAATATTATGGTCTGTATCCCACTCAACTGAAGCGAAGCGGAGCTCATGACTGAAAGGAATAAAATTTATCACGCTTTGACAGGAAACTAACATGAAGTCTGCCACTACTCATATAATTTTACCGTTGGTGGTCATTAAAAAAACAAACCAATTTATAAAAATCTATTCATGAAATTAATTATAAAATTGATTGGAGTACTATTTCTACTTTCAGGTATATCATTGTTTTTAAACCCGAAATCATTTTCGGTTGGATAGAAAATAATATGGAAAACACCTCACTATATATATCTGCAATAGTTGTGAGGTTAGTTTTTGGTATTTTATTTATAGCAGCTGCCAGAAAATCAAAATATCCTGGTGTAATTAGATTTTTCGGTTACTTGTTCATAATAGCTGCCATCATCTTTATTTTCATGGGTCAAGAAAGTTTTCAAGACTTTATTACCTCACTTATTCCTGATGTCAAATCCTTTGGTCTTGTAGGTGGTCTGCTTAGTATTGCATTTGGAGGTTTCCTTATTTATGCATTTTCAAGGAACAAAGAATTAGAGCAGAAATAAATTATAACGCACCTCCAACAACTTTTATAAAACATAGCTAGTAAGTGATAAACCGAAGGTTTGGTCATCTTTTCAAAGACCGCCATTTTTTTTAAAATTTGGCTATATTTAGAAAAGAAAATTAAAAATTCGGTTCTGTGCTTAACCGAAAATTAAGCGTCTTTTTACAAGCTACGTTTCATACACAAGAACGTTGTGGAGCATTTTAGAGAACGACAGATAAATGATAATGAATAAAGAATATTTTGATATTAAGGATAATTGCAGAAAAGGTCTTTTAATATATCTTGAAAAAGCCATTTCAATACTTCCAAAAATTGAAAATCCACAAATATTGGATGCCGGCTGTGGATCTGGCGTCCCAACATTGTTTATAGCAGAAAAATTTGATGGCAAAATTACCGCTATTGACCCTGATATAAAATCAATAGCTATTTTAAGAGGAAAAATAAAAGAACTGAACCTCACTAATAAAGTTATTCTTTCCAACTGTTCATTGTTTGACATAAATGCTAATGACAATCAATTTGATTTAATTATAGCCGAAGGACTTCTTAATGTTGTTGGTTTTCAGAAAGGTTACCTAAGAATCGTAGAACTACTAAAAAGAAATGGATTCATAATAATCCATGATGAGCTCTGTAATCAAAATGCCAAAATCGAATTTATTGAGAATAATGATTGTAAAATATTAGGCTCTTTTGTGTTAGATGAACAAATTTGGTGGAATGATTATTATAAATGTCTTGAAAATAAAATATTATCCATTTCTAATAAAGAATTATTAAAATCATTTAAACCTGACTTAGCTGAAATAAAATCATTTAAGAAAGATTCATCTCAGTATAATTCAATTTATTATGTGATAGAAAAAAAATGATTATAAGAAAAACACGGTTGTAAAATAAACGCCACACAAAAGCGGGTCATAATGCTTGCCGCAGATTGGCTCGGCTGGATACAGAAGAGCAAATTTTAACGACAGAACAACTATTAACAAACCTGCGTGAATAGCCCCACGTCGCCATACCCGCGGAACGTTGTGTGTAATTTAACAAAACGAACAATTAAGAATCAAAACCTATTATTTTGTTTCCAAAAAAACAAATTTCATAAATTTACAATGGAAAAACAGGTGCTTAAATCTATATTCCTAAAAGAAATTAATCTCACTGATAATGAGTTTGAGGATATTGCTACTTTCTTTAAGAAAACAGAAATTAAGAAAAAGGAACATCTTATTGTAGCAGGCCGAAGAACTGATGAACTGGCTTTTGTGATTAGTGGAGCTCTGTATTCATACATAATGAATGCAAATGGAGAGAAAACAGTGATACGATTTGCTTTCGAAAATAGTATGATTGGAGACTTGAATAGTTTTTTCACAGGAGAATGCAGTGATTTAAATGTTGCAGCTCTCGAAGATACGCTTCTGTTGATAATCAAATTTAATGATTTACAAATCATTACGGAAAGATATCCAGCAGTTGAAAAATTTTTAAGAGTGCTTATTCAAAATCTATATATCCAAAGTCAAAAGAGATTGTTTAGCACGATCAATCAAGATGCTAAAGAACGATATTTACTTCTTTTAAAAAGCTTTCCAAACATAGCTCAGCGAGCTCCTCAATCAATAATAGCTTCCTATTTAGGTATCAAAGTGCAATCCCTGAGTAGAATTCGAAAACGACTCTTTTCTTAACTTAGGTTAACTTTTCTGAGATCATTTTGAGTGATATTTGCCAATGAATTTAAAAATAAGATCATATGCATAATTTATTGGGCGCTCACCTTATCTATGAGTACGAGAATAGTTGGAAATACGAATTGTATGTCAAAAACGAAAACACAATCGATTATCGTATCCATACAGGTATGGTAGCCGGTCGTTGGGTTAAAAACCAGAAAGCTGATATTGTTAAACTTACAAAGGGAGTTTATAAGCTATCATGGACAGAACCAACGGGAACAGACGTAGTTGTTGAACTTATGCCAGAAGAAAACAGACTTCATGGAATGATTTTCTTCCCTAAATGGGTAGAAAAGCATCCCGAAATTACAGTTTGTTATCAAAATGATTACATCAATCTAATGCACGAATCTCGTGAGAAATATGAAACATATCCAAAGCATCTAGTAGGTGAATTTGCTAATATTATTTTCGCTGAAAATAGTGGACTTAATAATGAAGAAATTATTTGCTGTGCACCATATAACGGAATGATTGATGATATCATTGCTGGAAAAAAATTGTGTGGTAAATAATTTTAAAGCAATACCAGATAAGTGTAAAAAAATATGATTAAAAACGACACGCACCACACGCTAAATGTCATAGTCGGGAAGTAGGGATTCGAAAGTTTGTGCTTTTAACGAGCAACGGCAAGGTATATATTTTAGATTTGTTATAATTAAATGTAACGCTAAAATATATACCTTGCCTTTTTAGAAATATTGAACCTTAAATCAACTAAGGCCCCTACGTCAAATAGCGCAGAACGTTGTACACTAGCTTTGCTCAAACTACAACTATTATGAGATTAGAAATAAACATTAAAAATATAGCGCAAATCGCTAAACTAAAAGAGGATGAGAATATCTCTTTTCAGAGTTATCTTAAGGGTCAGGATTCTGAAAAGGTAGATGAGATTGTTCATCGACTTTATGAAGAGATTGCTCCTCAAATTGACTGTTTAAATTGTGGTAATTGTTGTCTTAATCTTAGACCTCTAGCGACAAATAAGGAACTTAGCAGATTTGTTGAACCTAAGGATATTGAGGCCTTTAAATATTTAGAGAGTTTCCCATGTAAATTTCTTAAGGACAAGAAATGCACTGTCTACTCAGACAGACCAGAAGAATGTAGATCATATCCATATTTGCATAAAGATAAGTTTATAACGAGGACTTATGGAGTGCTTCAAAACTATGAAATATGCCCCATAGTTTTTAATGTTTTCGAGCTTTTAAAAATAGAATTAGAGTGGAGTAACAAATAAACGCCGGCCTACAACAAAACCTATAGTAAATAGGGTGTTTAGCCTTATTTGAGAGCTTAAATCCTTTAAGAAACACCGCCAAATATTTGATTTACTCACCCAATAATTTTTTTTGGGGGGTCCCCGATATTCGGGACATAGGATTTATATCCTTGATGAATCGCTAGTTTACTTTTACTGACTGGTTAATCAACCTTAAAATACAACTTCAGAATCAATCATCCTTGGCTATGTAAACCTAAGGGATGGCTAAGTGTAGATATTGAAACTTAACGCTTCTATCCTGCCCTACTTGCCATAGCCTGAACGCTATGTGCAACTCTTGGCCATCTGCAAGAATATCCAAAGGGAAATTAAGATCTTAAGTAAAAACTTGACTCTCATACAAATATGATCTACTTTTATCTAAGGAATTTGAATATTAACTAAAATCATTAAGCTATGAAGACTTTTAAGTATCTGGGTGGACTGCTTCTTTTTTTAATATGTATTGTGGCCATTTCATGCCAAGACAAACAAGCTCAAGAAGAGCTGAACAAATTCAAACAATCTGAAACCTTGAAAGCGACTAATATTGAGTTGGCTAAAAAGTTCTATAAACATCTTGATGCCGTTCAACTTGATTCAATAAAGGCTCTTTGTGCACCAGATGCAAAAATCTATTATGAGTCTGGAGATCCAATTTCTTTCAATGATATAGTACCTCTAATAAAAATGTTTTATGCCTCATTCCCAGATTATAAACATGAATTTGACGATATAATTGCTACTGATGACAAAGTTGTTTTCAGGATTACCTATTCAGGCACTTTTACAAATCCATTTATGGAGATTAAACCCAATGGAACAAAATTCAAGTATAAAGGCATTCAGATATTTCAGTTTGCTAATAATAAGATGACAAATTTCTGGGCTGTGGAAGATGAACTGGGCTTGATGACTCAACTTGGGATGGAATTAAAACCAAAAAAATAATAAATCCCTACTTAGATATTTTTTGCCTGACAGCTATAAAACAGAGCAGCAAAATAACACGCGATCATAAAACATGACGGTATTGGTGGGTTGCGGGGCTATTCGCCCCGTATCGGGTTTTGTCTCGGGGGATACAGATGCAGCTCCGCACTTCGGCACGTTTCATACCGCAAACCGTTGGCAAACATTAAAAAACAAAAATGCAAAAACTACTATTTTCAATTATTATTATTTCAACATTAGTTGGATGTAAGACGGAAAAAAGAGGATCTGAAAAAGAAGTTTACACAAATACTAACATTAAATAACGATTTGCCGACAAAATGTATAGCGCATTAAAATGAAGAATATTACGTTAATATTATCACTGTTCATTTCTCTTGGATCAATAAAAGCTCAAGAAGTTGATACATTTTATTTACATTATCCAATTTCTTATAAAGACACGATAATCTACAAGCGGATTATTGATTTTGCTGATAGTGATTCTTTATATCATGTTCGGGATTACTATCCCAATGATTCTATTCAGATGGAAGGAACTTACAGTTCTTTTGATAAGACTATCAAAGAAAGAAGCCTTTGGTGCAATTATAAGACGAACACCAAAGAGGGAGAATTCAAAAAATGGTACAAAAACGGGCAACTTGAGAGAATTGCTAGTTATTCGAATGGATTACGACATGGGCTTCATGAATATTGGTATTCAAATGGACAAAGAGAATCAATTCAGAATTATACAAATGGACAAAAACATGGGGAATGTACGTGGTGGAACGAGGATGGATCATTACAAAATAAATTGGTTTTCGAGAGAGGTCTAAATCAAAATCCAAAAGATACAAATTACCATTACATATCATATACTCCAAAAGAATATGAAGTCGACACCTTAAAAAAATGGCCATTGATTATTTATCTACACGGAGGTTCAAGTAGAGGAACAGATACAATTAAACTTTATACATATGGTATACCTGATCAAATTTGGAGAGGACGAGAATTTCCTTTTGTCATTGTTGCACCACAATGTCCTATTAACCAACGATGGTCTACCGACAATTGGTTTGAAAATTTCTATGAAGAAATAACAACCAAATATCGAGTAGATACTACTAGAATTTACTTGACTGGATTAAGTTTAGGAGCTTCAGGAACATGGTTTCTGGCAATAAAATATCCGGAAAAATTTGCAGCTATTGCACCAATGAGTGGATTTACACGACATATTGAATACATTAAAAAAAACACTGATAAATTAATTGATATGCCTATCTGGGCTTACCATGGGAAATTAGACAAAGTAGTCGAATTTGAGGATACAGAATGGATGATTAATAGGTTAGAAGGGAAAAATAAGAATTTAAAATTCACAATTGTACCTGATGGAGGTCATGGGATTCATTGGTTTGAGTATCCAAAACAAGAATTATATGATTGGTTTTTAAAATATGATAAAAGAGATAAAAACAATAATTAACGGGCTATAACAATGTGTAAAAATAAGAGCCGAGATAGTAGTAAATTCAAGAGGTGTAGTCCGTTTCAACTTTCTTGCGACTTGACAATTTTGAAGCCAGCAACCGACTAAAAGTAGCTCATGAGCTTTTGCGAATAATCGGCTACTATTCTTATACTAACCGTTATACACAAGGCAATTAAAAATCTGCAGAATGTTTGAATCTGAATTTGAAGATAAACTTTTTCTAAGGTATCTCAGATTACTGGGGATTCGTAGACAAAGACCAAGTTTTGAATACTTGAAAGAAATTGTCCGAGTTCACGTATCAAAGATTCCATTTGAAAACGTCTCTAAGTTATTTTTCAAAAAGCGCTTAAACCTAAAACATTTAATTGACTTTGAACTCTATCTTGATGGTATTGAAGAATACAGGTTTGGAGGTACTTGCTATTCTAATAACTTCTATTTAAACCAACTCCTCAATTGGTTGGGCTATAACATAAAACTCTGTGGGGCTGATATGAAAAACCCCGACGTTCATATTGTCAATATTGTAAAAATTGATAATCGTGAATTTCTTGTTGATACAGGTTATGCAGCACCATTTTTAGAACCTCTTCCACTAGATTTATTAAATGATTATTCGATTAATATGGGGAATGACCGTTATATTTTAAAACCTCAGAATAACAATGACCGACCTCAGATTGAATTATATCGTAATGGAGAGTTAATACATGGGTATAGAGTAAATCCTCAGGCAAGAAATATTGGTGAATTTCGACAAGTTATCGAAGATTCCTTTAAAGAGAGTGCTACATTTCTGAACGCATTATTACTAACTCGATTTGATTCTGACCTTTTTATAACAATTCACAACATGACAATTATTGAATCTCATGGAACTGTATCACAAAAGCATTCAATAGACTCTATTGACCAGTTAGCTTCAGTCATCTATAATCGTTTTGGTATCCCTAGAACAATAGTCCTTGAAAGTATAGAAGGGCTTCAAATGATGAAAGATGGCTGGAATTGAGGTTCAAAAAAATCAAAATAATTTGAATTAACAATGATTCAATGCCCAGTGTATAACAATGCATCATACGCATGCCACGCTATGTACCGGTTTGACAGTTCAATTTAAAGAATTAACTTAATGACAAATTGATAACAACGTAACAAAAAGCAGAGGCACGGCCCCATATGCTGTACGTTGTGCTTAATACAGGAGAAATGACACTTGAAGATTTAGGATATAATATAGAATTGGAAAATTACCGAAAAGACCAAAATCTTGATTCATTTGAAGTGGGACGAGTTATCTCAGAACACAAGGAAAGATACGTCGTGAAAACTACTAATAAAGAACATGATGCGGAGATTATCGGAAATTTAAGATTCTCTGCTCTTAACAGGTCAGATTTCCCTGCTGTTGGTGATTGGGTTGCATTTTCTGAATATGATGAAAATAAAGTGCTTATCCACTCGGTCTTTCCGAGAAAAACCATCATTGAAAGACAAGCAGTAGGCAAACATGGCGAGAAACAAATCATAGCAACAAATATTGACTATACTTTTATTGTACAGGCGGTTGACAGGGATTTTAACATCAACCGAATAGAAAGGTATCTGACAATTTGCAATACATCCAATGTAAGACCTATTATTATTCTCAATAAAATTGACTTGATAAATGACCTTGAATTAAAAAAGTTGATTTCTGAAGTTCAGGAAAGAATAAAACAAGTGCCAGTAATTGCTATAAGTAATGAAACCCAAAAAGGAATCGAAAGACTGAAAGAGTGGATAGTAAAAGGCAAAACCTACTGTCTGTTAGGTTCATCAGGAGTAGGAAAATCAACCCTTTTAAACAATCTTTCGGGCAAACAACTGATGAAAACAAACACGATTAGTACAAGTACAAACAAAGGAAGACACGTTACTAGCCACCGAGAATTATTAGTTCTTGAAAATGGCGGCATTCTAATCGACAATCCAGGAATGAGAGAAGTAGGGATTGCCGATTCAGCCGATGGTTTGGAAGTGACATTTGAAATAATAATCAAACTATCCAAAAATTGCAAATTCAAAGACTGTACCCATACGACAGAAATTGGCTGTGCTGTTCTAGTCGCTGTTGAAAGTGGAGAAATTGATGAAAACTCTTATGAAAACTATCTGAAAATGGAACGTGAAAAAGAGCACTTTGAATCGACAGTTGCAGAAAGGCGTAAAAAAGACAAAGATTTCGGAAAAATGGTTAAGAACTATAAAAAAGATAAAAAAAATGAATAAGTACTAAACACAACAAAAGCTATACGTAATGCGGGTTTAGTTCTAAATTGAAAATAAATATTAACAAACATATCGGCTGATTGGAAGAATTGTGGTTCAAAATCCCACACTCCGCATAGCCAAACCATTGTGCTTCATGCAAAGAACATTGAATCCAAGACAGAATTTGAAGAATTCTAACAATTGATAAAGACAATGAATAAAGAGAAAAGCAAGAGAATTTGTCCTGTAGAAAAAGCTGGGGGACTTGATAATTTTGTTAGGAAATTATTGCAGAATCCTCAAAAGATATTAAAACCATACATTAATGAAGGAATGACAGTTCTTGATTTAGGATGTGGTCCTGGTTTTTTTTCAATAGAAATTGCAAAACGGCTTATTGATTCAGGGAAAGTTATAGCTGCAGACTTACAAGAAGGAATGCTTGACAAAGTTAGGCAAAAGATTAAAGGAACAGAATTAGAACAAAAAATCATTCCTCATAAATGTCAAGAGGAAAGTATTGACCTAACTGAAAAGGTGGATTTTGTATTGGCATTTTATATGATACATGAGGTGCCAAATCAAGATAAATTATTTAGAGAATTGAAATCAATATTAAAACCTAATGGGCAGGTATTTATTATTGAGCCCAAATTCCATGTTTCAAAAAAATCTTTTGATTCGATGATTGATAGAGTCAAAGGTTTTGGATTTGAGATTAAAGATAGACCTAAAGTCTTTTTTAGTCGTACAATTGTTTTGAAAAATAAGGAATAACCTAAAGCACGAACGCACAACAATGTATATAAAAAATAAGTGGATTAATAGTAAATCGAAGATTGTAGCCCGCTTCAACCTTTGTGAAACTTGACAGTTAATTACCACGCAATCGCCTATTTTTCAAATACTAACCATTGTACTTCATTCGGAGCAACATTCTGCTAATTTGAAACTATGAACAAAGACAACAAACAAATAGTAATTTATGGAGGGACTGGCTACTATGGACAAAAAGTTGTTGAGAAATTAATTCAGAAAGGACAGTCTGTTAAGGTTGTTAGTAGAAATAGAACAAAGGCAAGGAAAATATTTGGTGACAAAGTTGAAATATTTCAAGGTGATGTAACAAATTATGAAACCATTGTTGAATCGCTCAAAAATGTTAGTTCAATTGTAATTTGTCTTTCGGCAATGAGCAGTAAGCTAATTAAAAAGATGAAGCAAATTGAGCGTGATGCAGTGCTAATAATTATGGAAGAGGCAAAGAAAGCAGATGTTTCTAGACTGGTTTATATGTCTGGTTACGAAATGAGAGAGCAACTTCTTCTTGATTTAAAAATTCCTGAATTTGGAGAAATAAAAATTGAAATTGAATCCAGGATTTCTCAATCAAATTTTAACTGGACAATTTTAGGAGCTGCTGCCGCATTTGAAATATTCTTTGCATTTGTGAGAAATGGAAAAATGATTGTTCCCGGAGGAGGCAGGAATGCCATACCGAGTATCTCGGCTGAAGATGTTGGTGAAATTGCCGCACAAACTGTAATGCGTAATGACTTAAATAAACGAAGAATAAGACTAACATCCCCAGAGGCGTACTCTTTCCCGGAAGTTGCAACGAAAATTTCGGATATAAGTGAGAAAAAAATAAAACATGTGTCAATCCCATTACAAATGATCAACATAGTCTCATTTTTGCTTTTACCTATAAATCCATTTGTGAGGTTTTTATATAAATCCTTAAAAATGTTAAATAACTTCCCCGTTGATTTAGCTGAAAATGTACCCAATGACCATAAATTATTAAGAGATTTATTTGATTACGAGCCAGTATCTTTGGAGATGGAAATTAAACACAGAATAAAAGAAAATAAATTATAAAGTAGTAATAATAAAACACGAAAGCGCAACATACGCTCATATGCACCAGATGGACAGTAGGATCTCGAAAGTATTGTGCTTTTAATAAGCAACCGCAAGGTAGCCATTTAAGAATTGTTATGATTTAATGTAATCCAAAATAATTACCTTCCCTCTTTATAAAATTTGATACATAAATCAATTAAGGCGCCTACGGTACATAGCGCCATCCGTTAGCGAATAACTTTGACGGATTATTGTACATCATTCTCCCCTTCTATGGAGATACAGAGGGATTTGAAACCTAGTTCCCTTTCCAGAGGGGAAACTTTAAATTATTTGAAATATAAGATTTCGATTTATTTTAAGGGTTGGTTGCCAAATGGTTAGTTAGGCTTTTTTAACCTTTAAAGTGCTGGGAAAGATTGGTTGCCTAATTCTTTTTTCATACTCTTGCAGCGATTTTAGAAAACAAAGCTAATCCTATATTACTTAAGAAAATATTGGATCTGTTTTGTAAGAGTTTATTTAAAAGAAAGGTTTTGAAAATGAGAAATTTATTAATGGCAGTTCTGTTTTGTTTAAGCACAATAGCCCTTTTTAGCTGTTCCAGTGATGATGCGGTAGTAAGAGATGACAGAAGTTTTGTGACCAATACGGATACCGATTACTTTATCAATCGTGATGGGACAGTCGATATCATGCTGACCGGAGCCTTTAATGATGGAAGCGAAAACTTTGGCAATATTGTAAGACGAGCCTTTGTGTATGGAACGGCATCAAAACCCTCTGTGAATACGACCAATACGGCTATAGCAGTAGGACCTGAAAATGTTAGTGCGACGATTAAAAACTTAAAACGAAATACCACCTATTTCATCAGGGGATTTCTTGAAATGAGCGATAGCAGCTTCTTTTACGGAAACGAAACACAAGCCAGTACCCAGGTTGATGCGAGCCAAAGCAGATCGATAGTCATGGAAATGATTACACCTAAATCGATCGCTATTGAATCCACAAGCATTGCTGCTGCAATGAAAGTGCTTGAGGTAGAGAAAGAGTCTCCTATAGAAGTAGGGATACAATACAGTCTGAACAGTGATTTTACAGATGCGATTAGCCTGCTTGCTGATAATTTGGAAGGGAATGTTTTTGTGACCAGCTATTTTGCAGATGCAAGCAATCTAACACCTGCTACGGATTACTACTTTAGACCTTACGCCAAGTACGCTGATGGCAGCCTGACTCATGGCGGAACACATACGATTATAATTCGTACAACTAATTAGATCTCCTTTTTTTATTTATCCCTTCAGGGAGATGCCGAAGGCAGAGGGTGTGCTTGAAAATATAACAGCCCCACATGACTTAACATGTGGGGCTTATTTTTTCTCCTCATCTATAATGCTTATTCAATAAGATTAAGAGCCACTGGAATAATTCCAGATGGCTTGTCTACTTACTCAGAATTATTTTCAAAATACATCTTGAAAAATTGTTAGCTACAGAAATTGGAGCCTGCAATGCGCGATGTGTTTTTTTATCTCCATTCTATTTCATTTGACAAGCGCTATTTGATTAAAAGCAGCAAGCCGGATTTGGTAAAGAAATTAATGACAACAGAATTCCAAAAAGCACTTTTAGAGAACAATATTTACTCTGTTTCCTATAAAACTAATGCAGAATCACAAAAAGCAGAATTGATCACTGTAATTCAGCGAAAAGCAGGGAATAAAGACTTTATTATCGGATTAATCAACATATACATGTTTTTGATTGATAGGTTAGCTGAGATGAAGATGGTATTATAACAGTGGCTAACAAAACCTATAGCAAATTGAGAGTTGATGGCAATTTGAGAGTTTGGAGTGACTATAAGACATCACCAAGTCTTTGATTTACTCACCCAATATTTTTTTTGGTGTTCCCCGATATTCGGGGCAGGCTGTGATTTAAAATGGGGTTTTTAGGATAGATAAAAATAAAATGTAAAGTTTTGGTTAAGTTCGGATTTTGAAGCTTAACGCTTCTATCCTAACCTACTTGTCATAGCCCGAGCGTTAGCAAGTTAAATTTAGAATCCCGCCACTCTAAACCTGGATACAATAGATTTGCAAGAACAGTGGAGATCATCCAGGCATATCCTAAAAGCGAATCGACAGGGAAAATCACTAAGTCAGATTTAGCATGAAAAGCATGATATCGTAGTCGCGTAGTTTTAACAAATTTAAAAACTATGCTATCAGCCTTTTTGTTATCTTACCCTGAATTTTAAAACCGATACTATGAAGAAGATAGCTCTATTGCTTTTGCTGTGTTTTGTGACCGCGACAGGATTTAGTCAGGAACAACTGAAAAAACATTTCGAAACAGATCTAATAAACTATACAACAGCTTTCAACAACAAGAAGTGGAATACGGTTACTCAAATGATGTATCCCCGGGTTTTCGAAATGATGAGCAAAGAAAATATGCTGATGGTTTTGGAACAGATGGATAATCTGGGTGTAAAAATGACAACTGATTTTAGATCGATAGACAACATTTCTAAAGTGGTGGAAAATGGAGAAGAAAAGTATTGTAAAATTCAATACTACGGGGTAATCAGTGTGAAACTTTCGGGACTCATGTCACAAGGAAGCAGTTTAATGCAACCACAGTTTGAGAAGGAATTTGGAAAAGAGAATGTGAAATATCATGAAACAAGCAATTCGTTTACCATACAGGCACACCGATCGATGGTCGCTGTTGCTGATAAAAAATCAGACAACTGGAAGTATATTGATGTGAATTCGCCGCAAGCCAGAGGCTTAAAAAAACTCATTCCGGCTAAAGTACAAGAGCAGTTGAATTAAGTTTATTGCTATTTTCAAATCAAGCATCTAATTACATAAAATGAAGATATACTTTTCAGGATCGATACGAGGCGGACGGCAAGACGCTGAATTATACAAAGAGTTAATTGAAGAGCTTAAACAATATGGTACCGTTCTAACCGAACACATCGGATGCCAAGCTCAGGAAACAAACCTGACTGATCAAGAGATTCATGACAGAGATTTGCAATGGGTAATTGATTCTGATATAGTCGTTGCTGAGGTGACCACCCCTTCGCTGGGTGTAGGTTACGAAATTGGTCGTGCCATTGAAATGAACAAACCGATTATTTGCCTGTACAGACGCATTAAGGGCAACAGCACTTCGGCCATGATTCGTGGTTGTTCCAATTTGAAATGCTTCGAATACACAAGGCTTGAAGAAGCGAAGCTGATTCTAAAAGAAGAATTCAAAGCCTAAAAAAAGATTGGGAAGCTATTTCTGATCTGACTCATTAAATAAAAATTCCCGGTGAATATCCCAGAACTTGCCATTATGTTTTAAAAGAAACAGGCTTTGGCATAAAAAGGAGGCTTCAAATTCCTTTTTTTTAAACTCCCCCCAGGCTCCCCTAAAGGTTTTAGTCCGTAAATCTCTTGTGGCAAGGGTCATATGAGGGTGGAGTTTTGGCGTTATCACATTTTCTTCGAAGGCCATTTTCTCAATCAAAACCTTTTGAAGTTTGGCATGCACAGCAATTATGGGTTCAAAGTCATTCACGTTTACAAAAATGACCCTGGGCGAAAAACAGCCAAAACCTGATAAGTCAACCCTGAATGCATTTTGTTTTGAAGCAAATTCTTCCAAAGTCCTGATCAGGTATGGCTCATCATCACTGCTTCTTTTAAAAGGCATTTGCAGGGTAATATGCGCAGGTGATTTTAAGGCATGTTTTGCTTTGAACCGTTCTTTTATCTCCTCCTTTAAAGCTTTTATTTGCTCCCTGAGTTCGATGTGCGGGACAAGTGCAATGAAGTAGAGATTTTGCTTATGATCAGACATATCGTTCGATATAAAAAATTACCAAAATCATCTTAGTCTAATATTGTATAGAAGCACTTACCCTTTAGTGGAGTGTATTCAGATCAGTAGGACGTATCATTCTATTTATCTAAGCTCAACCATTACAACTATTTATTATGAGATCTGGTTGTGAGCCAGTTGATCTTCATTTCAAGGGTCTTTTTTTTAACATACCTCCTTTTGCATCTTTTATACTATGCATGACAACAAATGCATCCTTATCAATTTTATCCAACTCAGTGTATAATTTCGCTAATTCCAATCTTGTGATTAAGGTATAAACAATTTCAGTTTGTTTCAACGACATGCCTCCTTTGCCGGAATAAATAGTACACCCTCTTCCAAGTTTTTCAATGATAGCCAACCTAATCTCTTCGTTTTTGTGTGAAATAATTGTGACACCAACATATTCCTCAATACCTAAAACTACAAAATCGACAGTTTTTGATGCGGCTAAATAGGTCAACATTGCATACAGTGAAATTTCAATTGCAAATACATATGCAGCTACCCCAAATATAAAAATGTTAAATATCATAATCACATCACCAATTGTCAATGACGTTTTTCGACTCACAAAAACTGCTAAAACCTCAGTACCATCAATGACTGAGCCCCCACGAATTGCTAAACCAATTCCTAATCCTAAAAAGAAACCACCAAAAACGGCAATCAGTAATTTATCTTCAGTAATAGTTGGAAAGGGAATAAAATGAACAGAAACAGCGAGTAGAATAATGGCAATAATACTCTTCAAAGCAAACTGCCTGCTAATTGTAGAAAAACCCATAATTAAAAATGGAAAGTTTACTGCAACGATTAAAACTGATAAGGGTATTTCAGTCAATTCTGTAATAATAAGTGCAATTCCTGTTACACCTCCATCAATAAACAAATTTGGCAGTAAAAATCCTTTCAGCCCAAAGCATGCTGATAAAATTCCCAGGAGAATTAGAAAACTATCTCGTACAATATGAACAAATTCAACTTTTCTATTTTGTTTCTCTTTTTCAAATAGTTTTGAGGATATTTTTTTATCCCTATTCTTAAGCCGTTGCCTTATTGTCTCAAAAATAACATATTGAAAAAGTGGATTCATCTCTTGTCAGTTTTTTTTATTTCAATGGAACAAAAGAAATGGATATAATCTGTAATTGATGTTATTTCTCATGTATCTCTTGAAAAGTTGACTATACACATCTAATCTTAGGCAGTTTATTCACCTGTTGTAATCATCACTGGGATTGATATAATTGAATACCAACACAAAGTCCACTAAAGTTATGAAAATAAGATAATAAAGAATATACTAATACGATCTAAATCTAATAAAGGGGGAATAAAAATGAAAACGTCTGATCAGGACTTTTGGAAAAGGAAGTTTACAAAACAAGGACACCCCTCTTTACTTTAAGGAGGGGTAAACTGTTAGCAAGACGTTGGACTTGCAAAAAACAGGAATAATTGTCTCTCCACCTTATTACCTGAGGGGAATCGAAGGCAGGTGAAGTTCCCGAAGGGCGGACTGATTAAAGAAAATTAAGGAGGTGGACTTGTAACAAAAAGGAGTCAATCCACTATTTAAACACATCCGTTTAGAGAGATAAAATACCCCCACCCTATTCCTGCAGACAAAAGATCTGCAGGAACAGGATTAAAGGCTTATTTAAAATATATCGCTTCGAATTTTGCCAGAGGAGCCATTCTTGCTTTGTGCAAAAACAAAGACTTTCCATTTATCACATAGCTATCAGCAAGCTCTAAAACTCTGAACAATTCCTTTTCTCTATCCATATTGTCACAATACATCATTGTCGAGAAGATATTAGAAATCTGAATTCGATTGCCTTCTTTTAATTCAAATTTCCCTCCAAATGAATTACATGATCCATTACCTGAGATACTATTCTTATCAGCATCCACAATAATAAAAGCTTCTCTATCATTCTCGTTGTAAGTCACGGGCTGACCATATAATTCAACGAGTTTCCAATGGGTATTGTAAATTGTCTGTTCTTGTTTTTTCAGAATTTTGTCTGAAGCTGAACTTTCAGGATATCGCTTCCCTCTTTTGTTAAGCATCAGCAAATGATTTTCGCCTACTAAAAACTTTTTGGAATCTAAGAACTTGCATTTGTCATCAAAAATTATCTGACTTCCATCCTTATTCCATTCAAATGAGCCTTTAATTATTTCGGTTTCCGTCTTATCCTTACCCGGGAAGCTCACTTTAGAAATATAGCTTAAATCGTTATCCAGGTAGATTTGAACATCAACACGACCAGTCTTTCCTAAATCTAAATTCCCCTCATAAATACCAGACCAATCCAAGGATGTTCTACTATTATCGGACATAGGCAACGAGCCCTTACCACATATTTTTTGGGTGATATTACAAGACATCGTACTAATTGCCAGAACTAAGCTAAGAAGGAATATTTTATTCATTTTGATCATTATTTATATTTAAAATTATTGTACCAGACAAATATTGAATCGCTATTGCCTATCAATTGTCTTGTTTGTAGATGACAGGCCTAGATCATGCCGATCCATTTTCAATCACAAAGTAATAGACAAAGTCCACGGGAATTTCAAAAGGGATATTACAGTCTATCGCCTATCGAAACGATAAATGTTTTGAACTAAAACTTGTAGCGAATACCCGAACTTAAGCCAATTGAATAGGGCTTGTAATTGAAATTGGAATCCTTGTTTATCGAATTCAGGTAGTATTTTAAGGAAGGTTCCATTGACAAGCTAAATTTGGAATTCAACTGGTACTCCATCCCCAGACTAAAGCTGGTACTAAAATTGGTGGTCCGTATACCAGTGGTTTCCCCAAGGGTCTCCCTGCTATTTTTATCGTACACCCTATTGCCCACCATTAAATTGGTACTAACACCCCCACTGACATGCAAACCAAACTTTTTATCCAAGAGAGAGTATCTTAAAATAAAAGGAATCTCGATGGCTTCGAAACTCTGTATCATATCGGTTGATGGACTCTCATAGAGTTCAACAGTTGCATTGGTACTCAACATGTCAGGTGCTACCTTTCGTTTGATTTGGCCGGCTGAGGTCATCAATTCAGCATTATTTCCAGCTTCAACATTCATTTCTTCACTAAGCACAGCAGTGGCATAAGGGCGTCGACTTGCACCCAATTGCTGTCCAAATTTGTTGTAGATAATCCCGGTTTGTAAGGCCAGCTTTTTGCCTGCTTGCCAATTCAACTTCACGCCTCCTCCAACACTGAGTATGCCATCTTCAGACTTATTACCCGATTTTTCACCCTCGTAGGAGGAATAGGCAGAAGATACTTGTCCTAATATCGACCACTCCTTTTCTTTATGCTCGTCCCTGTCAAATTGCTTCAACATTTTCATATTGTAGGCAATAGTTAAAGAGTCCTGTATAAGAGATAAAGCAGCGCTCTTCTTCTCCTTGATTTCTTTCTCAAAAAGCTTCATAGCCAATGGCGAAGCTACCAAAGCTTCATTCTTCGTTTTGGGCAATACCATCTGCATACTGATTTCCCTTTTCTGAGTCGGCTGAACCAAAGGTGCCTGGTTTTGAGCCAGCTTATTTTGTTTTAATATTTTCTGTTGACGCTTCTCAACCGGTAGAGCGCTTTGAGTTTGTTCCACACGTACTGCTTGTTCCTGTAATGGCCTGGTATTTTCTTTTTTCACAGAAGTCACAAAAGCTTCCGACAACACATCTGCCTGATTAAAATTAAGCTCCTGCTGGAACAAGGCATTATTGGAGAGGGTGAAAAGTAATAACAAAGAGGCAGCTGCCGCCAAAGTGAAATAAATCACAGCCGCGCGCTTTCTCTTTCTCCCCAGCTTAATATCTGCACTTATCTTGCCCCAAAGCTCCGGCCTTGGTTGCACTGACAGATCTTTTAGTCCTTCGGAGAATATCTTGTCAATATGTCCTTTATCTTTTAGCATATTTTCAAATTGCTCTTATAATCCTGAGCTTCCCAATACTCATTTAATTTCTCTTTTAAGATACCCCTGGCTCGGGCCAGATTCGATTTTGAAGTCCCTATTGAGATATTCATCACTTCGGCGATCTCATTATGAGGGTAACCATCCAAAACATACAAACTAAAAACCATTCGATAGCGTTCGGGTAAATCTTGTACCATATTCAACAATACATCTATCGATACATCCTCTACATCGACTTCTTCATCCTCTTCCACATCATCAAACTCATCGACAGGTTGCAATTGTGTTTTACTTCTAAAACGTTCCAAAGCCGTATTCACCACAACACGTCGCATCCAGCCCTCAAAAGAGCCCTCGAAACGAAAAGATTTCAGACTGTGAAAGATTTTGATAAAACCATCGTGAAGAATATCCTCAGCCTCATCGTAGGATTTGGCGTACCTCAAACACACTCCCATCATTTTGGGTGCATATTCAACATATAGGCTTTCCTGTGCTTTAGATTTGCCTTTAATTGAATCCTTAATTATTCGCTCGAGTTTTTTATCCTTCAAGTTTAATCGCGTCTTAGGTAACTGAATTCAATTATAAGTTGCAAAGGGAGTCATTTGGTTGCGTCAAAATTATATTTTTTTTTAATTCGGTACCATATACTAGTGATTAATACCGGGAATTAGACCTTAAATACACTGATTCTTAATACGCTACATCATAAAAGCCTCATTATTGCAATGAGTTTTCTAAGCAAATTTATTTCTCATCTTAGATTATTCTATCCACCAAACAAAAAAACCAAACAACTAAACAGCTCTAATACAGACTCTTCAGCAGGCTGATATTCTGAATTTTAAAATTTTCTGTCAGCTTCCACGCAACCTTTCCCATACTCATCATCTTTATTGTGAGATACAACAAGAAATCTCAATACTTAGTACTAAGGCATACAAGTAGCGGACAAACCGGAATCAAACCGCTACGGATAAAAACAGAAAATAAGAATTATTAAATCCAGAAACTGGTCATTTTATGAATTAAGCAAATCTAAAACTGATCAGCAGAACAAAAATTTGAAGCATGAAAAGTAAATTAATTTTAGCATTAGGAATCTCTTTAGGTGTTTTATCAGCCTGCGAAAGCGACGATCATGATGTCGCATTCGATGGCGTTGGTGATATTTATGTACGTTGTCAGAAAATTGACAATGAAGTCAAATATGCTCCGGTTATCTACGCATACGGAAATATGTACATGTCAGATGCAGAAGTTGCACATTCTGATGAAGACAGTATGATAGTCCCTCTGGAAAAACTTGGCGAAAACACAACAGTCTTCTATTCTGCTCCGTCAATTGAAGATTTTAGCACCGATGATATTAAAAATGGGACTTACAACTTTAAATTAACATCAACTGATGCTGAAATTCTTAACCTTACGGATGAGCTTTTAGAAGAAAGAATCGATCCAATTGAAGTTACAAAATTCGAATACGACAACGAAAAGCACGAGATCGATTTAGCTTGGGAAACAGTTGAAGACTGCGATATCTATCATGTTAAGATTGCCACCAAAATAGATGGGCAAATTGTTTTCAGTTCTAAGAGATTAAATGAAACCAATCTGCTAATTAAAGAAACGATACCAGGATGGGATCCAAATTACATCATGAAAAACGGCACAAGCTACACGATAAGTGTAAGCGCATACAAATTTGAAGATTCCACCGAAAGTGGCTATCACATCAATCAGGAAAGTGTTGAATACCACAAGATTGAGTGGTAATCGACTATTGGATTAATATATAGGTCTGTTCATAATCTTACAACTGAATCACACGTCTGGAATACAACATACCGACTAATCCTAATTATTTTTCAACAAGCAAAGAGCATCAGGAACACAGTTTTGTGAATCCCGGTGCTCTTTTTTTGTTATTCAAACCAGATTCACCCCACCTACCGAATGTCTGCGACATGTGGTCCTGACGTGTGTTTGCTGATACTTGCTCTGAATCTTAAAGCATAAGGCTTCAGATAGAGGTCACAAATCCAAGCCAGCACGTATTAAGGCACTGGTTCATCATCCATTACCACAAGTCACAGACATGCGGTAGCAGATACTTACCTCCATACGACTCGACTCCTTAACGGCAAAAAATCCCTAAGATCAACTATCAGATAACCAAATCGTATGTGAAATGAAACAGCTGGGCACAAAAAAAGGGAGCTAAGTGCTCCCTTTTTAATATCATATATGAATCAAAGATTAATCGTCTCTTCTTCTGCGATCAAATGATCTTGCACCTTCCGGCTTTCTTCTTCTATCTCTAGAATCATCACCTCTAGAACGAGATCTGTCTCCAGAACCACCGCGAGATCTACCACCACCTGAATAGCCACGAGATCTATCTCCACCACCAGAGTAGCCACCACGAGATCTGTTACCACCGCGAGGTCTTTCTGACGAATCTGGACGATCACCTGAAACTTCAATACGAACGGCTCTACCACCTACTTCGGCACCTGCAAAACCTTTGATAATTTCTTCAGTGAATTCTTTATCAACATCGAAGAATGAAAATACACCTTTCAGGTCAACACGTCCTACGTTTTTACCACGAACACCACATTGCTTATGAATCAATGTTAGTAAGCTTGGTACATCAATACCATCTTTACGACCAATATTGATGAATAAACGATCTTCAGTACTAACCGCGCCATCATTTTGACGAACACGCTTCTGAGTAGAAGATCTCATATTTAAGTCTTGAGCATCTTTATAGTAATCCCAAAATCTGTTAAATTCTAGTGAAACCATACGCTTAACAAGCTCATCACGATCTAGTTCTTTCAGTTCTTCGTGAATAGCAGGTAGAAATTGGCCAATTGCCTCTTCTTCTACATTCACTTCAATTACACGATGCATGAAATTCAACACCTGACGCTCACACACTTCTGCTCCACCTGGAATCTTCACCTGAGCAAATTCCATTTTTAAACGACGAGAAAGATCTTTTATTTTTCTCTCATCACGTGGGGTAACTAAAGCAATTGAAATTCCTTTTCTACCTGCACGAGCAGTACGACCCGAACGGTGAGTATAATACTCTAACTCATCAGGAAGATTATAATGTAATACGTGTGTTAAATCGTCAACATCAATACCTCGAGCAGCAACATCAGTTGCTACAAGCAATTGTAACGATTTACTTTTAAAACTACGCATTACTCTATCGCGCTGAACTTGTGACAAATCACCGTGTAAAGCATCGGCATTATAACCGTCTTTCATCAACAATTCAGCAACTTCTTGTGTTTCCTTACGAGTACGACAAAAAACAATCCCATAGATATCAGGATAGAAATCAACAATACGTTTTAACACATTGTAGCGATCTCTATTGTTCATCAAATAATACTGATGCTCAATGTTTGTGTTGGTTGTATTAGCCGTACCAACTGTCACCTCAACAGGATCAGTCATGTAGTTCTTTGAGATTCGACGAACCTCACCAGACATAGTTGCTGAAAACAACCATGTTAGTTTTTTATCAGAAGTCGTAGAAAGAATAGCATCAATATCCTCTTTAAATCCCATATTCAACATCTCATCAGCCTCATCAAGAATTACATATTCTACTTTTGATAAGTTAATAGCTTTACGTCGAATCAAATCTAATAAACGACCTGGAGTTGCAACAACAACGTGTGCACCTCTTCTAATCTTTCTAATCTGATCATCAATACTTGCACCTCCGTAAACATTCACAACATTTAAGTTCAGAATGTTTTTTGAGAATATTTTTAGGTCATCAGCAATCTGAATACCTAATTCACGTGTTGGAGATAGAATAAGAGCCTGTGGGATCTTCTCATCTGGCTCAATTAATTGTAACAATGGCAGGCCGAATGCTGCCGTTTTACCTGTTCCCGTCTGGGCTAAACCTACGAAATCACTTCTTCCCTCTAAAAGAACTGGAATTGCTTTTTCCTGAATAGCTGTTGGAGCTGTGAAGCCTAATTCTGTAATGGCTTCCAAAATTGGTCTAGATAGACCTAAGTTATCAAATGAACTCATTCGAATATTTTAATTGTGACATGGCATGAATCCCCCTGTCACACTAAAATTTTCAATTCAAAACGAATGAAACCCCTGACAAAAGAACGTCTACCAAATAATTTATGAAGCCGCAAAGGTAAGCATTAATAAATTAAAACATCATTTTTTTGATTTTTACTTCATTAATGGGCTGCAACTCGCACTAAAGTACTCTTTTTTAGGAGAATATCTAAACTTTAATTTCATCCTTAACATAGAAAAATGGAAGAACAAACGTTTGTAGCAGGCTTATGTATATCAACAAAACAAAGAATTCTTATTTCACGAGCATGAAAACAACTTCTGATTTGATGGTTGAAGGTAAAATAATACGTCGTAACTCAAGACTTTTTAACCAGGGTTCAATCTCCTTTTCCTTCAGGCTGTACAGGACTTCTCTGAATTCATCTATCTGGTCGTCGTTATAATCGTTCTCTTCGTAATTTGTGTAAACATCCAATTCTTCATCTTCGTAATAGATGATCTCCTCAGACATTTTATTCAGTAAATCGGTCTCACAAACTTCATGAGCTCCACAACATTCCTCAAGAGGTTCAGATGCGGTCTCCTGCTCCTCTCCTTTTTTCGAAAAAAACAACTTGCTCAAATAAGTTAAAAGCAAAGTTAATGCGGCCCCGGCCAATAAAACTAATAGTAATACCTTCATGCTGCAAAACTAGATATTAGATATTAATAAATCAAGATATACAGATGAGTTATTTTCATTTGTTTATTATATGCCACTAAGCTGGCATACGGATGACTTCCCTATATGTCACGGAAGGTATGGATACGACTCATTTTATTCTGGCTTCAACGTCCCTAATATAGAATTTACAATTATAACTTATCCAACTGGAACCAATCGCCCAAACAAACTCATCGCAAACGTTTCCAGCAAATTAGAGCCAACTTCCCCTTAAAAACTAATCAAATTCCTATTGGCTTATTCCATTTTTTTCACCATATTTGTCATATCCAAAAAGAAGAAATGAACTTTACATCAACCACACAAACGAATTTTACGACAGGCACTACGATGATGATGCCCTGCGCCTCGTGTGGAATAATGTGAAGCTTTTAAATACAAAAATATTAAAACGAAGCCTGCAGATTATTCTGCAGGCTTTTTTTATACCTTATAAATCTAATCTAAAAATAATCATATGAGAATTCTCAAATTTGGAGGTAGTTCGGTCGCCCAGGCCAATAGTCTACATAAAATTCGAAAGATAATCGACAACATTAATTCCGGGCAACCCATAATTGTTGTGGTATCGGCTCTTAGTGGCGTTACTGATTCACTTGAGACTTGTTTAAAACAGGCCTGTTCACAAAATATATGCTATCAAAATTCGGTGAAAGATCTTCATAGAAGGCACTTGGAGCTTAGCCGGGAACTTCAAATCAATATTGAAATTCAAAACTGGCTCGATGAACAATTTTCAGACCTTTCAAATTTATTACAAGGGATCTTCATACTACAAGAGATTCCTGAAAAGATAAAGTGCCGCGTTTTAGGTTTAGGGGAGATTCTATCCTCACATTTAATTGCTAATTATTTCAAGTCATCAGGTTTGGATGCAAAGCATTTTGACTCAAGAGAATACATCAAAACTCTTAATTGCAAAGGCATTCTTCTCAATAGAGAGGAGAGCTACAGAAGAATTAAAGCCATTAAACAGGATTGTAAAATTGCCGTTTTCCCTGGTTTCATAGCTTCCAATGCAAACAACGAACCGAGTCTGTTAGGCCGTGGAGGGTCCGATTACACCGCATCCATTCTGGCAGCCGCACTCGATGCAAAACAACTGGAAATATGGACCGATGTGAGTGGGATGTATACTGCTGATCCTCGTTTGGTTTCTCAGGCCATTCCTATTGAGCAGATGTCTTTTCAGGAAGCTATGGAGCTGTCACACTTTGGAGCCAAAGTGATGTATCCTCCTGCCCTAACTCCGGTTTTGCAAGAGAAAATTGACATTCTAATTAAAAACACCTTTGATCCTGAGGCGCAGGGAACTTTAATCAGTTCCCAGCCCAAAGCTGAACGCACAACGGTTCGAGGTCTATCTTCAATCAACAACATTAATTTGATTACCTTGTCCGGTAGTGGCATGGTTGGTATAAGCGGTTTTGCCTCTCGTTTATTTTCTTGTTTAGCTAATCAGAAAGTTAATGTTATTCTTATCACTCAGTCCTCATCAGAGCACAGCATGAGTGTGGCCATTCATGAAGATGACAGTATTAAAGCCTGTAAAGCGATTAAAGAGGAGTTTATTGCCGAAATAGGTATGAATCAAGTGGAGAACCCTAAACTTGAATTAGACCTGTCGATTATAGCAGTTGTTGGTGAAGATATGGGTTACACCCCAGGTATATCGGGTAAAGTATTCGGGATTCTTGGAAAAAATGGCATAAATATTCGGGCCATGGCTCAGGGAGGGAATGAACTCAACATCACCTTTATGGTTCGCACAGTAGATGTAAAAAAAGCACTTAACGTTATTCACGAAAGGTTCTTTCTTTCTACTTCGAAAAAAATCAATCTCTATGTGGCCGGCGTAGGTAATGTTGGGAGTAAACTCCTGGAGCATATAAAAAACCAACACCAGTATTTACTTGAGGAAAATGGCATCAACCTCATCATTAGGGCGATCAGCAACAGCCGAAAGATGATTTTCGCCAAAGATGAGAGCCTTATCGACAATTGGAAGAATAAGCTTAATCAGGAAGGTCAACCTGCCAATATTGATGAATTTATCAAACAAATAGATAATGCAAATCTTCGAAATTCAATTTTTGTAGATATAACAGCAAGTCAAGATGTAAGTGAGGTTTACGAAAGTATTCTTAATTCAACAGCTTCTATTGTTGCCTGTAATAAGATTGCAGCATCGTCGGAGTTTGAGAGCTACAAACAACTGAAATTGGCAGCAAAAAAGAATAATGTTGATTTTAGGTTTGAAAGTAATGTAGGAGCAGGTTTACCAGTTATTAGTACAATAAACTACCTAAAGAACACAGGAGATAATATAACCAGTATTGAAGCTGTGGTATCAGGAAGTTTGAACTACATTATTAATAAATTTATGGACGGTTATAGTTTTGATGAAGCCTTAAAATTAGCAATGGAAGAAGGATTTACAGAACCAGATCCAAAATTAGATTTGAATGGTATTGACGTTTTACGAAAGCTACTAATTCTTGCAAGAGAATCGGGTTATGTTTTAGAAGCTGATGATGTGGAATTAGAGCCTATGGTACCAGACTATTGTCTCGAAACAAAAACATCTGATGAATTAATAGAACGAATAATTGAAAAGAGAGAATTCTTCGAAAACTGGAGAAAACAAATGAAAGATCAGGATGTACGCTTCCGATACGTTGCAAGCTTTAAGGATGGTAAAGCTAGTGTTGGTATAAAAGCAGTTAGTTCCGATCATCCATTCTATAATATAAATGGAAAAGATAGTGTTGTATCATTAAATACGCTTTGGTATAAAGATCAACCTATGATAATTAAGGGTGCCGGAGCCGGGGCCGAAGTCACTGCCTCAGGAATCTTCGGAGATATTATCAGTATAGCCAACAAATAAAAAACCGACTCTGTAGTCGTTAAACAAAACAAGAAACTATATTATACATATGAATAAATCAATAAAAGTGTTTGCCCCTGGAAGCGTCTCAAACGTAGGATGTGGATTTGATATTTTAGGATTTGCAATCGACGGTATTGGAGATGAAATGATTCTCAGCACAAACGACAAAAATAAAATCATAATAAAAGCTATTAAAAATTACGGACAGCTACCTACTGAGGCTTCTAAAAATGTAGCTGGAGTTGCCATTCAGGCGTTACTCGATGATTTAGGAAGCGATCAGGGTTTCGATATCGAAATCATAAAGAATATCAAACCCGGAAGTGGAATCGGATCAAGCTCGGCAAGTGCTGCAGGAGCCGTTGTAGCGGCTAACGAACTACTGGGAAATCCTTATACCAGGGAGCAACTGGTTGATTTTGCCATGCAGGGCGAAGTGGCTGCTTCGGGAGATGCACATGCCGACAATGTTGCTCCTACAGTATTGGGTGGCTTTTGCATTGTTCGCGCATACGATCCGCTTGATGTTATTCAGATAGATTCACCTGAAGAGCTCTGGTGCGTCGTGATTCATCCTCAGATCGAAATCAAAACCAAGGAATCGAGAGAACTCTTATCCACTGAAATTAATCTAAAAAAAGCCATAAGACAATGGGGAAATGTAGCCGGACTGATATCAGGTTTGCACAAGTCTGACTACAATTTAATTGGTCGCTCGCTTGAAGATCATATTGTGGAAGAGCAACGTAAAGTCTTAATTCCCGAATTCGATAATTTAAAGGAAGCTGTAATAAATGCAGGGGCATTGGGTTGTAGCATTTCTGGTTCTGGCCCATCGGTATTTGCTTTGTGTCAAGGCAAGGCTAAAGCTCAGGAAGTTAGCTTGATCATGGAAGAGATCTATTCAAAAACCAACATCCCATTTTACATCTACCCTTCTCAAATTAGCAATGAGGGTGTAAAAATATTACCCGAAGCATAAGCTATTTAAACAATTAACCAGGATCCAAAATTAACCACAAACCCAATATGAACTATTATAGCACCAACAATAAAAAGTTATCAGTCAGCTTTAAGGAAGCTGTCATTAAGGGACTCGCTCCTGATGGTGGCCTGTTCTATCCAGAACATCTTCCACAGCTTGACCAGGCTTTTATTAACAACCTCCCCAATTTATCCTTGGCTGAAATTGGCTACGAGGTGGCAAGTCATTTTCTTGCCGATGATATTCCTGCTGATAAATTAAAGGAAATCTGCGAGGAGGCACTCAACTTTCCTACGCCATTAGTCTCTTTCGAGCCCAATGTTTATTCCATGGAATTGTTTCATGGCCCAAGCTGTGCATTCAAAGATGTTGGTGCTCGCTTTATGTCTCGTTGTCTAAGTTATTTTGCAAAAGAGAGCAAAGAGAAAATCACCATTCTAGCAGCTACTTCAGGCGATACAGGTAGTGCAGTGGCAAACGGATTCCTTGGTATCGAAAACATCGAAGTTGTCATTTTATATCCATCAGGCAAAGTGAGTCAAATCCAAGAAAAACAATTAACCACTCTTGGAAACAATATTACCGCTCTTGAAATTGATGGAAGCTTCGATGATTGTCAGGCACTCGTAAAGCAAGCATTCCAGGATGAGGAACTGAATGGACAAATGAAATTGAGCTCAGCTAACTCTATTAATATTGCCAGGCTTATACCACAAAGCTTCTACTATTATTATGCCTACGGTCAGCTTAAGCATCTCGAAAAGAATTTGGTCATTTCAGTACCAAGTGGCAACTATGGCAACCTTACTGCAGGCTTGATGGCAAAACAGATGGGACTCCCCATCCATCAGTATATAGCCTCAACAAACATCAACAAAGTGGTTCCTGACTATTTAAATACGGGGATTTACGAAGGCAAAGCTTCTATCGCAACCATTTCGAATGCCATGGATGTTGGTGCGCCTAGCAATTTCGATAGAATGATGGCACTTTACACGGAGAATCACCCTAAGATCTGCAATGATTTAAAAGGGGCCTCTTTTAGCGATACACAAACAAAACAGGCAATGAAAGAGGTGTATGAACAATCCGGCTATATTCTCGATCCACATGGCGCAGTAGCTTACCTGGGATTAAAGCAATATCTCGATCCTCTAAATGAGATTGGAATCTTTATAGAGACAGCACATCCAGCCAAGTTTATCGATGTGGTAGAGAAAGTAATTCAAACCAAAGTTGATATTCCGGATTATCTGAAAGGCTGCTTAAGCAAGGAAAAGCAAAGTATTAAAATGGCTAACAACTATCAGGACTTTAAGGATTACCTCAGAAGTTAAGGCATAAAAAAAAGCTCCCGGTTGGGAGCTTTTTTTTAATATCATATCGATATGTCTATTTTTTAGAAATCGCTTTTTCGTATTCTTTTTTATAAAGGTTCATCTGATTGGTTAAACGTTCAATTTCGGCGTCGTTTTGCTTTTTCACCTTTCTCAACCAGGTTATCTTTCCATTGATCACTTCCATTTCTTTACTCACCTCAGCAATCTTCTTATCTTTTTGAGTAAGCATATCCTTTAGCTTTTGTTGTTCGCCAGCCATTTTCTTGCTTTCCCATTCTTTGTCCTGCACACTCGCATTTAAATCCTGAGTCAATCTTGACGACTCAGCTTTTAATGCTTTAATTTTCTCATTCAGCTTTAAAATAGTCGCCTCATTTTCCTCATTGCGTTGCTGAGCGAACTTATAATTACCCAGTGTTTCATGCAATTTCTGCTTAAGGCTTGTGGTATCCGAAGCCATTGAAAAAAGCTCAGAACTTAACTGATCAATCTCCACATTTTTCTGAGCATTGCTTTCGGCCATACTGTTCTTCATATCATTGTACTCAGCCAGTGTTTGCTTTAGCTTCGAATCCAATTCAGAATTATCTTTTCCTAATTGACGAACCTGGGCATCGCTTTTTCGCTTAGCGTAATCAAGTTCTTCGTATTTACGTTTCGAAACCACACAGGATGCAAGTGCCAGTGGTAAAAGTGATAAAATCAGTATTTTCTTATTCATAATAATGTGATATTTCAGGTCATTAGGTTCCCGATAATTGAATTGTGCAATTTACAATTTATCCTGGTAGAAAAACAAGTTAAATAAACTTAATATAAAGATTAGTCTGGCTTTCTTTCAATAATTGTCTCTTGCATATTTTATAAAATAACTAATTTAGCCTTTGAAATGTTTTTGGCAAAGTTCTTGCTCCATTTCACTTTTAAAGAATTGAAACTAACATACTCAATTCAAGCACATAGACTATTCTGATTTAATTGAAATAAAAACTTGACTCATTTTTCACCTTGATATTATATGATTAAAAAACTCATTTTCGCACTACTCCTCCTGGCAAGCATAGTCGGTTCAACCCAGGCTCAGGAAGAGGATCAACTTAAAACTATCCGTATTATCGGTCAGCTGACCAATGCCTCCAACCAGCAACCCATTGCCTTTGCCAACATTGGCGTAATGGGCACCTATATAGGGGCGGCAACCAATTTCGATGGCTATTTTGAACTTAAAGTTCCCGGGCAGCATGCCGACAAAAACATTCAGGTTTCAGCCGTTGGCTTTACGACTTACACTTCAAGTTTAGAATCCTGTAGTAAAATCGATACGCTAAGAATCCTACTGCAGCCTGTGAATTATAAAATAGCCGAAGTTGAGGTAACTGCCCAATCACTGGTTTTAATTAAAACGCTTAAAAATGCGATAGACCGCATTCCTGACAACTACCTGCAAACACCATTCAATTACGATATTTATTACCGCTCTGAAAAATCAGAAAACAAGAATATTGAACGCCGTCGTGAAGCTGCTGTACGTATCTACGATGACAAAGGTTATGTTCGTGAGAATGCCTATCAGGTATTTAAAGAACGTTCCTATCGTTTTTTACAAGTGAGAAAAAACTTTGAGAACAATTCCCTGGCTGATGGTTCAACCTATTTAGATGAACTTTTGGAAATGGATATCGTAAGAAGCCGGGGCAATATTTTAAATAAGAATCATTTAAATTTTTACGAACTGAGCCTGGATCAGGTAACTGAATACGAAAACGACTCGGTGTGGGTAATTGCCTACAAGAGTAAAAAACCTATCCTGAGTAACACTGGCGATTATTATGCCACCAACTATTCAGGAAAAATCTACATCAAGCTTAAAGATTATTCCGTAATTAAAAACGAAACTCATGTGGTAGCAAGCAATTATTCGCCTCAGGGACGAAGTTTTTATGTGAATCCTGAAAGACAGGAATGGAAGCCTGAGAAAATAGAATATAATTTCAGCTCCACCTATAAAGAGCATTTCGGCTATTATTACCTGAGTTATGTCGATTATAAGCGCCATCACGAACTCGTGAACAAAACCAGTGGAGAAGAAAAAGAGCTTGACACACATGCTGAAATGCTGATCACAAAAATTATAACTACAAATCCTGAAGTTATCGAGAACCGTGCCTATTACGAAAACATGGAATACGATGAGAATTTCTGGGACAGTTACAACATCATTTTTGATGGAGCTGAATAGAGTTTTAACATGTTGATTCCTTAAATCGCTAAAAAGCTTTTTAAGCTATTTAATCCTGATCGGTTTTAAGAACTGATCAGGATTTTTTATATAATAAACGGTCAACTAATTTTCTCACCGCAAAGTCCCCGACGAACACAAAGTTGATTTTACATTTTATTATTTCTTGCTGTTCTTTGCGATCTTAGTGGTTGACAATTTTTGATTTTATTACAAGTCATTCTATCTGATACAAAATTACAGCTGGAACAACGCTTATTTACGACATTACATCATTCTTTGAACTCAAAAAACAATCATCTGATTTTATTTCACGATATTTATCTCAACATAATTTGAAATTATTTGTTTTTTTCAACCAGACGTGCAACACTTCAGTTAACGTCTCGTCATTAGAATAGAAAATAATTAATGAGCTCTAGTTACCAAAACATACATCAGGATTTAATCGACGATTGCAGCCGTGGCAATGCCAAGGCACAATTTGAGATTTACAAATTATACTACAAAGCTATGTATAATTCCTGTCTGCGTATTCTAAACAATACTCAGGAGGCTGAAGATGTGATGCAGGAAGCCTTTTTATCAGCATTCGATAAAATAGCAAGCTATAAAGGAGAAGTCAGTTTTGGTGCATGGCTAAAAAGAATCGTGGTAAATCGAGCTTTAGATTATCTGAAAAAGAATAAGATTGACTGTCTCCCCATCGACGAGAAAATGTATCAGCTTAGCGATGAGGAAGCTTACAACGAAGACTTGACTATTGGCAAAAATATAGGCGCCATAAAAAAAGCCATCAATCAATTGCCATCGGGATACCGGATTGTCTTGAGTCTCTATTTAATTGAAGCATACGATCATGAAGAGATTGCAGAAATATTAAACATATCAGCGTCAACCTCCCGATCGCAGTACAACAGGGCAAAAAAGAAATTGATTCAGATATTAAGTCAAAACGAAGACAACCCATTAAAAAGAAGAATCAAATGAACGATATCGAAAAAATAATATACAGACACAGAGCAGACTTCGATAGCGAGGAACCCCGGGACGGTCACTTCGATCAGTTCAGGAAGAAAATGCAGGTAAATCAAAGCCACAAAACCAGTTGGCAATGGAAAAACCTAATGAAAGTAGCCGCCATTATTGCTTTTGTCATGATAGCGGGCTTAACAACCTATCAGATTCAAAAAATTGAAAGTGACCACTTTAGCTTAGGCCAACTCTCTCCTGAATATCAGGAGGTGGAACAGTATTTTACTTCAAGCATTAATCACCAACTGAATATTATCAAGGAGTTGTCCACGACTGTTGGCGGTCATGTTCAAGAAGGCCTCAAAGAGGAACTTGCCAATATGGATCACTTGTATAAGCAACTTGAAAAAGAGTTTAAGTCCAACCCTAATGACGAACGAATCATCCAGGCTATGATTGAACACTTTCAGGCCAAAAACAATATGCTTAACCGAATCGTAGAACAACTGTACCTGGTAAATCGTCAAAATTTATCAGTTGCAAATAACATAAACGCATATAAAAACATCAACTAAATAAGATCAGACATCATGACAATGACTAAATTTAAACTCACAGCCCTTTTGCTGCTTCTTTTTGCCGGCCTTAGCACTCAGCTTTTTGCTGCAGAAGATTTTACCAAAACATTTGACGGCAAATATGCCGTTAAAGAGGGCTCGCAACTGACCATTGAAAACAAATACGGCGATATCGATATTAAAAATTGGGACGTCGATTCAGTGGTGATCAAAGTGACTATTACAGCACATGCTTCAAACGAGAAAAAAGCCGAAACTCTTTTTAAAGGTATTGAGATAAACATGGACCAAATTGGAGAGACAATTATGGCTTTTACCGAGATGGAAAAATCGTTTAAAACGGGGAACAAATTCAGCATCGATTACGAAGTTTTCATGCCTGAATACATTCAAATCAGCCTGAATAACAAATTCGGGAACATCTACATCAACACCATTCGTTCCAGGGCTAATATCAACCTGAGCTATGGCAACTTACAGGCTGAGAAGTTTTTGTATCCTAATGAGAAGCCATTAAGCACGATCAATCTTTCATACTCCAAGGCTACGATTAACGAATGTAACCGAACAAAACTGACGCTTAAGTATTCTAAGATGAATATTGGAACCAGTGAAACCCTTGTGGTAGTAAGTCGTTTTTCTAAGCTTCATTTAGATAACAATCTTTCGGTAATTGCCGATTCGAAATACGATGCATTTGATATTATGAATACAGAATCCCTACTCGTTAGTAATGGTCAATATTCTGATGTTAAAGTCGAAAATGTGAGTCGTAAACTTGACCTCAACTTACGTTATGGCAATTGTAAAGTTGCTCATGTATCCTCGGGTTTCGAAAGCATCAATATCGACAGTCAATATGTTGCCAGCCGTATATCTATAGCTGAAGACGCAGCTTACATGCTAGATGCCGAGACCAAATATTGTGGCATAAGCTACCCAAGCGATTCTCAGGTAATTGAAGAAGTAAAGCAAAACTCAGAATCCAGGATTAAGGTACTTGTTGGCAACCAAGCTTCTCCCCAATCAAAAGTTACAGTTATCAGTAAATATGGTAATGTCAGTTTAAAATAAACTCTAAATTATATAAGCTCATCCCTCTTTCAAAGACTGAAAGAGGGATTTTTTTTCTACTAAGAACTGTGCCTTTTTCATCCACAGCTTAGCAGCCAAGCATCATAACTGTTATTGTTAGAATCGTCACTATCGGTTTAACACATTAAAATTATCGTTATCAGAATTACTGTTATATAGTCTAACAGTAAAAAATTGATCTCAGAATAAATATTTCTCTTATTTTTTGATGTCAGACTACTGTTTAATCGTATTTTTATCGAATAAACAATAACTAAATCCAATTATGACCATTCTTGAAAGAGTGAATGCCCTACGTTCGCTGATGGAAGAAAAACAGATCCACGCCTACATCATCACCAGTTCCGATCCTCATATGAGTGAGTATGTTCCAGACCACTGGACTTCACGCCAATGGATTTCAGGCTTTACAGGATCAGCCGGCACAGTAATCATTACCCAAGACAAAGCCGGATTATGGACAGATTCCCGTTATTTTTTACAAGCTGAAGAGCAGTTGATGGGAAGCGGTATCGACCTTTTCAAAATGGGGTTGCCTGGCGTGCCAACCCAATACCAATGGCTGCTTTCTGAACTGAGCTTCGAGGCCAATATAGGATTCGATGGGACCTGCTTTTCAGTTGCCCAAACCAAAGAACTTAAAAATGCCTTAGGCGATTTATCCATTCACATCCACGAAGAAGACGACTTAGTTGATGAAATATGGTCGGATAGGCCTGCTCTTCCTAAAGAAAAAATTTTTGAACATCCCCTTGAATTTGCAGGTAAATCCCGCAAACAGAAACTGGATATTATTCGGGAAGAAATGCGAAAACTCGACGCCAAACATCACTTTGTTGGAAGTCTTGACGATATTGCCTGGATTTTCAATTTAAGAGGACAGGATGTCGATTACAATCCAGTAGCTGTGGCTTACGCACTGATCAACGAAGATTCGTGTTTTCTTTACCTCGATCAGTCGAAACTAGACGATCAACTTATTAAAACATTAGAGCTTGATGGCATTAATACTGTGGATTACAAAAAAATCTGTTTTGATTTAGAAAAACTCCCCAGCTCTGAAAATGTACTTCTCGATAGCAATCGAAGTAATTTGAGAATATACCGTTCAATAACAGCCAATATTTTTGAAAGAGAGAACCCCTCTCAGTTATTGAAAAGTCAAAAGAATACCTGGGAAATTGAAGGTATGAAAAATGCGATGATTCAGGATGGTTTGGCCCTAACCCAATTCTTCTGCTGGCTGGAAGAGAACTTAGGCAAAATCAGGATTACTGAATTCACCTTGATGGATCAACTCAGAGCCTTCAGATCGCAACAAAAGCATTTTATGGGAGAAAGTTTCTGTAGTATTGTAGGCTACAAGGGACACGGGGCTTCACCGCACTACTCCACTACTCCCGAGAGCGATTGCGAGATTGATGCAGAAGGGATTCTGTTGATCGATTCCGGGGGGCAATACATGAATGGTACTACTGACATCACGCGGACCACAGCTCTGGGAGAGTTGACTCAGGAAGAAAAAATGGACTTCACCCTCGTTCTAAAAGGGATGATTCAGATGAGTCTGGCCATTTTCCCTAAAGGAACACGTGGCTGCAATATCGACATACTAGCCCGTCAGGCACTTTGGAAATATGGCAAAAACTACGGCCATGGTACCGGTCATGGTGTGGGCTGCTTCTTAAATGTACACGAAGGTCCACAAAGTATTCGACAAGAATTAAAAGAACAGCCTATCCTAGCTGGCATGATCTCTTCGAACGAGCCGGGTTTTTATAAAGAAGGCGCTTATGGCATTCGTCACGAAAACCTGATTCTTTGCAAGGAGAAATTAAATACAGAATATGGTGAATATCTTGAATTCGAAACCTTGACCCTTTTCCCTTTCGATACCAAAGCCCTGGATTTATCCTTACTGAGCATCGAAGAAATCGATTGGTTGAATAATTACCATCAAAAAGTATATGAGACACTATCTCCCCAGCTGGATGAGAAACACAAGGCCTGGCTAATAGAGAAAACCCGAACGATATAAAAACAGATGGATTTAAATCCGACTGAGATTTGTCTAAAGTAAAAATCAAGGGCAGTTGATAGCAAATACGCTAATCTAACTGCCCTTATTGTTTAAGTCAAAATTGATGTCACTACAAATTAATTCAGGATTCCTCGGAATCACTTCCCGATAGCTATCTGGACACCTGCCTATTCTTTAGTTGCCGCAGGAATGAAACTCAACGAAATGGAGTTCACACAATGACGTGTATTTTTTTTGGTGAATCCTTCATTCATAAAAACGTGCCCCAGGTGCCCCTTACAGTTGGCGCAAACAATCTCGGTACGTCGTCCATCGGCATCTGGCAGATGCTTAACAGCTCCTTCAATCTCGTCATCGAAACTTGGCCAGCCACAATGCGAGTCGAATTTATCGTCTGAACGGTACAAAGGCAAGTTGCATTGCTTACAGACATATACCCCTTTTTCTTTGTGATCGACATATTTGCCTGTGTGAGGGTATTCAGTGCCCTTGTTAAGAATCACACGCTTCTCCAGTTCATTTAATGTATTGTATTCTCCCTTCTTCATTACTTTCTGCGCGTTAGTTAAAACTGATACCATCAATAATAAAGATATTATTATTAGTCGTCCCATAGCTCTTACTTTTAATTAATCTAAAATAAAACAAGACAAGCAGTTTTCAAAATTGTAGGTGAAGTTTAAGATGTTCTTAACAAATAAGTTTTGCAGGTATAACAAATAATCAGGGCAGATATGTCTATGTATTATGAAACTGTTGTTCAGTCGAATCCAACTGGATAGGATCTACATTCCTCAATTACAACTCCTTGTGTATGCCATCTTATTCAGCCACAATAAGAGTTCTGAATATTCAACCGAACTAGATCTAGAAGAATAAGCGATATGAAAAATCACCTAAAAGTTGAACGAGCCAAAAAGGACATTACTCAAGCTAAACTAGCTGAAGAGATTGGTGTCTCTCGACAAACCATCAATGCTATTGAAAAAGGGAAATTTATTCCCTCGACCCTACTGGCTCTTAAAATGGCACGCTATTTTGAGACAGCTGTTGAAAATGTATTCGAATTGGAAGACAAAGAATAAATTTGTTTAACATTTCACACTTATTATTTATAGTATTTCATTATCTTAGATGAAATAAAAACGAATAATATGAAATGGGAATATAAAATCGTTCATATCAACGCTCTAAAATGGAATAAAACAGGCTTACCTAATGATATCAATATCAAGTTTGATGAGCTTGGTGAGGAAGAATGGGAATTAGTAAAAATAGAACCCAAACTCGATGGTGGATTTATTCTATTCGGCATTGGTGTTTGTACTCACACTGTTGCATATACAGCCTTTTTCAAAAGAGCTAAAAACTAAAATTAAGCACTCTCCTCAATCGGGAAGTGCCTAATTTTTATCTATACTTCTACCATAAATACGTTGGCTACAAATCGTGCCATCTATTTCTGCCACATCAACCAGGCGTCCCCAAAGTTCGAAGTCGAATTTCTCAAGCAAGTTGATGCTAGCGGTATTTGGTTCTAAGAGAATGGCAAATAGATTCTTAAAACCAAATTTTGGAGCTTCAGCTAAAGCAAAATTCATCAATCGATTCGCATAGCCTTTTCGGAAATGCTCGTCGTGAATATAGTAGCTGACTTCAGCCGTCATGGCCAGTGCACGTCTTCCTGATCGCCAGGGCGAAAATGAAAACCAGGCCACCACTCCTCCACTTTCTTCTCCCACAAATACCGGGTATGTACCATCGATATGCCCTTGATACCAAAGCTTACGTTCTTCCATACTTATGGGATCGAGATCAGCCGTACAATATCTGGCTTCAATAGCTTGGTTGTATATATGATTTATGGCTTCGAGGTCGTTGAATTGAGCGAGGCGAATATTCATGAGTTAAGGAACAAGCTTAAAGGAAAAAGATTAAAGAAGAAAAGTAATAACCGCCAAGCTCGCAAAGAAGACGCCATGCACACAAAGAAAAAACACTTTGTGCTCTTTGCATAGAGCTTAGCGGGCTTGACGGTTAAATATAGCTGTGAGTTAAATTACCCCGGGAACTTAGGGAACTTCTGAAAATCAGGATCACGTTTTTCTAGAAATGCATTCTTACCTTCCTGAGCTTCCTCCATCAGGTAATACATCATGGTGGCGTCACCGGCAAACTCCATCAAACCTCTTTGTCCATCAAGTTCGGCATTTAATCCACGCTTAATCATACGAAGTGCCATAGGACTGCGCATCATCATGATTTTACACCACTCAACGGTAGTATCTTCCAAATCCTCTAGTGCAACTACCTTATTCACCATTCCCATTTCTTCGGCTTCTTTAGCTGAATATTGCTGACATAAAAACCAAATTTCACGGGCTTTTTTCTGGCCTACCTGGCGAGCCAAATATGATGAACCAAAACCAGCATCGAAACTACCTACTTTAGGTCCGGTTTGACCAAATTTAGCATTATCCGAAGCAATAGTTAAATCGCAAACAACGTGTAGTACGTGACCACCACCAATAGCATAACCATTTACCATAGCTACAACCGGCTTAGGCATTGAACGAATAGCCTTGTGTAAATCCAATACATTCAAACGAGGAACTCCACTTTCGTCGATATACCCACCAACACCTTTTACATTTTGGTCACCACCCGAACAGAAAGCCTTATCACCAGTTCCTGTGAAAACAATCACAGCAATATCAGCACGCTCACGGCAAATATCCATGGCATCCAACATATCAAAATTGGTTTGAGGACGAAATGCATTGTACACTTCAGGGCGGTTGATGGTAATTTTTGCAATTCCTTCGAAGAAATCAAACTTAATATCTTCGTATTCTTTTATTGTTGTCCAGTTTCTCTGTGTCATATCTTGTTATTTTTGAATCACAAATTTCTCAAATTATCACAAAGTATATTTGTTTACATCTGCGTAATCTGTGATTGTTCTATTACTTATAATTTTTCTCGTAGTTTCTTGAAATAATCTTTTAACACCACATCATTCAGCTCTCTGGGGGTTTTCAACTCCAGAATACAAGCCTTTTCACCCAATTTGAAAAATTCGGGTAAGGTCTTTTGTAAAGCCTTTGAACTGTCGGCATAAAAATAATCTAATCCGTATGTTTGAGCAAGCTTATCTGCTCGATAATCTTGTGCAGTTTCAAAATATTCTTCTAATTCAGGTGCATCTGATGGTCCGGGAATAAAACGGAAAATACCTCCACCTCCATTATTAATCAAGACAATCTTAAGTCGATTATTCAGGTACTTATTCCACAAGCCATTGCTGTCGTAGAAAAAGCTGATATCACCTGTAATAAGTGTCGTGAGTTTATCATTCACATGGCAGGCCCCAACTGCAGTTGAAGTGCACCCATCGATACCGGAAGTGCCCCGATTGGAATTGGTTAATAGATTTGGACTCGATTTAAAAAGCTGAGCGTATCGTACTACCGATGAATTAGACAATTGCAGATTGCCACCATCAGGAATAGCAGTCAATACCAACTCAAATGCCTTTAAATCTGACCAGGCCGTTTTTTGCAAATAAGAACCATGTGCTAAATCACAAGACTGGTCTCTTTGCTGCCATAGCTCAGCATATGTACTTTCAACGCCACTCAACAGGGGTAAAATGTCATCAAAAAAGGATTCAGGCGAAAGGTCGATATGAGAACTTAAAGTCTTAAACGTATCGATAAAGCTATCCTCCTTGCCTATAAACCATTGAGATTTTGGCGTATACTCCCGAAGAAATGATTTTATCTTTTTGGAAACCAGTGGTCCTCCAAAATTGATGAGAAGATCAGGCTGAAAATTCTCAGCTTCCTCATTATCTATACTGGTAATCACCCGATCGATACAGGGCAAAAAAGCCTGATCGTGAAGATTTGAAATGGACTCGGTTAAAATAACCACCTGCTTGTACTTTGCCAATTGGCTCAAACAAGCATTTAGCTTTTCATTCTTAGGCAAAAGACCTGCAAGAATTAGAATCTTTTTCGAAGCCTTCCATTCCCTTGCTAAAGCTCTATTGGCTTCCTTTGAAAGGACATCCTGAGCTTCAAACTTTTGAATGATTCTCTCTTGATTAGTTTCGTGATCTTTATTGCCATATAAAGGCTCACGAAAAGGGACATTTATATGAACAGGCCCCATTCTACCACTGAGAGACTTCGCCAAAGCCTCGTTCATTATTCTGTTGATGCTCCACAAATCGTCAGTTCCATCAGCTACAATGGGCAAATGGTAACTGGCTTTCACAAAATTCTGCAAGACATTCACCTGATTAATTGCCTGACTATCGTCCTGACCAATCCATTCCTGCGGACGGTCGGCAGAGATCACAACAAGAGGCAGACGCTGATAGAAAGCCTCTGCAATTGCAGGTGCATAATTCAACAAGGCTGTACCCGAAGTACAAACCAATCCAACAGGCTTCCCGGTTTGCTGAGCAATACCCAGGGCAAAATAACCTGCACTGCGCTCATCAACTATCACCGGAGTTTGTATGCGACTATCGCGAGCGAAGGAAATACTCAATGGTGCATTCCTCGATCCGGGAGAAATAACCACATATTCCATTCCTTTTGCAGCACAAATGTCTATCAATTCCTTTACACCTTTTATATCTGATGTGTTTTGAGTCATTTTTATATTTTATATCTGATGCCCGAAGGCTATACTTTTCTTCTGGTTTATAACCAATTGCTCAAACGCTGCTCATGGCTTTATAATTTCCCAATCTTCTATTTCACCTTCTATCATCTTAAACAGAGGATGCAAATCCCAGTTCTTAAGAAGGACTAATTCCTGATGTCGATCCCAATCCCGTTCTTCTAATTTAGCCAGCAAATGTTTTCTTTCGAAGGCCACTTGCCCTCTTGTCACGTTCAGCACTTTGGGGCGAAATGTCCAATCGATTTTATCTTTATCAAAATTGTACTCTCTCTTAACCGCCTCCTGATACACCTCCGACAAATACTGGTTGATTGTTTCAAGAGGATAAGCATTTTTTTTGAATCGATTCAATTGAGGATGCTCCTTATAGCCTTTGGTTTTGCCTTCCAAAACATGTTTAGCCAATAAGGTTTCACGCCAAAGAGCAACAAGACCTTTTATATCTAAATATTTTGGATGCAGAGACCAAATTCTCATCAGATCGAGGTATTACGAATATTTACCAGCTTTAATCACCGACAAAAGTGTTTGAGCCTTATATTGGGTTTCTTCCCATTCCTTTTTGGGGATGGATTCAATGGTAATGCCACCACCAACAAATAAAGATAAATGATTTTCCGAGATTTTCATGGTTCTCAAATTGACATACAATTCACAACTGCCTTTCGCCCCTATAGGTCCCCAGAAACCTGCATAATATTCTCTATCATGCTTCTCAACTTTCTTAATTAAATCAAATGCTTCTTGCTTGGGCAAGCCACAAACGGCAGGTGTAGGATGTAAAGCTGATATCATCCCGGCCTTATCACAAAAACTCAATTCAGCCTGAGTCTTAAATTCCGTTTTCAGATGAACCACCTGTCCTGCCTGAACCGTATAGGGGCCTTTTCTTTCAAAACCGGCAATTGCATTCTTCCTAAATACCCTTTCGATATAATCGCTAACAAAAGCTTGTTCTTCAATCTCTTTTTTGCCCCAATTCATGTCTGCCAAATCAGAATTACCAGCAGGTAAAGTCCCTGCAAGGGCAACTGTTTCTGTCCTTCCTTTATGGGATTTAAAAAGCAATTCGGGACTGGCTCCCATCCAGGAACAAATACCTGGTAACGAAACATAGGAGACAAAAGCCTGTGGGTAATGCTGACAAAGCTGAATAAATAAATTAGCTCTTTGAGCTTTTGCACCCCCCTTCTCTGTCTGAATACGTGACAGGATAGCCTTCTCAAGCTCATTTCCTTTTAAAGCTCTTAAAATCTCTGAAATTTGAGAAAAATAGTCTTCTTCTAAACTTTGTGCTGGACAAACATCTTCAGAATCCAACACTGAATTCTGATATCGACCAAGAGTTTCAACTTCACTGTCTGTAAGCGTATCAGAACTGAAACTAAAATCGTCTCGAATAAACCAGGAAGGATGTCTTTCACTGGATTCGAAGGGAGCAAATACAAAGCCTTGCTTTCCTTCCAGTTCAGCAAACTCATGATAGTTCATCAGATTTAAATCCTTTTGAACACCAATCTTAATCCGGTCTGAATCAGGCACTCGGTAGGTGAAAAATGCCAAATGATTACTCAAGCAGTAGTTTATAATTTGTTCTATCTTTTTCAATACAAGAGCATCGATCATACTTGCTTTTTTAGAATCACATTGGTTAGGCGACAAATTGAAATCAATTTATTCTGTTCATTACAGATGCTTATCTCAACAATATGACTGGTTCCGCCCTTGTGTATAAAACTGGCTTTGGCAATAAGCTTCCCTTTTTTAACGCTTCGAATATGATTGGCATTAATCTCCATCCCTTTCACATCATATCGATCCAAATCAACATGAATAACCGACAGAGCACTTCCTGTCGATTCAGCCAGGGCCACACTAGCACCGCCATGTAAGATTCTCATGGGTTGATAATGCTTTGATGTTACCGGCATTTCAGCAATCAAATAATCCTCACCTATTTCGGTATATATAATTCCCAGATGTTCCATAAGTGTATCGGAACTGATCTTATTTAGGAGATTAAGTTTTTCGTCTTTGTTAATCATCTAACAAATATATAACAATAGAGAGATATGAGAAACCTGAATACAGATAGATTTTAGGAAAGTGATAAGCATATTAAATTTTCAATACTTAAACAGACCATAATGGTGATTTTGGCGCATTGCCATCAAAAATTAGGGCATAAAAAAAAGCCCAATTCACATTGAGCTTTACAAAGAAAAATTTTCTATAAAGAAATTAGTCCATTTTTACATTAACGGCATTCATTCCTTTTTTTCCTTCAACTACGTCAAAGGTTACGACGTCTCCCTGGTCAATCTTATCGATTAATCCTGTAACGTGTACAAAGATGTCTTCGTCTGTCTCATTGTTTTTAATGAATCCAAAACCTTTAGTTTCATTAAAGAATTTTACGGTACCTTGTGGCATTATTTGAAATTTTTGTTATTAATAGCATTGTAAATTTACTTAATTTGATGAAAAATAATAATTATGAGGCAATTATTTTTCGAAATTCTATCAGATAAACACAACAACCTCCTGTAAATAAACGACTATAGAGCTCTAAAAAAATAATATTTTTTAACAAATCAGGCTCTTATAATTTCAATTCGAAATAGAAACAAGAACTTTATCTAACAAAAAAAAGCTCAAAAAAGCATTAAAAGCCTTATTCTAATGCCTATTTATTTTAAATTATATCATATCAATCCTGTGACAAGATCAATATAATTCCACTTTCATCAGTAGGCTTTATGCAATACATTGGACCATCAATTATGCTACTAATCGGTATCGTGATGTATGGGGAGAGTTTCAAAACAGAACAAGCGTTAGCTTTTGGCCTAATCTGGATTGCTTTGGTTTTATATACTGTATCAATGGTTCGAAATACGCGAAGAGTAAGGATAAAGGATAAATTTAAAAAGTTTGATCCCAAAGGACAACTCCTATTTCCTAAGTATTTATTCAGAGATTTCTTTGCCTAAACCATTGCTTCCTGCATCAAAAACAAATTTCCATTCATTGTTTATATCTTTTTTCCAGATAGAAATGTAACAACCCCGATAGGTCGAATCAGGAGTAATATATTTGTAATAACCATAGCTGTAAGCCATATCTCTTGATGCTGCTACATCAACATACTCAGGCTCCCAAATTAGGGTAAGCCCTTCAGTTTCTTTATTGGAAAGCAATGCCTTAATCTTCTCGTTTCCAATAATGGGATAAGAATTATCACGAAACATCACGGCTTTAGGAGAAGCATATTTGTAAAATGACGCTGCCATTCCATGCTCTTGGGAATAGGCTGAAAAAGCCCGGTCAGTTTCAAGAACATTCTTACATTCTTCAATTAATGAAGTCGATCTTCCACAAGAAAAGAAACTTACCGATAAGACTAAGGCAAAACAGATCTGTAAAATATTTTTAATTAGCATAGCTTTCATTATTTTGTGATCTAAAATACAAAAAAAGCTTTAGGCATTTATAAATATCTTTCTAAACACAGTCTTACAAAGACTAAAAAAACGCCCCTATGCACATAAACAAGCTATCCCAGAAAGTCAAAATATCCGGAATCGATAAAAAACAAATATACAACAATGGCATGTTCGAGTCTTTGGTTGTTGCTGTTAAAAAAGGCATGGTGGTTCCTGCACAACCAGCTCCTGCTGATGCTGGCTTGTACTTGATATCAGGAAAAATTGAATTTGAAATCTCGGGGCATAAAACCCTTGTTGAGACAGATGATTTCTTTTCGTTCGCTGAAGGGGAACCACATGCACTCACCGCTCTTGAGGATTCTAAATTTATCATATCCCGAAATGTTTTCGAATAAGAATCCACACGATCTGTTCAACCTCAGAATCACGAATTCATATTAAACACACATGATAGTATATCCACTTAGTCTGACTTCAATTAAACAATAGAATATAAACAAAGAGAGGCTGCCAATATCATTGACAGCCTCTCTTTATGTTTTTGGAGTTAAAACTCTAGTCTTCTCCTGAAGTTTCTTCTTCCTCTGCTTCAACTTCATTCAACATATCGTTTTCCTGAAGAATATTATACCACTGGAAGATTTTCTTCATGTCAGAAACATAAACACGATCTTCATCGTAATTTGGCAATACCTCTCTCATATAGGCTTTCAATTCGTTACCTGAAGATTTATGGCTGATAGCTTGCCCACCATTCTCCTTCTCTTTGATGTTTTTGATTACTTCCTGTAACTGTACATCACCTTCTTCAGTAAAAATTGCGATATCTTCTAAAGCAGATATTTTTGAAGTGGCATGAGCAGGCATACGCTTCTTATCGATCAGGGATTCTACAATAAATCCACTTTTCGAATTTGAAACCAATTTATACAGACCAGTCTGTCCTGATATAGCTAATATTCCTTTCAACATAGTGTCATTTTTTTAATTGGAAGCACAAAAATAAAATTCCAGCTGATTAAAAAAAACAATTTTATTGTATTTTTTTTCAGACAGGCTTCTTATTATGCAAATGCTCTCTCTTTTTTAATATTTTCGTAGGCTTCGCTTACTTTTTGAAATTTCTCTTTGGCTGCTTTCTGTACATCTTCGCCAAGATAACTCACTTTATCAGGGTGGTATTTTACAGCCATTTTACGGTAAGCTTTTTTAATTTCGTCATCACTCGCTGTCTTTTCAACTTCGAGTACCTGGTAGGCCCATCCATTTTCCTGAATAAACATCGACTTGATGGAATTGAAATCGGCTGGTCTCACTCCCATATGATAGTAAATACGCTCTATCATTTTAAGCTCAGAATCGGCTATTGAACCGTCTGCCTGTGCAATTCCAAATAAAAAGTGCAAGAGTTGCAAACGTGAAGAATAATCGAGTTGCTGACTAATTTGAACACAAACCTGATCGACAGGAATATCACGACTCAGAAGGTCACGTAAAAGGGTAAGCGCTTCCCCTGCTTTGTCGGGGCCGAAACTTTTCACCAAATAAGTCTTAACGTAATCCAGCTCTGATTTTAAAACTTTCCCATCAGCTTTCATTACGGCAGCTACAAGCACTAATAAACTCATTAAGAAATCGCCTTGAGTCGTACCAGTAGATCCCGTACGTCCAGTAACTTTCATGTCTACTGAATCAAAGGCTGATCCTACAAAGTAGCCCAAAACACCTCCTATAGGACCTAATAAAGCCCAACCTAAACCTCCAACGATCCATTTTCCGAATTTTGCCATATAATATTGGTTTGAAATAATTAGAATCTAATTGCCAACAGCCCTTTTATGAATCCTTAGGGCAATCACAAAAACAAAGAAACAAAAGATGCAGGGAATATTGAGCTTTAAATTACCAGAATTATTGTGTGCTTAACAAAGTTTAACGCCTTACATCGCCTCCAATCACTCATCTGCAGATCACAAAGAGCTACAAATTTGAAAGTTTCTTGAGTTGTTCATCAATCTCAATAATTTGAGGGATCACAAGCTCTGAGGTATTGTAGATCACAAAATCTGAACGTTCAATTTTCTCTTGTTCTGAAATTTGTTTGCTCATTCTTTCAAGTACAGACTGCTTGCTACATCCATCACGTTCCATCACTCTTTCAATACGAACTTCAGTATCAGCTGTTACCGTAATGATTTTATCAAAGTTTTTATAAAGTCCCGTGTCAAAAAGAATTGCTGATTCCTGAATCACGTATGAAGCCTGAGTTTGCTTTTGAAGCCATTTCTGATAGTCTTGCCTCACTTGTGGATGTACAATAGCATTTACCTTTTTCAAAGCCTCAGTATCCTTAAAAATAATCTTAGCTAATTCCGGACGATTCAATCCTCCTGTTTCCAAATAAACAGATTCTCCAAAGGCCTCAATCAAGCTTTCACGAATCAATTCACTAGTCACCATCAATCTTTTAGCTTCGACATCGGCAGTATAAACAGGAATACCCAAAAACCTGAAAAAATCAGCAACAAGGGACTTTCCACTTCCTATACCACCAGTTAAACCAATGCTAAGCGTTTTACTCATTGATTTTAATTTAAAAATAAATTTATGAATCTGTAATTGAAATGTCTTATCAGAACAAACAGCAACAGGAATTTATAACAGATATTACTTTTTACCGGAATTTTTCTTTTCGATCAAATAGATCACTTCTTGCGGATAAAAGCTCACATTCGATACACTTGCAGGGAATTGTTTCAAACTCACCTTAAGCTCATTAGACGACAAATTAATCGTTTCATAATCAACTTCAAGCAAAAATTGATCAGCAGAAATGCTCTCATAATCTTTTAATCCAACCAAATAAGACAATCCAACCTCATGAGGGAATAAGCGCAACAGTAGAGAATCAGGCAGATTAATCACCTTAACTTCAACCTGTTTCTGAGCTTCAGTAAACTGTTCAACAGGCAATTCAACTTCTACTCTTTTTTGCCTGAACTTTAACCCCTTTATTTTTTCTAAACTGATATTCTTTTTCGTCGTTTCATGAAGCTTATTAAGCTCGAGCAATTCTGTCTCAACTTGCTTAACAGTATCAATTAAGGCCTGAGCTCCAATCACCCAAATACTATCTGGTTTTAAAGTCACATCACTCCCAAGACGGAATTGTGGTTCAAAATTGAGTTCAGAATTTAGATGAACAGGGATCTGCTTCTCAACTAAAGCGGAGAATTCAAAACTAATGGTATCTGGTGAAATATGGGTGACACTTATTGCTGATGAAAGCTGCGCTGCCACCTCATTAGTCATTCTCTCGGTAGGAAAGTAGAATTTGTCTTCGCCCTCTTTCTCCATTCGATTATTCGTAAACTCGTTTACAGGAAAATCAATCGACTGAATAAAACTAAGCTTATATCTCAACAAATCGAAACCATATGCCCGAACAGTTAACCTTAACTTTGATGGCAACTGGTTACTTAGTATCTTTTTTGCGGGGAAATCACTGTAAGTCACAGGATAGTTAACCGTGGTAGTGTACTCCTTACTTAAAGCATTCAAAAACCAAAAAATGGTAGCCAGGGCAACAAAAAACAGGTAAATCACCAATTTCTTATTGGCTTTAATATTTTCTTTATTAAATACTTGCTTTATATTTTGAAAATCGGGCAATGTCAAGATCTTACAATTTAGTAGGTTAAGCCATTCTACAGCAACTTTTACACATCTGTAGGCATGCTAATTAATTATGGATGAATTTAAACAAAAAAAGCTATTACTTGACAAAGTAATAGCTTTTAGGCTAACAAAAATGCAAGAATTGCATTTTGCAATAAAATAAACTGTGACTCAGCACAGACTATTCTTTTATTATTTTTGAGCCACGTCGCTCATATCTTTAATAACAGCAACTTTGTCGATTTTCAAACGAGTCTGACCTTCAACTTCCATGATAATAGTTGTTTCCTGAAGCTCAACGATCTTACCATAAATACCTCCGGTAGTAACCACTTTATCACCTTTTTTCAATTCTTCACGGAATTTTTTAAGATCTTTCTGACGCTTCATTTGAGGACGAATCATAAAGAAATAAAAAACAATAACGATTAATACTAAAGGAAGAAAAGACATAAGAGGACTTTGACCTTCCTGAGGTTGTGCCATAAGCACAATGTTCAATAAATTAAGCATTTGATATGAATGTTAAATTAATAAATTAAAATTTCTAACTGACAATCTTTATTTTACAAGGGCAGTAATCTTAAGCTCTTTTACTTTTCGTTTTGTGTTCGAAAAAATAGTGATCGCCTTATATTGTTTGCCATGTCTACCTTTGGAATCGAACTCAACACTTAGCTTGGCTTCACCACCAGGCTGCAGGGGTTTCTTACTCCAGGAAACTGCTGTACAACCACAAGAGCTCTCAACAGCGTTAATAATTAAGTTCGCATTTCCTACATTGCGATAATAAAAATCACAAACTACAATTTCACCTTCCGAAATCTCCCCAAATGTATGTATTTCTTTAGTAAACTCAAATTTTGGATATGCCTCCTCTAAAGTTACTTGCTTCTTTTGAGTTCCTAAAACTTGCTTGCTCTCAGAATTACGACTTTGATTACAAGATGAAAACATGATCAGGCAAACTGACAAGGAAACTAAAATTTTAAATAAAGTCGGCATTTCATTTATTTTGATAAAAAACAAGCGCAATTAAAGCAAAATACACGCACAAAAATATAGAATCTGAGTATTTTTTTCAAAATTGACAACTTAATAATTCTTAAAACAAGATTAGCCTACAGCTGTCAAATGTTCATTGAGGATGTTCACGCCTATGCCAATTAAGATCAAACCACCAATTAAAGTGAACTTCAATTTGACTTTAGTTCCTAAATTGCAGCCTATAAAAACACCAATGAATGATAGAATAAAAGAAGTAATTCCTATAATATAAATCGGCATTGCTATTGGCGTATCGAGAAATGCAAAATTTACACCCACTACCAGTGCATCGATACTTGTTGCCAAAGCCAAGCCCATAACAACCAACCTTTTTTGCGGATTAAAACTACTCTGCTCATCCTCACTTTTCAAATCGTCGAAAATCATCTTTCCACCAAGTGCCAGCAGTAATAGAAAAGCAATCCAATGATCGAAACTAACAATGTAATGTTTGAAACTCACACCAACCACCCAACCAATAACAGGCATTAATGCCTGAAAAAGGCCCATATAAAAAGCGATTCGGATAAAATGTCTTGGATTAAATTCTTTTAAAATCAACCCAGCGGTAATTGAAATAGCAAAACTATCCATTGCTAAACTTATAGCAATCAAAATAATTTCGAGTAAGCTCATAGAAGAAAGTGAATAGGTATAAGTAGATCTAAGTTCTTTTCATTACTATTAAACTAATTAGCCTGTAAAAAAGATTCATTTTGCATGAAACTCAAACACAGGCCATTTAATCAAACTGACACCCCCATTTGAGATGAATAGGGTTGAAATAAAAAAAGGGAATTACTGATGCAATTCCCTTTTAGTTTTATGATTTTACGGTTTTAGATTCTTCAATCAATCCTCTACCCAATTTAGTGATCTTTCCTTCTTTCTGAAGATCTTTCACCATTTTGTCAAGTAAGCCATTAATAAAAGTGCTCGAATTGTTGGTGCTATAAAACTTCGCAATTTCAAGGTACTCGTTAAAACTCGCTTTAACAGGAATGCTTTTAAATTCCTGAATTTCTGTAAGCGACATCTCCATAATCAAGATATCCATGAAGGCGATACGTTCCAAATCCCAGTTTTTCGTATTGTCCTTAATCATCTTAAGGTTTTCGTCATGCTTAAGAACGCTTTTTCGGAACAACACTCTCACAAACTCTTCATCATCGCTATCTTTAAATAAAGGCAATAAGGAAGTGTATTGATCATCATTTTCTTTTGACTGCTTAATGGTACGAACCACCATGCTCAAGATAAATTCAATCTCATCGTTCCAATAGATACTTTTATCTTCCATTAAAGCGTAAAAATTCTCATCTTTAGCTAGAATGGTCATAAAAATCTTCTCAACAAATTTCTTATCCGCTGCAAAATCATTCTTTTCAGCATTCATGTAATTGCTGTAAAGATCCGATTCAGTAATAGTCTTATACAAACCTCTTACAAAACCGTCCTGATCTGCCCAGGAAATAGAATTATTCTCGACATAGCTTGACAATTGAACGTTCTCGGCCAATTGTTTTAAAACTTTATTCTCAATAAAACGGGTGTTGGGATGTAAATCTACAGGGGTAGGAACCAATTTGTTGCGACCTGCCTCAATTTTCTTTTCGGCAATAAATGCAACATCTACAAGTAGTAGAAGCAAATAATGATATAAATCGTAAGCTTTTCCAATACTGAAAAACAATTCCTTTTCGGCCTTTGCCAATGAACGATCATCATTCTTGTAATAAGCGTAAAGCATTTGTAACACTTTTACACGCAGCAATCTTCTACTAATCATACTTTTAAAGAACTTTGTTTATTACTCTGATTCGATTAAGATATAGACGTAAAACATGCAAAATTACAGGAACTCTGCTCATCTTACTTAAATCCTCAACGAACCCTACTTATTTAAACTCGCTGCAAATGTAGTTATTTTTTTTTATCAGCCAAAAGCTTTCTTAACACCCATTGCAAGCGACTTTCAAGCAATTTAACTTTTGTCCTTTGAAAAATATCAACAGAAAAAATCAAAATCCTCTACCCTGTAGCTAGAACCCTATATGTCTGAAGTTTAACTTGAAAAACGAAGATCGAAATAAAATTCAGCTGCCACACACCCCACTCTACTTAAAGAGCTAACAATCTAACCAATAAACCACTGCATCATAATTACTAAACAAAACAGTGAAGTCAATGTTCAAAATTAATTTCTCAAATAAGTTCGAATAAATACATATATTTTTTTATTTTTGGGATATCAAAAACAAAAAACAATCTCATAAATTCATTCTGAAATGGAAGGTTACGGTAAAAAAGAAGAATTCGTAAAGAAGAATCGTGAAGACATTTATTCTAATGCGGTTAGAGCAGGAAAGAGAACTTATTTCTTTGATGCTAAGGCGACTAGAAACGAGGATTACTACCTTACTATTACTGAAAGTAAAAAACGATACGACAAAGAAGGCAATTACACTTTCGAGAAGCATAAAATCTTTCTTTACAAAGAAGATTTTGACAAATTCTCAGAAGGTCTGATGGAAGCCATTGAGATTCTAAAAAAAGCAAATAACACTAAGTCTGAAGATAGTATCCAAGCTTTTGAAGAAACTGAAACATCTTCAGAAATTATCAACGGACTTGAAGTTGAAGCTTTTTCTCAAGTTGAATTTGAAGACCTTACAGAATAGATTCCATATTTTTAGAAAAATACACAAGAGCTCTCGATTTATTTTCGACAGCTCTTTTTTTTTCTCCAAAAATTAATTCAAATGCTTCATTGAATCAAAATTCCAGAATAGGATACAAATATGAAAACTCCCCTCCCCGATTTTAAATTTTACTGTTTTAAAACCTAAGACAGACCACAACAATACCTAGATGTTGTGATTGTTTTTAATATCATTTTCATCTAGATTTGTACTAAATTAATATAGGCAATCTCAATGAAATCGAAAGACAGCAAAGAAATTCAGCCTATTTAATGATCAGATACCGATTTGACCAAAAAGTATCGGTACAAATTATGAGTGAATCAAAAAATTGAATTCACACAATACACTAATGACACGCACCAGCATATGAAGCTTTCTGAATTAACCGATAATCAAGAAGGTATTATAATAAAAGTACAAGGATATGGCGCATTTCGTAAGAGAATTACAGAAATGGGCTTCATTAAGGGGAAAAAGGTAACAGTCATTAAAAATGCACCACTTAAAGATCCTGTTGAGTACAGCATTATGGGATATCAGGTATCCTTACGCAGAAGCGAAGCAGCCCTTATCGAAGTGATTACCAAAGAAGAAGCAGCCGGACTAAAAGTCAACGATTTCGAAGGAATTATTGATGATGAGGTCCTAAAAACTTCAGCCCGTGAAAAGGGGAAAAATATTCATATCGCTTTAGTCGGTAATCCCAATGCCGGAAAAACCACACTCTTTAATTATGCATCTGGCTCGAAAGAGCATGTGGGTAATTACAGTGGCGTAACAGTTGATTCAAAACTGGCTAAATTCAAGCAAAACAGCTATAATTTTGATGTCGTCGATCTTCCCGGAACCTATTCACTTACAGCCTATACATCCGAAGAACTTTACGTCCGTCAATACATTACTGAAGAATGCCCCGATGTGGTTATCAATGTGGTTGATGCTTCAAATCTGGAGAGAAACCTGTACCTGACAACACAGCTTATCGACATGGATGTTAAGGTCGTATTGGCCTTGAATATGTATGACGAACTTGAGAAAAATGGAGCAAAATTCAATTATAAGGCTCTGGGAAACATGCTGGGTGTTCCGATTATCCCAACAGTTAGTTCTAAAGGTAAAGGTATTAAGGATTTATTCGACAAAGCAATAGATGTCTATGAGGGTAAAGATCCCGTGGTTCGCCACATCCATATCAATTATGGTGTGACTGTCGAAAAGTCGATTACCAAACTACAAGAACACATCAGGTCTGATCGCAATTTAACATCGATTGCCTCACCTCGCTTTTTAGCTGTCAAACTACTTGAAGGTGACGAGAGAGCACTCGAATATATTGAATCGTGTTCAAATGCTGAGGACATTCATAACACTCTCGAACTAGAAGTCAAAACGATAGAAGCTACCTTTGGTGAAATTAGTGAAACCGTAATCACTGACGCGAAATATGGCTTTATCGATGGCGCTCTAAAAGAAACCTATATCGAAAATCCAATTAAGCGACGAAGAAAAACAGCCATTATAGACACTTTTCTGACGCATAAACTCTTTGGCTTTCCGCTTTTCTTCTTTTTCATGTTCCTTACCTTTTATGCCACCTTCAACTTGGGAGAATACCCCATGGACTGGATAGATGCCGGCATTGGTTACTTAGGTGAACTCATTCAGACAATAATGCCTGATGGCCCATTAAAAGATTTAATTGTAGATGGCATTATTGGCGGCGTTGGTGGCGTTATCGTTTTTCTGCCCAACATACTAATTCTATTCTTTTTCATATCCTTTATGGAGGATACAGGCTATATGGCACGTACGGCCTTTATCATGGACAAACTAATGCACAAGATTGGTTTACATGGCAAATCATTCATTCCCTTAGTCATGGGATTTGGTTGCAACGTACCTGCTCTGATGGCCACCAGAACCCTGGAGAATAAAAACGACAGAATTCTGACCATGCTGATCACGCCATTTATGTCGTGCAGTGCGCGTTTGCCAGTTTATATTCTGATTATTGGCACTTTTTTCCCTGAGAATTCAAGTCTTGTTCTGTTTGCTATTTACCTCTTAGGTATCATTTTGGCAATTATCTTTGCCAAAGTCTTCAAAGCCAGTTTCTTTAAAAGCAAAGAGGCTCCTTTTGTAATGGAATTGCCCCCATACAGAATTCCAACCCTAAAAACCACTCTAATTCACATGTGGTCTAAGGGAAGTGAGTACCTAAAAAAAATGGGTGGTATCATACTTGTTGCTTCAATTATCATTTGGGCTTTAGGATACTTCCCACGTGAAGTCGATTTTTCAAAAGATTACAATCAGCTTGTTGGGCAAACTGAACAAAATTATCAAAATCAGATTACACAAAGCAATAGTGAAATAGCCACCATCTTAAAGCTGGAGATGAATAAAGAAATTAAAAGCATCAGGAATATTCAGCTTGAGGAGAAACAGCAAAAGTCATACATCGGTCAAATTGGTAACTTTATTGCCCCTGTGTTTCACCCCATGGGTTTTGACTGGAAGATGACGGTGAGTATCCTCACAGGTATTGCTGCCAAAGAAGTAGTTGTAAGCACCATGGGTGTTCTTTACCAGGTAGGCGAAGGCAGTGATGAGAACAACGAAGGATTAAGATACAACCTGAGGACTCAGAAATATACAGGAGAATTTAGAAATGGTGAAACTGTTTTTGATAATGCATCTGCCCTTGCGTTTTTAATCTTTATTCTCATCTATTTTCCATGTATCGCTGTGGTAGCAACCATTACAAAGGAATCGAATTGGAAATGGGCTGTATTTGTAGTAACTTACACAACCACTTTAGCATGGTTCGTTTCATTTATCAGCTATCAAATTGTTAATCTTTTATAAGTCAATTATGGATTTTCAACTCATTACAACCTACTTAATCATTTTAGCTGCTGTATGCTATTCACTTTATCATCTGTACAAAGTGATAAAGCCAAGCAAGAATGCATCTCTCTGTGGAGGATGTGGCTCCTGTGATATCAAAAAAGAATTGGCAAAAAACAAAATCAGACTGGATGGATTAAAGATGGCAGACAACCCTAAGAAGTAATCCGAGTAAAAACTTAACTCCATAATAAGAGAAAGCCCACCTACATTACTGTACGTGGGCTTTACTATTAATTCGGATTATATAACAATGTTAATGAGCTTGTGAATAATCCTCTTAATCCATAAATACTGTTTGCAAATCAGGCCAGCAGCCGTACACCTTTGAACTCCGGGTACCAGATGTTAACTATAAAAGCATTCTTTTCTTTTACAAATAACATCTTTCATATAAAGCAAAAACCTAACTACAATGTAGCATCTCATTTTGCCCTTGGAGAATAGCTTGGAGGGCAAAAAAAAGGCCCCTGGTTATAAACCAGGAGCCCTTCTATATTGAATGCGTTTGAGATTATGCTCCCAAAGTAGCAACCATTACAGCTTTAATAGTATGTAAACGGTTCTCAGCTTCATCGAATACGATAGATGCTGGTGATTCGAATACATCTTCAGTAACTTCTACACCATCAAGACCGAACTTTTGGAAAACTTCTTCTCCTACTTTAGTCTCTCTGTTGTGGTAAGCTGGAAGACAGTGCATAAATTTACTTGCAGCATTACCAGTTGCAGCCATCAAATCAGCGTTAACCTGGAATGGCTTAAGAATTTCAATTCTTTCTTTCCAAACTTCGTCTGGCTCACCCATTGATACCCAAACATCAGTATAAAGGAAATCACAGCCTTTAACACCAGCTTTAGCATCTTCAGTAATAGTAATTTTAGCACCAGTCTCTTTAGCAATCTCTTTACATTGAGCAACTAATTCTTCTTCTGGTTGAAGGTTTGCAGGACCACAGATTCTTACATCCATACCCATTTTAGCAGCACCTACCATTAATGAATTAGCCATATTGTTACGAGCATCGCCTAAGTAAGCAAAAGCAACTTGGTTCAATGGCTTGTCAGTGTGCTCCATCATAGTTAAGAAGTCGGCTAAAATTTGAGTTGGGTGGTACTCATCAGTTAAACCATTCCATACTGGTACACCTGCATACTTACCCAATTCTTCAACAATAGCTTGTCCGTAACCACGGTACTCAATACCATCGTACATACGACCCAATACACGAGCAGTATCAGCCATTGATTCTTTAACACCAATTTGAGATCCTGAAGGCCCTAAATAAGTTACATGAGCTCCTTGATCGTAAGCAGCAGTTTCGAAAGCACAACGAGTACGAGTAGAAGACTTTTCGAATATTAAAGCGATATTCTTACCCTTCATAGTCTGTACTTCAGTACCAGCATATTTTGCTCTTTTAAGATCTCTTGCTAGATCTAACATGTATTGCATTTCCTTTGGAG
>Ga0209272_10000146_pt1 | contig 81219 bp, 71 predicted proteins | sample tdDd002_FD_187125 | JGI IMG/M metagenome (GOLD analysis project Ga0209272, IMG submission 187125) | Marine sediment microbial communities from the Atlantic coast under amendment with organic carbon and nitrate - tdDd00.2 (SPAdes)... | ecosystem: Environmental > Aquatic > Marine > Coastal >...
TTTTAATTGATTCTGACAAGGTTGATACACCAGCTGCTAAATTACCAGTTGATGTTGCATCAAAGCCTTTTTGATAAACCGTCTCATTCATATCATCCGGTTTTACAGGAGTATGGGAAAACTCACTGACTCCTATCAGTAATGCGCCATGTTGAGATAACTCGTTCGCTTCAGATGACGTATATATGTCATCTGAAAGGTATGCGAGAAATCTAATGAACTTTAGCATATTTAAACCATCATTTATAACACTGTCCTTCAGAACACCAGCACTATAAGGTGATGATGTATGAGGTATTTCACTAAAGATATCCCCTGTATGTATAGGCAGTCTTTTTGACCATTCTTCGTTAATTGCATATTTTCTAATCTCATAATCACTAACGGTTGGCAAGACACGTAAAGACGGACGTAACAGTTTTGATAACATCACAGATGCTTCAGCTCTGGTAGCGTTGTTATCCAGTCCAAAACTGCCATCTGGATAACCGGTTATAATACCAGTGGAATAAATTCTTATGGCTATGTTTTGCCAATAAGTATCCATTTCATTAAGGTCATTGATCTGGGATGAATAATTCATAAAATCAATTGGTGGTTCTATATCACTTGCTCTTAGAACTATTCGTGCCATTTCTCCACGTGTAATTGGTCTTGTGTAATCGGTGAAGTCCCCTTCATTAACAATTGCCAAACTCTTTGATTTTTCAATAAACCCGTCAGACCATCTCGTTTTTGCAATATCTGATTCCGTTTCACCTATTGCTTTTATGGTCAATGTGACAAACTCTTCCACTGAAATAATATTACTAGGTCTAAAAGTTAGATCCTCATAACCTGATGTAACTTCATCCTCCACTAAAATCATGACATAATCATAGAACCATTCTTCAGAATCTACATCAACAAAATCCACCTCAGCATATGTTACTGATGAAATTAATACTATAAATATAATAATAAATATTTTTTTCATATCGGACCCCTTTTAGTTTGATTGATGTTAATGATATACTTATATAAAGAAGGAGGCTCTTTATGGAACATATCATTGTTTTTGAACAGAAAACTTTCATGATGCAACGTATTACAACTCTCTTAGGTAAACTTTCTTGCAAAGTTTATCCTGCTTTAAATTATCTTGAATTAGAACATTATTTAAGCTTGGATTTGGTTGAAGTGGATATGATCATAGCTGAACTTGATTTTGATAACAAACAAGAAATTGAAATGATTTCTAATTATTTGAAACATTACCCTAAAACTAAACTAATCATATTTACATCTGATTTAACTAGACAAACATTTCTTGATAGTATCAAAGTTGGCGCTTCGGATTATATTATTCATACTATACCCGATACAGAGATTTCATCACGATTAAAACAACATATCTCTAAAAAACCTTCTACTTTGGTACCGACCCATTTAATATTAAATTTGAACAAATATATATCAGGTGAAATGATTAAGGCCAATAAAGGGAATTACCAATTAACAATTGCCTTTAGTTCTGTCTTAAATGAAAAAGGTCTACATATAATGAAAGAAGACACCTCTTTAATTGCTAATTATTTCTCATCTAATTATTGGGATACAGATTCATTAGTAATCTATGGTTTTAATCATATGCTTAGTTTTTTCCCGTTTTGTAAGAAAGATATGATTGAGTTATTAGATCAAAAGTTACAATATACTTTTGCGAGATGCAAAAGTGAAAATATTCACTTGGCAAAATATGAGTTACAGAACACTTATGTTACCTTCCCGGAAGAAGGTTTAACGGTTGAGGATATTCTGCGAATCGTAAGAAGAAAAATTGAAATAACTAGTGAGGCAGCTCTTTAATGAGCTGCTATTTTAATATTGAAGGTAACACCGTCATTCATTTTACTCTTAATCTCAAGCTCACCATTCAAGTAGGTTTTAACCGTATTGTATAATATGTTTAGACCAAGACCGCTAGTTGTGCCCATGGTAGTTGTAAATAAAGGTTCATAAATACTATTGATGATATCACTGTCTATTCCCATGCCGTTATCATTATACACAATCCATATAAAATCATCTTTTTGAGTAATCGTAATTTTTATGATACCTTTTTCTACCTCTTTTAATCCATGAACAATCGAATTATCTATTAAAACTCTAAATATATTATCTAAAATTATTTCTGATGTATCAATATTAATTGAATCCTCACACTCAATAATAAAAGTGATTCCTTGTTTATTTATTAAATCCTGGAATGAGTTTTCAAGATTTTTAACATAAATTAGCATGTTAATCGATTGTTTAACCTGTTCTAATTCTAATTGGGAAACGACTTTAATTTGATCTAAAAAATGTTTAGAAACCTGAAATTCATTCGCCATAATTTCGATGGAGTAATTCAGATCCTTTATGGATTTCAGAAAACTTCTTTTACTTAATTCCCCAGTCTCTAAAGTCTCTGAAAGTGTCTTCAATAAATTTTCCATATAACTTGAAGTAGTAATGCAATTACCAATTGGTGTATTTAATTTATGAGATATGTTCACAAGAACTCTTGATAAAGAAGCCATTTTTTCAGTCTCTATTAATTCACTTTGTACAGATTTTAAATTATGCAAAGTGTCTTGTAGTTCTTGAGTTCTTTCCTCTACTTTGAACTCAAGTGATTTATTTAGTTTTTCCAATTCCTTTTCGATTTCATGCCTTTCAACTAATTCTTTATGAAGTGCCTGGGTTTTTTCAAAAACTTGTCGTTTGAGTGTCCGATTAAAAAATAGAATGATCGAAACGATGACTAAAACAACAGCCAATAGAACCAATAACGAGTAAAATAACTGTCTGTTGATAAGACTTTCGACTTCGATGCTAATCCATTTTCTATATATTCTATCTTTTTCATTCTTAGGTATCTCATTTAATGCCTTATTCAAAATACCAATCAAAATATCATAATCTTTTCTAACAGCGAAACTTAGATTGAATGTAAGCTCCACATTACCACTTAACTTTAAATTCGTGATGGTACTGTTTTTTAAATAAAACGATACCTGCCCTACTGTTGCCAACATATAATCTTTATTACCAATAGAAACCAATGATAATCCTTCTTCAATTGATTTTACTGGTACCAGATTTATCTCAGGATAGAACTCTTCTAAATAATCTTCACTTGCATAATCATCCATAACAACAACTGACTCACCCTTTAAATCTTCCAATTTTGCTTTGCCTTTATAATCTTCTCTGGTAACGATGATGTTTGGCATATTAATAAACACATCAGTAAATAACATATACTCAGAACGTTCATTGGTATACGTCGCAGCACCAAGCATATCAATATCTTTTTGTTTGAGCGCATCCAAAATATCACTCCAGTTATCTAGTCTAATGACTTCGAAATGTAAAGGAATGTTCTTTTCAATCCACTCTATATAATCCGCTGCTATGCCTTTGTAATGATCGTCTTCATCGATAAATTCTATAGGTCCAAATACAGGGTCAGGTCCAACATAAATAACTGGATGTTCTTTCATCCAGTTTGTTTCTTCTTCAGTAAAATAAATGGTTTGTGAATCGCATCCTGTTAAAAAGACAACAAGAAATATCACCAAGGGAAATATTTTTTTCATAAATCCTCCTAAGCAATTTATACCACTAATTCATTTGAATAAGCATTATATTATTTAAGCATATCTTTAATTTGATTTAGTATATAGTTTTTCATATCAAGTTTTATGTTACCATTTGAATCTAACATAGAATCATTTAAGTTAAGTTTCAGTTTAGGACATAAATCAAAATCACTATACCATTCGTCATAATGTTTTTTCAAATCCTCCATATAATCTCTAGGGATTAAATCAGCTTCAGTCGACCGAGCTCTTTTATTGATTCTATCCATAGCGGTGTCTACAGTAACATCTACATAGATAAGTAGTTCTGGTGGTTCAATGTACGCCAACATGTTTCTTAAAACACTTTTATAGATTAGAAATTCATCATCTGTCATTTGACCTCTGTAATGAATTGTTTTTGCAAAAATTTCATCTCCGTATACGGAACGATCAAAAATAGACTTCTTTTTCAAATCCTGGACAGTTTTCATATCTCTAAATCGATCACTTAGAAACATCGTTTGAATGATTGCACTCCACCTGTTTGGGTCTGCATAAAATCTGTCTAACATGCGCTGAGCGAGGCTGATACTATCTTCTGATTTTAATTCTTCATAAAATTCAAGTTGGTATTCATCACTTAAAAACTTTCCGACAGTCGTTTTACCAGCACCAATGATTCCGTCAACAATAATAGACATATTATGACTCATCCCTTCCTTATAATTATTCTTATTACATGAAATATACATAAAATCCTCCATGTCTTATTATACAGAAAAAAACTGAAGAGCAATAGCTTCAGTTTATCTGTTTGTTAATTTCTAATTCAATTACAACTTTTTTTAAGTAGTCCTCTAATGAAAACTTATGAGGATCTTCAATTTCTAGAATACCATAACTAAGTGAATGTCCTTCAGTGATAGCATTATATTCTCTTTGAATCCTTCGACATGTACGTGTTGCATTTTGTTTATCACAGTCTATCAAAATGATTAGAAAATCATCTCCTTCTAACCTGAATAAAGAGTCAATGTCATCACGTATCAAGTACTGACACAATTTACTAAAACTCATCAACAACGAATCGCCAAAATCAGATCCATATTTTTCGTTTGTACCACCCAAATCATCCAAATCAAAGGAACATATAGTAATCTTAAATCCCCATCTTTTGTTTATGCTAATTGCTTCAGCAAACTTCTTAAATAAGAATTTCTTATTATACGAGTTGGTTAATACATCTGTCATCTTATGAAGTTGTATTTCCTGGTCCATGCTCTGAATTAAGTAGTTCTTCTTATGAACCATGCGCTTTGTTAATTCCAATTCTTTTTTTAGTAACGATACTTCTTCTAATAATTTACGAACATTTTTTTCCGAATATTTTTTCATCCTCATTTAATCACCCAAGTCTGTATACCCGGTACTCTAAATTTAAAACATTATTTTGCAATATCAAAATAAAAATTTATACCTTCAACAAAACCTTCGGTAAAACCTAATACATTTTGTGAAACACTAGCGCCACTGGTACCTGCACTGAACTTCACTGGACCAACACTTTGTGAAGCACCAGGCGTTCCACCTACACCACCAATACTCGTACTAAATCGTTTAGAAATATCGAGTGCAAATGACTTTGCTTTTTTTAAAATCACATCATAATCAGATTCTTCTAATGAAAACGCAGCAACGGACCATATGGATGTTTCCACACCTTTAAACCCACCAACAGCATATTGTGCTGAATTTTTTACAATATCAATAATTGTTGTTTCTACAGCAGATCCTTTTGTAAAGTCATCGAGAACCGCAATCGTTTTATAGTCTTGTGGATTTATTTCCAACCATGCAAATCGTTTTACACCATCTATCGTCACTGATTTCTTCGGCATTAAAATGAAATTACCTGTGTTGATCATATAATCAAGTGTCTTCTCCTCAATTCCAAGGACTTTAATATCATCATACATATCTTCTATCATATAGGTATCTAACAACATGAATTCCGTATCTTTTTCTAAAGCACCCCAAATTTCCAATAAACCATATCCTTTATTTAAGACATTCGATTCAAGGGTTGAAGCATATAGACCTGACATAATATTAAATGACCTCATTGAGTCCTCTGAACCTTTATGAACCGTTCTAAACGGTTGTACCAAATCTATTTTTGTTTCCAGATACGTTTCTCTATTTGATGTTGAAAAACATACAATTCTAATATCCTCTAAATGACTCGCAATTATGTCGAGTTCATCCATTAATTGATAATCAAAGATGGATTGCTCATAGATATATTTTGCAATCATACTTCTTCCATACCATTTAAGTGCAGAAATTTCATTCGGTTGTTCTGCAAGATCATGAATCTTTGTTGATAAATCATTCAAATAATCCACCGATTTCCCGCCTAAATCAGGCGCATTGATAGAAAGGGTTAAGAAAACATCATCAACATCCATTTGCTCTGTATAATCCGTTGTATGGTAATATTCATCTTCTGAAGTTCTGATTTTTATCATTAATTGTTTGAAGTTATAATGGGTCACATTTATTGATTCATCACCATATATTTCACCATAAGGCGTTAGAACATACGCATTGGCTTGATTACTATTCAGCCCTATACCAATATCAATGGCATCTAAACTCAACATGTCCAAATCCATATACTCTTCAAACATCGTAATTTCTACAAGACTTTCACCGCTTGTATCTCCTCCAAGTGCATCAGCAATATCACCCATTTGTTGTGTGTGTCCTTTTTCTGATATTTCAGCAATTAATGAGACACTTAATGTTATATGATCACTTTTAAGTTCAGTTGTTGATTCTGCATCTAAATAAATTAAGTTACTAATTTCTGATGAATATGCCATAAAAGGCATAACAAGAATTTTATCTTCATTGTTATGTACAAATCTAACAGCTGGTAAACTATCAATATATACATTTTCTATACCTGTTATTTTTCTTAATGCTTCTTTACCATCATCGGTCAATCTAACCAATTGTTGACGTGGTTTGTAACCCATTTTTGAAAGCAACTCAATTGTTGCATGAGCAAAATCCTGTTCGTTTCCAAGTTGTTGTATCATAAATGCCTCTGTACTTAAACTGTGTTCAAAGGTGTATTTACTGCCTTCACTGAGAATACAGTCATATAATCTAAAAGCATCAATCATATCTTCCACAGTATTAATTTTGGAAATGAGTTCAGTACCATAACTGCTAATCATAGGAACTGGAATATTATTCTTACTTGAAATATCATTGTCTACAACTATTTGACCTTCGAGTAAACTTTCATCATTTTCAGGATGAGTCAACTGATAGGCTTCAACTGCTCTTGAAATAGCATCTTGCATTTCAGTTTCATAAGTATCATCTGTATCAAAATAGTATTGGAATGAAAACAGCTCCTGGTCAAGTTTATTTTGAGTTGGTAATAATTTCAGTTCCAACTCTGGCGCATATAAAGACCATTCTTTTTCAGTGTTACTAGGTAACTCAAATACGATAAAACCTCTTCTACTGGTTCCATCGAAGCATATCGCGTCATCATTAAATCCCAATAACAATTGATCTGTTATATAACTCGGTAGTTTTTTATTATCATCACTCGACATTGATGATAAAGTTGCCGAAGTACTGTATGAATCGTCTTGATAGTCATCTGTAACAACAGAAAAATAGGATGCAATACCAGAAGTAGATAAACCATCTTTCTTTTCATGAACAGTCATATCAGCAATTATAAACTTACTATGATAATCATTTACTTGATCCGTTACAACAAGATCATTAATTACCAAATCAAAATACTCATGCTCAACTGTAGCTAAGGTTTCACTCCCCAAAGAATTACCTTCACTGACGTTTAAAACATAATCACTTTCATAAACGTCCATAAACAATTCTGTTTCGTTTTCTGATAAAATTTCAGGTACTTCAAATGCCCACTTAATTATGTTATTCGATCCTGGTGCGATCATTCTAGGTTGAACAAATCCACTTGGTAATAAATTTGTAACTGAGTGAATATCAAAGTAGAAATCACCTGAATCCGTTTTACTTCTCAGATAAATCCGTTCCATCGGATTCAGATCCAATAAAGCTTGTACTTGGGATGTAAAGTTAGCTGTAACAATCTTAAATGATGTATTCTCTTCTAATTTAACTTGGTTAATTTCTTTGCTCTCATTGACTTCTAATACACTTAAGCCAAATAAGTCTGTTAAGTTTTCTTCTGACTTAACAGGTAGTGTCTCTAAGTCAAATTGCGACTTTAAAACACCAACAATCGGCACTTCAATATGACCATAATTGGTATCATAATAATGTAATGAACTTTGAGTCATTGCCTTATCGGGTACTATAAATACAAGCAAACCTGTTTCTTCACTATCAGGATTAATGGTTAAAGAGTAATTGCCTGGATTAATTAATGGTTCATTCATAAGCCATGTTACGGTTGAAGCGGGTACTGAAATAGCGTCATTATATCTTAAATAGAAATGGGATATAAAACTAGGAATCATATAAGCTATTTTTTGATTTTTAAGTTCTCCTTTTCCATTACCTGAAACCCAAGAAGCAGGATGACCTGATCCATCCGGATAAACCATTACTTCTTGTTCAGGTAAGATATTTGTTACAGTCGTTTGAATTGCAACATATTGAAATCCTGAAGGTGCTTCCACCCCATTTAATTTACTTAGAATAAACAGTTCATCTATTTCAATATCAGCAGCCTCATTATGCCCACTGACATCAGCAGTCATACGATTCTTTACGATGAATTCATCTTCCGGTACGGATCTTCCAGAAACTAATGTTGAAACTGTTTGATCGTATTGACTGATATACTCTCCAACTTTATAAGATATTGCTTCAGATAAAAATATATCTCCTGAAGGATCTTTTAAAGTCAGTTCAGCAAGTTGACTAACACTATATACTTCTCGCTCGCCAACTGCATTTGTCTTTTCAATGTTTAAATGTACTGTCGTTAGTTCTGACACGGGTGTTTCCAAGACTTCGTTTAGGACTATATTGAATGAGTCTTTTAATGTATCTACAGATTCTGAGATGACATAATCACCACCAGATAATTCTGATGCCAATACAAAATCCTCTTCATAGTCTTCTACACCGATACCAACCCATAAAGATTTAACATCGGAATCACTCATCTTACTGAGTAACTCTCTAAAATAATCTGATGAATCAGTAGTACCTAAAGCTGCATCTGTAATATAAACCATAATCTTTTTTGTTGAGGGTACATTTTTAAGGGCATTAAAAGATGCTGCTACAGATCCTTCAATATCAGTAGCACCTCCCGCATGAAGCCTACCGATACCTTGATAAACCAAGGTTTTATCAGAAGTTAAAGTTTGAATAATTCTTGTATCTCCATTAAATTCAGTTACTTGATATTGACAGTTTTCTGGTAACGAGTCCATAAATTCATGGATTAAAAACTGGACGTTTCTGATTCTATGTCCATAATCAATATCATAAGTTTCCATAGAACCACTTGTGTCTACAACAAAGGATATGATTGGTATATCACTAAAAGATTGTACTTTAGGCCTATCATAAGTAACTGCATAAGTTCCAGATATTTTTTGGTTGATGGCATCGAACACTTGCAAAAGTGCATCCTGATCAGCAGCTGAGAAGTACTGACCTTCTGTACTTAATGCAATTTCATCTAAAGTTTTGTCATCATGTCCTTCACCAAAACCTATGCAATAAATTGGTATTTCCGATTCTTCAGTAAGTGAAAGAAGATCTTCTTTGGAAAGGTCAGATCCTCTAGCAGTATCATTTAGATTGGCATCTGCACCATCTGTGAATGCCACCAATATCGGTCTCTCTTCTAACGCCAATTCTTCTAAACCTTCGCTGATGGCATCATAAAGAACTGTTGCACCTCCAACAGTAATTTGAGAGATATTATTTAAAACGTCTGTTTTTGTTTCTCCATTGATTTTTTTAACTTGTGAATCAAAATCAATCAGTATTATTTTAGTGTTATCATCCATGGCATCAATAAATGTTTTACAGGCATCCAAAGTATCCTGCATCTTACCTTTCATCGATCCAGATGAATCTACCAATAACACAATACTTGGTGGTGTTTTTACAGGTTCAATTTTTGATATCAAACCTTCATAACCACCATCGTAAACTGTCGTATTTTCTATACTCGGTAAAATATCCTTGGTTTTTTCATCCAATAGTGTAAATTCAAACGATACTTGGTCGTCAGCTTCACTTATTTTACTGATTGCAATGTCTCTAGCATCAAATCCTATCGGCTTTTGAAGCGAATCGGATACACTTGGCGGTATAATAACTTCTGTAACTTGACCGGAATTAACAGGTACCATTAGCGTTTCATAACGAAAAACCATGGGATCTCCTAAAGGATGGATAATAACATTCCATAATCCTGATGGTACATAAATGATATGATCACCATCTGGTGTTTCATCCAATACAATATTGTCTATATTAAAAGATGGATGTTCAAGATATATTGAATCATTATTGGTCGGTAACACTTCAATAGAATACACACCTTCTGCACTTACTTTAATGGCTCCTAGGCTTTCACCGTGTTTAATGACAGGAATCGTACTCAACTCGATTAGTTCCAATTTGATAGTGTTGGGTGGATTACTTTCATCCCAGGTAATTGCATACTGATAGAAGCCTTCATCAGCACCTAAGTTATCAAAATAATTGTCATATCCCATTTCCTCATCTAAAACGATAGTTCTGTTATATTCTCTGTTATACAAACCATATTGGCCTTCATGTTTGATCTCAATATATGAAAAACCCTGATCAATTTTACCTCTTAATGAATGAAAAACATCTGCTGGTTTATACATGGTGTAATAAATAGGCATTTCCTCTTCACTCATATCAAAGGAATACTCAACATCTGTTATAAGCAATTTCTCTTTAATGATACTTAATAAGAATTCCTCATCATCCAATTCCACAGCACAAATGTACCTTTCATTTTCTGTTAAAACCTGAAAAGTAACAGAGTCATAATAGTGTCCTAAAAGATCACCGTCGATTAATTCAAAATAAGATGTTATATCATATAACAATTGTCTGTTTTCATCCTCATTTAAGGACTCTTTAAATGGCGCTCTTAATGTCCACGAATCACCATAAAAAGTTTCATCAATTCTAACAGCACTGGAATTTATGTATGATGCATACATCTCACTATGCTCTGTAAACTCTATGCTTGAATAACTGGATTCCTCTCCAAATGGATTAACTAAGGGCGTCTCTAACGACCATTCACCTGTATATTTTTCAAATTGCCATACTGGTTCTTCTGTTTCTTCTAATATATCTTCTATAGTTATAGTGTCAGTTATTTCTATACTCTCTTCCACTGTTGTTTCTTCTTCTTCATTACCAACAGGGGCCGTATTTTCGGTATTCTTATTACAACCAACTAATAATAATATCATGAATAATACACCCAACATCTTATTAATTTTATATTGCATAATTACCTCCCATAAATCTATTATTTAATTCTAAAGTATGCTACTGTACATATAGTTATTACCCCGTTGAGACATATATTAAATATAAAACTTCCTTTCGATGTATTTGAAGATAAAAACACCATTAGGTTGTTCATCTCAACAGGCGTGTTTTCAATCACAAGAGAGGCTTCATTATACTCAAGTGATACGATGTTTTTTCAGTAATGTTTCTTAAAGTTGGGATGTTTTAAATTAATAGAACCATACTCGGTATACCCATTAAATGAAGCTGGTGGTACAATTAATCCATAAATATTTAACTAATACTAAAGGAGTGTGTTATATAGAAACATTAAAAGCAATTTCAACTAGAACCAGTATCAGAAGATTTTTAGACAAGGAAATCCCAATAGAAATTATCAGAAATATAGTAGAAGCTGGTACTTTAGCACCAAGTGGAGGCAACAGACAACCTTGGAGATTTATTGTAGTAACTGATAAAAAGAAAATTAAAAAATTTGATCCATATTATTCTCAAAAATGTATCAAAGAAGCCCCTGCTATTATCGTCGCTTGTGTTAACCCGCACGATACTTGGGAAAAATATGATGAAGACGATAACTGCTATATATTAGATACTGCTGCTGCAATTCAGAATATGCTCCTTTCAATTCACGCACAAGGTCTTGGTGGTGTTTGGGTAGTAAGCTTCAGTAAACAAGCAGTAAGAAAAGAACTAGATATTCCCCTACACTGGGATATCATCTCAATCGTACCCTTTGGTTATTATGATGGGATCAATCATGCAACGCCTCGAAAAGATATCTCTGAGGTAGCATATTTAAATAATCTAAAAAATCCAATTTATAGTAAGTAATGATGTAACCGCTTATAAAACATTTAATAATCGGTAGTAAACTAAAGAAGAGGTATGTTAAGATTTTTATCTTAACATACCTCTTTATTAATATTCCTAGTTTAATGTGTTAGACTTTTAATTGTCTTTTTCATCTTCTATAACTTCTTCAATGATTTCTTCAGAATCATTTAGAATAACTTCTGGTTCATGTGGTGTTTCATTATCAAATGTTTCTTCAAAGTCTTCAATTACTTTTTTAGTTTCCTCAGACATTTCGAATGCATCCTCCACAACATCTTCAACTATCAATTCTTCTTCAACGTCATCGCCATTAAGAATCTCATCATCAACATCAGGTTTTGGATTACAAACATTTAAACCACAGTATTTAATATCATAATTTATATTGAGTACTGGTGCTTCTTCATCTTCACTATTATCTTTATATTTTTCATTAATACCAGATTGTACAGATGTACCATCCATTTTAATATGCCATGTATCAGGAACTTTTACATCAATCCCAGAAAATCTACCTAAAATGTCTAATGAAGACTCTTTATTTAACATAGTTGCTTTTTTAAAATCAAGTGCCATACCAGAGAATACACTCGCAATTGAATCTCTTTCGAAAGGTTCATTTTCATAACAGATCTTCTTGCCACCAAAAACAGCTTTCTCATTTGTTTCAGCAACTTTTTTAGATAAATTCATGACTCTCATAATAAGTTTTACAGTTCCTGCCAACACACCAATAACAGCAGCAATTTTTAATATCTTTTTTATTACTTTCATATCATTCCCCCTATCTCCCTAATTATACCATTAAAGTATTTCTAAACAAACTATTTTCTACTACTACAAGGTTTATACCCATTTAAAAATAATTTACCTACTTTTATCTTCAAAAGTTCAGCCAGTTCATAAGGTGATTTATTTTGTTCATCACATCCAGTGATCATTATATTCGCACAAGCTCTAGCATCATCGTATGCATCATGATGTTTGAAGGTAAAGTTCAGGAAATTTGAAACCACATCCAAAGAATGTTTATGAAGATCCGGCCATAACTTTTGTGATATTTTAACCGTACATAAGTAGTCTAATTCAGGAAACGGTATTTCATACTCTTTTAAACATGCTCTTAAAACACTCATATCAAAACTTGCATTATGAGCGACAACCAATTGATTCTCTAGATGTTTTTTAAAGACCTTTTCATATAAGATGTCAAATGTTGGTTCATTGATGACATCTTCAGGATAAATACCATGAATACCAATATTCATGTGCTCAAAATGCATATCACTCGGTTTGATTAAATAAGCTATTTGCTCAATTATTTGACCATTTTCTACTACAACGATACCAAGAGCACACGCACTTGAACGTTTGCTATTTGCTGTTTCAAAATCAATTACTGTATATTTCATTTTACTCCTTAAAATACCAACACCGAAGTGTTGGTATATTCTTATAATCTCAATGATTCATCCAAAAACCAAGTGCCTCTTTGACCTGATTTTACAACATGATGAAGTTCATGACCTTTAACAACCAATGTTTCTATATCAAAACTAGACGTAACACTTGGACCAAAAACATATAAGTTTCCTTTTTCAAATGTTTGTGCAAGTTCCTGATACTTGTTTAGAATTACAAATCCAATACCATCACATGGTCTTAGATTATCCAAACGTCCCCCTTTGATTGGTCCAACAAATGTAAGAGGAGTTGTTTGATCAATTGATATACCGTAGTGTAAATTGTAATCATACGACTCTCTAATAATTTTATCATCTGTAATGACATGTCTCATATTAGAAAACTCTTTTAATTTATTTACAGGTACTTCTGCTACTGTAACATCATCTAGTTTACTGTTAATAAAGATCTTACCACCTTTTAGCAAAGCAGGTACTCCGAATTTCAGGAGATCCAAATGAGAAACAATATCTTTTTCAGATAAGTTAAAGTACTGTGAAACAAAATTACAGTGATTCAAATAACCTTCTCTAGTGATCAAAGTTTCATCTATACTATATTGTCCGTTAAGCATCCCACCGTTGTTTAGTTTTGACACTTTGTAACCGAATAGTCCTTTTTTCATCTGATAATTACCCTTATCAGAGTAAACTGCTTCTACACCATCAATTGCAAAGAATGCTGCGATTTTTTCTGTTTCTGTCAGTTGAGTCAAATCAATGCTTTGTTTAGAAACATTTCCTTTTTCTAGAGATTTTTTTAGTTTTTCAACCAATTGATCTAATTTCTCAAAAGTTAGTGATTTAGAATCCACTATAGCAATATTCTGCGGACTTTTCGAAACGATTGATTTGAACTGATCATAAACAGAACTATAATGAGGCATCACCTTTGGTTCAATGTATTTTAGCGCAATCTCTTCTTCTTTTTTAGTTAATAAAGATAAATTACTCACTTTAGTTTCATTTTCCAACACATCAAAAATAATCATTCTAAGTTTGTTCAGCATTAAGAACAACTCATCTTTTTTAGTACGATATTTTTGGAATGTTATTTCAATTTCAATTTCCCAATCCATTTCATTGATCATAAAACCAATTTCATAAGGCATATCCGGCGACGTTAAAGTATAAACATCACCCTTTAATTCTTTACATCGGTCTTTCATGTTTATTTTAATATGACTAAATTTCTCTTTTTGAATCCAATCATTCTTAATAAAATCATTACAAGTTAAATTAGGATTTTTCTTTAACATATAACTTGTTTTTGATGTCGCATCTCCAATAAGAGTAAACGATTGATCTTCAAAGTAATCTGTCATAAACATCAACTCTTTTTGTTTAGAAACTTTGTAATAAATTCCTATAACACCCGTTATGAATTGGAATAATGATATATCTTTATCTTTTAAATGTTGTCTAACTCTTTTAGTCAGGTTTTCGTCTAATGTTAACAGTTTAGATTTGCTTTGATATTGTCCTGTCTTAAATGCCATTGAAAATGACTTTTTATTCTCAGCAAGCCATTTTTTATATGATGTAGACGATTGTTTGAATTTCCCTTTGAAATATTGTTTTTCAATACCTTCAATTACTTTTTTAACTGATCTTTGGTCAAATAAGAAACCATTAAACTTATAATAGTAACCTCTCAAGTTACCATGGAAATAAATTAGTTTAAATTCTGCAGGTTGTGTTAATGGTTTTTCTTTGATTTTATTAATTGCATCCGATAATCCAATTTGATCTAAACAATGGATTTCTCCGAAAGAATAATCGTTTTTTTGTTCTACTAATTGATTATCTTTTAGTGAGTGATGAAACACATCATGTAGATTGATGATTTCATTAAGACTGTCAACAAAAAAGTTTGGTGTTAAGTCCGTATCGTAAAGTACATAACCTTTATGTACATAATTAATGCTTTTGCTTTTCTTAAAATTCTTATTCATTATATCTCCCTTATACTGTCTGATAGATATATTTTACCATTAATTTAGCATAAAAGAAATGACTCTTTACAGAGTCATTTGATTACAATTCATTATTTAATAATTTCCCTAATCTTGTAATACCTTCTACAATATTTTCCTCATTCATATTAGAAAAATTAAGTCTCATAGTATTTCTTGTATCACTGTTTGGGAAGAAAGATCCTCCTGGTACAAAAGCAACATTATCTGCAACAGCTTTAACCATTAACTCTTTGGTATCTATATGTTCTGGTAACTCTACCCATATAAATAAACCACCTTCTGGAATGATATATTTCGCTTCACTTGGGAAAGTCTTTTTCATAGTATCTATCATTAGATTTCGTCTAGTTTTATAGACAGCAATAATTTTTTCAATATGTTCATCTAAAGAATAATCATCTAAATAAACAGATAATTCTCTTTGACTCATTGAACTTGTTTGTAAATCAGATCCTTGTTTTACCATAATATATTTATTCAGTAATTCATCTTCAGCACAGACCCAACCAATTCTAAGACCAGGTGCGAATGTTTTAGAGAAAGTACCTAAGAAAACAACTCGGCCTTCTGTATCTAATGACTTCACAGCAGGTAAATGTTCGCCTTCATATCGAAGTTCACCATAAGGATTATCCTCAACAACAACAAGGTCATATTTATTTGCAATTTCAATTAACTTTTGTCTTCGCTCTAAACTCCAAGTACGACCAGATGGATTTTGGAAATCTGGAATAACATATATAAATTTCGTTTTTGGATTTTCTTTAATTGTTTCTTCCAAGTGGCTCATAATCATACCATGTTCATCTGTCTGAATTTCTCTGAACTGACATTCATAAGATTTAAAGGCATTAATCGCCCCTAAATAACTTGGACTTTCACAGATAACAATATCATCTGGATCTAAGAATATCTTGCCTGAAAACTCTAGTCCCTGTTGTGAACCACTCGTTACTAAAATATTCTCAAAAGTTGTCTTTATAGACATTTTACTCATTCTATCTACTATATGTTTTCTTAAAGGATCATACCCTTCAGTTGTACTATATTGAAGTGCTTCTCTTCCAATAGTAGAAATAACTTTTTGAGATACTTTTTCCATTTGCTCAACTGGGAATAATTCTGGAGCTGGTAAGCCACCAGCAAAAGATATAATTTCAGGTCTTAGTGTTAATTTTAAGATTTCTCTGATTTCTGATGCTTTCATATTGTCCATACGTTTAGAAAATTTCATGTATAGCCTCCTTCTAAAATACCGTTGATATATCAATGAATATACCAAAAAACGTTTCCCCGTTAATTTACCACAGGAAAACGTCAATGTTAAATTTGACCAAAGAACCTTTTGGACATTTGTTCTAAGAATTCCTTTGTATGTTCTTCAGTTATTTTTTTAGCGCCCACTCTATCATGATTCTTAATGCATTCAGCCATAATAGTTAAGGACTCTTTAAACCATGCTACATCTTCTATAACATAATGAATATATTGTAGAAAACGTGCTGTTTTAATATTCAATTCTTCTAATGTTTCTATTAATATTGGATTATTAGAAGCTTCTCTTACAATTTGATGAAATCTTTGATCGTCTTTGATACAATCTTTATAATCATCAACAATATCATAATTTTCAAATCTTCCAATAATCTCAAATAATTCATCTACTTGAGATTTGGTAGCTCTAATAGAAGCCAGTTCAGCGGCAAACGCCTCTAAGTTCATTTTTACTTCATAGGCATGTTTGACAGACTCTAAATCAACCTGTGTTACAAACGTACCCACTCTTGGTCTTAAGTTCAAAAGCCCTCTTTGAGAAAGTTTTAAAATAGCTTCTCTAATAGGCGTTCTACTGACCTTAAACTCATCTATTAACTCTTTTTCTACAATCGCATCACCTGGTTTATATTCCATTTCAATGATACGTCTCTCTAATTCTCTATATATACTTATATTCGCTGGTAAATTCAAATGATCATCCCTTTTCTTTTTCTTTCAATTATAACTTATAATTGTCGGTTATGAAATAGAATTAAACAGAACTATAACCAGTATTTTCTCATTTTTTCCCATTTCTTATCTCTATGAGCTTTAATGATTTCAATATCATGTTCTTTTAAGTGTTTAAAACGACTTTGAACTTTCAAGTAATCTTCAACTGAAGCAAATTCCTTCGGATTTCTGTTCAGTTTAAATTCACCATTCTCATATTCAGCCAAGTACCATAAACCACTATCAACAGCTTGTTTAGCAAGATCTATCGTAACATTCGACTCATGGCCCCAACCCGTTGGACATGGTGCAAATACGTGAATATAAGAAGTTCCTTTGGTATCTTTGGCTTTTTGTACTTTAGCCATAAAGTCTTCTAAGTAACCAACACTTGCAGTCGCTGCATAAGCGATATCATGAGCTGCTACAATTTCAAACATATTCTTTTTCATCGTAATTGAACCTGGTAAATTCTTACCTGCCGGTGATGTTGTTGTTTTTGTACCATATGGTGTTAAACCACTCTTTTGGATACCGGTATTCATATAAGCTTCATTGTCATTACAGATATAGATGATATCGTCATTTCTATCGATAGCGCCTGAAAGTGCTTGTAAACCGATATCAGCAGTTCCACCATCACCTGCAAAACCTACAGTTGGTGCATCTATACCAAGGGCTTTTAGACCAGCTGCAATACCTGATGCAACTGCACCAGTTGATGCAAATGGTGTAATGATTGCATTATTTGTAAATGCCATATTAGGGTAAATAAATGAAACCGCTGACATACATCCAGCTGGAAGAGCAGCAAAAGTTCTTTCACCTAAGACTTTCATTGCAAGTCTTACTGCTAAACTTTCTCCACATCCACCACATGCCTTGTGACCATAAAAGAACTCTTCATTTGTTATATTCTTTGCATTATGCTTCATTACAGTTCACACCTCACATTCATATAATGTACCTTTTCAATTGATTCTTGAGATAATAATTTATTAAACGCATCTTCTAAATCATTTTTAGTAATATCTCTACCACCAAGTCCACCGATAAAGTTAATAGACTCTGGAGCTTTCTCCATTGAAAGTAGTGAAGAGTTAACATTGGTATAGATAGTACCCTCATAACCAAATGAGATGTTCTTATCCACTACACCAATACGCGAGCAAGATTTAACTACATCTCTTATTTCATCGCTTGGGAAAGGTCTTAAATAACGTAACTTTAAAACGCCAACTTTTTTATTTTCAGCTCTTAGTTTATCAACAACTATTCTAGCGGTACCTGTTACACTACCTGTTGTTACTAGTATTACTTCTGCATCATCACACATATAAGTGTCAATCAAACCATTGTAGAAACGACCAAATGCCTCTCCGAACTCTTTATCAACTTCGTTGATTATTTTTCTAGATGCTTGTAAATCTTTTTCTTGTTTGATCTTAAATTCAAAGTTAAAATCATTACCTGCTGAGATACATAAAGATTTTGGATCTTCAACACGCATAACTTGTTTTGTCATATTGATTGGTGGTAAAAATGCATCTACACTTTCATGAGTTGGAATATCCACTAACTCATAAGTATGTGTTAATACAAATCCATCCAAGTTAACCATAACTGGTGCAAGGACTTCATCATGTTCAGCAATTTTATAAGCCTGAATCATCATATCCAATGCTTCTTGAGCATCTTCTACGTAAACTTGAATCCAACCAGAATTTAATAAGAACATAGAGTCCATTTGATCACCATAGATATTCCACGGTGTCGCTAATGCTCTATTGGCATTCATCATTACGATTGGCATTCTTGCTCCACTTGCATACGGTAGACATTCTGCCATGTATAATAGACCTTGAGAAGATGTTGCTGTAAACGCTCTTGCGCCTACTGAACTAACACCCATTGCAGCAGCCAATGCACTATGCTCTGATTCCACATGCATATATTCAGCTTTTAAAGAACCATCTTCAACCATTTCTGAAAGTCTTTCAACCGCTATTGTTTGTGGTGTGATAGGATAAGCTGAAATAACATGAGGTTTTGATAAACGGACACCTTCAGCAACGGCGTCGTTCCCACATATAAACTTTTTCATTATTTATCCTCCTTAACCATCTCAATGCACTTAGGACGACATTCATGAGCACAAACACCACAGCCTTTACAATAATCATAATCGATTACCAACTGATCGCCAGCTTTATCAATCACACCATCTGGGCATACTAAGAAACATCTCAAACACATAATACATTTTTCTTGATCAATTACTGGTCGAACAGATCTCCAACCAGCGTTAATACTTACTAAGTGATCACTGTCACATGTTGCACCTACTGGGTAGGCATCAACATTTTTTGGTTCATCCCATGATTTTACCTTTGGTCTGCTCATTATGCCTCCTTTATCATAGCAAATGCTTTTTCTATTAAAATGCAATTTTTAGCTGCGATACTTGGTTTCATCGAAGCATCAATCGCTTGTTTACAATCTTCTAAAGATACAAAACCACCTATTGCGATTAATGCACCCATCATTGCTGTATTTGTAATCGGTCTACCTAAATGCTCTAATGCAAGTGATGTTGCATCAATTGCAACAATTTCATGACCATCTAATTTATACTTTTCTGGCGTTTCAGTGTTTACTATAATTTTAGTACTAGGCTTTAAACCCGAAACCACTGAAGGACCCCATAATGTTTCATCTAAAACAACCACATAATCACAAGCATCTACTTCACTTCTGTCTGTGATCTTATCGTCACTAATTCTTGTGAATCCTAAAACAGGCGCGCCTCTACGCTCGGGTCCAAATGAAGGGAATGCTTGTGCATATTGACCTCCATATACCGATGCTGCCATACCAAGTAGTCTAGCAATTGTAAAACTACCCTGACCACCACGACCGTGCCATCTTACTTCAATCATAATATCCTCCTGATTAATATTCCTGTGATATATCAACGTTATACTAATGATATATTCTAGGAAAACGTTTGTCAATAGAATGCAAAAAGAAAAGAGGGAATCCCCTCTAAAATCTTTTTATAATATTTTCTATTGTAAAACCAAAATGTTCAAATAATTTATCTGCTGGTGCTGAAGCACCAAATGTTGTCATTCCAATAACTTCAGAAGCATACTTGTACCAACCTAATGGCGTTCCTGCTTCTACGGCTATTGTTTTAATTCCTTCAGGTAAAATAGAATCTCTATATGATTTATCCTGACTTTCAAATACTTCAATCGAAGGCATACTAACAACTCGTATATTTTTATCAGTCATTTCTTTTGCTGCATCGATGGCCAAGTTGACCTCAGACCCAGTTGCAATGATGATACCATCTAACTCTCCTGATGTTTCATATACTATATAACCACCTTTTAAAGCTTCTGATGAGCTTTTCTCTATTGGTTTTAAATTTTGTCTAGTTGCAATAATGGCATATGGTCCTTGATTCAACATTGCACTATACCAAGCTGCCATCGTTTCCATATAATCTGCGGGTCTATAAACCGTTAATCCTGGAATGGATCTTAACATCCATAAATGTTCTATAGGTTGATGAGTTGGACCATCTTCACCTACTCCAATTGAATCATGAGTAAACACAAAGGTCGTATTGATCTGCATCAATGCCGCCAATCTAATCGCAGGTTTCATGTAATCAGAAAATACTAAGAAAGTAGCACCAAATACTTCAAGACCACCATGCAGTGCAATACCATTCATAATGGCACCCATAGCATGTTCTCTAACCCCAAAGTGCATATTTCTACCTTGCGGTGACTCTTTGAAGAAACTGTCAATGTAATTCATATGTGTTTTATTAGATGGTGCTAAGTCGGCAGAACCACCAAAGAAATTGTCATTGAGAACTGCCAGTAAATTGATAGCTTCTCCAGATACATTCCTTGTTGCAGTCGTCTTTTCTTTATTTTTCATATCATCTAAATCATAAATACTAACATTCCCTGAAAACCAGTTTTCTAATTGTGTTGCCAGTTCAGGATATGTTTCTTCATAATCAGCCCAAAGATCCTGCCAATTACTTGTGTTTTGTATCAAACGTTCTCTTGAAGCTTTATAGTACTCAACAACATCATCAGGCATAGAAAAAGCATCTTCTGACCAATTAAAGTTCTTTTTCATCTCTCGGATGGTATCTTCACCTAGTGGAGAACCATGAACCTCATGTGATCCTGCTTTTCCAGGTGCACCATCTCCGATAACTGTTTTAACAATTAAAATACTTGGTTTATCAGTTTTTTTACTTTTATTTAAAGCTTCCTCAATCGAAGGAATATCATTGCCGTCCTCTACATTGTGTACATCCCAATTCATGGCTTCAAATCTCTTTGCAACATCTTCTGTAAATGCTAAATCTGTAGAGCCTTCAATTGTAATGCTATTGCTGTCATATAATACGATTAGTTTATCCAAAGCTAACGTACCAGCGAGTGATGCTGCTTCATAAGATAAACCTTCCATCAAACAACCATCTCCTACAATAACATAAGTATAATGATTCATTATTTGACTGCCTGGCTTGTTGAATACAGAAGCTAAGTGTTTTTCAGCTATCGCCATACCAACACCATTGGCAAATCCTTGTCCGAGTGGACCAGTAGTCGTTTCAACTCCAATTGTATGTTTATATTCTGGATGTCCTGGGGTTTTCGAGTCGAACTGTCTGAACTGTTTCAGATCATCTAACTCTAATCCGTATCCATATAGATACAGTAAACTGTACAACATCGCTGAACCATGCCCTGCTGATAAAACAAACCGATCTCGATTGATCCAATTAGGTTTATCTGGATTATGATCCATCACTCTATCCCAAAGTGTAAATGCCATAGTTGCTGCACCTAAAGGTAATCCTGGATGACCTGAGTTTGCCGATTGAACTGCTTCTGCAGACAATACTTTTATGGCATTGATACTGTTTTTCATAGTGCCTCCTTTTCTCCTTTAACACGATTTTTCCCTAATTTTTTTGCATGAAATAATTGATCATCTGCTTTCTTTATTAATTCCTCAGCAGTATCGTTATTATAAAATGCGATACCAATACTGATTGTTACTTTGGTATCACTATTTATTTTTAACTTTTCAATTTTGGTTCTAATATCCTCAGCTACATTTATCGACCGTTCAAAATCAGCGTTATTTAAAATTGCGATAAACTCCTCACCTCCATAACGACCAAGTACATCATCTTCACTAGTACTCTCTCTTAATAAAGAAGCAATTTGTTTAATAACTTGATCTCCGTAGATATGCCCGTATAAATCATTTATTTTCTTAAAATTATCGATATCCATCATTAGTACAGATAAGTTACCATTATTGATATGTTTAATTCTTTTATTTAAGTACTCATAAATGTATGAATTGTTATACAAACCAGATAAAGAGTCTTTTAGGCCACTTTCATTGATACTTCTTTGACATATTGTGACCTGTTTTCTAAGTTGTTTGATTTTAGCTACATGGTTGTATATCAAGAAATATGTGAACATATATAAGAATAGACCTTCAACTAAGACAACCCACTCTGATGTTAGTACTGCATATAAAATAAAAAGAAACATATTGGGTAAAAAAACTTTATTCAATTTAGAAAAACTTAGTGCGTAAACACTAATAATCACAAAGTGACAGTATATGAATAGAACTAAACCTAATCTTTCTAAGGAAACAAACGTTAATATAACGCTCACATTTGTGATTACAAACAACATATAAAATAAATATTTCTGTTTCCATTCACTCTTTCTATGGCTTAATAAGAGTAATACCAATAAAATGACAATACATATAACGGTGTAAGATCTTAGAAGCAAATCCTGAGCAAGTAGGAATGTTGATATCAATATTACTAAAAATGAGATTGCAAATAGATGTTTTAATATTAGTTTAAATTTAGTTTTGATTTTAATCACCTCACTTAAATCTACAATTTGATACGTCTCAGCATATCATCTGTCATTGTTTTTAAATCGTAAACTGCACTGAAATGCCATTCTTGAACTGCAGCAGTTGAATCAATTGAATTAGGCCAACTATCTGCAATTTTTTGTCTCATAGGATCAATATTATATGATATTTTGAAATTAGGAATATGTTTCTTTATTTCTGCAGCAATCATTTCAGGCGAAAAGCTCATTGCAGATACATTGTATGCATTCCTGTGAATCAAATGATCAGGATTGGATTCCATGAGTTTTATGATACTGTTAATGGCATCAGGCATATACATCATGTCCATAAAAGTATTCTTTTCCAGATAAGAGTTAAACACACCATTTTTTAAAGCTTCATAATAAATATGTACTGCATAGTCTGTTGTTCCACCTCCTGGTAAAGCCATGTAAGAAATCAATCCAGGGAATCTCATACCTCTTGTGTCTACGCCATATCTCGTAAAGTAGTAATCACATAATAACTCACCAGCTACTTTATTAATACCATACATCGTATTGGGTCTTTGTAATGCTTCTTGAGGTGTATTATCTTTTTGAGTTGTTGGACCAAATGCACCAATTGAACTTGGCGTAAAAAAATGACAGTCCAGTTCTCTTGATACCTCTAATGCATTAATTAAACCACCCATATTCAAATCCCAAGCCAATAGAGGTTTTTTCTCAGCTGTTGCAGACAAAAAAGCTGCTAGATGAATGATTGTATCTACATTGTATTTGGATGCCACTTCGAAAAATCTAGAAGCGTCTCTTACATCCATTAGTTCAAAAGGACCATTTTGTGTGATTGGATTATCTTTATGTTCCCTAATATTCGATGCTATAATATTATCACTTCCATAGATATGTCTTAATTTCATAACCAACTCTGTACCAATCTGTCCAGTTGCACCAGTCACTAAGATTTTCTTCATAATTACACCTCCTTTACATTTTTATACCCATGAAATGGTTATAATCGCAAAAAAAGAGTAAGTTACTCTTTTAACTTACTCGAAAATTTATTATATAATGTAAATATTTTTGTTAATGCAAAGAAATGAAGAATCATAAAAGGATATATTATAAATTTTAAAATACCAACATAACCTGATATCCCGACTAATCCATAATTAGGTATTATAAGTAATCCCATATAATAAAGTGGTAATCCTGTGATACATAAAAAGATAAGCAATCTTTGGTATTTGGCTTTTAAAGAAGCATAATCATTATAGAGTGCATATGTTTCTCCGTCAGCTAACCGGCTGAACATATACCATCCTCCAATTTTAGCATCTAATGTCCATCCAGCATCAATATACAATTGTAAATATTCCTCTTCAGATAACTTATCAAAACTTCTGAAATCAGCTTCATATATTCTCTCTTCCGGTTCACAAGGTTCAAAGTAATACTTAAATATACCAATGTCAACCAAACGATAACCTTGTCGTGACATCTCTTCAAGAAAATCCTTTTCTTTCTTTTCATGCCAGGCAAAATAGAATTTAGTTTTTTTAATCATTTAAAACACCTCTTCCATTAAGAATCATTTCCTCTAATCTACGAATCTCATCGTTTAAAACATCTATTCCTAAATCGGTAATTTGATACAGTTTACGTCTTTTATTATCAGGATCAATCCCCGTTGCGATTATGAGTTTATTTCTTTCAAGATTCGTTAATGCACCATACAATGTACCAGCAGCCAGTTTAACTCGACTTGAACTCATCTCCTCAACTTTTTTAATGATACCGTATCCATGAAGTGGTTCTATCAGTGAAACCAAAATATAATACATCGATTCTGTTAACGGTGAAAATTTATTCATACCAGTCACTCCTATATCGATTACTTGTATATCGTACTTCTGTATATCGCCACCCGATATATCGTCTATCTTAATAGTAGTACTTTTTATATGATTTGTCAAATGAAAAGGTTTTCAAGACCGTTTTTCTAGATATTATCCATTTGGATATTGAAATGAGATTTGAACTATGCTACGCTCTGTAATGGAAAGAAGGTAATTATGAATATAATAGATTTACATACACACACAATATCATCTGGACATGCATATAGTACTTTCGAAGAAAATGTTCGTGGTGCTAAAAGAAGTCAAATAAAATATTTAGGTACTTCGGATCATGCTGTTTCAATGCCAGGCGGACCTCATGAGTTTCACTTTGCTAATATGAGTGTTTTACCTGAAGTTATAGATGATATCAATATATTGATTGGTATAGAGGCAAATATAATGGACTTCAACGGTACTATTGATGTATCAGATGATATTAAAGATAAAATGGACTACATCATTGCTAGTCTGCATCCTCCAGTCATTGCTCCAGGAAGCTTAGAAGAAAATACACGAGCAATTATAGAAACTATGAAGAATCCTATTGTAACAATTATTGGACACCCAGATGATGGCAGATATCCAGTTGACTATAAACAAATGGTTCTTGCCGCAAAAGAAACCAACACTCTTATTGAAATCAACAACGCTTCACTAAATCCAGCAGGTTTTAGAGAAGGTACTATTAAAAATTCAAAAGAAATCCTCAATCTTTGTAAAGAACATGGTGTTTCAGTGATATTCGGTAGTGATGCTCATGTATCGTATAGTATCGGTGATTTTTCTAGATGTGTTGCTTTGGCTGAAGAAACTGAGTTTCCAAACGAATTAATTGTCAACAATGATTTTAATAAGTTAAAGAAATACTTAAATAAGAAAATGCTATGATGTCTAACATCATAGCATTTATTTTATTTACCTGATATGGTTGCATTGTCCGTATGAATCCAAGGTAAAACACTCGCTCCAAAATCTACGGTTTTTAAAGATATATTTTTAATATCCTTAAATATTTTAAACAGATTACCTGATATCATCGTTTCGTTGATTGGATATCTTATTTCACCATTTTCTATTAAGAAAGAGTTCTTAGCCACACCAGCGAAATTACCGTCAGCACTTGGATGTCCACCTGAGAATCTACACAATAAGATCCCCTTCTTAACATCCTTTATCATATCTTCTAATGTAATAGTTCCAGGTTCTACAACATATCTATCACTGTGATTTTTCGAACGTTCTCTTCCCGTCTTCTTAGCTCCATACTGTGATAACATATGATTTTTAAGTACACCATTTTGAATGATCGGCATGTCTTCGGCTACAAAACCGTCTGATGTAATTGCCTGTCCAACATTTACAGTTCTTGGATTAGCATGCCATGTAAACATCGGACTTGCTACTTGTTCTCCAAGCTTATCTTTAAGTACACTAACATCAGTTATCAAACTTCTATCTTGTAAGGCAATACCCGCGTAAACATGTAATAGATCAGTTAAACAATGCGGTGTAATAATTACTTCTCCTACGAATTTTTCTCCAATAGATTTTGCATCCAGTTCAAGTATGGTTTGCTCTAGAAGCCCATCAATCATACCAACTTCAGTTAATTTTTTATTAAGATCAGTCATAGCAGCACCAGTATAATTAAACGATGTAATTTTGTCTCCATCTTTTGCAGCAAACATAATATTGAAGTCGTAGTAACCTAAATTCTCTATCAAGTATAGGTCATTTGTATTCATCATATATCTAACATGTTTATCATATGATAAAATTGCATCACCAGATATTTTTGCAAATTTTGTTTTCATATCTAAAGTAAATTCATGTAGATTATCAAAGACTTTGTCAAAATCAGGTTCCTTTACACCTATAATAAATGTATCTTCTGATTTTGGAGCAATATCATAAGCAACATCTTCAGGCGAAGCAGCTGCTATATTAACAAGTTCTTTAATCCCTGCGTCAATAGCTTCCTCACTAATTTTATTCAAAGTCATTGTCCCTTGTTTTTTATCTTTAATGAATTTCAACTTCAAAGTGATATTTTCATTAGAACGGAATAACTTTACTTTGTTAGACTCAGTATTTAGTTCTTGTTTCTCTGTAACAATTAATTCACTTTGGGCTTTTTCTGCCCCCATTTGTTTCATTGTATTTAAACTGTATTCTAGTATTTTTTTATAATCCATATTATTGACCTCCTACATTGATCTTACATTTGATAGCTGGTCCACCCATTCCTGTAGGAATCGGTTGTTTTTTACCACACATACCACCTGCAGACCACTTCATATCATCAGAAACCATTGTAACTGATGATAGAACATCAAATGCCTTACCAGAAATAGTTGTGTCTTTGATAGCTTTACCTAATTTACCGTTTTTAATCTCATACCCACCAGATACACCAAACATAAACTCACCTGTAGTATCAGCTTGTCCGTTACTTGTTTTTGTAAAATAATAACCATTTTCTATAGAAGCTATCATATCTTCTAGTTTAGAATCTCCTGGAAGAATACAAGTATTTCTCATTCTAATTAACGGCTCATCAGAATATTCCCATGCTCTTGCATTACCTGTATTATCCATATCAAATTCCACTGCAGAATCTCTATTATGCATAAATGTTTTTAATATGCCTTTTTCAATGATCAACGCATCTTTAGATTCAATACCTTCATCATCAATAAATAAAGGAACCGGTAAAAGATCACCATTATATGTATGTGCGAAGTCAACTAAAGTAATCAATTCACTAGCGACTTTTTTATTCATATAATCGCCTGCAATAGATCCATTTCTAACTAAATCTGCTTCAACAGTATGACCAAGTGCTTCATGAGCCAGTATCCCAGCCAAGTCTGCATCTAAAATAACATCATGAGTACCTGCAGTTGGTATAACTCCTACATTCTTTTTTGACAGTTCAATATACAATTGATCTATTTCAGTTTTTATTGAATCTACTGTACTAAAATTGTCTTCTAATTGTCCACGCCCTCCAAAAGATTGCATCATCTCACACGGTACACCTTCATTTTCTAAAGTCATCATTATATAAAGTACAGTTCTTGGCCAGTATAAATAAGACGATGAACAATCCGATGTAATCAAATTCTTTTCCATATCAAGACAATTCAAATAAAGCATTCTTGATTTTAAATCTGGATAACTTGTTGATATATAAGCATCAACTGTTTTTAAGAATTCAATCGTTTCATCTTGTGACCAACGCTCTTTGGTTGTAGAAAAATCATGACTTTGAGAAACCTGTTCAGATTTATGAACCTCTTGTATTTCTCCGCCTTTAGTCGCTAGAAAAGCAGCATTTTTTTCCGATACCTCTAGTACTCGATTGATTGTAGTGTCATTTACTTCAGGATCTGAGGCAAAACCCCAATACCCATTATTAAATGATCTCGCAGAGACACCACTTGTTGTCGTCTTCTCATTTCGGACAAGATTGCCATCCATTAAAGCCAGTATGGTATTTCTGTTTTCTTGTAATCTTAATTCAGTATAAGGCTTTAATTTACCGAAAAGACTTTCTAAATTACCTTTAATCATAGTTCCCCCTTTTATTTCGTTTATCTAACAATACAAGTATATTTTATAATAATAAATTCCAAAAGTTTCCTGATGAAGAATTAAGAATATTTTAACAATTGAAAATATCTACCCAAAAGGATAGATATTATATTATTTGTTATTTAAAACCATTGATTTAATTGTAATGTAAGTAATCATAAAATAACTTCCATAGATTGCCAACACAAAACCTGCAGTAATCAGCATATTGTTCAAGATGTCCAAATTACCAAATATCTTAACCACTTGACTAGACACATTGATACCAACTATAGAATGTACAATAGCCAAAAGTAATGGCAACATGAAATAAATACTGATTTGAACAAGAATACTGTGTTTGATTTGACTCTCTTCTACACCAAGTTTTTTCAGGAGTTCATAACGTTTACTATTGTCACTTGCCTCACTCAATTGTTGAAGTGCTAACATCACCACACTAGACATAATAAAAACGATTCCAATATAGATTGATACATATGAAACTAAAATCGAAAGGCTCAATGACTCAGATATTATCGCTCTTTTAGATAAAAAAGAATAGGCATATCCATTATTATCAAATACAGCACTGTAATAGCCCCCTTCATCTTTCTCATCCAAATAAGAATTTCTGAAATAACCACTGACCTGCTCTTTATTAAGCATTTCGTCATGGGCAACTATAACACCAAATTCATTTGGATTAAAATAATTAACTAAAGATAACTTCTTTATATTTTTAATCGTAACGTGATTACCATTTAGTGATATTTGATTGTCTGTTATTTCATTATATAACTCCTCAAACATATCCATATTGTAGTAAATCATCACTTCATCTTCATTCAATTCAATTGGTTCACGTGATAGAAATACTTGAGATTCGTTAAACTCCTCTAATGACATAGAAGTGTATACAGCTTTTGAAAAATTAAAATCATTAGTAAAATTGTTCTCATCTATAACATCTGAAACTTTTACATCCGTATAATAGTTTAAAAAAGTATCATGTACTCCTGGTAAGTCAACCTCTCTTATGCTTTTTACATCAGAAATATGTTGAATCAATGAAATATCAACTGGTTGCGAATCCAATTGATTCTTACTAACGGCTTGAGCAGTTCCAGTACCTGTCGAAAATGTACCTATGGCAATCAATAACATGATGCAAATAATTGACATCAAAATATACGTTGTGTTTATTTTAGAATTCAATTGTCTCAAACTAAACATATTGAGCTGAAAATAATATATCTTTTTATTCCTTTTAACAATTGTGATGAGTATTGTAGACAAACTCATAAAGAATAACAACGTACCAATAATACCAAAGATTATAGCCTGAGCAAAGACTAAGTTAATTTGAAGCATGCCATTTTTAGTAATACACATATAAGCATAAAATAAAATCAATAACGAAAGGATGAACGTCACATAAGATAATTTTATATTCTTAAGTTTTAATTTCTGATTTCTATTCTTACCATATAGCAAATCAATAAGTTTTACTTTCATGATATTCAGTACATTTAGAACAATCATAATTGTAAAAATTATACCATATGCCATAACTGATTTAATAAAAGCTGACATTGAAAATATAAATCTAAATTCTTTTAAATCTACTAAAAATAATCGTGCTGTGATAATTGATAAAAAATGTGATCCAATAATACCAACTATGATTCCAATGAGCAGTGAAATAAAACCGATAATCAGTGTTTCCAATACCAAAACAAATGATATTTTGTTTCGACTCATACCAAGGGTCATGTATATCCCTAACTCTTTTTGACGTCTTCTAATCAAAAACTGATTCGCATAAACCATAAGAAACGCCAACACGACTGATAAGAACCTTGATACATAACTCATTGCACCTGTTAACATTTCAATACTATTGAGATCTATAGAATCAAGAATTAACATCGCTTTTTGACTTTCCATTGAATTGAACATATAAAACAAAGCAATACCTATCACAATGGTTAGAAAATAGATCAGATAATCTTTATAACTCTTTTTAATATTGTTAAGTGCCAATTTAAATAACATCTAAGGTGTCACCTCCAAGAAGTGTTAACACATCAATGATGTCTTTATAAAATGCTCTTTGAGTTTTTTTCCCTCGATTTATTTCATTAAACAACTTACCATCTTTAATAAACAATATTCTATGACAATAACTTGCTGCTAATACATCGTGAGTAACCATTAGAATCGTAGCCTGTAATTCTGAATTCAGATCTTCAAAACACTTTAATAGCTCTTTTGATGATTTCGAATCTAAAGCACCTGTTGGTTCATCAGCTAAGACTATACTTGGATTAGTAATCATAGCTCTTGCAGAAGCCACTCTTTGTTTTTCACCTCCACTCATTTGATAAGGGTACTTCTCAATAATATCCTGTATATTTAATCGTTTTGCTATGGCATTAACTTTTTTATCAATCACGTTGGGTTTTTCACGGTGAATCGTTAGTGCCAATGCAATATTTTCAAAACCTGTCAATGTATCTAACAAGTTGAAATCTTGAAAGATAAAACCGAGTGAATCCCTTCTAAATTTCGTAAGGCTTTTATGTTTTAACTTTGTAATATCTTGCCCTTTAATTTCTATAGATCCTGATGTTACTCGATCGATTGTTGAGATGCAGTTAAGGGTTGTTGTTTTACCACTACCAGATGCACCCATAATCCCTACAAACTCACCTTCGTTCACAGTAAAACTGATACCATCAATTGCTTTTGTAACATTTCCCTTATAACCATAGTATTTTTCTACATCGTTTACTTTTAATATTGCTTCCATAAGTTCTCCCTTTTAATAAGTGCCAATATTTCTAGGCCTTTGCTTTTATTGATGACATCATTGTTGATCATTGCAGCAATAACGCGTTCAGATCTAATGATTGCTTTAGTATAATTTTTAGTCAAACTATAATTAGATGGAGATTGCGGTAATCCTGCAAGTAAAACAGCCTCATTTTCCTTGAGCTCAAGTGGTGTTTTATCATAATAATGTTCTGTAGCATCAGATATACCAATACAGCCATCACCATAGTTTATCACATTTATGTAAAGAGATAATATCTCGTCCTTCGTATATAAAGATTCAATTTTCCTCGCTAAGAAATACTCTGTTGCTTTTCTTTCAAACGTTTTGTCAAATGTTAAAAATAGATTTTTAGCTAGTTGTTGCGTAATTGTTGATCCGCCTGTTTTAAAGGATCTTGTTTGAATATTTATAATCACTGCTCTTCCTATAGATATATGATCTATACCATTATGTTCATAAAATCTTTTGTCCTCAACAGAAACCGTTGCCTCAAGCAAAGTATTGGTGACATCATCTATCGATATAAAATCTTCTTTATTTTGAATGGATTCAATCGTTTCTTCTAATCCAATGTCATGAACAACTTGACTGTAATTAATATAACCAACTAAGGCAATTCTTCCTACAAATACAATGGATACAAATAAAATTAAGACTATCAATCGTTTTAAATATTTCATATGTCGCCTCCTTTAAGACTAGAATACGATATTTGATTATATTTAACCATCGATTTAACTTACACTAACCTTACACTTTCGTAAGATTCTTTAGAGATCTCTATAAAAAAGATCTTTGATAAACTAAGAATTAACTAAAAAAAATAACGAATTAATCGTCATTTATAAATGTATATGTTTAGTTATCGGAAAATTGATTAAGACTTTCGTAAATTTATCAACTTCAGATTCTATATGTAGTGATAATCCCATTTTTAAACAAAGTTCATGACAGAGATAAAGTCCGATTCCCGTTGATTTGCCTTCATTTCTACCATTGATGCCGACAAATCCTTTTTTAAATACAGAACCAATATCAGTTACATCTATACCATAACCATGATCTGTTATTTCAAGAACTACAGACTCTGAGTTAACTCGAGTTGAAAATTCCAAGTACATTGGTGTCTCAGAGTATTTGATGCTGTTTCCTATGATCTGACTTAAAATGAAAGTTAACCATTTAGGATCTGTAAAGACGTCTTTTTCAATATCATTCATATGTACTTCACATTTTTTACTGATCAACAATTTAGAATGTTTTCTCAAACTTTCTTTTACCAAACTATCTAATGAAACCGCTTTGATGACATAATCTTTTTCCAAATGATTGCTTCTAGCATAAAACAATGCCTGTTCAACATATGCTTCAACTTTGTCAATTTCCTCATGGATGCTTTTTGTGGCTTCATTACTATTGTTATTAATAATAAGTTCACTAGCAGCTAAAGGGGTTTTGATTTCATGAACCCATGTTTCGATGTAATCACGATAATCCTTCCACTGTTTCTTATAAACTGCTATTTCATCATTCATACTTTTTGTAACTTCACTAATGATATGATGCATCAGTTCGCCTTCATGAAAATTAGGCACATCAATAACTTCACTTATAAGAGTTTTTTTATCTAAGCCTTCTAAATGTTCCTTTAACTCTTTATAAAAAAGAAACCTTCTAAAATAATCATAAGATAAGTAACCCAAATGTCCTAGAACCATAAATATAAGTACAAAGACTTGACCACTTCTGTTAATACCAATTGCTGATAACAATAACATCAACAGAAACAATGTTGCACTATGCGCCATAAAATAAACTTTCTTGTCCACTAACCAATGACGTAACTTCATATAATATAACCCTGTCCTCTTTTAGTTTTTAAGAAGTCGTTAATTCCAATACTTTCTAGTTTTTTTCTTAGTCTATTTATATTCACAGTTAAAGTATTGTCATCGACAAATTCATTTGATTGCCAAAGGACATCCATTATGTCATCCCGTTTAACAATGGTACCTACTTGAGTCATCAACAAATGTAAGATTTTCATTTCATTTTTTGTTATCTCTATTTTTTGATTCTGACAACTGACACTGGCATCTGATAAATTTAATGTCACCCCTTTAACTTGTAATTGCTCGGACGTTTGAGTCGTTCGTCTTAGAACTGACTGGATACGCGCCAAAAGTATCTGAGTATTATAAGGTTTCGTTATAAAATCATCCGCTCCAAAGTTCATACTCATCAACTCATCCAAATCACTATTTCTGCTGGTAACAACAATAATTGGAATATCTGATGTTTTACGTATTTCTTTACAAACGTGATAACCATCTACATAAGGTAAATTAATATCCAACAGTACCAATTGCGCATTTGAATTATTAACACTCTCCACAAGGTTTTTAAAATTTTCAGTTGTTTCACAGTCATAACCGTTTCTACTTAAAAAAAGAGAAAGTTCTTCTCTTATTTTAATATCATCTTCTATTATAAATATTTTTTCCATACCTAGTCCTTAATAAATATCACTTGATTTTTTCCTTTAGCTTTTGCTTGATACAATGCTTCATCAGCTAAGTAAAATGCCTTTTGATAATTTTTTTCACCCTTCTTCACCGTGGTGAAACCGAATGAACATGTTACATAATCAGATACTAGTGATTTTTTATTCGGTATTTCAAGAGACTCAATTTCAACTCTAATACCATCAAGCATATCATGTAGTTTCTGTTCTTCTACAAAAGGTACAATTGCAGCAAACTCATCTCCGCCATATCTAAATAACCGATTGCCATTTGTGTCTAACTTAATTCTGAGTTGATTAACAATTTCAATAATACATCGGTCTCCATCAATATGACCATAAGTATCGTTATATTCCTTAAAATGGTCAATATCTATCATAACAACTGATATTTTATGATCATCATGAAGATCCTTTTTAAATATATCCTCAACAATTTCAGATAATATATGTCTGTTACTTACACCAGTTAAAGCATCTGTCTTAGAAAGTTCCTCTAATTTCTCGTTCATCTCTTTTAAAGCTTGTTTACTATGCCAGTTTTTCATGGCAACACCAATAAAAGATGCCAGAGTATTGATAACTTCTAAATCGTATTCACTATATTGAAATTTATCGGCAGATTGCACTGAAATAATACCTAAAATTTCATTTTTCACCATAATCGGTGCAACAATCATAGAATCCATGGTATCACCATGCCAATTCATATCTGGCGTTTCCTTGTACTTTTTGAGTTCATCCCTAGTGAGTGCATCATTTAGTCTAATTGCTTTTTTATTTCTTGCAACCCAACCACTCATGCTATTTTTATTTTCCACTAATGTTTCATAAGGTTCTAATCTTTCATTATTCTCAAATATCCAATTGAAATGTATAACACCATCTTCAATAACACCCAATGCCAAAGCATTAAAATCCATAATCTTATCGATATGGCTATGAATAGCATTTAATACACGATCTAGTTTATCGGCTGAAATAATCTGTCTACCGATTTCTCCAATCGATTTTGTATTACTATATAAAAGTTCATATTCATGAGCTTTCTTTTCTGTCTCATAAATTTCAACAGTCGTTTTAAAGTTTTCCTTTTGTTCAGCTTTTTTATTTTCTTCTTCTATTACAATGTACTTCATGAATGCTTGATAAACCTCATAAGCTTTATCTTTATTATTAAGCGCTTCATAATTCTTTATAAGATACTCGTAATAATGTTTATCTTTTAATAACAATTGATTTATTTTATCAATTGAATCTTCATATTTTCCCCATTCGTACAAACATTTAGATTGTAGAGTAAGTACTTCATCAATATATGCTTCGACTTGTCTTTGAGAAGACTCATCACAACTTTTATAAAGTAGATCTGCTTCATCTAAATAAGCCATTGCAGCTTCATAGTCTTTGTTAATCAGACAAATATTACCTAAAACCGTTAAACCGTAACCCTGATTAAAAATATCACCATTTTTTTTCGAATATTCCAAGATAGAGATACCACTGCTCTTCGCTAACTCTAGATTACCCTGTAGTAACTCCACTTCGGATTGATTGGTATAAACAATATTCAGTAATCTACGATCAAACTCTGATAATTCTTCGCGGGATTCTAAGATATTCAGTGCTTTTGATAAAAATTCTTGTGCTTCATCCAATGCACCAATTAAGATATAAAGATCCGCGAGATTATTATAACATCTAGCTGAAGGAGAAATTCTCAAAGCACCAATAAAAGCTCTAAAAGCATCGTCAAATTGATTTTTTATTCTATAATGAATTCCTAAGAACATATATAATTCTACAGCCAAATAATCATTGCCAGCAACGATACTTTCTTCAATACCCTTTTTGGAATAGGAAATAGTATCCGCATCTTTACCTTTCGCTGCACTCAAAATAGCCAATCGATACAATTCGTATTCTCTACCATGTTCTACAGTATATTCTTTAATAGATTCTAAATCAGTCACTCTATCATCTTTTCCAATATAAAAAATACGTCCATATTTCTCTAATATTAACTCAACACTTCTTCGATCCATAAACATCTCCAATATACTTAGTTACTATTCTATTATACCCATAGAAGATCAAAAAAGTAAAATAGTTTACAATAAAAACGTCCATATAAAATATGAACGTTAAATAATTATTGTGATGGTTCACATTATAATCATTCAGTTTTTAAAAAGATCGTTTGATTCGCTTTCACGGTTATATCAGTACTCTTATTCAAATAATTCAATTCAAAAGACTCTTCATCACTTGTATGATTAAGAATCATAAGATTTTCACCTTGGTCAATAATCTCTACATTATAAGGTGATTCTATACCTTGTATACTTATGATAGAGTCTAAGACCTGGACCATCTCTTTTTCTTCAAAACAAGTACCGATATAATAAGATTCCCCTTTGCCATAATGATTGACTGTTATGGCTGGTGTGTCTTTATAATAATCACTTTGATAATCAGCTAAAGATTGACCAGTCAATAAATTAATCTCATCACACCATTTCGTACACTTTAAGTTTTTATAAGAAATAGAATTTGAAGCTGTTAGAACATCATACCCTACAACGGAAATGCCCATTAATTCTTTAAATGAACTCAGGTATCCTTCTTTAAAAACAGTATCTGATTCATCCACAATGCCGCTAAATGGCCCTAAAACAAACTTACCACCACCAGTGACATAATTATGTATCGATTGAGAAAATGATTCTTTAACCATATACATATTTGGTGAAAGGATATAGTCATAGTGTTCTAATGGACTATTTTCAAATACAAAATCAACTGGAATATTATGATGATAAAAATAACTGTAATAAGAACGAATTAAGTCCATATACTTCATATCGATACTAGGACCTGGTTCATATTCTAATGCCCACCAGCACTCATAATCCATATAAATGGCAACTTTTGCCTTGTACTCTATCGGTGTCATGTTCTCCAATTGTTTACCAAGTGAACATACTTCTTTAAAAGTTCTTGTTTCTACCCCATTATGAGGTATCATTCCAGAATGAAACTTTTCAGCGCCTTTGAGAGATTGACGCCACTGGAAAAACATAATCCCAACACAACCATGTGCTAATGCCTGCATGCTATAAGTACTCATTTCACCAGGTCTTTTATTCGGATTCCGTTGTCTCCAGTTAACTTGATTTGGCGCTTGTTCCATCATGATATGTCCTGATTGATTTAATGATCTCATCAAATCATGAGTTAAAGCATTGTTCATAGGACTTTGATTTTTTGAAATATCTGGATAACTATCCCATGAGATGATATCAATTGAATTGGACCATTTATCATAGTCAAGCGGTTTGTTGTCATTGCCCATAAAGTTTGTTGTAATGGGAATATCAGGTGTTAATCCTTTTAGTACGTCATATTCCATTAGAAACAGTTCTAAAATCGAATCAGACATAAATCTTTTGTAGTCTAATAAAAGACCTGGATTATGGTCGGCACTTGTTTGTCTTGGTGGTATGATTTCATTAAAGTTATAGTACTTTTGTGACCAAAATGAAGTACCCCACCTTTCATTTATTTCATCTAATGTGTATTTGTCTTTTAACCAGATTCTAAAGTTCTGAGCACAATTATCACAATAACAGATATAGGTATGATCTGAGTATTCATTATTTATATGCCACATTTTTAAAGCGGGATGATCTTTGTACCTATTACCAATTTCATTAACTAATGCCAACGCTCGTTTTCTATAATTATAACTATTAGGACAATAGCTTTGTCTCGAACCATGCCAAACAGTATTTAGTGATTTGTCTTTGGGTAAAACATCATCATATTTCATTGATAACCAAGCCGGTTGTGCTGCAGTTGCAGTTGCAAGATCAACCTCAATGTCATTTTCATATAATAAGTCCATCAACTCATCCAACATTTTAAAATCATAATGACCTTCTTCAGGTTCTAATATCGCCCATCCAAAGATATTCAGATTCACCATATTAACATGAGCCTGTTTCATGTATTTCATATCTTCCAACCAGATTTCCTTCGACCATTGCTCTGGATTGTAATCTGCCCCATAAATAATTTTCATATGCACCTCTTTTTCTTAAACAATTAATAATATAATATCATTATTATAGTATAACTACAATATGAGTTTAAAAATAAAAGAACACCTTAATATGATGTTCTTACTTTAGTAAATAATACAACTGAGACTATAATTATTAAACCACTTATATAAGTTAATGGGTTAATGCCTTCATTTAGGAAGATGACCGAAAGAATTATTGAAAATATCGGTACCAGATTAATAAATAATGCAGCAGTACTCGGTCCTAATTTTTTAATACATGCTTGTTGAATCGTATATCCAATTACGGTTGGGAATATAGCCATATAAATAATAGAGTAATAATCCTTTAAAGGAACATTCAAACTGTCGTTTAAAATTATCTCCCTTATCGCAAATGGTGATACAATCAACACACACATCAACAGTGTGTAACTCATTAACTTAAGAGAACTGATTTCAACTTTAGACTTCTTGATTAATACACCATAGATTGCCCAAGAAACGGTACCACAGAGCATTATTATATCACCTTTATTAAACTCCATATTGATCAGACTATTAAGATCCCAGTTTATAATTGTCAAGACAACACCAACAAAAGCAGAACCTATGAAAATCATCTTTTTTAATGGTAACTTTTCCTTTAACATAAATACCGCTATAATTGCTGTCAAAATAGGCATACTGGCATTTATAACAGAAGCATTGGATGCTGTCGTATATTTTAACGCACTGAAGAAAAACAGATGATAACAAGTCATACCTATAAATCCTAGTTTTAGTGCGAGTATTAATTCCTCTTTAGTTGCCTTAAATTCTTTTTCCTTAATAATCATAACAGGGAAAATAATAATTGTCGCCAAGGTAATCCTTAAAAAAGTCATTACTACTGGAGAAAAACTGCCAGTTCCTAACTTACCCGCGATAAAAGCACCAGCAAACAATATAGTAGCAAAAATCATCAATACATAATATTTTAAGTTATTCATTATTTTTTTAATTCCTTTATATATCTTTTTAGAAACTTTCCCTGAGCAGATAGTATTTTAAGAGTTTTTTCCATTACGGCCCCAACCACACGACCTTTATAATAAGCACTTTTAGCTTCACAAATTACAACTTGTTTGACTTCTTCTTTTATGTCCATTATGACTCCTTCTATATTTATCTATTCTATTATAACTTTTTAATAGAAAAAATTATTTTACTCATTATAACACTATTAATACATTCCTGTAATAAAATTAATCATCAAAATGTAAAATCATTCTTACGGAGCATACTTTAATTGATTATGTCTTTCCATTTGGATTATAATTGCACTTAGAAAATTTAAGTTTCAGGTGTTTGATATTCTTATTTCTCAATAAAGGTGTACAAACTTTAACATAAATCAAACTTTATATTGATACCTTTCTATTATTTATCTTGTATATATTCATAATTATCACCTACATAACTATTCACTAAAAAACGGGTAATATTTAATGGATCAAACTCCGCATATTCAATATCATTTGTAAAATATTGATTTGGAACACGAATAGCACTAATTACACTATTCCAAATTTCAATTTCTGCATCTTCGGTAGACAGACCTTTGTTTATATATTCTGCCGGTAATGTATGTAAACCATGATCTGCTTGAACTATTATTATTGCACTTTCATCAGCTTCAAGTATCATATCAATAATATTCTCTGTCACCTTTGCTGTATATGTGTGGTGTTGAGGATATTTAGTTATATCAAAAAAGTCCTCCTTCTCTGTCAGATCACCTTTTTCATTATATGAATAAGGACTGTGTGCTATCATGTTGTGAATAATGGTTAATCTAGGTTCTTTTGCAACATTTGAATATAAAACATCATAAATACTATTGATAAGTGAAGAATATACTTTTGCATCATCACTTTCTAGAAGCACTGATTTCGTATTCTCAAACTCTGTACTTAATGGTATTTCTATACGTTCTGATGTGCGTACAATCTTATTATTGACTATGTTTACGAGTTCACCCAGGACTAATTCTCCAAGATTATTTGCATAGACAGTGTTCTTTTCAAAACTTCCATCATCATCACTTGGCTTTTTCACTAAAATAGGCTCAGTAGTCACATCACCCGATATACCGAAAAAATGAACATAGTAAAACAAGTCAGTGATTGGTACATAATTACTTTCATTTAACGACATTGCAATTGTAGTATACCCTTTCTGATCAAATGCCTTTATTAACTCATTATTAATTCTTGCTTCGAATAAAGAAGAATCCGGACCTTCCTTTAATCGCATCGCCCCTTCGTGACTGGACAACGATTGCTCTAGGTAGGTATCATAGTAATCCGGACTCATTAGTATGGGAATGGAAATCCTTGTAGCATGTCCACCTTCAAAAGAAGCACTTGAATTGATTACAAAGCCTCTATCAATCAGCGATTTTCTAAAGTCATCTTGAGGATCACCAAAATACTTGTCCATTGCATCAAAACCTAACATGCCATCAGCATGTATCCAATATATATTTGGATTCGGTAACGTTTCATCGATGTTAAAATCCTCTTTATAGTTAATCTCTTCCCTGTACTTTGGGACATTAAAGGATGATGTCACCAATACCGATACATTTAATATAAGTACTGTCAGAAAAAAAACATGAAATGGAAGTATCAGTTTTTCAGTGTTAAACCGTTTACTTATTTTATAGATTGTATAAGTAAACACATATGCAACAAATGGTTCTGATGCAAATAGCAATATACTGTAATATAATATGTTTGGAAATATACCACTATAAATACTTTTATGGTTAAAAATTAAAACCAACCATGTTATCGACATGATCATCCCATAAAAAGGACTCTTAAACATCCTTGAAGTTGCCTCATACAAAATCAAAGATATTACAGCTAGAATTCCCCACAGTAATATAACTTGAGGCAGGTATAGGTATTGGATGTTCTGGTTGTACAAGAATATTAATGGAATCAAAGGCAACAGTATTACTTCTAATTTGGGTAACCATTTAAGTTTCAATGTTTGCTCTCCTTTTCATAAGAAACAGAGTTCTATCACTATCATCTATTTTACCTGCCTCAAGAATATCGTAATACCTTGAAAATGCCTTTTCAAACTCGTCTTGATTGTAATGATCGAAGATATCATCCCGTGTTGCCAGTAAAACTTCTACTTGAGAGTCTTCTTTCGGTATGAACTCGATGATAAGTTTGTCAGACTGACTTGCAAAACTTTCTGCAACCATATCAAAAGGTATATTCTTACTTATACATAAGTGATGAATAAGAGCTAATGCAAGTATGCAATCCGGCTTTGAGCGATCACCAATTGGTAAACGTTCAGTGTTATTAAAACCTAAAGCTGGACTTGGATTCGTTAAATCAAGTAGTAATGGAAGAATGGATTCTGAGTGTTTTTTAGCTATTAAATAGTTACTTTCCACTGCTAACGGATCTATGTCAAAGGCAATAACTGACTTGACTCCTGTTTCTAATGCCAACCTTGAAAATGTACCATTATTTGCGCCAAGATCCCATATTATTTCAGGCTTTACTTTCTTCATGTACTCTGTGACTATGTAAGATTTATTTCCAAAAGCTTTATCTGTATAGTTAGTATTTTGATAATAGTCCATCCATTCTGTACTAACTTGTTTCAATTTTAGCTTCGAAATAATTTTAATCAAACTGTTAATAGTAGCTATGTGGTTAAATTTACTTATCTTTATCGACTTTATAGGTTCACCCTTTGCCGTTTTTCCAGCTGTAGCGTGTTTAGTGACTGATTTTGCATGCCAGTGGATATGTTGTTTTATGGCAAACTTTCTGTTCTTTCTTAGCAGTTTACTTGCCAAATCAATTGGGACTCCATCAATATTCATTCTTAACATTTGTGACATTCTAATGTCAACTTCAGCCATTAAAAACAAGGGTGCCAGGAAATGACTGCAAAACTGACCATAAGCTACCCATGGTTCTCCTTCATTATAAAAATCAAATGAAAGTGTATCTATTAATATAGGTTTATTATTAATAAATTGAATGTTAAACGCACTTGCATCTTTCATAAGCATTCCAAAGGACATTGCCTGTTTATGTAAATTTAATGTAGTTATAGCGGCATCTTTTAGTTGACTAAAAGACCACTCATAGGGATATGAAATAAAAGGTACTCTATCAGGTTTTATAATAGTATAATCTGCTTCTTCCTTTACTTTCACGTGTTTGACAATCATATCATCAGCAACTAATTTCTCATACAACCCCGATGAATGCATATGTTCAAACTTATCTAAGTAGATTTTGTTTACTTGTCTAAGAATAACACCATCTTCTCTGTACACAAAACCAGATGGATCCCGATAAGAACTGTACTCTTTTTTAATCATGTTTAACCTCGCAACTATTCTTAGCTATCTTATCCTGATTTAATTTCTTTTTAAATAATACCGCCATAACTTGCTGACGTGCAATCATCAAGTAGGCTCCAGCAGCTGCTATAACTCCAATAATTAATTGAATAATCATACTACCAAAGTTGGGATCTAAATACATAATATCTCCTTTCAAAATTTCAACTATTTAAGTGTCTTTAATTTTACATCAAATATTTATTTGTCTTTAATTGTACATCAAATTATAATTTCATAACCATGATTACAGCTTGTCAGGACTATAGTCCCTTAAGTAAGTACTTCTGTCCTACTTTTCCTGTAAATTCCGATTAACATTTCAGAAACTTATATAGCACAATGACTTGTAAAAATGACCATTATAAAGTTTGTATATTATCAACTAATTTTAATTGTTTTCTTTCAGATATCAATCTAGCGTTATGAATGACTGTCTTACAAGTTGGTTTGTGTATTTTATTTCTTAGGTGTATAAATTTACAATTCTACCTATGATGACAGACATCTGGATTTTACTATTTCCATTAATCATAATATTTGATATACTTTTATAAATTAGGAGGTATGTATGTTAGGACAAACTAAAGATTTTAATCAAGAGATCATAGAATTACTTGAGAATTCTATAATCGAAAGAAAAGGTAATATTTGTGATACTTGAGACGCTGTAAAAGTAATGTCACTCCCGTGGGGCGTGAAAGATTTTATAGAATCTGAAGCATCAGAAGAATTTACAAAGTACATAGAATCAATAGCAGATGGATCAATCAAATTACCGAGTGGTCATGTTGCTGAGATTCTTAAAGGTGATGTGAAAGAAAAAAAAGGTAAATATTTGTTGATTATGAGATATCAACTTTCAACACTTGCTTAAGATGATCATTGATCATCTTTTTTTCACATTAAAATCACATAATGTTCACATCGGTTTAATGTTTATCTAATACAGTCATTTCTGTATAGTTGTATTATAGAGAAAGGACTTGTTATGAAAAACAAACAAAATTTACGAATTCTAGTTCAACTGTTGTATTTAATCATTACTGTAATGAGTGCATTTATAGATTTAAGATGGACAATGTCTATTATATTAGTGTCTATGATTTTGGGAGGGACCTATTATTGTGGATGGGCTTGTCCTTTTGGTACAGTCCAAGAAATGATGGGCAAGTTAGCCAGAATTTGTCATATTAAACAAAGAAAAGTACCCAAGGCATTGCATAAGTACTTGAAGTACTCGCGTTATATCATTTTACTGTTGATTACCCTTTTGACCTCTAATATCATTTTCACAATCATGTCTTTAGAACCAAGAAGCACTTTATTATCACTCTTAACTGGAAATTTACCAACCCTTCTAAGTGGTGTAGTCATTGCAGTATTCCTATTAAGCTCTCTGTTCTATGAAAGGTTGTACTGCAATTATTTATGTTCTGAAGGCGCCAAATATGGATTAATAAGTTCTATTAGACCTTTTACTATCCATAGAAATGAGAACAGTTGTATTTCATGTGATAATTGTAATAAAGTATGTCCAATGAATATTGATGTTTCTAAAAGCAAAGCGTTAAGATCAACACAGTGTATCAACTGCTTTAAATGTGTTGACAGTTGTCCTGTAGAGGATGTATTAACTTATAAATTGATTCGATTCGATAAAAGAACAATTGGGGTATACATTTTATTAATGGTTATTCTCATACCAGGTTTAGTGTTTAAAAAATCTCTAGAGGATACAACGGATAACAACTTCAATCAAACTGACATGTTGACTATTACCCAGTCATCTGTTGACATTGATATAACTTCAGATGATGAAATTGATAGCAGTAGTACGATTGACACTATCATACCTTCTTCTAATGAAGATAATGATATCAGTAGTACCACAGATTCCATTATAGGTAGTATAACTTCTTCTGATACATTATACACTGATGGCGTCTATTCAGGAGTTGGTGAAGGTTTTAGAGGCAAGATCTATGTTGATGTCACAATTGAAAACGATGTCATCACAAATGTTGAAGTAACCCAACATCAAGATGATTTAAAATGGTATAATAGAGCATATGATACCATACGAAATAGTATTATGGAAACACAATCTACAGATGTTGATTTAGTAAGTGGTGCGACTTATAGTTCAGAAGGTATAAGAGACGCGGTTGCTAATGCTTTAGAGAAAGCGAAATAAAATGAAACTGTATTTAGTAGAAGACGAACAAAACTTACAACAATTATTGGTTACTTATCTTATCGAAGACGGTTACTCTGTAACTGCCTTCGATAATGGTCGTGATGCACTTAATTGTATAACTGATGAACCTGATTTATGGATATTGGATATCATGTTACCTGAAGTTGATGGCTATACGTTAATCAAAAAAATTAAAGAGAACAATGTACTTACACCTGTGATCTTTATGTCTGCTAGAAGCGCAGAATTAGACCGTGTTATTGGATTAGAAATGGGAAGTGACGATTACCTTCCAAAACCATTTTTACCACGCGAACTCGTTTTAAGGGTCAATCGGTTATTACAATATAAACGTACAAGTGAAAATCCAAATATCGGGCCTTATATATTTGATGTTAATAAACGTATACTCAAGAATGAAAACACATCCATTGAATTAACTGTAAAAGAGTATGATTTAATCAAGCTCTTTTTATCCAAAATTGATCAAGCTCTTTCTAGATCAGATATTTTAGATGATGTCTGGGGAGTCAATTACTTTGGTTCTGAAAGAGTTGTAGATGATACACTCAGAAGATTACGTAAAAAAGCTCCGGAATTACCGTTAGAAGCCGTCTATGGCTTTGGTTATATTCTTAAGGGGGATTCATGAAAAATAAAATCTCTTTAAGACGTTATATTTTTACAACCATATTAAGTTCATTATTAGGTTTCGGGATTATCTTATTACTTTTTAATATGTTCATAACCAATCGCTTTAAAGAGGAATTCATATTTGAAGAACTTGAAGAATCAGCAGAATATAAAAAAGAGTTTAGAAAAGATACTTCTGAGGACTTCCCTATCGCCCATTTTTTAGTCCAATTTGATTCAGAAAATTATCAAATTTATGCTGATAACTTTACTACAAAATTGTATGGTAATACAAAAAATAAGTTCTATGGGGATATTGTAGATGAGTTTCTTAAGGCTAATGCTTCTGAAGGTTCACTAAAGAACCGTAAAGAAGTTATATATTATTATGCAGAATCAAACAGTGATAATGAAACAATGTTTTTTGTTACCACTCATAATCGAGAAAAACTATTTAACTCAGGTTTTATTCTTATACTAATTCTATTCACAATAATTATCTTCCTTTCAGCCAATAGAATTGCAAAGTATATTTCAAAACCTATTTTGGCATTAAAAGCATATAGTGTAGAAATATCAAAAAAGAACTATAAAGCAACATTGGACTCCATAGACAATGTAGAGTTAGAAGAACTCGGTACTTATTTGGTTAATATGAAAAATGAATTGGAGCTCATCGATCAAAATGAACGCTATTTTTTACAGACAACATCACATGATTTAAAAACGCCTATTATGGTTATTAAAGGATATGCTCAATCTATGATTGATGGTATAAAAATCAATTCAACTTATAAACCTGAAAAGGTCATATTAACTGAAGCGGAACGTCTTGAAAGAAAAGTAACACAGTTGATTCATTTAAACGCATTACAACATGCGAGCGAGCAAAAAAATAAATACGAAATTGTTCGAGTGGACCGCATCTTAAAAAGTATTACTAATAAACTCAATATTATTAAACCAGAGTTACAATTTAATCTCGAGCAAGAAGTCTATGAATGTCTAGGCAACAGTGATACTTTATTGATTGCTTTTGAAAATATCATTGAAAATCAAATACGATATGCAAATAAGGAAATTTCAATTTCATTTAATGATAATAATATTTACATTTCAAATGATGGGCCAAGTTTTGATACTGATCCAGACGAATTATTTGAAATCTATCATAAAGGAAATGAAGGTCAATTTGGTTTAGGTCTTACTATTAGTAAAAAAGTCTTTTCTGCTCATGATGGGCATATTGAAGCATATAATATTCCATCCGGAGTTTGTTTTAAAATAGAACTACCAAGGATATAATCCTTGGTAGTTTTTTATTTATCTTTAACATTTAATTTGGATAACGCAGCAAAAGGATTGTTGGCTTTTTTACTTTCTGCAGCTAATTTTTCCTGTTTCTTCATATAGTTAATATAATCTTTTTTACCGCCACCCTTTGTTTGAGTCGCTTTTCTTTTTTCGAATGATGATAATTTTTCTTTATAGCCACATTTACATGTAAATACTTTAGAATCACCTGTGCCTCTTAACTCTAATTTTTTATGACATTCAGGACATCTTGCATTTGTCACTTTTGAAATGCTCATTCGATGTCCACAACTTCTATCTTGACACACTAGACTCTTACCATGTTTTGTTTTGACAGACATCATTAATTTGCCGCATTCAGGACATTTTGTTGTCGTTAGATTATCATGTTTAAACTTCATCGATGAGCCTTTGATATCATCAACGATTGTACGTGTATACGACTTCATTTCGTTTACGAAAGCTTTATAACTCCCTTTACCAGTTGCAATATCATTTAGCTTTATTTCCCACTCTGCCGTTAATTTAGGCGATTTCAGTTCTTTTGGTGCAACACTTAACAGCTGTCTCCCCTTGTTGGTAATATGAAGTGATTTACCTTTTAATACCATTACTTCTGTATTAAAAAGCTTCTCAATAATATCAGCACGTGTTGCTACTGTACCTAACCCGCCTGTTTGTCCCAATACATTTTTTAACGATTGATCCCCTGTTTGCATGTATTTAGCTGGGTTTTCCATGGCAGTTAAAAGCGTTGCCTCATTAAAATAACTTGGTGGTTGTGTTTCACCATTTGTTTTTGTTAACTGATTGATCTTTAAATTATCACCCTTTTTCAGTAATGGTAACAATTGATCTTTATCGTCACCAGAGGATAATTCTTTCCACCCAAGCTTCATAATTCTTTTACCTTTGGCACTAAACATTTCATTACCAATTTTTACTTCTACTGTTGTTTCTTCATATTCAAACGGCGGCATTAAAACTTCTAAAAATCTCTTAACAACTAGTTCATAGATGTTTCTTTCTTCGTAAGACAGATCACTCACTTGAATATTTTCTTCAGTTGGAATAATAGCGTGGTGATCGGTTACCTTCTTATCATCAACAAAATGTTTACCACCTTTAATAGGCGATTTCGTCAACTTGAAAGCAACTTGTCTATAAGGCAACATTGTAATGCTTCTTAGTCTTTCTGAAAGTGTCTCTACTAAATCACTTGTTAAATACCTTGAATCCGTTCTTGGATATGTCAAAGCTTTATGATGCTCATACAATTTTTGCATGAATGACAAGGTTTGTTTAGGTGTGTAACCATATTTATGATGGGCATCTCTTTGTAATTCTGTTAAATCATATAAGTGACTTGCAAATTTCTTTTTATGTTTACTCTCTAAAGCAGCAACTTTTGCATTTTCACCTTTTAAACTTTTTAACAATTGATTTACAATATTTTCATCAAATACTTTCGTGTCATTATTTTTTGTATGCCATTTCAATGTCAGGTCATTAGTTTGTGCCGTCATACCATAATATTTTTTTGGTCTGAATTGTCTTATTTCATTTTCTCTCATCTCAATAATTGCCAAAGTAGGCGTTTGTACTCTACCACAACTAAGAGGTGTATTATATTTTGTTGTAAGTGCTCTTGTGGCATTAATCCCTACAAACCAATCCCCTTCAGATCTAGCAACAGCAGCATGGAATAGGTTTTCATAATCTTTCCCTGGTTTTAACTGACGGAAGCCCTGTTGTATGGCCTTATCCGTAACAGAAGATATCCATAACCTTTTAATCGGTTTTTTTGTCTTACATTTTTGCAGTATCCACCTTGCAACCAATTCCCCTTCTCTACCAGCATCTGTTGCGATGATGATTTCATTGATATCACTTCTATTGACCTGAGCCTTAACTGTGCTGTACTGTTTACCACTTCTTTTGATTACAACAGTTTTCAGGTGATCTGGCATTATAGGAAGATCGTCAATATGCCAGTTAGCATATTTTGTATCATAAGTATCTGGATCAGCTAGAGTTACAAGATGCCCTAAAGCCCAGGTAACAACATAATCTGGTCCTTCATAAAAACCCCCACGTTTTTGATTACATTTTAGAACTCTTGCTATTTCTTTACCAACAGAGGGTTTCTCAGCTAATACTAATTTTTTCATTTTGTATCCTTCCTTATAATAATTTCGTTTTATTTCTCTCTATATATCTAATCTTCATTTGAATGAACTCTTCTAAGTCATATATGAACTGTAACAAAGCAGATTGTTCAGTAAAGGCTTCCCGACTGGTCGGTAATGGTAAAGCGTTAAAGGAGTCTTTAAGAGTTATTAACTCAGTCATTAACTCAGAACCATCATTATCAGGATTAAAGACTTCAGATAACTTAGATGTGAATCGGCTCAACAACTTCGCTTGGTCCTGATTCACAAAAACAAGATTCAACCTTTCTTTCATATATTTAATTCTATAAATTTGATTTAACCGTAACTGAAAAAACTCATAATAATATGAATAATCTTTTGAGTAAAAATTGCTCATTTGTTCAACGGATAAATTTTTTGCTCTTTTAATTTTCTCAATGAGTTTATCAATGCTAAAATCATCTTCATCAATTAAACATAAGTTATTGATAGATAAACTGATACCATATAGGTTTTTCCTAATATCTTCATCTATATCAATAATCATATCTTGAATCAGTTTTTCTTTTTGAGGTACATGAAAACTTAAAATCAGTCCAATTACCACACCGATGATAACAATCAAAAGTTCGTTTGCAAAGTGAAGCATCGAAACCTCATGATATACCAATAAGTGTGATCCTAAAACGATATTTACAATAAGTCCTTCTTTTGCCTTAAATCTAAAGGCAAGGGGTGTAAATATCATTACAAATAAAAACATACTTAATAAATTGTATCCAACGGTTTCATATAACAAATACATCAAACCTAAACCTACAACTGCTGAAATAAGTCTTCTTAATGAAACATTCACAGATGCTTTTTTTGTATCCATTAGGTTCAAAATTGTAATGATACCTGCTGAGATTGGAAAATCTAATTTTAATACATATGCTATAAGAGTTCCTCCAATAAAACCAATCATGATTTTAATACTTCTATACCATCTCATATTAACCTACAGACTTTTTGCAAACTGAAGAAAATCTTTATAAGTACCTCTAAAATCGGTTTCGATTGGCTCATTGGGTTTTCTATTAATGATGTGATCTTCTATAAGATAAGTCTTTGCACCTAATGATTTTATACATAGATCTTCCTGTACATCATTACCTACCATCAATACATCTTCAGCCTGTAATCCATTTCTTTCTAAAACTTCTTTGTAGAACTCTATATGAGGTTTACAGTAATGATTTTCCTCAAATGATGTAACATGATCAAACGACTCTATTTTTAGTCCTGCCCATTCTATTCTGCTGATGTTGGCTGCCATTGGGAAAATTGGATTCGTCGCTATAATAAGTTTAAATCCTTTTGATTTTAAAATATCAACCGCTTCAATTATTTCTTCTGACTTTGAAGTAGCTGGTTTTACTTTTTCAAATCCTTGTATGTAAAATTCATCGAACCTCTTAATATACTCTTCTCTTGCTCGAGGCATATTCATTTCAAAATGATCAAAAAATTTATCATAGTTTTTCTTTTTTTCAGTATTTAGTACAGTTTCTTTTACGGAGTACATAACCTGTGGAAATATACTTTCAACTTCATTAAAATCAAAAAATGCCTCCGAAACTGATTTACCGTATAAGTACATAAACTTTTCTATATCCATTGGCAACAAAGTGCCATCTAAATCAAATAATATTGCTTTCATAATTATCTCCTTTCAACTAGTTTATTATAACATGTATATGATAATACATTAAATTTACTTGTTATTGATTATCTCTTTTAGCAAAGCATCGTTATCGGTGATAATGTTATCTACACCCAAGTCCAACATTTCTCCCATAGACACTTCATCATTAATGGTCCAAACATGAACTTCTCTACCACTGCTATGTGCTTTAGATACAAAGGATTCTGTAACATTTGTCTCTTCTACACTATAAAAATCAACATCTAGTTTTTCCAAATCTCCTATAGCAACAAACATGATATAACCCGTTTTGAGTTCTGGTTTTAGAGTTTCTACTATTTCTAGATCTTCATAAACCAATGATGTTATCACACAAGAATCACTGTAATCATTTAATTCAATAATTTCTATCATTTCTTCAATGATTTTGGGGCTATATTTAGATCCCTTAATTTCAATATTGAGCTTCAATTTGCCTTTTGTTAAGTCAATCACCTCTTGAAGTGTGGGTATTACTTCATCTGTATATTGATCTGAAAACCAACTGCCCGCTTCTAAAGATTTTATTTCATCAAGAGTTAATTCATCTGGCTGAAACATGTTACCAGTTGTACGCTCAAAAGTTTCATCATGTAATAAAATAATTTGATTATCCTTGGTTAACTGAATATCAATTTCTGCATAATCAGCACCATTATCAATGGCTTTTTTTAAAGCTGACAAAGTGTTTTCTGGTGCCTCTAAAGAACTACCACGGTGTGCTGTTATTTCAACATCATACTTTACTGTATCAAAACCATCATACAACATATAGATATAAACATTTGCTGTTATCATGATTGCAACAACTGCTATCACTACAACAAATTTATTATTTAAGAATCGATTAAACATTGTATGTTTTTCAATAGTTTTTACTTCTATTTCAACAATGTCATGATCTGATATACGATAATATAATTGCGTCATTCTTATGATATTCATTGATGACGACAATGTTGAGACGATCAAAATAATAGCCATCCCCAGAGATAGCACAAATATAATCGAAAACTCAAAATTGAGTGGCAAAAATGCAATGAGTACTATTGATAAAACAATATAAGAAACAAAGGAAATCAGAAGAATTATCAATTCAATAATTAATGTAAAAAAACCAAACTTGAATACTTCTTTGAAATGTCTTTTAATAAGTTGACTACTGGCTTTCAAGAATTTCTTGTTGTGATCCTCATCTAATAAAAGAACATGTAAAGAAAACATCCATCTAAAGGCCAAATAAAAGGCCAATGCGGTACAAATCATTAAAGAAGAATAGTAGAAGGTATTCGATTCAATAACCGTCATTATAAAACCAGGTATTTTAAGTTGTTCAAAAATACTTGCTTTCAAATTCTTATCTAACATCGGAGCGATTATAATAAAATATATGACAATAATCAGACCATCAAAACTAAACAAATACTTCAGTTTAGTCAGTGTGTATCTAAAAATATCAATAAACCTACTTTCCTTTGCACCGACCATACTTTGATGGGATAAAACAATAACACCACCAATTTCTAATAAAATGACGATTGATCCTATGATTAAACTGATTAATACAACAGAGATTCCCTGTGGTGAGACGATGAATTTTTTTAACAGACCATTGGTAATATAATCTAATCCCATTGTTTTCATAATGATATTAAAAACACCTTTTGTTATAGGAATTAGTAACACAACCAAGACTAAATTAGCTGCAATCATATACCCTATGAATTTTTGATAGTTGTTTTTTAGTATGGCAAATGAGTCTTTATATAATTTCCAGTATTCTTTCATACATCCCCTACTTCAATATCAAAATCGTTAACGATTTACAGTTAAATTCAAATCAATTTATTATAACATAATCCATGTTCACAGAAACAATTAAATCTTCATTATATCTGCCTATGCAGTTGTTACCAACTAAGTTTAGTGCTATAATTCCCATTATAATATATGAGTAATAGTGGGACAAGAATTAAGGGGGGTATCATATGAAAAAAATTATTATCGATCAAAAACTATTTGAAATGTATCCTGAAACTTCTATAGCTATAATTAAACTTTCTGGGATTAATAATTCTGGTATACATACAGAATCTATTCTAAGAGATGCAGAAAAATATACTCTTGAACATCATAATAAACCTGTTTTGGAATTACCTGAAATTAAAGATTGGCGCAATACATACAAACAACTTCATATAAAAAAAGGTACTAGAGTTTCTTCAGAGGCCTTAATAAAAAGAGTTCTAAAAGGTGGTCAATTGCCTAGTATAAATCCTCTTGTAAATATCTATAATGCAATTTCACTCAAACATGTATTTCCATGTGGTGGTGAAGATCTCAATTTAACAAAAGGTAATATTGAATTAACCTTTGCTAATGGACTTGAGGATTTTCAAATGATAGGTTCAACTATTAACGAATCCCCTGCTCAAGGAGAAGTTGTTTACAAAGATGAGTTAGGATGTTTATGCAGGTGCTGGAATTGGAGAGAAGCTGATCGAACGAAATTAACTGAACAGACAACCGAAGCCATCTTGGTAATTGAGTCACTCAACAGTTCGCGCTTAAAGGAATTGGAAGCAGCTGTATTGGAATTAAAACAATTATGTGAAAGTCATTTGAAGGCAGATGTTACATTTCAGATTCTAAATAAACAAACGCCTTCGTGGTTACTATAAATGATCAAATCACTCAAACAATGGGCTAAAAAGCTTAAACATTATATAATTGCACTTTATTTATTAAGAAAAGATAAGTTACTGAAATGGCCAGTGCAGCTACTAGTTATCATCACAGTTGGATATGCTCTAAGTCCTGTGGATTTAATACCAGACGTCATTCCTATTATAGGATATTTAGACGATTTGATCATTTTACCACTGCTGATTACATTAGCCTTAAAATTTATTCCAAAGCCACTTATTGATGAATATATATTGAAAGCTCAATCTTTTGATGAGAAACCTAAGAACTGGATAGCGGGAGTCATCTTTATTTCAATATGGATCATACTCATCTGTTTGGTATTGAAATGGTTGATATAATGTGTAGGAAGGAAGATTTTTTATAATGTCTATAAACAACGATGAAGTTAAAAAAAATATAATTCTTCAAGCAAGGTTCTTATTTAAAACACAAGGATATGAGCAAACGACAATACGTCAACTCGTATCTTCATGCCATATTACCAATGGTACACTTTATAAGTACTTTGATAACAAAAAAGAAATCTTTAAAGCTGTTAGATTAGATGATATCAATAGAGTCACTCAATTAATTCAAAGAATTATGAAAGAAAATAATGATCCGTTACTCATGGTTTCATTAGAAACTCATATTGTCTTTACTATGGTTCAAAGATATGAACGATATGCTGAAGCTATAATTAGTTCATTTGATAATCTAGATGTTAATGAAACCAATATTGGAGACCTCACATCATTTAATAAAACTTGCTTTGCTGAATACATTGAATCATATACTGACGATGATCATCGAACAAGAGCTTTGATTGTTAAAGGGATTTATAACAGTATCATAAGTGATTATCTTAAAGGATATGACTCTGATATCAATTCAAAAATAAGTTTAGTTGTTAAAACCATCTATAAACTCCACGATGTTCCTCAAAAGAAAATTGAAGCTATTCTTTTAAGAACATCAGAAATTATAAGTCAGTATGAAACTGAATTACTCCAGTTACTGGACTAAAAAAGAACTCCCAGAGTTCTTTTCTTATTTAATATATTCACCTTTTGTAAAAGCAAATTAATAATCTGATTCTCCATTAGACCAACCTGTTTGCTGAGCCCAACGATCTGCTCTGCACATTATTTCCCAGATGAGTTTTTCCTTACCTGCAACATACAAAGGTCTTTGATCAGCATATCTTGAAGCCAACTTGTATTTTAAATCTGAATACAGTTTACAATCTTCAGGATGTAACCTCATATAATCTCTAAATAAAAGTGGAAACTGTTGAGAAAAATGTCCCAAAAGTCTAACGTGGATATGAGTTCTTTCTTCACCAGGCATCTCTCTAAAATATAACTTTGTTTTTTCTTCACTATCAGGTTTATGTCTATACCCAACGCTTCTCATTGTTTCTACAATAGCTTCTTTTTGCTTAAATGAACTCACACTAATTTGAATATCGATAATCGGTTTAGCATCAAGGTTCTTTATTGAAGTTGATCCAATATGATCAATTCTCAACGCTAAATTTCCCATACCAGATCTGATGAGTTTAGCTTTCTTATTGAAATTTGCCACCCAATCAGGATTATATTTCTCAATTATTACGTTGTCTGCCATATTACCACCTCTTAATTTCTACCAAATATTTCTGGAATTTCATCAGTTGTAAGTCTATCTTTAAATTCAGGAGAAACCAAATGAAACTGATCCTTTTTTATCCAACTGAAACAGAATACTTCACCATTATCTTTATCATTGCTCACAACGCTGTGTTCCCATTCATTAAAAGTATCTTGTTCTATGTAAAACAAGTAATCAATACGTTCAACATCAGATTTTATATACTCCTTATAATATTTTACTTTAGCAAGAGTTCTCACAAATGTAAGATTTTTAAGACCACTTTCCTCGAATATCTCTCTTATGCATCCATCAAAATACGACTCATTCTCTTCAACTCCACCTCCAGGTAGTCTATAAAACTCATATTCAATATTTTTAAAAGATAACACAAGTAGTTCAGGATGGTTATCTTTATCATACCTGTAGATGTATCCAAATGACTTGCGTCTCAAGAGCACCTCCTTAATATTTATTACCTAAATTACTGCTTGAATTGATCTATAATTCAAGCTAATCAAATTAGCTAACAATCCACTTTCCTTTCTATATATTACCATATAAATCACTTGTTTGTTATGATTGTAAAATTCAAAGAATAAAATAGGTGAATAAGTCCTTTTAATCTCTTACTTTTCTATTATCTTTATAGATAATACAGTTATAAAACCCCTACTTATATATCACGAATCAAAATATGCCAAGACTAGATTATAACGAGTAAGAATCTCGACAGCTTTTTTATTTTCTATGGTATTTGAAGTCTATTTACAATGTAAATCAAGTATTAACACATAAATTAAGTCACATATAATCTGATTATATGTGACCATTTGTGGCGCAAATTGATTTAAATACCTTCTTACGTTACCAATTAATATTATATCAGATTTTAGATCTTCTACTCAAAATACGTATTAAAATTAAACCAACTACCGTCGTAGATCCTGCAAGTAGAAATGCAGGTGTAAATGAATCAGTAACATCAAGTAATCTAGATCCTATCAAACCTGTAAGAGCACCAATAGCAAAGGCACTAAATACTAGTCCGTAATTCAAACCTAAATACTTCGTGCCAAAGCCTGATGACACCAATACTGGAAACAGTGCAAATGTTGTAGCGTAGCCTAGTCCCAATAGTAATGAACATACCATTAGCAATACATAATTTACAGCTACCCAAGGTAATGCTAGAAATACAACAGCTTGTATCAGATATACAAATGTCATTATACGTATAACACCAATTCTGTCAGATAAATATCCAACGATTGGTCTACCGAAACCATTTGTTAAAGCATAAGCAGAAATAGCAGTAGCTGCAACTGTAGGCGCTAGTTTTAGTTCTAATTCACCATAAGCTGGAATTAATCCTATCGCTGTTAAACCTCCACCAATTACCATAGCGAGTGCTAACCATAAGAGATAGAATTCAGGCATTTTAATGAATTGTCTAGGAGGCACATCTTCAACTTCAGTTATTAATTTCTCTTCAACATTCTTCTCTGCTTCTTTAATAATTAAATTAATATACCCATCTGGAGGATTTTTCATTAACCTTGCCCCCAATAAAGCGATAACTGTAACAATTATAGACAGTATAAGGAAAGTACCATCAACGCCTAAATTATCAATCATTAACCTTTGAAACGGTGAAAATACAACTGCTGCAAGACCAAAACCCATAACCCCAGTAGAAACAGCAAATCCAGGACGATCAGGAAACCATTTACGTGTTGTCGGTGCTATACATGAATAAGTAAGACCACATGCAATACCAACTATAAATCCATATGAAAAGACCAGCCAAATAGGATAAGGAAACCACTTAAGTAATCCAGACAATATATATCCTACTAAAAATTGAATTGCTCCCCACGTAGCAACCTTTCGAGGTCCTATTCTATCTTGAATCCATCCAGCAGGCATCATAGTTATTGCAAAAACAATTATCAACACAGTAAAAGGAAGTACAGCTTGTGTTGCAGTCCATCCCCACTCTGATACTAAAGGTACAACGAAAGATCCCCAAGCATAACTCATCCCACCCATTAAAGATAGTAGAAAACCTCCCAAGAGAATCCGCCAACGAGTCTTTTTCAAATGCTCAATATTCATTTGATTCATATTTTTATCTTGATCCACAATATTACCTCCTTTTCAAAATGCATATCTTGGAGAACTATTGGATATATTATTAGAATTAGAACTGGAATCTTTTTTCATTAGTTCTGTTTGTTTATAAGATATTTACAGTGTTTATGACTGTATCTTAAAATTTAGATTATAACTATATCTACCCATAAAAATAGAGATACTCTCAAATACATGAAAATATCTCTTCTAAACTAATTTAATGATTTATACTTCTTATTACATATAGTACAAGATACCAGTCTCTTTTTCACCGCAGTCTACATTTGACTTAACCAATTTGGATAGCTATCTCACTTTACAGAGGTAAAGTTCTGTATAATCTTCCTTGCATACATCTTGTTAGCAGCGTGTTTATGAGGAATCCCTGATGAATTACAATCAAAAACGTATTCTGAACAATCCTCTATGTACCAATCATGATATAACGTAAACAGTTGCCCAGACTTCCAATGTTCAGAATGACTATATTTTCCTGGTACATCAGTAATAAATGGTTTTCCAACCAAACACTGTAGTACATTTAATCCACCATCATTTGTAAATTCTTTATAATTTGCAAATATCTCATCTCTTAACTCAGGCTTCACATGGTGCAAAACACCATTTGAAAATAAAATATCATATTTCTTTTCTAACCTAAAATCCAATATATTAGCCTTAAAAGCATCAACATACACCTTTGCCTTTTCAGCTAACCTTTTGGTTTTTTGAATACCAGCATCTGAAATATCAAAGGCACTAACATTATACCCACAACGTGCAAAAAAAACGGAATCTTTTCCTTCACCACATCCTATATCCAATAAACTTAAGGGTTTTGTAGGTGGCATCAATTCTAATACCTTTAAACACATCGCTGAAGGCTGTACACCCCAAAAGTATTCATCATCGTTGTAGACGTCTTCATAATATGAACGAGGGTCAAAATTATGTGAATACCCCATAAGGCTGTCTATGCTTACATTAAGTATCGATGCCAGAGCTGGTAGAAGGGATATATCTGGTTTAGTTAGCCCGTTTTCCCATTTGCTTACAGCTTGATATGTTATACTCAGCTGTTTTGCAAGTTCCTCTTGTGTTAAATTTTTTTCTTTTCGATAACGTACTATATTTAAACCGACAGTATCCTTCATTCATTAACCCCCTATAAATTAAAATGTATGCTCTAAGCGATATTTAATATTCAAGTTTTCTACCTGTAATTTTCTCATAACAGTCAAGATAATTTTCTTTTGTAATATCCAATACCTCCTGTGGTAATACTTCAGGTGCTTTGTCTACATATCCGTTGACTTTTAACCAATTTCTAAGGTACTGCTTATCAAAACTTTCTTGTTCCCTACCTACCTCATATTTATCAAGTGGCCAAAAACGACTGGAATCCGGAGTCAAAACTTCATCAGCAAGTACCAATTCTCCATTTTCGTCGATACCAAACTCAAGTTTAGTATCAACTAAAATAATTCCCTTTGTCAAGGCGTAATTTGCACATTTATTATAAATTGCAAGCGAAGTAGCTTTTACTTTTTCAGCCAATTCTAATCCTAATAGTTCAACTGCTTTTTCAAAGGATATATTTTCATCGTGTTCGCCAATTTCTGCTTTTGAAGCAGGTGTGAACAACGCTTGTTCAAACTTTTCGCTCTCTTTCATACTCTTCGTGATTTTTATGCCACATATTTTACCGGTTTTATTGTAGTCTTTCCAAGCTGATCCTGTGATATAACCACGGACAACACACTCAACTGGAAGCATTTTCAACTTTTTAACCCACATACTTCTTCCTTTAAACTTGTCATTTTGGAACTCCTCTGGAAATTCTTCAAATTTATCAGTTATTATATGATTAGGCACTATATCAGAAACATAATCAAACCAAAATGAAGACATTTGATTAAGTATAATACCTTTATCTTTTATTTCCTGAGGCATTATATTATCAAATGCAGATATTCTATCAGACACAACAAGCATTAGGGTATTTTCTTCTACCTCATAAAAATCTCTTACTTTTCCATTACCTATTTTATTCATTATAACTCCTTTCATCTTACAGCCTTAACAGACAGTTCACTTCTGGAGACTATTATATAAGAAGTTTGAGCTTAATACACTAACCACCTATTTTAGAATAACGAAAAACTCAACCATTGGTTTATACAGACCTTACATCACTCTAATTCACAACGTCAAATCAGATGTTAACGTAAAAAAACACAACCGATTCAAATTCGGTTGTGTAATTGATTTATTCTTCTATTTTAATGAAATATATCCAATAAAACATGCAACATACTTCATGAGTATTGAATGTTGTTATAATAGAATATATTCTAAAAAGAACTAAGCTTTGTAAGCGACTATTCCTTCTACAAAAGTAATCTCGACTTTTGCATCAAGTTCAAACGGATGTGCTGTCATAAGTACTAGATCAGCATCTTTCCCGACTTCTATAGTACCAACTCTATCTTCAATGCCTAGAATTTCTGCGGGATTAATCGTGATAGCCTTTAGCGCTTCAAAACGTTCCATACCTGCTTTTGCTGATAAACCAGCCATAATTGGTAAATATTGAACTGGTATTACTGGATGATCCGTCATGATAGCAACTCTTACGCCTGCTCTTTGTAATATTCCTGGTGTCATAAACGTTTTATTCTTTGTTTCAAACTTTGACTTATGACCAAATGTTGGACCAACAATCGCATCGTAACCTTCTTCTACTAAGTCCTCAACGATCAAATGACCTTCACTACAGTGATCCAATGTCATTTTTAGGTTGAACTCTTTGGCAATTCTAATAGCTGTAAAGATATCATCCGCCCTATGAGCATGCGCCTTAAGAGGGATTTCTCTTTTTAATACTGGAATCAAAGCTTCTAATTGGTTATTATATGTTGGTAGCTTGCTTAAATCATCACCAGCAGCTTCAATAGTAGCTAGATATGTCTTAGCCTTCGATAAAATATTTCTTAACTCAGCAGCTATAGCCAATCTAGATTGAGGTGATACACCCAAACCTTTATAAACTCTCTTAGGATTCTCTCCAAAGGCAACTTTCATGGCATGAGATGGATTCACAACCATTTTATCAATTCTATGACCAAATGTTTTTATGATGGCAAACTGCCCACCTACAACATTAGCACTACCTGGACCAGAAGATACACATGTAATCCCAGCTTCTCTTGCCTCATCGAAAGTCTTGTCAAGTGGGTTAATACCATCTATTGCTCTCAGTTGAGGTGTTAAAGGATTGGATAACTCATTGACATCATCACCTTCAAAACCAATACCACTTTCACGTAGACCCAAGTGAGTATGAGCATCAATGAAACCCGGAAACAGCTTTTTAGCAGTACCGTCAATGACAGTTGCATCAGCTTCTTCAATAACACTAGCGATTTTATCAATCTTACCATTTTTAACTAGTACATCTCCAACAAATGGTTCTTTTGTCACCATATTATTTATTTCTACATTTTTAATTAAATACATTTTTCTCCTCCTATTATAGACTCCAATATATTATAACATTATTTATCAACACGGGAATAATATTTATAACCTTATTAATCACTCTCATTACTAAAGTTTACTTGGAGTGCACTTCTAAGAATAATGAATAATATTATCGTCGATAAACGAACTAGCTAGATAAAAACTCTATAGGTTATTTTCAATCAGCTCTGGAACAGGATTAATTCCATTAAATTTAAGAACTATATTAAAAAACTCATTTTCTACAAGCATTTTTCTATATATGTAATCATGATAAAATGTCACATCATCACTATTTAAAATATCTTCAATATCAATCCACTTAACGTCTAAATTTTCCTCTGTAATCTGTATTTCACCTATCGGGTCGTAATCAACAAAAAATGTACAGATGGAATGATATCCGTTGTCACTGATAAATGATACAATACCCTTAATTTTAGGATCACTTATCTTTAGTCCTGTTTCCTCTTTAATTTCACGATAACACGCTTCTTCTAAAGTTTCACCATGTTCAACATGACCGCCAGCAGGTATCCATTTTTGATGTGTTGATGATAGTTTATTGTCTTTTTTTATTACTGCGATTTTATTGTCTTTAATTGGAATACATGAAACTTGACTTCTTATCACTTAATTTTCTCCTTCAAAATACCATTTTCCCTTAATATTTATAACCTTCTATGAATCGTTTCATATCTGTGTAAATTACTTGATCTTATATAATATGATTTTCATGTTATGGTTCATATATTCTTTCCATCTGATAAATTGGTAGTTTTAATACATAGGCTTTTGCCTTAACAACACCTTGTAAGATGCAATCACAGTCATTAAAATGACCATTAATTTCAAAAGTATAACCAAGTCCATTGTAAGAACCAGAACCATCATCATATGCTTTACTAGAATCTAAAATCATGAATAACGGTTTATTATGTAATGCAAATACCGTCCCAAAATCTATACTTATAATACATATCCAAATAATCATAACAATTAAGAATACTTTTCTAATTTTTTTTATCATCAATTAATCCATTTCATCTTACTAGTAGTTTAAATTCATCAGGAAAATTATCATTTTCTTACCATAATCATCATTATAATATATAAAAATTCAAACGTTATCCTTTTTATTTTACAACAAAATTTAATTGCTGAACATTAAATTTTCATAAAGGAGAATTTTGTATAGTTATCATTTAGGATAGTAGTATCAAATTAGTAAACAGATAGGAAGTCGAATAAAGCAATCAAGTTACCATAAAGATTTAAGTATTATTAAGTTGCATTATAACCTCTAATCAATAATAGAAATAACTAATAAATCAGAGATATTATATCTAGCCACAAACAAATCTGAATTTGCATTTAATCCTTAGTAAGTTCATAAATCTTATCAATACAATTGACCATTATACAACTATATAATATTTGATGTTTAATTATTGATTATAAATGTTGAAGACCAGATCTTTTGATCTGGTCTTTTTAGTGTGAAATTATATTAGATATTGTTATGCAAATCGACTACGCCTATACGCATACACAAACAAAATTGTAATGATAATAAAGTTACTAATAATCACCAACACATTTTCAGATGTCAAACTCATATCACTAATATTGTGTAACAGATAATTCACTTGCTGGGAATATGTGAACTTAGAAACCTTTTCAATTGCCTCATTAAACATGGCTATCATAGGTAAAAATGAAAAGCAAATCATAACAGGTACTACAATAGAGGTTGCTACCATTTGATTTTTACTCCAAACACCAATCACTGCACCTAGTAAAGTGGATAATAAGACGCCAATCATCATAATTCCAGTAAATAGTACTAGTTTTCCGCCCATATAACCCGCTGTTATCCCCATAACGGTCGAACCGACTAAACACGCAAGTACAACATATGTTCCAACGCCAATCAAATACTCATAGGAACGCACATTTGACATAATTAACATTCTTAAAGTATGTTTCTCTTTCTCTTCAGCTATCACAGTTGCCATACCAGTCAGCGGAGCCATTCCTATATACATTGTTGCAAACAACATAACAAAATAATTATCTTGTAAACCTTCAATATTGGTTGTAGACTCCATTATTACCGCCAGAACTGGGAACATCACGAACTGAATCAAAATAGCTTTGTTTTTAAAGGTATCTTTTAATTGCTTCCAGAAAATTGCTTTTACTTTTCTTAATTGCATTACTCAAACCTCCTACCTGTCAATTCAATAAAAACAGTTTCGAGTGTCGGCTCTGATGAATGAATTGCCTGTAATTTACCAGAACGAATATATTCTGATATCGTATCAGCTGACTCAGCGCTATTTGATAACGTAACATTAGTCATATCATTTAATTGAATATGAATATTTTTTTGATGATCATAGCGTTGACAGACTTCTTTTGGTTCACCGTACTCAACAATCTCACCTAGATGCAGCAAACCAACATGATGACATAATTTTGTAGCTTCCACCATGTTGTGTGTTGTCATGAAAATAGTAATGCCTTCATCTTTCAAATCACATAATAACTTGTGAATTTCTTGCACTGTAGCAGGATCCAATCCACTAGTAGGCTCATCAAGAAATAGAATCTTTGGGTGATGAATGATTGCTCTAGCAAGTGCTAATCTTTGTCGCATCCCCTTTGACAAATTCATTCCAATTGTTTTTTTAGCTTCTAAAAGACCTACTCTTTTAAGTACATAATCAACATTCTTTTTATCAATTCCATATATTTTGGTAAAGAGTAGCAGGTTATCATAACAACTTAATCTTTCATATATGCCAACATTTTCAAGCACCATACCAAACTTCTCATAGTCCTCAAGATCTAAAGATTTAGTATCTTTATCAAAAACATATGCAGAACCATTTTGTTGCCGAAGTTGTCCTGTTAAAATCTTAAGTAATGTTGTTTTACCAGCCCCAGTTGGTCCAAGTAATCCAAATATTTCCCCTTGATGAATTTTTAGTTCAATGTTCTTCAATACTTGATTGTCATCAAATGCATGACTCACATTCTGAATATCCAAACTATACATTTTTTTGATCCTCCTTCAATTTATCTTTGAAGCGGTTTAAGCCTTCTTCCATTTGCCTATTTTCGAGTTTTTCCTTCCATGTAATCACTAGGATACTAACTATAGAAGATAATATGAATAAACTAAAAAACAGCAGCCAAGGTAACCAATAATTCTCTGGAAACCAACTAAAAAGATGTATCATTAGTGACATAACAAGCAGAATACTTGTTAGCATCAAAGCAGTTCTCAATCTATGACTACCTTCTTTTATTAACCAGTCTGAGTAAAATAAATATTGTAATCCTATATTGATAAATGAAATGAATAAAAATTGTAATAATAAAGTAGTTGATAAACCTATATTACCCAATACAAGCTTCGTATTTTCAGAATATTTAAGACTACCTAAAAAATAAGTTATGCCGATTAACATTGTTACCATATTATTCTCTCAACTCTAGGTGGCGGTTGTTGACATTTTATAACGATTTCTATTTCATTTAAATTATCGTCTGTTTGAAAACTAACTTTCATTCACACATCCTCCATGAATTAATCATAACAATACGGTTCTAGGACTTCAACCATTACGGCCTATGTTGCCTCTAAGAAAGCCTTAGATGCCATAAATACTACTTACTTATTATAATCAACTAAAAAAAGAACTAATCTAATGATCAGCTCTTGCAAGAATTTAACACTAAAGTGAATTCAAAATCATTACACTCTATATAAAATGTAAGTAAAAAACCAAGGATTTAATCCTTGGTTATATATTTAACCCTTATACATTTCTATATATGATTTTCTTTCTGCATCATTATCAAATGATTCAAAGTAATCGAGTATACTAATACCAAACTCTCTGTAGGCACTGCCTACTGCAGTAATGACATTTTTATCAACAACAACTCTCTCTTCAACAAAATTCTCACTTGGAAATGAGTCTTTCATTTTATTTCTTGATTCTTCATTTATTGTTGTCGTGTATTTATGGTTTTGAAGAATACCCGCTTTTGCCAAGAATTCAGGTCCCGCACAGATAGCAGCAATTAACTTTTTATCAGAATGTAATTTATTGATTAACTCAATTAATTCTTCTCTACATTCACGCTCCCAGCCGCCCGGAATTAGTAAACCATCTACATCATCTAATTCTAGAGCTTCTTTTACAGTCATCTTAGGCATAAACTGCATATAAGATAATCCTTCATATGGGACTTTCTCATAACCTATTGCTATTGCTTGTTTTTCAGCATCTCCAAGCATATGACATGCTAAATTAGTTTCAAAATCTGCCATCGTATCGTATATAAAACATAAAATTTTTCCCATTAATTCTCCTATATTTAGATTTAATCTAAACTTCATCTATAATTTAAAAGTGATGTAAACACCACTGCAATTTACTAAACTTTAAACACCTCTGTGTTTTTCATTATACCAACTCCTTTCAATAAATATTCCGATTTCTGAACTATCAGTGGAGTCAGGATTATTATCCATAAACTCCTTAACCAGTTAATTATATTATATACTTAATATGATAGTATGGATATAGTCATATTCTTTTAAGCTATTTTATTCCTATATACTTTGTTAACTGAATTTATTCTGATACTGGTATTATGAAATTCAAATGCCCGCGCGTATCGTAACACATGTATTCCAGTTCCTCTAATGTATTATTCTAAAAAAACTGATTCAATCGAATCAGTTTTTAGAATCTAATTTAACCGTATCTCTCTTTATAATTTTTGTAGGGATAGTCACTTTCTTGGATATCTTTCTTCCAGCAATTTGCTCTAAAATAAGTTCAACGGCACACTCACCCATAAACTCAGAATATATCTTTACTGTTGAAAGCGGCGGTATAGTATACTGTGCAGTTGGTATATCATTAAAACCAATGATCGATATTTCATCAGGCACTTTTAAACCAGACTCATAAAGTGCTTTCATCGCTCCTATTGCAATATTATCATTTGCAGCGAAAAACACTTCTGGTAACTCGGATAGATCAAGTGCAGATTTCATCATCTCATAACCACTATCATATGAAAATTTGTCAACAAAAACCCATTTAGGTTCGAATAATGATTTTTCGCTTAAATAATCATAGAATGCTTTTTTCCTAGTTTCACCGAGAATGGTATTGTATTCAGACAATTCTTCACAGCCACCTAAGTAACCAATTTTCTTGTATCCTAAATCAGTTAAATATCCAAGTACATTTCTTACCGTCCACTCCATATCAATAACAACACTGTCATAATCAGCCTCTAAAGGTGATGAATCTACATAGACTACTTTATCACAATGTTTCTGAATAATCCTTTGATGTTCTAAAGAGAACTTTCCTATGACAATTAAGCCATCCAAATCATCTAAGAGATTCTTTTCAAAGGTATTGTCCTTTCTATATATCTTAACTACTTTAATACTATTATCAAGACACATTTTTTCAATTCCCAAACGAACAGCTATATAATAGGGGTCTTCCAACTCAGCTTCGATACTAAGAAAATGTAAAACTCCTAATGTAATATTACTTTTATTCTTTCTTTTGGTTTGATTTTTCTTTCTATTTCTTGGTGTTTCATACTCTAGTTCTTCAGCGATCTCTAATATTAGTTTTCTTTTTACACTTGATATAGACAATGTCTTATCATAATTCAACACTCTAGATACCGTTGCTAATGATACACCTGAACGATCAGCAATTTCTTTAATTGTAGCCATAATAATCTCCTTTAATTCATTTTACTAAAAAAAAGTGTTCAATGCTATTTAAATCAAAAGAAAACTATTTCATAAGAAATAGTTTTAGTCTTAATGTCGATTAAATATGATTTTTTCGTCATTGTGAATAGTAGTTTCAATCATTTCTAGCATCACTCTTGGATCATAATGGTGTTCTATATCCTGATCGATCCGTTTAATCTGTTTCGAAGATAAATGTCTGATATCGATGTCAGAAATACCGAGTTCTACTTCCACCTCGACTTTTCTAGCCTTCATATTAATGAGTTCATGAATAGTTGTATTCATACGCCCACCTCCTCATAATTTATATACCCTGATTTTGAAGTTTTATAACATGAATTATTGATATCCAATAATGTATCTAATAAAAGATATCATTTTATCAGAAATAGATTGGATAATACTTTCATTTAACTCATTTGAATTTATTACATTCTCAATCATTAACTGTGATGATTAAATGTATAAAATCTGTGGAATAAATGATATATCAATATCTTCTAGAGGGACTTTGTCTTCTAATTTGATTTAGTTGAAATTTCCTACAAAAGACAAAAAAGTAGAGACCTAAGTCCCTACATTAATGGTGCAAATAACCTCAAAATTAACCCTATTAGAATTTTGAAAACACCAATATGTTTAAAATCTTCTTCCTCAATTTCTCTACAGACTTTTTCAGTTTCTAAAAAATCTGATTTAACATCTAAAACCGTTGAAGTTTTATACATCCATACACCACATTCAAAGTGAAGATATAAGCTTCTAAAATCCATATTGATGGTGCCAACGACTGCATATTGATCATCTACAACAAAGTTTTTACCATGCATGAATCCTGGTGTATACTCTAAAATTGTGACTCCGTTTTTATGTAACTTCTCATAATAAGATCTTGAAACATGGTGTACATACCATTTATCTGGCATACCAGGTGTAATAATTTTTACATCCACACCATTTTTTGATGCATTACATAATGCTGTGACCATTTCAGAATCAATAATTAAATAAGGTGTTGTAATATAAACATACCTTTCAGCTTTATTAATCATGTTCAAATATACATTTTCTCCAACGGCTTCATTATCAAGAGGATTATCTGAGTAAGGTTGTACATAACCAGAACCACCTTCGGATTTACCGTTGTACTTGTATTGATCATAGTCGCTAACTGATGATGTTAAATAGTCCCATAACGATAAAAACATCACCGTAAAGCTCCAAACCGCCTCACCTTTTATCATAAGACCCATGTCTTTCCAGTGTCCAAGTTTTGATACTTCGTTAATATATTCATCTGCTAAGTTTATACCACCTGTAAATGCGGTATGACCATCTATAACGGTGATTTTTCTATGATCTCTAGTATTGTACTTTGAGGAGATGATTGGAATCAAAGGATTGAATACACAACACTTAATACCTTTATTCCTTAACAGCTTTTCATAATGTTCCGGCAACTTCAGTAAACAGCCAAGGTCATCGAATATGACTCTGACATCAACACCTTCTTTTACCTTACTTTCCAATATATCTAAAATATCATTCCACATGATGCCTTCTTCAATGATAAAATATTCCATAAAGATGAATTTTTCAGCTTTTTTAAGCTCCTCTTTCATCTTGACAAAATTTTCTTCACCAATTTTAAAGTATTCAGTTAATTGTGCTTTATAAGTTGGATAAGGACCAAATTCTTGAATATACCTAGCTTGTTGAGCAGCATGTATATTGGTTTCATTAATCTCTTCAATTAAGTCAGGTCTTTTCTTAAGTTTATCCTTTGTAACGACATCAATTTGTCTCATACGAGCTTTTTCTTTTTTACTCAACTGATTGCCACCAAAAGATAAGTAGAACAGACCTCCAAAGATTGGCATTAAGGCGATTGGTATGACCCAAGCAATTTTGTATGCTGGATTGCTATCATTGTAAACAATCCATAAAATTGCAAGAATACTAATGAGAATCCCGACACCATAAAACAGTTGTGAATAATCTCTTAAAAAAGCTAACATCGCCAATAAAAATAGTAATTGTAGAATAAGTGAACTGGTTATAATTGCAACACGATTAAATAATATTTTTCTTAAAAATTTCAAATAGACCTCCAATTGTTTATCATAAAATATTATCTCATATTATCGATGAATTTAAAATGTATAAAATAAATAAACTCCCCGAAGGGAGTTTAATTAAATTTTAAACTTATCAATTGCTTTTATTAAATCATCTGACAATTCTTTACTCACATGAGCTGTCATTGATAATTCTTGAATGGAAGCCATTTGCTCTTCCGTTGAAGCACTAGCTTGTTGAACACTCGATGAATTATCTTGAATTGATTTCGATATCTCTTGAATCGATTCAACTATATCATCTTTATTTTCATTGATTTTTGCTGATATGGTTCTAACAACATCTATTCTTTCATTTAAACTAGAAAGTGCCTTTGAAGTATCTTTAAATATGCCACTGGTTGCATCTATAGAAACATTTTGATCATCAAATATTTCTTGTATTTCATTCATCTTACCAACAGCCATATTAGACTTTTCTTGGATATCTCCAATAAGTGACTTAATATCATCTGTTGCGCTAGAAGTTTCTTCTGATAGTTTTCTTATCTCTTCGGCAACAACGGCAAAACCTCTGCCTGCTTCACCGGCTCTTGCTGCTTCAATGGATGCATTTAAAGCTAATAAATTAGTCTGTGAAGAAATAGATTCAATTAAAGTTGTAATCTGTTCTGCATCAGAAGCTGATTTATGAATTTCATTTGTCATCTGACTTATTTCTGCAGCTGATTGATTGGATCTTTCAGTCTTTTCATTTAGTTCTTCTATAATCTCCATCCCTTTAATACTCATCTCGTTTGTTTCATGAGAGTATTCTTGAACAGTGTACATTTGTTCTTCAGAGTTTTGAATTTGATCACCTAAGTCATTTGTTTTAATTACAACAACTGAAGATTGATCTGTCTGTTCTTGAGATGTATCTGCAATTTGTGACATCGCTTCAGTAATTTCATTCATTGCATATGACGACTGTTCACTTACTTCAGCTACTGCTGTTGAAGAACTTGCAACTGAATCAGAAGCATCCTTAACAGTATTAAGTAACTCTGAAACATTTAATTTTAAATGATTCAATGAATTTGCCAATTCACCAATTTCGTCTTCTTTTAATAAGACTTTTTCATCTATCTCTACTGTGAAATCACCTAAAGATATTTCTTCCATTGTAGATGAGAATCTCTTCAAAGGTTTCAATACGATTCTATTGATTAAGTAAAGTACTACTAAAACAACTAATATAATACCAGATGTTATCGCTACAATAACATTTCTAGAAAATTCCTGTACAACATGTATTTCTGAGATATTTTCATCTACTAACATACCAATATGATCAACAAATGTTCCTAGATCCTCTTTGATGGTTACGGAATCCACATTCATCAATTGTAAACCTTGCATTAAAACTTCCTGTGTTGGATTCTCACTTAATTCAACCAAAAGAGTTTTTAAGTTTTGACCAAACTCATTATGGGTCTTCTCTAATGATTCCAAATGAGCGACAATCGTTTCATATTCCTCTTTCTCATAATCAAATTTCGAATTGTCGAGTGCTGCATTTGCATGTACTAAAGCGTTTGAATACTCAGCTTCTATAGAGTCATTTAGTCCATCTATCATACTACCAACATCAATATTAGCATTTTGACCTGAACGTTCAACTAAATCTGACATGGATACACCAATAACATTTTTTAGTAACATTGTTTCTTGTTCCAGTTCTGCTATTTGGATTTGCTCTATCGACCTAAACAATGGCAAGTTAACTTCAGACACATCTTTCAATTGGTAATCTACAATATTTGATTGCATATACGAGACGACATCTAAGACGCCTAACGCTAAAATTATTACTGTCAATAATACTATAATTCTAAAACTGATACTTTTTCTATTAAATTTCTTTTTTTTACTTTTTTCCATGTCGACTCCCTTAATAGTTTCCTAACAACAGTATACTCTTTCAGAGGGAAATTGCTAATAAAGAAAGTATAAAATTTGATTAAATTTTTTAAAACCTGAATTATAAGATAAAAAAAGGCTTAGAGCTGTATCCTAAACAGTTCTAAGCCATATATTAGATTTTAAATTGATTAATTTCTCTTTGTAATTCTTCTGCCATAGAGTTCAATTGCTCCGCAGAACCCGCAACATCATCCATTGCAACAGATTGCTGTTGAACAGAAGCAGTTACTTCTTCTGAAGCTGCAGCTGCTTCTTCAGAAACGGCTGAAATCTTTTCAATCGATAATACAATTTCATCTTTGTCTTTGTTAACACCATCGATAAAATTAACAACTTCAGAAATTACTTCTGAGATGGTTTCAGTTGAACGATTAATTTCATTAAATACTTGATTCACTGAATAAACAGCACTTTCTTGTTCTTTTGATCTATCTTTAACTTCTGCCATTACAGAAACGGTATATCTACTTTCACTTTGAATACGTTCAACAATCAGTTTAATCGTACCGGCAGCTTCATTTGATCCTTCAGCTAATTTTCTAATTTCTTCAGCTACAACTGCAAATCCACGTCCATGTTCACCAGCTCGTGCAGCTTCAATAGATGCATTTAATGCTAGTAAATTGGTTTGATCTGCAATACTTGAAATTGTATCCAGAATGCTACCGATTTCAAATGATTTCTTCTCTAATTCTATTATGGCTTCTTCAATTCTAATAGTTGACTCATTGTTCTCTTGTGTTTTCAACTTCAATTCATTCATAGCCAGTGCGCCATTTTCATTAGATACATTTACTTCTTTTGCCGACTTCGCCATCAATTCACTATCTCTATTTAGTACTTCAAGTTTCTGTGATAATCCCATGATCAATGTTACACCATGTTCTGTTTCTGAAGATTGCTCTGAGGCTCCAACTGCAATTTCTTCTATGGTTCTTGCAACTTCCTCGCTTGATGCGCTCACTTCTTCAGAACTGGATGCTAAGTCTTCAGCAGCTACAGAAACACTATGAGCAACAGATTTTGATTGTGCAAGCATTTCAGAAAAATGATCTATCATGATATTGAAATTTAGTGCCATTTTACCGATTTCATCTTGTGTTTTCACATCAGATCTAACCGTTAAATCACCATTTTTCACAACTTCCATAGTTTCTTCAAGTTGCATAATAGGCTTTACAATTCCTTTTGATAAAATGATTGCTACAACAACACCTATGATCAAACAAATGATTACCAAGGCAATTGTTACATACAATATCGGTCTTGTCAGAACATTAACTTCATCATGATCAAGAGCTACTAGAATAGTCCAACCCAACTCGTCGAAATTCTTAAAAGTGGCAAATTTATCATCGCCTTTCCACTCATACTCCACGATACCTTCGTCTTGAGTTGTAATGGCGTCTTCGATCTCTTTTACTGGTAATTTAATACCTACCATACTTTGATCGTTATGAGTAATCATTTTTAAATCTTGGTCTATCAAGACTGGGTAACCATTGTTACCAATTTTTATCTGTCCCATTTGGTCGGATAATGATTTTATATCCACATCCATTGAAACAATCCCAATAAATTCATCTTTATGATCATAAACCGGTGCTGCAACGGAAATGACCATATTATTAGTCATTGCATCTAAATAGGGCTGAGTCCATGCAACGGACATTTTTTCTTTCGTTATTTTGTACCAATCTTTTGTTCTAGGATCATAGTCATCTGGTATATCAGACCATGTTGGGTCTATCATCTCTCCCTTTTCAGTTCCTAAATACAATGAAATTACTTCTGGATTATTGGCAAGAAACTTTCTAAATTCTCTTTTCATCCATAAATCTGCACCTGGATCAACATCAATAGATTTAACAGTATCATTGTCAGAATAAATCTGTATTGCAACATGATACTTAGACATGTAATTATCTACAGACTCTTCTATTTCTCTTACCAAATCTACATTCGATTGAGTATAACCTTCGTAAACTACTTTTACTGTATTCTTATATGACATAATGCCAAGTGTTAATAGTGAAATTGCAATCACTAAAACAAATATAACAATCAGTTTTACTTTTAAACTTTTCATGAATACCTCCATCATAAGATAGATTCATCGATCTGAAAATAAACAAAAGCGCACCAAAACTAGTACGCTTTAATATGCAACTTGGCGATCATAGTTTAACCTTAGACCCATAGCTTTGCGTCCTAACCTTTCAGTTAGTTTGCTTATATATTTGTTTGTATAATATCAAGATAAATCATAACAACATGATTAGTAGTATACCATCATCTTTTTTAGAGTCAATATAAAATTTTTGATTACCAAGAGAATTGTGTACATTTTACAAACAAGTTCTAATTCTTCTCTTCAAGCAAGTAAACACGTGATCCAAAATCACCCATATGTCTTAGTGATTCATTATAACCAGTACCTATAAACTGATGTTTTAATTTAAGTCCAGCATACATCAGTTCATCACCTCCAGCCTCAAAAGATTCCTTATTGGCCTCAAACAAATAGTTGTCACTCACCAACTGATGTACAATACCATTTTCTTTCATTTTTACCGGACTTACCTGATTGATTAAATCTCCGAAACTTTTTACATTAAAATACTGTTCTCTAGAATTAATTTCATAATCTTTATCAGGATTCAATCCTACAAGTCTAATCGACTCGAACCCTTCATTTGGTACTTGTAATTTTTGATAGTTACCTATGATATGTTGTGTTTTATTTGAAACCATCCAAGTTGTTATATTTGAATCAAATGGTGTGTTGAGTCTGTTAAACCGACCATATTGTAATAGTTGTCTATGTTTCTTATAATAGTTTATCTGTTTAATAATAACTTTCTTTTCAAAATTGGAAAGCTTTGTTACATCAAGTTCATAACCCAGCAGTCCAAATATAGCAACATTATATCTCGTTTCTATAGGGGTATTTCTAAGAACTTGATGGGAAGGAATCGCACTTACATGAGCACCCATCGTTGAAATTGGGTAAACCATTGATGTACCATATTGTATCATCTGTCTTTCAAGCGCATCCGTATTATCACTTGTCCATGTCTGAGGCATATAATATAACATCCCCATATCAAAACGATTACCACCACTTGCACAGGATTCAAATAAAATCTCAGGAAAAGCTTTTGTTAATTTCTCAAGCAAGTTATACAATCCTAACATATAACGATGATTCAGTTCTTTTTGCCTGTTTGATGGTAATACATTAGAATAAGCATCACTGAAGTTTCTATTCATATCCCATTTTACATATTTTACTTTCGACCTTTTAAAAACATCACTTAATATGTCAAAGAGATACTCAACAACTTCATCATTACACAAGTCCAGAATCAATTGATTTCTACCAAAAGAAACTTCTCTATTTGGATTTTTTATCGCCCAATCGGGGTGTTTCTTATACAGTTCACTTTCTACACTAATCATCTCAGGTTCAACCCATATACCAAAATCCATTCCAATATCATTAATTTTTTTGGATAAACCCTCTAACCCATTCGGTAACTTCTTTTTATTTTCAAACCAATCACCAAGTGATGTTGTATCATCATTTCTCTTCCCAAACCAGCCATCATCCAAAACAAATAACTCGATACCGAGTTTATGGGCTTCTTTGGCGAGTTTAACAATTTTCTTTTCATCAAAGTCAAAATAGGTCGCTTCCCAATTGTTGATTAAAATTGGTCTAGATTTCTTTTGCCAGTGTAACGCCACTATATGTTCGTTGATAAAATCATGATAATTATGACTCATTCCATTATAACCATCTGAAGAGAATGTCATCACAACTTCAGGTGATTGAAAAATATCAGTTGGTTTTAATGTCCACATAAAATCAAAAGGATTTATTCCCATTTGAAGACGAGTCAATTGATGCGGATTAACTTCTACTGATCCCTGGTGATTCCCACTATACATCAACGAGAATCCATAACATTCACCGTTGCTTTCAGTCGTCAGAGGTCTTGATAGACACATAAAAGGATTGTGTGTTGAACTGCTAACACCTCTTTTAGAGTCAATCATGAAGATGCCTTCCGACAATTGTTTCTTGTTGATATGTCTTTCCTTAATCCACTTACCATCTAAAGTTATTAAGTCAAATTTAGAATCCTGAAAATCAATATTACAACTCATAATTTTATTTATCATGACATCTTCTTTTGAGTCATTTATGACTTTAACATGTCGTGTAATAATATCTTTTTCGTAAAATACAGAATAACTAAGCACTAGAGAAACATTCACAATTGAATCATATAATGTGATTTCCAAAGTTTTTGCAGAATCTTCATTTGCAAAACTAGAGGGCAAACCTTCTAAGTTTCTTTTACCATCATAAACGTCATAAGACTGATATAAAAAATCACTGACAGTACTACCATCTTTATAGGATAATTCTATAGATGGTTGTTTATAGTCACCTTTTCCATAAGATCCTACTTCTACTGGTGTGGAATCAAGAGTAAAATGTTTCGTTTCAGTACTATAATCAGTTGCATTACCAAGAGGTAAAGTGTAATTTTGAAGCAAATGGTCATAGTTGTTTTTTTCCCTTATTTTACGTCCGTAATACAAATGACCTATATGTTTTGAATCCAATATTTTCATAATATAGCTTGTGTTTTTTGTACTTAAATGGAATTCCAATTGATCTGTTATTTTAATCATAATGCCCCCTTATCTGATTAATATTTTACCACACTCTTCGTTGTTTTACTAAAATTTTAGTAAATAAATCAAATAAAAAAGTTGCCTCAATAGCAACTTTAGTTTTAAATCGATTTTAGGCTAAGCAAATGAATACTAACGGATGATCCAACTATAATAAGCATGAACTTCAAAAATACAACCTCTATAAAGAAAATGGAAACTAGTAATGTAAGCCACAATATGATTAATGTTTTAATTAGGTCTCTCTTTCTAATGGCTCGTTCATCAAGATAATTTTTTAGAAAAGTACCGAATATATGATGATTCAATAACCAATTATTCATTTTGGTAGAGCCTCTTACAAAACATAGTGAAGCGACGATTAGAAATGGGGTTGTTGGCAAAATTGGTAAAATAGCACCAATCATACCCAATCCAAGAAAGATAAGTCCTAAGACGATTAGGATAACTTTTTTTATAGTCATATATTTTTCCTTCTCTCAAAAAGGCTCCATCTCGAAGCCTTTTATTTACATATTATAATGGCATTGGTTTACTAAAGTAATAACCTTGAATTTGGTCACACCCAAGATCAAGTAATTTTAAGTACTGTTCTTCAGTTTCTACACCTTCAGCGACTACTTTTAATTGATACAGTTGAGACAGTTTAATAATCATATCAAGCATAATATTGATTTTCTCATTTTTATTAATTTGATCAACAAAAGATTTGTCGATTTTAAGTTCATCAATGTCTAAGATAGACAGGTAATTTAAAGAAGAATATCCTGAGCCAAAATCATCTAATGAAATTTTAACGCCAAGTTTTTTTATATTCCTCAATACTTCAGAAACCGATTCAAAATTTTCTATCATAACATCTTCTGTGACTTCAATAATGACATTATGGGGATTTATTCCATACTTATCCAAATTGTCTTTCAAAAAGATGCAAAATTGATCATACATCAAATGAGATGGTGATATATTAATAGAAATAGTTATGCCTTCACCATATTTCTCGATTAACTTTTTTACATCTCTAAATATCAACTTAATTATCATTTCACCAAAATCAATAGTCTGGTTAATATTTTCAACTATTGGAATAAATACATATGGACTTATAGAGCCCATTGTCACTGGTGTCCATCTAGCTAAAGCTTCTACACCTTTAGTTTGTTTAGTTCTTGCATCCACTTTCGGTTGATAGAATATTTCGAAATCCTCATTATTTATTGCATCGTATAATAACTCCTTAACCATTTCTTCATCTCGAATTAAACGATCCAAAGTTTCATCATAAAAAATCACGCCATCTTCTTGATGCGATTTGGCATACGTTAGTGCTAAACGCGTCTTATGGCAACTTTCAACTATATTATCATCTTTCTTATGTTTTGTACATCCAATGAAAAATTCAGCTTTTTTTGACATCCCTGGTATATAAAAGTCTTTATACAGATTGTCAATGATGACATTGATTCTTTGGTTAAATGCCAAACCAATACTTACAGGCATCCAAAATGCAAATTCATTGCCACCAATTCTTGCGACAATTTCATCAACCGTTTTTGATTTGTTAAATATTTCTGTAATCTTTATTAAAACTTGATCCCCAATTCTATCACTGTAAATCGAGTTGATTAAATTTAAGTTCCTTACCGTAAAATATACCAAATAACCCATCTCATGATTTTTAGTTTTAAGATCTAGATCTCTAATGAATTTTTCGTTATTAGGTAAACCTGTTAAATGATCGAAATAAGCATATCTATAGGCCGACTCGACACTTTCTTCTAATTCTTCAATGTTTTCAATGAGGTATGTTTTTACCGCATATACAACAGTATGTATTAAACTTAAATATAAAATAACTACAAATAAATGAATGATCCATTTACCATAATCTTTTGTAACTGAAACATCAACAGGTTTAAACCAGGCAAATCCCCAAAGTCCTATGAAAATTAGTACTGTAACAACTGCCATGAATATACTCAATCTTTGAGATAGGAAAACTACAGCGATGACATTAGCGGTCATAATAATCAATAAACCCGCACTACTAAATCCACCATCTATAAAGGATAAAACACCTATGATAACAGCGGTAATTATTGTAACTATTATTTTTGTTTCTATTGATATGATATTTTTAAGTGCGACTAAATATAAAAAAATAACTCCAATAACACCATCTACTATTACAAAATAATTGGGTATTGAACTAAAATATATGGCTAATGCAGAAGCAAATGCAACAATCGCACAAATAGGCATGACTTTGTCAAAACTAATTTCAATACGTTCAAGCATTTTTTGATTATAATCCTTATTGATCATATACACCTCACTAATGCCTGTATACCCTATTTCTAAGATTTAAAAATGAAATCAGCTATTTTAAATACTTTTTAGTAATAGAGTGTGCATTGTTCAGAATATTTTTGGGTAATCCTTCATATAATATCAATCCACCTTCTAATCCGCCTTTTGGACCTAATTCAATCAAGTGATCTGCGGATTTCATGATATCAAGATGGTGATCTACTAAAATAAGCGTATTACCTTCATCAACTAATTGATTGAATAATTTTATCATCTTATGGACATCGTTTTTATGAAGCCCATCTGTTGGTTCATCTAATAGATAAACTACGTTTTTCTTATTCAACAAACTGGCTAGTTTTATTCGCTGAAGCTCCCCTCCAGATAAAGTATTCATGGATTGATTTAAATGAATATAGCCTAATCCGACACTTGATAAATCCCTCAGCTTAGATAGGATTTTTTTATCTTCGAAAAAGTCCAATGCTTCTTCAACAGTCAAGTCAAATACTTCAGCTATGTTTTTCCCCTTATAAGTGTATTGAAGCACTTCTTTGTTATATCTTTGGCCATGGCAACTATCACAAACTGATTCAACCGTGCTCATAAAACCCATTTCAGTATGTATAACGCCTTTTCCTTTACACGCCAAACACCCCCCCTTAGAATTAAAACTAAAGTAAGCAGCATTAACTTTATTTGTTTTTGAATATATCTTTCTAATTGGATCTGAAATATCCAAATAGGTTGCAGGTGTAGATCTTGAATTGGCGCCAATACTTTTTTGAGAAACATGAACAATTTCCTCATGATAATGATTCTGGAAACTTGTCATAAGTGAACTTTTTCCAGATCCAGCAACACCAATAATGACTGTCATTATACCAAGAGGTATTGAAACAGAAATATCTTGTAGATTATGAAGAGTGACATTATTTAAATCGAACCATTTATTAGATAACCTAACTTCAGATTTAAAACATCCTTTATCCTTTAATTTTTTGCCTGTCAGTGAGTCGGATTCAATTATTTGATCGTATGTACCTTCAAATACTATATGTCCTCCATGAACCCCTGCTCCAGGACCAATATCAACTATATGATCTGCCATTTTAATTATTTCTTTATGATGTTCAACCATTAAAATAGTATTCCCTCTGTCACGTAGTTTATGTATTGAGTCTTTTAGGAGTCTAATATCATGGTGGTGCAAGCCTACACTCGGTTCATCTAATACATAGACAACATCAGTCAACGCTGAGTTGATGTACTTGGCTATCTTTATACGTTGTGCTTCCCCTCCAGATAGTGATGTCATACCACGACTTAAGCTCAAATATCCCAGTCCAATTTCAATCAATGGATTTAGTCGTTTTTTGAGTTCCTCTTTTAAATCCACAACTATTTTATGATCAATTGAATCAACAAATTTAACCGCCTCTGGAATAGGCATTTGAAGGACATCGGAAATACTATACCCTTTTATTTTACACGATCGAATCAACTCATTAACACGTGTGCCTTCACACTCCTTACATGTGGTTTTAATAATCATCTTATCAAGGGTTTTCTGATGACGTTTACCTTCTTTTGTATGAATGATACTTCTGAACATTCTAGGATAAATCCCTTCAAACTTTGCTGTTTTAGGCCAGTTTGCCGGGGGATCCTTCAGTTTCACTTGTGGGGAATATAAAAACAACTCCAATTCTTCTGCAGTATAATCTTTAATTTTCTTATTCAAATCAAAGAGCCCTGTATTGGCATACCTTTTCCATCTCCATGCTCCTGTAGTAAAAGCAGGAAAAGAGATAACACCCTCATCATTTAAACATTTCTCAAAATCTACTAATTGATGAATATCAAGCTCAGTAACTTCACCTAAACCATCACAGGTTTTACATTTCCCTGAAGGATGATTAAATGAAAAATGATCCGAATAACCAACAAAAGGTTCTCCAACACGAGAAAATAACAATCTCAAAAATGCATATATATCTGTATATGTCCCTACTGTAGATCTAGAGTTTGTTGTTGGTTTTTTTTGATCCAAAATCATGGTGACAGGTAAATTTTCAATTACTCCAACATGTGGTCGCCCATATTTAGGTAAGTATTGTTGTACAAAACTAGGAAACGTCTCATTAAGTTCTCGCCTAGATTCACATGCTATGGTATCCATACACAATGATGATTTACCTGAACCGGACACACCGGTAAACACAGTGATTTTTTTCTTAGGTATATTTAAAGAAACATGTTTTAAATTATGTTCATGTGCATCTACTATTTTAATATAATCAGTCATAAACTCTCCATTTCTAATCATTACTATTTCATTATATTCTTCAGGAAAAATCAAGTAAAGAAAATCCTCTATATTTATAGAGGATAAATTGATAGTTTATTCTTTTGATCTTTTTTCAAAATGATACTTCAGTTGTTTTTTCATATTGAAGTCTCCTTTAAATGGAAACAAATAGGAAGGTTTGATTTTTTTGATTGTGTATTTTTCTCTTAATTGAGAGATATCATCTAAATGATCACCTATATTTTCTGTTATGTCTTCTACTTTCTCTCTAATGTCTAACTTCAATTGTTCATATCGAATGATCACTTTAGATTCTTCTAATGATTCTGTTAATGAGTCTGCTAAAGCTTTTAGTCTATTCATTACATTAAAAGAGTGAACTAAATCTACTATTAGGATCCCATAAAAGACACCAACAAATAATGAAAATTGCAAGTTGGCATATAAATACTCAATCTGTTTATAGAAATAAGGATATAACACATAATAGAATATCAAAGATAATAACGTCCAGTAAAAAGAGTACTTAGGTGCAATAATACCTCTAATGTTAAATCTTACTTTTGTATAATCCCAAAGTCTAGTTTTATAGTACTTCAAGAAAAAAAGTCCGGTAATATATTCAATACCTGTTGTGACTGCAGCAAAAAAAGCAATTTTTAGGGCTAAACTTACCTCTAAATCACTAACGATGTACAATAGACAAACACCAGTACCGTAAATTGGCAAATAAGGTCCATTTAGAAATCCAGGATTAAGCCATTTTTTTGCTTTTCCAAAATAACGTCTATAGACAACTTCTAAGCCCCATCCTATTAAGGCGCCTGTAATAAAAATAAAAAGGTATTCTAATATAAACTTAATCAATTGTGCCTCCTTGAACTGCCTTTATAATAATTTGATATACCCATCAGATCATTCCATATTACATATATGACTTTTAAACTCAATGCGTGTTATGTAGAGTCATCTGAATAGTTGAATGTATTTGTTTAAGTAAGATTAATATATTTGATTTAATCATATCATATTACATAACATATTTAGAAGTAAATTTGATATCCTATTCAAACAAAGACACTTAGAAAGTTTAACATAAAACTAATAGCTTTAATAGTATTTGATATAATAAGTTCTCTTTTTAAGCCAATATATTATGATAAGTATTCATAGCTCTTTTAGATACCTCCAGTCAACTTCTCTACTGCATTATGAAACGATATAAAAATACCTCCATTAAAACATAGAAAAAGTTTTAATAGAGGCATTCACTTAGATTTTTTTAACTA
>Ga0209272_10000147_pt1 | contig 80374 bp, 68 predicted proteins | sample tdDd002_FD_187125 | JGI IMG/M metagenome (GOLD analysis project Ga0209272, IMG submission 187125) | Marine sediment microbial communities from the Atlantic coast under amendment with organic carbon and nitrate - tdDd00.2 (SPAdes)... | ecosystem: Environmental > Aquatic > Marine > Coastal >...
CTGAAATGGGACAAGGCTTGAATATCAAAGTGGCACAAATCGTTGCACAGGAGTTCCAAGTTGATGTTGAACGTATCCAAATCACCGCTACCAATACCGACAAAGTACCGAACACATCGCCAACCGCAGCATCATCGGGCGCCGACCTCAACGGTAAAGCAGCCCAAAACGCCGCACTGACGATCAAACAACGTCTGATTGACTTCGCCTCTAGCCACTTCAAAGTCTCGCCAGAAGAAGTGATATTTAAAAACGGCATGATTGTCATCCGTGATGAGATCATGACTTTTGAATCCTTTGTTCAGCTAGCCTACTTCAACCAAGTTTCGCTATCGAGCACTGGCTTCTACCGTACACCGAAGATCTACTATGATCATGAGAAAGCACGTGGACGTCCGTTCTACTACTACGCCTACGGTGCCTCTTGTTCAGAAGTTATCGTTGATACGCTAACGGGTGAATACAAGATCCTTCGTGCAGACATTCTTCACGATGTAGGCGCTTCGCTGAACCCAGCGATCGATATTGGTCAAATTGAAGGCGGCTTCTTGCAAGGTGTCGGCTGGCTAACGACTGAAGAGCTGGTCTGGAACGAGCAAGGTCGCTTGATGACCAACGGCCCTGCTAGTTACAAGATCCCTGCGATTGCAGATATGCCGATTGAGTTCCACACCCACCTTCTGGAAAACAGAGCTAACCCAGAAGATACGGTATTCAACTCGAAAGCCGTCGGTGAACCGCCATTCATGCTCGGAATGTCAGTGTGGAGCGCTCTAAGAGATGCTATCGCTTCTGTTGCCGTAGATGGTGCAATTCCAAAACTGGATACACCAGCAACACCTGAGCGTGTTCTGATGGCGATTGCTAAAGTGAGCCAGCCTCAGACAGCGCCAGAAAAGGCAAAAGAAGCCTAGCAGACGTCATTCCGTAGATTGACGAAATTTAAATAGTTCAAGGAGAGACGTATGTTTAAGGACAATTGGATTCATGAACTGGCACAACTAGAAAAAAACAGCGAACCGTGTGTGATGGTGACGGTATTGGAAGACCGTGGCTCTGTGCCAAGGGATGCCGGAACCAAAATGCTCGTGACTCGTGACCGATTGATTGCCACCATTGGCGGCGGTCATCTAGAGCATGTAGCGACCAAAATGGCACGTGAAATGCTCATTGCGGGTGAACGCTCACTCAAAGTAGAACGCTTTAATCTTGGTGCTCGTTTGGGGCAGTGTTGCGGCGGAATGGCAACGCTTAGCTTTGAACCTATTGGCACCGCTCAAAAGCATCTGGTTGTGTTCGGTGCTGGTCATGTTGCCAAAGCCCTTTTACATATTGTCTCCACCCTTCCTTTCCGAGTGACTTGGATTGATGAGCGTGATGACGTTTTCCCTGATGAGCTGCCACGTAATGTGACTAAGTTAGTGACCGATGATCCGGTGGGCGAGGTTCGAGACCTGCCGCCAAACAGTTACTACTTGGTAATGACTCACAACCACCAGCTCGACTTTGATTTGGCTCGCGCCATCATCGACCGTGATGACAGCGTCTATTTCGGCATGATTGGCTCACTGACCAAGCGCAAGAAGTTCGATATGCGTTTAGCGCAACGTGGTTACACCGATGCACAAATCGAAACAATGATTTGCCCAATTGGTGTCAGCATGGTGAATGGAAAACACCCAGCAGAGATAGCTGTCTCGGTTGCAGGTGAACTTATCGCACACTATCAGGGCATCCCCCTTGAACAAAAACGCCCTACGGCACACAGTAAAAGTAATCAACAGAGCGATTCCGAATTGGAAGAGAAAATCGCCTAACTCGATTGCAAGGTAATCGGGTTTTAAAAGGAAGTAACAATGACAACTCAACGCAACGCTTATCGTGCAGCCATTTTGCACAGCATCGCTGACCCAAAAGATGTCGGACTAGACAACTCTTATCAATTTTTTGATGACGGTATTATCGTTGTCGAAGACGGCCATATTGTCGATATCGGTGAGACAGAAGAGGTTCTCGCTCGCCAACCTAAAGACATCAGCATCACTGAATACGAAGATAAACTGATCACCTCAGGCTTTATCGATACCCATATTCACTACCCTCAAACCGGCATGATCGCCTCTTACGGTGAACAGCTGCTCGACTGGCTAGAGAACTACACCTTCCCTGAAGAGCGCCGCTTTAAGAACCCAGTCTACGCACACAAAGTCGCTAAACTGTTCTTTGACGAGCTAGCCAGTAACGGCACAACAACGGCATTGGTGTTCGGTACCGTACACAAAGAATCGGTCGATGTGTTCTTCGAAGAAGCGCAAAAACGTAAACTGCGTATGATCGCGGGTAAGGTATTAATGGATCGCAACGCGCCAGATTACCTAACAGACACACCAGAATCTGGTTACGAAGCGTCAAAAGAACTCATCGAGAAGTGGCACAATACAGACCGACTCTTGTACGCCGTGACACCGCGTTTCGCGCCAACCAGCACCCCTGAGCAACTCGCTACTGTTGGAAAGCTGCTTGAAGAGTACCCTGATGTCTACATGCACACTCACCTTTCTGAAAATAAGAAAGAGATAGAGTGGGTGCTAGAGCTATTCCCAGAGCGTGACTCTTACTTAGATGTTTACGATCATTATGGTTTGCTGCATAAACGTTCTGTATTCGCTCACGGTATCCATCTATCAGATTGTGAATGTAAGCGCTTAGCCGATACTGAGTCTGCTATCGCCTTCTGCCCAACTTCGAACCTATTCTTAGGCTCTGGTCTGTTTAAACTACCTAAGCTTGAAGAACACGGCGTCAGAGTCGGTATGGGTACTGATGTTGGTGCAGGCACGAGCTTTTCGATTCTGCAAACAATGAGTGAAGCGTACAAAATTATGCAGCTTCAGCAAGAGAAGCTTCATCCACTCAAATCACTCTTCTTAGCGACCTTAGGTGGTGCACGCTCTCTTCACCTTGAAGATAAGATTGGTAACTTAGAAGTAGGCAAAGAAGCGGATTTTGTGGTGCTTGATTTGCACGCAACCCAACTGATGCGCTTTAGAATGAAACAAGCGTCCACTCTTGAAGAAAAGCTGTTTGTATTAATGAGCTTAGGCGATGACCGCACTGTCTGTGAAACCTTCATTTACGGTGAGAAGGCCTATGACTCAAGAGGGCAAATAGACGAAAAAAAGTTCGCTAGTTAAGCCTGTCTCACTGGCTTAATAACCATTGAATAACAAAGCGCTCTCAATCATTGAGAGCGCTTTTTAGTGATTAAACGCTCGTTATTTAATGCCGTACTTAGCAAGTATTTGATCAAACGTACCGTTAGATTTTATCTCCGCAAGCCCCTTATTAAACGCTTCTATGTATTGAGCATGATTAGGGTTAGCCAGTCCGGAAGTCACATGCAGGGGATTAACCGATAGAGCATTGGCTGTAAATTCAAAATCGGCGACATTCATTCCCGCTCCTGACAAGGTTGATTTCGCCACCAATTCATCTTCAAGCGTTAGATCGATTCTCTTCGCCATCAATTTCTTCGCATTTGCCACCAAGTCATTCGCTTCAGGTTTCTTAAAGTTCTTCGCACCTAAGAACTCATCTCCATAGCCATAGTTACGAATAATACCCACCGTTTTGCCGGACAAACTGTCTAACCCATTGTATTCGAAGCCATCACCCTTACGTTTAATAAACTTGAGTGAGTTCTCCAGGTAAGGTTCGCTGTACTTGAGGAAAGAGGTCCGCTCGCTGGTGAACCAAGTGGCCACTAGCACGTCCACTTTACCTGCTTTGACCTCATTCAATGCACGTGTCCAAGGCATTATTTTAAAATCAACAGTATGCCCCTGAGACTTAAACGCTTCTGTGATTATCTCTACCGAGACGCCCGGGCTAGCCTTATCTTTTTGAACAAATGGCGCCCATGGGTCCTGCGCAGCAGTAATGGTCGCAGAGTGCGCAACGATAGAAAACATCGCACCTGCTAGCAGTAAAAAAAAGTTTCTCATAACGTTTCCTCTGTTTGATGACTAAGTTCGGAACTTCGCCATGTGATTGGCAATGCTCTGACTTAAACTCAGTACTTCTTCCGTTCTTTTAGTATTTTGGGTCGCACCGGAAGAGACTTCATTCGATGCTTCCGATGCCTCGACGATCGCTTGGCTTATCTCTTCAACCGCCATTCTTTGCTCATCGGTAGCTTGAGAGATTTGGCCACTTCGGTCGGAAATAATAGTGATCAAGCTTTCCACTTCACTGACTGACGCTCTCGATTCACTCACTCGGGTTGCTGTTTGTTCAAGCAAGGTCGCAATACGAGTCAACTCATCTTCAACCGATTTTGTTGCTGCCCCTAAAGCGGCAATATTCTTTTGAATTTGCTCAGTCGACTCACTCGTTTTGACGGCCAGATTACGCACTTCATCTGCTACAACGGCGAAGCCTCGACCTTGTTCACCCGCCCTTGCAGCCTCTATCGCCGCGTTAAGCGCCAACAAATTGGTCTGCTCAGAAATATCGTTGATAACATTAAGCACCGTGGTAATTTTTTCCCCTTCATCAATCAAAATGTGCATCTCTGCATTCACATGATTCATTTCTTCACGCATATTCACGATGTCATTGGCAGAGTTCTCAATGGCATCATTCACGTTAGACGCAAGGGAGGTAGCGTCCTGCGCTTGCTGAGCGGTTTCTGAAGCCGTGTCAGCGACAGTAGACACCGAATGGTTCAACTCAGTCGCTGCTGCCGCTACTGTGGTCAGTTGATGCTTTTGCATGTCCAGTTTTTCTGCATTGATTCTGGCTGTTGCACCATTGGCTTGCGCCTTTTCGCCCAGGGCTTCAGATGAGCGGTTTACGTCTTGGACAATAAGGCGTAAAGATTCAGTAAAGCTGTTGATACCATCGGTAATGGCTGAGAATTCTTGGTATTTAGCAGGCGCTAACTTATTGGTGAGGTCCCCATCGCCTGACGCAAGATCTTTAATGACGTCCGTCAGCTCTGACAATGGACGGAGCACAGATATAGACAACGCTGCAATGATCACGATAGACAAAATGACATCTAAAACGATCAGCTCAATAATACTGGTTCGCAACGAGTCAGCCAGTTTTGTGTCGAGCGCATGAGTATCGAAATACACCGTCACTTTACCCACAGGATTCTCTTCCCCATACTCAATAAAGGTAAGATCAGACGACAAACTGTTTTCTCGCTTAAACAGAGATTTATCTTGAACATCTACCGCTAAGTACTCCTCCCCATCCAGTTTATGAGTGAGGAATAACAAATCCTGACCATCATTATCTACCAACTGGATGGCCGATATTTCCGCCAGTTTTAACTCCGCTGAAATGGACACCTTGGCTGACTCCAAATCGAAGTCCCATACCGCTTTGGGTAAACTAATCCCCATTCGTTGAGTGGTATTTTCTACCGAGTGTTGTAGTTCTACGAGCAAGTTTCCTTTGAAGCTCTGATATTTGATGAATGCCGAAACAAGTAAAACAAGGGTCAAAGCAATGATCACCTGCACTAGAAATACGACCTTTAACCTTTTCAAAACTGATCCCTTGAATTATTGAGATGGATAATAAAAAAGTAGTAATTGATTAATCAATAATCAAATAAGGCAATTAATGAGATAATAATCACACTAAGGAGTTGGTGAGGCTATAAAGAGATATCGACGTTAAAACTCGCGAGTTAGTTCTTAGTCTGTTTTTTACGAATAAGGGACTAACTGTTTGTAAGCTTTAAGAAATAAAAAGGTCTAGCTTCCCCATTTTCTTTACTCATACTTTGCCACTACGCGTGCCATCAAGTCTAAACGGACTGGCTTCGGTAACACGTCATTGAAGCCTAATTCTAAGTAAGAAATTACGTCTTTTTCAAATGTATTGGCAGTCAGAGCCACGATGGCTGAATCAGGTGCTAAGTTATCTTTCCTAATTCGTTTTAGAGCCTCAATACCGTCCATTACTGGCATTTGGATATCCATTAAAATTAAATCAAATTTCTTTATTTTCAATAAATTAATACACTCTTGTCCGTCATTCGCTATCTCGACCTTGGCATTGAGTGTAGTCAGCATCTTTTTAGCCACGATTTGATTCACCTTCATATCTTCCACCAGCAAGACAGACAAAGCAGAATCTTTTCCACTCTCTTCCAGTGTTATTATTTCACTCACATTTGGCGATAGATGCGATAACGCATCAAGAAGTGTGTACACATCATAAGGCTTGCTTAGTCGGGTAAGGTCGTTCAAATCCGGTAGCTCTGCGTGAACATCGGCAAAAACTATCAGGTGTTTTGCTTCTGGAAGTGAGTCCATCATTTGCACGATATCGATCTCATCTTCAGGTGAATGGATATAAACTAGGATTCTTCCATTTGGAGAGTACAAATTGAGACGTGAGAGCTCATCCACCACCACTGGCTTTATAACGGCATGTTCAGCAACCACTCTAACTTGCTCAATTAAATCGGCTGATAGCGTTAACCTTTGTTCAGAAATCACCTTAACAGGAACATTCACGATAAACGTTGTACCCAATTTAAGCTGGCTTTTGACTTGAATCGTTCCGCCCATCAACTGTACTAAAGACTGACAAATTGACAGTCCGAGACCGGTTCCCCCATATTTGCGCGTAATTGATTCATCTGCTTGGGTAAATTCGTTGAAGACATTATCAAGCTGCTCTTTACTCATTCCGATGCCTGTATCTTGGATCGTAATGATCATTCGTTGTTGTTCAACGTCCAAATCAAAATGAATATCAACGAACCCATGGCTGGTGAACTTGACGGCGTTAAAGCTGAGATTATTGACTATTTGCAGCAACTTGGTTTTATCTGCGACGATTTTATAGCGCTTATCCATCGCATTTGAGAAATAGACTTCGACGCCCGGTTTGCTCATCTCAATGAAGATGGTTTTTGAGACATCCAATAATTCGTCACAATAAAACGTATCTTGCTCTAACGTTATTTTGCCTTGCTCGATTTTACTAATGTCGAGAACACTATTGATTAGCTTAAGCAAATGCTGACCAGAACTATTGATTAGAGAAGTGAACTGGCGCGTTTGCTCATCACATTGCAAAAAATACTCTTTTTGGCTTAAACCAATCACTGCATTAAGTGGCGTGCGCATCTCATGAGACATATTAGCCAAAAATCGGGCCTTTGCTGTTGCACTCTGCTCGGCGAGCTTTTTTGCCTCTTCGATACGTTCTGTACGTTCCTGTAGATCTTGACTCAATCGAATCTGATTAACGTACATCCATGAAATCACACCAATCATTAGCATAGAAAACAGTAAGATAATACCCAAATAGACTGATTGGCTGTCATAAAAATCCTCTTTGTATTGGACAAACTCCATCTGGTTTTTCTGCACATTGGAGACAAAATTAGACAAATAAATATTGAGATCACGGTAGACAATATCTAACTCTTTGAGCACTGATTGTGTTAAAGCGTCATCGACAACATTGAGGCTATTAATACGGGTAAACATGAGCTCCATATCTAAGAGCATTCTAGAAAGCTTTTTCAGATTGCCATATTGCTGGTGTATTCGCTGAGTTCGAGCCGCCTCAAAATCTTGAAAAATACTGGCGCGGTGAACCCGAGCTTTCATTTTAAGTTTCGCGAGTGCTTTGCTAGATGGATCTGCCGAAAATAGAAGCAGTTCATTTTTAACCAACAACAGCTTACCTTTGGCCGAGATATTGTTGTTGACTATGGTTACGTAGGGTTGTGGGGAAATATTCTTAATTTCAGACTGGGAATAAAACACATAGCCAATCATCATCATTAAAGAGATGCACAGCATTCCAATAACAATTGAAAAGGCCAGACCGGGGTTCCAGCGTGACTCTCCTTGATTTTTACTCAACGATAATCTCTCTCACTTGCCACGCCGAGAGGCTATAGAAAAGATCGTTCCTCAGTTCCGCGTAGTCTGCAAAAGGAAAAACAACAAATAAAGGGCCTTTGTCATCGATCGTCATCCGCTTCCCTGCCTCGTGAGTCGCGAGAATAACTTGATACTTATTAATGTCAGATATTGGGATTGTCACAACATAGTCATCCCAGGCAATCACCTTTATGGACTCCCCTTTTGCGCCCACTAACCTCAAGATGTTACTGATTGTAGGCCCTTTGTATTCTACGACTTGCTCAACCACATGGTTATTGGTGTTGACAGTGTGCTGAACCATTTTATCAATCATGCTTTGGTCAAACTCAGCCCCCACTTCAGCGTTAGATTGAGTAATGTTTCCCGACACCCACAAAATAGGCTCTCCTGTTGGAGGAGCCAGCGCGAATACACATTGACTAAATAACCATAATAGACTGGCAGCTAACGCTTTTTTCATATGACGTCTCCATCTTCACTTGGTTAACGAGCATCAAGCAAGGTGCAATAAAACGAGTATAGTCAATGTTCTAACGCTAGGTAGAGGTCACATATAACCTTTAGTTAGATAGATGCCTATTCATTTCCATAGCGCTCTATCTCGCATAAAAAGGACTAATACTGCAGCTAGCCTCTGTCAGGTCTATCAGCTAGGCAAATTGAGAGTTAGCGATAGATCGACTTGGTCGACTGCCTGACAATCAACTCGATTGGTGGCAGTCGCACATCATGCCTTTCGCCACTCAATAGATTGAGAATCGATTCTGCACACACAACCCCAACTTCTTCAACAGGCTGACGCATGGTGGTCAAAGCGGGAGTAAAGTAAAAAGAGGTTGGCAAGTCATCAAAACCCACCACTGAAACATCTTCAGGTACTCGATAACCGTGGTCATGCAATGCTTTAATGGCCCCATAAGCCGTTTGGTCATTAGCGGCAAATATGGCGCTAAAATGGCTTTTCGACTCGATCAACTCTTTGGTTAACTCATAGCCGCACTCGCTACTAAAATCACCTTGTTTGATAAGCTTAGGTTGGACCTTAATCCCGGCCTCTTGTAGCGCATTTTTATAGCCAACAAAACGAGCCACCGCATCTGGTTGGTTAAGCAATCCTTTAATATGGGCAATGTTTAAATGGCCCTGTTGCAGCAAATGCAGTGTTGCCATATAACCGCCGAGCACGTTGTCGATGTTAATGCAGCGCACTCGGTCACCAATCACATCATAACCGACCGCCACGACTGGAATGCTCTCCGCATAGTCGAGGATTTGTTGCTCCGTCAGGCTGCCCGTTACAATGATCACGCCATCGACATTACTTTTAGCGAGGTATTCAAGCGCATGGGATTCGAGTTTGTTTTTCCAATGTCCGGTCGCTATCACCAAGGAGTAACCCTGCGCACTGAACACTTTCTCCATATCATTAAGAATACGGCTGGTGTGCGGACTTTCCGGGTTTTGCACCAATACGCCAATGGTCATTGAGCGAGTATTGGTGCCTTGGTTCATGGTGTAATTGGGTTTGTAACCGAGTGTTTTTATCGCTTTCTCGATGTTATTGGTTTTCTCATCGGACACATAAGTGGTGCGATTTAGAAAGCGGGAAACCGTACTGGGTGAAACACCGGCGAGCTTGGCGACATCGTAAATGGAAGGTTTTTTTTTCTTTTTAGTCGTCATAGGAACTGCCAATTGGAACAAGCGAAACATCGACTATAAAAACTCCTTTTATGGAGCTCAACCGACGTTGATTGAAACTGAGAGCTGAGGAGGCAAGCCAGTGCCTAAATGCACTGACTTACCTAGGGGGTGAGTGTTATCGATTAAAATGTAGCCAGCGATTTTTCGCTCATGGCATCGAATAGATGAATCGCATCCAGATCCAAGTAGAGCGTCAGTTCATTTACATCGACTTCAGCGGCCTGCGTTTCGACCATCAAAGATTGACCTGCAATTTCGGTTTTAAGCAAGATACTTGCACCCAGCAGCTCCTTATCTTTGATTTTGACCGGGAACGGCAGCACTCGCTCATGATCCACTTGCTCAGCACGCAAATGAATGTCCGTCGGGCGAACACCAAAGTGCAGCGCCAAGTTTTTAGACGCATGGGCATGGAAGCGCTCTGGCAGTGGAATGCGAGTTTCTCCTAACTCCACGTGCCAGTTGCCTTCTTCACCCACCAGCTGTGCATCGAGCATGTTCATTGATGGGTTACCAATGAACTGAGCGACAAACTTGTTCGCTGGTTGTTGGAACACCTCGGTTGGCGTGCCTACTTGCGCTACATAACCGTCTTTGAGAATCACAATGCGGTCGGCAAGAGTCATCGCTTCGATTTGGTCGTGCGTAACATAAATCGTGGTGGTTTGAAGCTCTCTGTGTAGCTGTTTGATCTCTTCACGCATCGTGCCACGCAGTTTGGCATCAAGGTTTGATAAAGGCTCATCAAACAGGAACACTTTTGGGGTACGCACCATCGCTCGGCCCATGGCGACACGTTGACGTTGACCACCCGAAAGCTCTTTCGGTTTACGATCTAGCAGTGGATCAAGCTCTAGCATTTTCGCTGCTTTACGCACCTCAATATCGATTTGATCTTTCGGCATACCTTTCAGCTTGAGCGCAAAGGCGATGTTCTCATACACCGTCATGTGCGGGTAAAGCGCGTAGCTTTGAAACACCATCGCTAAATCACGGTCTTTGGCATCGATTTTATTCATCAGCTTATCACCAACGAAAATCTCGCCTGCGGTGATGCTCTCTAAGCCAGCAAGCATGCGCAGCGTGGTCGATTTACCGCAGCCTGATGGACCAAGAAAAACCACGAATTCGCCATCGTTGACCGTAAAGTCGAAGTGCTTAACCACTTCCACATCATCGTAGGATTTTTTGATGTTTTTAAACTCAACTTTTGCCATTACTGGTTCTCCTCTCGACGCTCTAGCAACATGTTGCGGTATGCGATTGCACTTTGTTTAAGAGTGCGCTGCTGGGTTTCGTAGTCCACGTGAACAATACCGAAACGCTGTTTGTAACCATACGCCCACTCAAAGTTATCCATTAAACTCCACGCAAAGTAACCTTGTACGTCTACGCCTGCTTTGATTGCTTTATCAACCGACTCTAGGTGAGCTTGGAAGTAGTTAACACGCTGCGTGTCGTTCACTTCGCCATTGATGCAGTCATCTTCACCTGCAGCGCCATTTTCAGTAATGTACAGCGGCGGTAGGTTGTCATAACGATCATGTAAGCGTAGTAGCAGATCGGTCAGCGCTTGCGGGTAGATTTCCCAACCAATAAAGGTGTGCTCATTCTCTGGTTGAGGAACGTCTTTGATATCACCATTTTCATCAAAACGAACCACGCAACGGGTGTAGAAGTTCACACCAATAAAGTCTAGGTCTGTGCGAATAATGTCTAAGTCACCTTCTAGGATCATCGGCATATTGTGCGCTTGACGCTCCAGAACCAACTGCGGGTATTCGCCTTTTAATACCGGGTCCATAAACCAGTGGTAGCCTTCTGCATCGCTGTACTCAGCGGCGCCAATATCAGCATCCGTCAGTGGGTAAGCCGGTGTCGCATTAAACACACAACCATGCATTGCATTCGGTGCATTGTTACGCATGTGCGGAATTGCCAGACCGTGTGCCAGCATCAGGTGGTGCGCTGACAAGAATCCTTCACGCTCACCTTTAATACCTGGCGCGTGGATACCCCAGCGGTAACCAAGGTAAGACGAGCAGAACGGTTCATTAAGCGTTGCGTACGAATCAATCTTGTCACCAAAGTATGCACTCACGACTTTAGCGTACTCTTCAAACTTGTAAGCGGTTTCACGATTTAACCAGCCACCTTTATCTTCAAGGTATTGTGGCAAGTCCCAGTGATAAAGAGTCACGAACACTTTCAAGCCTTGAGCATGGCACTCATCAATGATTTGCTCGTAGAATTTCAGACCTTCTTGGTTAACTTCTCCATCACGTGGAATGATACGAGGCCAAGCCAGAGACAATCGGTAAGCATCCACGCCAAGGCCTTTGATCATCTCGATATCTTGCTTCCACAGGTGGAAGTGGTCACAAGCAACATCGCCGTTGTCCATGTTGTCCACCGCACCAGGCTTGTTACAGAAGGTATCCCAAATGGATGGAGTACGTCCGCCAAGCTGCGCACCACCTTCAATCTGGTAAGAAGACGTGGCAACGCCAAATAAGAATTCTGGGCTACGTAACTGTGAGTCTTTAGGAAGTTGGAATTTATTCATTGTTATTAAACCTTTTAGCCTTTTACTGCGCCTGACGTCAGGCCACTAATCATTTGTTTTGAAGCGAATAAGTAAGTAATTACCAGCGGAAGAATCGAGATAGTCGTACCTAGCATCACCGCACCCCATGGAGTATTTGGAATGCCTTGCACACTACGTAGTGCCTGAGTAATCACATAATTGTCTGGGGTTGTTAGTACCACTAACGGCTGCATAAACATGTTCCAGAAGAAGACGAATTGAACGATAGCAAGTGTTGCTAGCGCCGGTTTCATCAGCGGAAGCACAACACTCCAGTAAGTTCTAAACTCACCTGCACCATCTAGTTTTGCCGCTTCCAGTAGCTCTTTAGGAATCGAAGCCACCACATGCTGACGCATTAAGAAAATGCCAAACGGCGTTGTGGTGAACGGCAGCCATACCGCCAGATGGTTATCGAGTAAGCCTAAGAACTTCACGATCATGAAGTAAGGGATCAGACTCAGCACCGGCGGGATCATCATCGAACCAACCAACATGCCGAACAAAAACGTTTTGCCCTTAAACTTGTACACCGCAAAGGCGTAGCCACCCATGCTACAGAACAGCAGCGAGATGGTTGTGCCTAGAAAAGCAATGTAGATGGAGTTAAACATCGCTTGCCAAAACGGCATGATTTCGAGCAGTTTGGCGTAGTTGATCGCTAAGCTGTCACCAATGGCGAAGCTGATGCCCGTGCCAAAGATTTCCGTACGATCACGAGTCGACAGCAGCGCCGACCACAGAAACGGGAACACCGTCATGATGGCTGAAATAATCAGCACTACAGCAAGCAACGCCATCATTAGCTTGGTAAAGATTTCGATGCTGCGATCACTTGGACGCCAGCGAGGAGACATTACGTGTTGAGTAGTCATCTTATTGCTCCCCCAAACCTTTTTTACCGAAGAAGAAGAATTGCACCGCAGTACATCCAGCAATCAGCATAAATAGCAACCAAGAGATAGCCGATGCTGTGCCCATTTCTAACCACTCCCAACCCACTTTGTAGAGATACATTGAGATCGTTAGACCTGATTGACCTGTACCACCGGTACCACGAGTCAGAACGAACGGTTCTTCAAATAGCTGAAGGTTACCGATGATGGTCATGGTCACCGCGAAGAAGATAAACGGACGAATCATTGGCAATGAGATACTCCAGAAACGGCGCCATGCGTTCGCTCCATCCATTCGTGCGGCTTCCAGAATGTCTTTAGGAATGGTCATCAAGCCCGTGGTGTACAGCACGATGTTAAAACCGGTGTATTTCCAGAACACCATGATGGCGATAGACGGTTTGACCATAGTCGCGTCATCTAGCCAGCGGATTGGCTGAAAGTCATTCACCCAGCCAAACGCCCAGCCAAATAAGGTACTATCTGCCAGCGCGATTAAGGTCTGGTTGATGATGCCTGAGTTCGGCGAGTACATGTTGAAGAAGATCAGTGATGCTGCGACCGTTGAAGTGATAAACGGCAGGAAGTAAGCCGATGTCAGCCAATGGCGGAAACGGTCACTCATTGACACCAAAATGTAAGCGACAGGCAATGCAACCAAGTGCTGAGCGACGCCAGATGTAATCGCAAGCCATAGGGTGTTTTTCAGTGAGCGCCACAGCCACGGGTCAGTCAGTGCAATGTGGTAGTTTTCTAACCCCACATAATCCATCGCACCTAAACCTTCGACTGGGTTCCACTCGTGAAACGACAGAAAGATTGAAAACAGTAACGGGAAAATCCCAAATACAGAAAAAATAATCAGAAACGGAAGTAGGAATCCATACGGTGTAAGCGCTTTCAAACTCAGGCGAGAAAAAACGCTTTTGCTCTCGGATGTGTCCATAATCTTGCTCGCTGCATGATTCATAGTAACGACCTCTAGTTAGGAAGGCGAAACTCGCCTTCCTCCCTTACCAAATTACGAGCCAATTAAAGATTACGAGTACGGCGCTTGATCATTCGCTCTGCTTCTTTCAGCGCAGTTTCGATGTCTTTGCCTTCATCCAGTACTTCCATTAGCGCGTTCTCTAAAATAATAGAACGTGCCACGTGGTCACCTTTCGCTGGTGCAACTGGCTTGATATTTTTCGCTACGTCAGCAAACAGGAGACGGGCCTTTTGACCACCAAGGAATGCCACTTCTTCTTGGAACAGCTCATCGTCATAAGTGGTTGTGTTCGCAGGGAATGCAGCGATAGTTTCAAAGTGTTTAAGCTGAATATCACGCTTGGTTGTCATGTATTCGATCAACTTCCACGCTTCATCTTGGTGCTCAGATTGGGTTGGGATAGATAGGAATGAGCCGCCCCAGCTGCCGTAGATACCATCAGGTAGGTGAGATACGCCCCAGTTACCTGCTGTCTCTGGTGCAATCCAGTTGTTTAGGTGACCAAGTAGCCATGCGCCAGATAGCTGAGTTGCAAACGTGCCGTTACGGAAACCTTCATACCATTCGTTTGACCACGCTAAAATGCGCGCGTCTAAGCCTTTTTCACGGATCTCCTTGGCAACTTCAAATGCGTGAACAAAACGCTCTGAGGTGACCACTGGGTTACCGTCTTTATCGAAGTACAGACCTTCGCCTTCAGGTACCGTAGTAAAGATGATCGCTTGTGCTACATCTGCTGCTGAAGCGATTAGGTAGACATCTTTTTTCTTTAACTCTTCACCGGCTTTGATGTACGAGTCCCAATCTTTAATTGCTTCATTTAAGTCGATACCCGCTTTTTCAAATACGTCTGTGCGGTAGTACATTACACCTGGACCAAGGTCGACAGGCATACCGTAGACATCACCATCCGCGCCTTTACCTTGCGCCCAAGCGTAAGGTGCAAAGCTTTCTGCGTATTTGTCTGCGCCGTAGTTTTCAGACAGGTTGACCAAACCGCCAGATGCCACAAACGGACCAATTTTCTCTACATCAACAACAATGACGTCACCTGCGCCCGAACCCGTTGCTAAGTTGGTGGTTAGCTTCGTATGGTGGTCCCCGTGGTTGTTCATTAGGTAATCAACCTTAATGCCTGTCTCTTTTTCAAAGTCAGGAAGCAGCACTTTCAAGCTGCTGTCAAAATCAGGGAAACCATCAAAGCGAATCTCAGAATTAGCAGCGTTGACTGTGGTTGCGACTCCGAGCGCCGTCACAGTGGCAAGCGTCAATGTTTTTAATTTCATCTTATTGTCCTTAAATGATTTTGTAGGATTTAGAGTTGTTTCACAGAGCTTCTAGGCACCAAAGTCGGTGACAGTTTGAAGCTTACATCTCGTTTGTTTTTGTTGAGTATTTGAATCACCAGTTGAACGGCTTCCGCACTCATTTGTTCAATAGGAAAGTTCACTGTGCTTAACGGTGGCGATATGTAGCGTGCGAACAAGATGTCATCGAACCCCATCAATGAAACCTGTTCAGGTACGCTAATACCTTCCTCTTTGAGCACTTCAAACGCTCCGAATGCCATGTGATCATTACAGGCAAACACAGCGGTAAATGAACGATCGCGTTTGAGTAATTTACGCATCGCGCTCACACCCGACTCCTCGGTAAAACCGGCCTCTGAAACCAATGCTTCGTCAAACAAGATATCCGCTTCTTCCAAAGCTTTGCGATAGCCTTGCAGACGCCCCCGTGCATCAGATTTATCCAGAGGGCCGGTAATACATGCGATGTTACGATGCCCCATTCGCAACAAATGTTCAGTCGCTAACTGGCCACCTAACTCGTTGTCTATTTCAATGCAGTTCTGCGCAAGCTCTGGTACGAATCGGTTGACCAAGACTAACGCTACACCTTTCGCTTCAAGGTCTGTTAAGTAATCATCCGTTAAGTGCTGAGTATGCAAAATCATTGCATCTACTCGGCGACCTAGAAGAAACTCAACTGACTCTCTCTGCCCTTGTTCTGTATTGGACCCTGCTGTCACCACCACGTGGTAACCCAATCGGCGTAGCCTGTTCTCTATGCTGTGTAGAATCCCTGAATAAAAAGGACCACCCAGTTCTGGAACGATAATGCCAATACTTCCGGTACGGCTAGAAGCCAGTGCTTGTGCAATTGCATTTGGGCGATAACCAAGAACTTGTACGGCCTTTTCAACTTTCAGCTTCTTGTCGTGACTGACTCGGCTGGTGCCATTGATCACTCTTGATACCGTTGCCTGTGAGACACCTGCATATTCAGAAACATCTTTGATCGTCGCCACTTACACACCTCGGTTACTGCCTAACTTTAAAGCCGCTTCTAAAATGGAAACCGCTTTCATGGAGCTAGTATTGATGAATTAGTTACCTAGTTGCGTGAGAGCAGTCACACTCAATGGGGCCTTACTTGGCCTGATTTACCAAACAATGAAGCAGGGAGCAGTTTCCTTTCTTGCCATGAAACTGTTTCATGGAATGATTAAAGACTAGCCACAAAGAGATATTTTTCGAATCGATAAAATAAAGGTATTGATTGGTTTCAGAAACAAAAAAGAGCCGCGAAGTCGCGGCTCAAATGATTGGAGTTAATCATAATCTGGCTAGCGGCTTCACTGCCTTACCGCTAGCAGAAAAATAGACAGTATTAATCAGGGTGGATTACCACCATGCTTCGAACATTGCACCCACAGCGACCGTATCGGCTGTTACTGTTGTTGTACTTGGGCCTTTAGTTTCAACATCACCCACTGTGGTGTAGAAACGTAGCATTGGACGACTCCAAGGCAAGCCACCTAGCGAAACGTTTTGCGATAGCGTCACTTTCCAACCGTTCTTTTCACTGCCGTCATCAAAGTCTTCCATCGCGTAACCCGCTTCTAGCCATGTCGAGTGAACGTCATCCCATTGGTATTGCGGACGAACGATACCGGCATACTCGTTCTTCTCATCCGTGTCAGTCCCTGAGAAGTTTTTGTATGAAACCAAGTAGTCAATGATGAACTGCTCTGACGCTGTGTAGCCACCCTCTAAGCTGACGTAAGTGACCTTGTAATCATCACCTTGCAGCTCAAACACTGAGTTGTCTGCACCGTCAGCGTATTTCATCACCAACTTGTTTGAAGCACCTAACCCCATTACCGCGCCCACTTGCCACGCAGTCTCATCGCTCACATTAGGATCGGTGCCCGTGTTCGCTTCATCAGAAGCAAAACCGTAGTTGGCGTACAGATCTAGGTTACCAATTCCAAGATCAATGCCGTGCAACTTAGACGTAATCGCATATCGGCCAGAGTCGTTACCTAATGCACCATCTTCACTATCCACGGCACCCACAAAGCCCATATCGAGTTTTGCACCACCTAGGTTTAGGTTGTTGAAACCACCACCTTGACCATCATGAGACATCCAGAAGTAATCGTTCAAACCTTGTTGCGGACGTTGATGGAAGTCTCGGCCGGCCCACATGTAGAGTTCCGGCTGACTTTCGAAAATGTTGGTCACGCCAGCGTACATTTTCTTCAAGTTTACGCCGCCCGATGATCCCCATTGATCATTATTCCAATCATCTAGCATTAGCACTAGGTCCCACTTAGCACCACTGTCTGCTTGGAAAATTTTCGCTAACTGGAACTCACCACCGTTGGCTTCGTTACCCAAACGACCCAGTGAACGGCCAGAGCTGCCCACTTCAACATAGCGGTTATCGCCAGATGAGTAATGCGCACCATAACGTGCGTAACCCGAGAAGATAATTCCCGAAGGAACATCTGTATCTGGCGTCAGTACTGCAGGCTGCTGGTCATCGGTATAGTCGATTTCAACCAATTTCGATTCCAGTTCTTGGATGCGCTGTTCCAGCTCAGCGATATCGGTGTTGTCGGCAAGGACAGAAGCAGCTGCAAGCGAAGAGGCCACTGCTAAAGTGATAGGCAATAGTTTAAATTTAGCCATGATATTTCCCTATTTATCGGATGTTTTTGTTCTATAGGGAATCTTAAAAAATGAAATGACTGAAAAGGCTTAATCGCCTCACACCCCGGACGGGATGAAACCGTCATGAAACAACAAGGTGTGTTTTTACACCGCTGCTCACGACTGAAAATAAAAGAAAAATCCAGTCTAGGATGCAACTGAACGATTGATTGAAATCGCTTTCATTTCATGGGATTTCTCAAGAAAGATCACGACATGTTGCAGTGATTTTGATGCAAATACCCTTCCATTGTTGAAACTTTTCATACTTATGAAAGATTTCAAGAACAGTAAATTTCTTACACTACCGTTTACTTATTCAGTCCCAAACGCCGCATACAAAAACGTGCTGCGATTATTACTATTCTGCAATAGTGATTTAATGAAAAGGCTCTATATCAACTAGCCTTGTTTCTCTACTATACCGCCATCAAAACGGCCCTGCTTAATGACCACCACTCTTGTAAATCGAGTAGTTACAGCATGACCTGACATCCCGCAGGAGAAGCAACGAATGAACATTGTAAAAGTTGATACTAATAACCTTCATGTTTACGCAAATCTGTATCAGGGCTATGCCGCTGAGTTTTCAAAAATCATTGACGACAAGCCAAACCAAGATGGCATCTTCGAGATGTATCCGAAATTAGAAGGCAATGTAACAGGGTACCTTTTGTACTTGGAAGGTGTTCCAGCTGCTCTAACAGCCATCGAAGAGAAATCAGCCAATGAGTATGAGATTTGTGATTTCTACGTGCTGCCGTGCTTTCGCAAGAACAAAGTCGGTAAGAAGTTCATATCGCAGCTGTTTGAGCATTTGCGTGGTTCATGGGAGATAAAACAAGTTGCGGGAGCTGATCATGCGATTCATTTTTGGCGTGATGTGGTAAGCGATTACACCGCTAATCAGTTTGTCGAAGATATTTATCAAGACCATAAGTGGGGCACGGTGACAAGACAGCGTTTCACCCACGATGCCGTCGCACAAATCCCTGAATTGATTGAAGCGTAACGAAAAGGACTAGTTTGATACTAGTCCTTTTTTATACAAGCTAGAACTTAACTTTAGCAACTCATTGGCTCAAAAGATCGCCTTCTTTCGATCCTTGATATAGAAGAACACACTAATTGAAATAAACAGGAATGAAAAATAGTAGAAGAACGAAGAAAGTGATGCGATAAAGTCAATGTGCTCTTCTATTTGTTGTTCGGTGTATCCCTGAGACAGCAATTTATAGTAGTAAGCATACAAAACCCCTATCAGACCGTAACCTAAATTAAACATCAAACCCTTAAAGCTGAGTACCGTCGCTCTATTGTGTGATTCGGTCTTTTTATTTAGGTGGTAACTGATGAATATATTCATCGTCATAATGATGAAAATTAATACGAGCGCGGGTATTACCCCGTAAATTGACCACCCTAGACTAATCCAATAGTAGGTCGCCATCGTCGCTAACCCCATGATCAAAATAAAACTTTTGGGCGCGATGCTTTCCGCTAGCCTACGGCTTTGTCCCGCAAGTAAGATTTTCAACACGCTGATACCTGCACCAATAAAGCCAAAGTAAAGAATCGGTATATCAATAGCACGATAATATTGACTGTTCATGGTTAAGAACATACGTGATGTGTGCTCGAATAAACTGTAATAAAGTAAAATGAACAACACATAAGGTGTCGAAAGTACCCATTTTCCTGTGTTCAACGTCAGTTTTAAACTCTCCATCGTGGTTGCCAGTTTACTGCCATCGCTGGGTAAGTTTCTCTTCTCTTCTTGCATCTTCAATGCTGCATAAATGGCAAGCACCGCAACAAACAAAGTGGCATAGACGGGAATACGCATAATATCTTGCGTGCTTTCTGGCGCAACGAAACCTAGAACAGAATAGATGCTCGCCATTACGTTCACATCGTACATAGCAGCACCGATTAGAGTGACAAAGATACCTACACCGGACGAGATACGAAGTTGGATCTGTAAAACTCGTGGCCACAACTCTTCTTTGCCTTGTTCTTTTAGCGTATCGTAAGCCAAAGCTTCATCCGCACCACTTGCCAAAGCCATTGCCAAGCCACTTAATATCCGATTAACCAAAAATACAATGAAGACCAAATCTGGGTTACCTGTTGGCACAAAGGCGATCATTGCGATTTCAACAAACATCACTAATGAAGATAGAACAACCAATTTCTTGCGGCCTAAAGTATCTGCAAAAGCGCCAGATGGTACTTCAGCAAGAACAATAGTCGCTGCCCAAACGACATTAAGCATCGCGAATTGAGAAAGAGTTAAGCCGTAGTCTAAATAAAGTAAGGTAAATACTGGGTAATAAAAACGTGCAAAGTAACTGCTTCGAAACATTAAGAAGTAACGGACATTGCGAATTTGAAGAATTTCATTAGCACTCATGAAGTTTTAGGCACTCTGGATAACATTATAAAACCTGTAAAAAAGGTGGGATTTAACAATTAAATCATATAATTAAAACAAGACTATGAACATTACAAATTTAGCAGATTCATCGCAAATGAGTCTCCCTGACTCCTCCAGCTCCCCGTTAAAGGTCGCACTAGTTTACATCACTTCTAAAATCAACACTCAGCACCAACCGTAACATAAAGTTCACAATAATATGCACCTTGTGGTATATATTGTAGATAAGATTTCACTGCGGCTAACAAGGAAGGCAGCTTGAAATATTGTTGCTAAGTTTGATTTCTCTGAGCTTTCCTAAACAACACTCAGTAGAGGGTAAAATAATGACCATGCAATCACTACGTATTATTCATCGTGATGAACTCCCTCTTGCTGGCTTTGCGGGCATTGTCGAAACCCATATGGTAATGAGTCCACAGGTTTGGAAAGAAGCAGAGAAGCGGAATGATATTAGCCATGGACTTGGAGATTTTATCTATTTAGCGAGCGGTTATTTTAAACCCAATGACGGCGCACCACTTCATCCACACATTGATGTTGATATCGTCAGTGTCGTTCTTAACGGCTCCGTCGGACATAAAGGGACACTTGGTGACGGTACGGTTATAGAAGGCCCCGGTGTTCAAGTTCAACGCGCGGGCACAGGAATGCAGCATTCTGAGTTTAACCTCAACAATAGCGAAGCTGAAATCATTCAAATATGGTTCCTCCCTCCAGAGACCGACCTAGAACCAGCATATAAGAGTTTTAGTCTTAAAAAAAATGAACTTACTACAGTTTTAGGTGGAAACATTGACGATAGTTTCCACAACAATATGACTTGTCAGGTGGGATTCATCCCCAAAGGACAATCGATCATTAGAAACCAACCTTTCGTAGCCATGATCACTCAGGGCTCCGCCATTGCAAACGGTACTTCTGTTAACCAAGGAGACCTCATTGAAGGGAGCGCACTACACCTTTCATCAAATGAGGACTTTGGGCTAGTGCTGATCCAAAGCACTAATGATTTTTTCTAACTCATTGATATTAAGCTATTCATGACCGTACTAAAAAAGCTTGGATGGATACTTGTAAGTTGAACCAACTAACAAGAGGTTAGCGATAAATAAGACACTAGCAGCTTATACGCTTTCAATATCCACGTGACGTACCTATGTCTAGTGACAATTGAAATGAACAAGCTTTACCAAGTGTAAAGAGAGGTTAGTCATGACAACATCAAAAGTTGTACTCAAAACTATCGCGGCAATATCGATATCAACGTTAAGCTTAACTGCAAACGCTGGAGCACAGCCTGATTCAGCAACCATCCTAGAATTTGCTGATAAAAACACCCTATTTGTCGCAGATTCAGACGGCGGCCAAATACTTGCTTACACGTTGCCCCCCGTTCAACCTTCAAAAGCGTCAGCCAGTTATAATTTGGCAGGGGCAGGGGCTAAAATTGCGAAACTGCTCAATGTTGATGCCAGTTTATTAAGTTACCACGACATCGCCGTTCACCCTGAAAGCAAAGAGGCCTATATCTCTGTCTCAATTCAAGATAAAGGCAAACGGACCCCGGTGATCATTCGAGCAAACCAATCCGGAAACTTGACAAAAGTAAACCTGGAATCACTGCCCAAAACGGTTAAAAAGTTAACCAATACTGCAACGGATGGGGTGAGGTTTTGGCGAGATATACCTGCAACCACACTAGGTATAACCGATCTCGATTATGTTGATGGCACGCTCTACGTCTCAAGCCTGTCAACAGGTGAGTTTGCTTCGACACTACGTAAGGTGTCGTATCCATTTGATAAGTCTTCAAACACATCACATATAGAGATATACCATACAGTTCATGATCAAACAGAAACACGAGCCCCCATTCGAGCCATGACGGTGGTTGCTCTGGACGGAGTAGAAACGGTGGTTGCTGCCTATACCTGTACCCCACTAGTCACCATTCCAACGGGCAAACTCAATGACGGCGCCCACGTTAAAGGTAAAACCGTTGCTGAACTCGGATACGGCAATACTCCGCTAGATGTCATTCATTTCTCCGCCCAGAATCAAGAGCAAGAAATGGAAGAGTATGTGCTTGTTCTCCATAAAGAGCGAAGTGCAGATCTAATTAGTGTGGCTGATTTAGTCAAAGCGAATAAGCAAGACGGTTTATCTACTCCGGAAATGTGGGCAAAAGCGGGTGTACCAACTCGCCCAGTTCCAATGGCAGGTGTACTTCAAGCTGCAGATCAAGATGAGCAGTATATCGCTACACTAAAAAGGAACCTGACAACAGGGGATATGGACTTGGTTTCCTTCCGCAAAGGCGCTTACTTCCGTCTGAATGACTTTATTAGCGAGTATAATTTTCCAGATTACAAATATAACCCTGAACAAGAAATGTTCCGATCATTCCAGAACCTGTTGAAAACGGATTCAGGCTATAGCGATCTAACTCGCTAAAGGAGCAGGTTTATGAAACTCGCTTATCTGTTCAGTTTAGGGCTCGTTTTAAGCGTTTGCTCTTCTACAGCATTAGCTGCGTCTTGTGAGTCTATCGAAGAAAAAGCTCAGGTATCGGCAGTCTATCCGACTGCTGATAACCTGCCCGAAAATTTACTTCGTTTTTATATCTACTTCTCACAGCCGATGCAGCGGCAAGATATCCTCTCTTCCGTGTACTTAGCTGACAGTGATGGGAACAAGGTAGAAGGTGTATTTCTCGAAAACCGCTTTGATCTGTGGAGCCCAGATAGTTCGCGTCTAACACTCCTGTTTGATCCTGGCCGAGTAAAAACAGGGTTGGTTGCGCACAATGCCATGGGGCGAGCACTGATACCGGGCAATGACTATCAGCTCATTGTAGAAACTTCCGCTAAAGATTCTCAGGGCTGTAACCTAGCTCGTCAATTCCATAAAACTTTCAAAGCGACTGCCGCAGATTATGACGTTCCAGATCTTAATCTATGGAACATCAGCCAACCTAAACAAGGCTCTAGCGAAGTATTGACTATCGATCTCAACGGAAAGATGGACCATGTATCACTGGCCTATCGCATTCGAGTGACAGATAGTGAGGGACAAACTGTTGTTGGGAAGATCGAGCTTGCACAACATGAGCAACAATGGATGTTCATTCCTGATCACCCGTGGAACCAAAACCTTTATCAAATCGTGGTCGATCCTAGATTGGAGGATGTGGCGGGTAATAGATTGACTGGGCTATTCGATCAACCCTCGCTAGCTGAGGAAAGTGCAGGACAGCAGCAATGGATCACTATCCCACTACCTCTGTGACAAGCAAAATACCAACGAGCATAAAGTCACAAAAGGACTGCACTAAGCGCAGTCCTTTCTTTTACGAGCTCGTTTAGAACTTAAACTTCGCCACCAAATCACTCAACGAGTTGGCATTCTGTTTTAAGCTGATACAGCGCTGCGAAGTTTGCGTCACCATATCAGTATTACTGCGGGCAACATCGGCAATGCTTTCAACGTGTGGAGCGATTTCATTGATCACCTGAGATTGCTGCCCTGTGGCCGTCGCGGTTTGGGCACTGAGCTGATGGATCTCTTCCACAATCCGATTAATAGAGGCTAAGTGATGTTCTGACGATTGAGCAGCGGTTAAACAATCTTGCCCTATCTTATGGCTTTGGCTTACTTCACTCACTACTGTGTTGCTCAGGCTTTGCAAGTTTTCGATGATGGTACGAATTTCACTGGCTGACTCATGGGTGCGAGAGGCCAAGGTTCTAACCTCATCCGCCACTACTGCAAATCCTCTGCCCTGTTCGCCTGCTCTCGCTGCTTCAATCGCCGCATTAAGGGCAAGAAGGTTGGTTTGCTCCGAAACACCACTGATAACATCGAGCACGGTATCAATCGCCTTGATGTCATTAGACAGCTTCTCAATGCTTTGGTTACTTTGGTCAAGCTGCTGACTCATTGCTTCGGTATGGCTGAAGGTATCACTGACCGACTCAAGCCCTTTCTTCACTTCTAGCGTAGTTTGTTGCACGTTATCTGAAGTATGGTTGGCATTGTTGGCGATCTCTTCCGAGCTAGCGCTCATCTCATGAATCGCAGTCGCCACTTGATGAATGTTTTGCTCTTGACCGTGGATTTGTTGCTTCATTTCTGACGCTTGCTGGTCAATGTACTCAATGCTGCTCACCAGCGCTTGGCGTGAACTTTCGATCTCTTGTAAGACATTACCCATGTAAGCCACAAATTGGTTGTAGCCTTTGGCAATATTGCCCACTTCATCACTGCGACTCTCATCGAGTCTTTGAGTAAGATCGCCACCACCACTGCCAATCTCCAGCAACAGATCCGCCGTGGTTGACAACGGTTTCAATAGGATGTGGGTCATATAAGCGCTGACCGCAACAAACAGCAAGGCAATCGACACACCTATCCAAGTCATAGTTTCGATAAAGTGATTAATCTCTGCGAGTACTTCGCTCGTCGGTTGTACAGAAACCAGTACCCAACCAAGTTGCGGCAAACTCATCAAACCCACCAACATCGTTTGTTGATCTATCTCGACTTCATTGATTTCCAATCCATTGTCATTCAGGTTAGTCACATTCTTGCTCACGCTAGCCATTCCGATGGCTGATAATGATTTACCCACCATAGAAGTATCTGAGTGTACTTTGACGATACCTTGGCTATCCACCAGCATTAAGCGCCCTGATTCCCCCAATGAGAAATTCGCTACGGTTTGACCTAGATTCGCCAGCGACAAGCCAATCCCCGTCACGCCAATACGCTTGCCCTCATGCATCACCACTTGATTGACAAATACGGTGGCAAGCCCAGTCGATTCATCAACGTCAATCGAGAGTTCAACCGACTTGTTACTGCCAAGAAAACCATAAAACCAAGCATCGTCTGCTGAGCTTTTCGACATGGTTTTCAGTACCCCATTAGGCACATAGTAGGTATCGTTTATAGTAGTCACATAAAACGCAGTAAGGGCATTAAATTGTTGTTTGATGCTTTGCAACTGCGCGACAACCTTGTCACTCTCTTGCCCGTTAAAGTTTTTCAGTAATGCTAGCTGCGACATAACTTCAGCTACCACCAGTGGTTTTTCCAGCTCCAGTTTTATCTGGTTACTCACCTCTCCTAACGCTGCGGGCATTTGCTGAGAGTAGGTCTTATCTAAGATGATTTTTTGCCCTTGGCTAACCGTAATACTGATCAGTACTGCAATAACTAAAATCACAGCGCCAACGGTCGCCAACATCGTTTTATGTCGAATACTTAACGAACTTCGCATAGCTTCAAACTCCTTTTGAGGCATAAAAAACCCCGGAACAGGGGCCGGGGGATCTCACATGAGATAAATAGCGGGAAATACCACGTTTGCATGAATCACGCTTACCGAGTTTGCAGTCCGATAAGCGAGATTTGGTTGCTGGCGATTAGTTAATCGCCGCCCCTTGTTGGACCCAATTGCCGATAAGCGTACGCTCGTCATCCGTCATTTGGGTCATGTTGCCAAGCGGCATATATTTCGTTGTTACAGTCTGCGCGATGCGTGGGCTATTGGCTTGAATCTCCTGAGGCGTATCAAGAATTACCCCTGCTGGCGCCGCCGCAAACGCAGCATGCGTCGGTGTTGCTGAATGACACACTGAGCAGCGCTCTTGAATCACCTGATTGATAATTGCAAAGTTCACTCCGCTCTCTACTGGTTGTTCAGAGGGGTTAGCTACTTTAACGTTATCCGTAGATGCGGCTTCTGTCGCGGTTTCTGCAGGCGCTTCAACCACAACCGTCGCTTTCGCTACTGGAGCTGTTGGTCTGGTGGCATAAGGCGAAGTCACAAATGCTAGTGTAATCATACCCAGTGCTGCTACAGGGACAGTCCAAGCAAACTTCTGGCTTCCATGGCGAGTGTTAAAGTAATGGCGAACCAAGATACTAAAGATCGCTAGGCCAGCAAGAATTGCCCAGTTGTATTCAGAGCCATAAGTGCTTGGGAAATGGTTACTGATCATAATAAACAGCACGGGTAGCGTCAGATAGTTATTATGACGAGAGCGTAGCAAGCCTTTCGCTGGTAATGCTGGATCAGGTTCACGGCCTTCTTCAATCGCACTGACCAAATTGCGCTGCGCTGGCATGATCACTCGGAAGACGTTACCTACCATGATAGTACCGATGATCGCACCAACATGAATGTAAGCACCACGACCACTGAACACTTGAGACAGACCATAAGTAGCGCCAACCAAGAGGACAAATAGCACCGCACCTAATAGCATTGGCGCTTTACCTAATGGCGAGTCACACAGTAGATCGTAGATAAACCAGCCAGCAACCAAGGCACCAATACCAATTACAATCGCAGTGCTTGGCTCCATACCTGAGCCCGGGGCAATCAAGTAGATCTCGGCGTTGAGGTAATAAACCACACCGAGTAGTAGCACACCGGTGATCCACGTAAAGTACGCTTCCCATTTAAACCAATGTAGATGTTCTGGCATTTCTGGCGGCGCTAGTTTGTACTTCTCTAGGTGATAAATACCACCACCGTGAATCGCCCATAAGTCACCCGAAAGGCCCGTTTTTGGATTGACGCGATTCAAGTTATTTTCTAACCAAACAAAGTAAAATGAAGCACCAATCCATGCGATGCCAACTATCATGTGAACCCAGCGAATCGCTAAGTTCAACCACTCCGTGATATGTGGATCCATAATAAATTCCTTCTTACAGCACTCTACTCAGAGAGCATTACTTCTTGTCTGTTACTCGCCGGAATATCTTCTAAGTGTAGTGAAACCAAATCGGCTTCAAAGAAGACTTCATCACAGTTATGCCCCTCTCCACCTCGGTCAACGATCAGGAACTGGTCTTGGTCGGTCAACGCAAGTACTGGATGGTGCCAAACGCCTTTGTGGTAATTAACACCTTGGCGGCCATTGCTATAAAACGCGCGGCAATTTTGCAGTGATGGGTTGTCTCCTTTGGGAGCAACAACAATGAGATACGGTTGACCAAGCAATGGAACAAATGCCTGTGACCCAAGTGGATGACGCTCTAGCATTGAAATCGTTAACGGGTAGCTAAGCGGTGTTGCTTGAAAGATGCTGATGATGGCTTCACCACCTTGATCTTGCACATCCGTGTTAGCCAGCTTGTGATAACGACGAGTCGAACCATTGTTAATCATGAAGTAGTCACTGTTCTCCACTTCAATCACATCACCGAACTCAGAAAAAGCTTGTTTGGTTAAGGGTTCGATTGCTAAACGGCGAATTCCATTGCTCATAATCGTCCCCTCGCTTATTTCGCTTTTGTGCCAAACAAACGCAGACGGCTAATACCACCATCAGGGAAAATATTCAGACGAACGTGCGTGATTGCACCTAGGTCGTTTACCTCTGAGGTAAACTCGTGAATATCGTGAGCCTTGAGTTTTTGAGCTGGTAGCAGTTCGCGCCAGAACAAACTTTGCGTTGCGACTTGATCGTCTGTACCACCTTTCACATACGCTGCCTGAATTGAACAGCTGTCTGGGAAGTTACCTTTAAAGTGCGCGGTATCAACGACTACGCGATCAACGTTACCTGCGTTACCAAGCGCAACAATCACCCAGTCATTGCCAGGAGTACGGCGACGTGCGGTTTCCCAACCATCACCCATATTCTCACCACGGCCAGGACCAAGGATGTTTGATTTTTTGCCGTAGTGCTCATCGCTACATGCCAGTGCGCGACCACCATTTTCGACTGCGGCTAGGTCCACTTGCTGTTGTGGGTCAACGCGATCCCAATCCACACTCGGACGACCGTATACACGTAGACGTGCAACACCACCATCTGGGTAGATGTTTAGGCGCAAGTGAGTGAATACCTCTTCGCTAGCAATTTCTTCTAGATGATGATGGTCACCTTGAAGGCTCATTGATGGCAGGATCTCTTGCCACTCTGTCGCATCCGTTGGGTCACCGTCTGGTGAATAACATGCGTCGATTGACGCTGACGGTGGGAAGTTACCCGTAAAGAAAGAAGTGTCGATATCAACGCCAGCAATCGTGCCAGCTAAGCCAAGGCGAATCACACAGTAATCGTAGCCTTCACCACGTTTACGGCGACTTTCCCAGCCATCCATCCATTTGCCGTTATCATCGTATAAATCGTCTTTCCACTCAGGCGCTTCACGGCGCAGTAGGCGGCTTTTATCAGCAAAGAAATCGTCAGTAGCGTAGATGGCTTCTGCGCCGAGTTTATCGTCAGCAAGATTAATGTATTGTTCAAAGTCTAAGGACATTTCCTTTATCCTTCCAATTATTCAAAAATAGGTTAATGAGTAAGCTCTTATCGAGCGCCATATCCTTTAATTCGGATACACACACCGGTTAGGTGTTAAAACGAGATAGTCGACCTCTCCGTGACTTACATATCTCGTAAGCGAAACAGGGCAATCTTGTTGATTTCCTGAATCGCAGTAGCAAACTCAGTGTCACTATCATTGCCTAATCGCTTCTCGAACGACTCAAGAATTTGGTAACGATTGGCCCCTTTCACTGCCATGATGAAGGGAAAGTTGAAGCGTTGTTTGTAACTGTCGTTGTACGTTGTGAATTTTTCGAACTCTTCAGCGCTGCACTGATCAATACCAGCGCCAGCCTGTTCAGCAGTCGATGCCGCTGTGAGTTCACCATTGATTGCTGCTCGACCTGCTAAATCAGGGTGAGCATTAATAAGTGCAAGTTGCTTCGCCTTTTCCGCACCCAGAAGCGTTTCCGCCATTCTTAAATGCAGATTAGCCACAAAGTTGTCTTGGTCGCTAAGCCCTTGATCATAGACAGATTCTGCGACCCATGGGCTATGCTCATACACATCACCAAAATGAGAGACAAATTCCGAACGTGCCATCTGAGATGGTTTGCAAAAACGAAATTCAGTCATGTTATTTTCCTTCTGTTGGTGTGTATGGGTGGTTCTCGTGCCAGTGACGAGCGATATCAACACGGCGACATAGCCAAACATCATCGTGCTGTTTTACGTAATCTAAAAAACGTTTCAGTGAGGCGATACGCCCCGGACGGCCAATCAGACGACAGTGCAAACCGACTGACATCATTTTTGGCGCAGTTTCACCTTCGGCGTAAAGGGTATCGAAGGTATCTTTAAGGTATTGATAGAACTGCTCACCTGAGTTAAAGCCTTGCACTGTTGCAAAGCGCATATCGTTAACGTCTAAGGTGTATGGGATCACCAATTGCGGCTGACCCGTTTCGGTGTGCCAGTAAGGCAAGTCATCGTCATAGGCATCAGAGTCGTAAAGAAAGCCGCCTTCTTCCGCGACAATACGACGGGTATTCGGGCCAGTACGACCTGTATACCAACCTAAAGGTCGTTCACCGGTGATCTCTTTGATGATCTCAATCGCTTTCATCATGTGGTCACGCTCTTGAGACTCATCCATGTATTGGTAATCAATCCAGCGATAACCATGGCTACAGATCTCATGACCGGCTTGTACCATCGCTTGTGCAACGTCTGGGTGACGTTCGATTGCCATCGCAACGGCAAAAACAGTTAGAGGAATTTCGTACTCATCAAACAGTTTTAAAACTCGCCACACACCTGCGCGGCTACCATATTCATAGATAGATTCCATGCTGATGTGACGCTCACCTTTAATCGGCTGTGCGGCTGGAATCTCAGATAGAAAGGCTTCAGACTCTTCATCCCCATGCAGAAGACAACGTTCTCCGCCCTCTTCATAATTCAATACAAACGACACGGCGATACGAGCTCCACCAGGCCATTTAGGGTGAGGAGGATTCGCCCCATAGCCAATTAGATCTCGTGAATAATCCTTATCCATTCAGGCTCTCCTTAAACCAAGACAATTCGTAGCTGTCTTTTTAATTTCATACATTCATTGTATACAATAAATTATCTTAATGTAAAGATTTTGTTGTTAAAGTTACTTTATCTACACACAACCTTATATTTCATACACTTAGCCAATAAGCCTTAATCTACCCCTATCCGATTGATGTCACACATTTCACTTTTTGCTACTTTTAATAATAACATTTTTATAACAACGCGCTTTACTATATGGATATTTTGTGTACATATATAGGTATCAAAAGCAAAGTTAGAACAACTTTGTATACAATAACAAACCTCAAAGTTAAGGAGAGCGCTTAGCGCTATTAATGATTATGGGTAAATTGACAACACACGTATTGGATACAATGCATGGCGTACCCGGAGCTGACATTCTAGTGGAGTTGTTTCGCATCGAAGGCGATAGCGTGACAAAAATCAAAACGGTCACCACTAACTTCGATGGACGTACAGACGAGCCAGTGCTTGAAGGTGATGCATTCAAAACAGGCAAATACCAATTGGTTTTCCACGTTGCAGATTATTACCGTAAGAGAGATGTCGATCTTGGTGAAGTGCCATTCCTAGATGACGTGGTCATTCGCTTTGGCCTTGGTGAAGAAGGCGCGCATTATCATGTTCCGCTACTTGTTTCTCCATACAGTTTCTCAACATACCGCGGCAGCTAATAAGAATTTCTAACAACGTCAAACTTAACATTTATCAGGAAAATTGGAGTCTAGGTCGCAAGCCAAAAGAGCCGGCAGCACACTAGAGCGTGGTATTCAATTGAAGAAACACCCAAACAAAAGGACTTGCTGACATGAACGAAAGCAAAGCAGAAGTGCTTAATAACGAAGGTCAATCTGGTGGCCTTTTAGAGCGCTTTTTCAAACTGAAAGCACATGGAACCAGCGTAAAGAATGAAATGATCGGGGGGATCACGACGTTCGCTACAATGGCCTATATCATTTTCGTTAACCCTCAAATCATGGCTGCATCAGGGATGGACTCAGGTGCGGTGTTTGTCGCAACCTGTATTGGTGCTGCGATCGGTTGTTTACTCATGGGTCTCTTTGCTAACTGGCCAGTCGGTCTAGCACCAGGCATGGGCTTAAACGCTTTCTTCTCATTTACCGTTGTTAGCGAAATGGGCTACAGCTGGGAAGTGGCGCTAGGCGCGGTATTCCTATCGGGTATCCTTTTCGTCGGGATGAGCTTTTATAAAGTCCGTCAGTGGATTATTGAGAGTATTCCAGTCAGCTTACGCTACTCTATGACCGCAGGTGTTGGTCTATTTCTTGGTCTTATCGGCCTTAAAACGGCAGGCATCGTCGTTGAAAACCCAGCAACATTGGTCTCACTTGGTGACTTCACCAAACCTGATGCTATGCTAGCTGCAATCGCATTTTTGATCATTGCGGTACTGAGCGAGCGTAAAGTGTTTGGCGCAGTGCTTATCGGTATTTTAAGTGTCACGGTTGTTGGCATGATGCTAGGTCTGGTTCAATACAATGGCTTCTTCGCGGCGCCGCCAAGTATTGCCCCAACCTTTATGGCGATGGACATTGCTGGTGCGTTCAACATTTCAATGGTCAGCGTAATCTTAGCCTTCCTATTCGTTAACATGTTCGATACTGCAGGCACGCTGATGGGTGTTGCTGAACGCGCGCACCTAATGAACAAAGAAACGGGCAAAATTGAAGGGCTTAGCAAGGCGTTAAAAGCTGACTCAATTTCAAGTGTGGCTGGCGCGTGTGTCGGTTGTCCACCAGTTACTAGTTACGTAGAAAGCGCTGCCGGTGTTGCTGCGGGTGCTCGTACAGGTTTATCTGCCATTGTTGTTGCTGCACTATTCTTAGCTGCTATTTTCCTATCACCACTAGCAGGTATGATCCCTGCGTATGCGACAGCGGGTGCACTGATTTACGTTGCCTTCGTGATGATGAGCAGTATGCAGCATGTCGATTGGAAAGACTTCACTAACGGCGCTCCTGCTGCGATCACTGCACTGATGATGCCATTAACCTTCTCAATCGCGAATGGTATTGCACTAGGTTTTATCACTTATACAGTACTTAAAGTTGCAACCGGCAAGACAAAAGATGTATCAATTTCAATGTACATCCTAACTGTTATCTTCGTCGCTAAACTTATCTATATCTAATCGCTCCAACTCAAAGAAATCTAGCCTGAACGCTTGTTTAGGCTAGTTTTCTACACCCAAAATTCGAGACCCTACGTAGTTTGTAGAAGTCAATTGCCCAGTCAACGAGAGATAAATCCACTCAAATCTCTCCGAGGTATAACCAATGAAACTTCTGTATACACTCAATCAAAGACCGCCTCACGGCATCACTCTACTTCTTGCTCTACAGCACATGCTTGCCTCTATTGGCGGTATTGTCGCAGTACCACTTATCGTTGGCGCTTCAATCGGATTGCCAAACCAAGAAATCGTCTCTCTTATCAATGCTGCACTGCTGGCCTCTGGTATTGTCACCATGGCGCAATGTATTGGCCTGGGTCCAATTGGTATTCGCTTACCTGTTGTGATGGGCTCTAGCTTTGCCTTTTTAGGTGTCGCGATTGCCATCGGCCGAGAAGGCGGTGTCGCCAGTATTATGGGCTCTGCGCTGGTAGGCTCATTTGTCGTGATCCTTGCTAGCTTCTACATGGATAAGGTGAAAAAGCTCTTTCCAACCGTAGTCAGCGGTGTGGTCGTCACCTTAATAGGTTTAACCATATTACCTGTCGCCATGAACTGGGTCGGTGACGCCCCAGCATCGAGCGAAAACTTTGCCACTTTACCAAAACTGTTCTTAGCGATTGTGTCGCTAGGTATCGTGGTCGCAGTATCGGTTTACTGTAAAGGCGCAGTGGCAGCTTCTGCGATTGTCATTGGCCTAGCGGGCGGCTACATAGTTGCACTGTCACTGGGCATGGTTAACCTGGATGACATTACCTCAGCCGCATGGGTTGGCGGCCCAGAACCACTCAAATATGGCCTAACTTTTGAAGCCAGTGCCATTGTCAGCATGAGTTTGGTTTACATCGTAGTGATCGCAGAGGCTACCGGTGACTTTATGGCACTCGCTAATAACTGTGACAAGAAGATCTCTGGTAAAGATCTGCAACGCGGTCTACTTGGTGATGGTCTAGGCAGCACCTTGTCATCGATTCTTACTGCAATGCCACTGGCATCCTTTAGCCAAAACGTAGGGATTGTAGGCATCACAGGCGTTGCTAGCCGATACGTTGTTGCTGCGACAGGTGGTCTACTCATCTTAGGTGGTCTGTTCCCGAAATTAGCCGCGATTGCGGTAACCATTCCAAAGCCAGTGCTCGGCGGTGTGGGGTTTGTAATGTTCGGTATGATTGCATACGCTGGTATTCGCATGTTAATCATGGCAGCTGACACCAAACGAAACGCTTTAGTTATCTGTGTTGGTTTGGCATCGGGTCTGGCAGTGACATTCGAGCCTCGTTTACTGCAACACTTACCTCATGATATCGCTAACTTCCTCCACTCAGGCATTACGACAGGTACGATTGTGACGGTGATTCTGCACCAGCTGTTACCTAAGTCGAGCAACCAAGAAGTACGTGAAGCGCTCACCGAAAGCAAAGATCAATTTGAAGAGAAAATCATCCGTAAATCGGATAACGAAGAGCAAGCGGAAGCCGTTCAAAGCAAACTTGAAGCGAAAACCAGCGACTAATCAGAATGCAAAAGGAGACATAAGCTCTGTTACCACCTGTCACCAAGAACAGAGCTTTGACACAATAACCCCGCTAGCGATGACTAGCATGACTTTCAACTAAAACGTTTAAGACCCTCTCCCCTGAAATGGCTGAGATGGCTAAGGACTATTATGAATGGAAACCATCTGGATTAAGAATCCACTGGCAATTTACACTGGTAATCAGCAAGACGCCCAAGGTGGTGTCGTGGTGAAAGGCAATCAAATTGTCGAACTCATTCCAATGCATGGGACTCCCTCCCATCACATTGATTACGTGGTTGATGCGTCGCGCCATGTCGTGACACCAGGGCTGATTAACGCTCACCACCACTTCTATCAAACCTTAACCCGCGCCTATCCTGACGCATTAAATAAAGAACTTTTCCACTGGCTTAAGAGTCTTTACCCTGTGTGGGCCAACCTAGATGAAGAGATGATGAGCGTGGCAACCGAGCTTGCCTTGGTCGAGTTGATGCTTTCTGGCTGTACCACCGCCTCTGACCATCACTACCTACTCCCTAATGGCTTAGAGCACGCAATTGATCTTCAAGTTGAAGCTGCGCAAAAGCTTGGAGTTCGCGCGATTTTCACTCGCGGTTCAATGAGCTTAGGTGAAGATGATGGCGGCCTACCACCAAGGCATACGATCCAAACTGAACAAGCTATTGTTGATGATAGCTATAGGCTGATTCGCCAGTACCACCAACACCATGATGGCGCGATGACTCAGATTGCCCTCGCACCATGCTCTCCGTTCTCTGTCACTACTGACTTAATGAAAGAGACAGCGATTATCGCCAAACAAGAAAACGTCATGATGCACACTCATTTGTGTGAAACATTGGATGAAGAAGATTTCTGCGTTGAGAAATTTGGCTTACGTCCAGTGGACTACCTTGAAGATGTCGGCTGGCTCAATGAGCGAACGTGGCTGGCACACGGCATCCATTTCAATACTGAAGAGATCCGCCGCTTAGGCCAAGCCGGAGTGGGGATTAGTCACTGCCCAACCTCAAACATGATGCTCGCCTCTGGCATTTGTAAGAACAATGACCTTGAAGCAGCCGGCGCTAAAGTCGGCTTGGGTGTCGATGGCAGTGCTTCAAACGATGGCTCGAATATGATTGCCGAAGTGCGCATGGCGATGTACTTACAGCGCCTGCAATACGGCTCGGCAAACGTCACCCACTTTGACGCGCTGCGCTGGGCGACCAAAGGCTCAGCGCAAGCAATGGGACGTAACGACATCGGTGAACTCACCACAGGCAAGCAAGCCGATATCGCGATGTTTAAGCTTGATGACATTCGTTTCTCGGGCAGTCATGACCCGCTGGCAGCGCTACTGTTATGTGGGGCTCAACAAGCCGACCGAGTCATGAATGGTGAAGTCATTGGCGTAGATATTCACCAGTTGATGGAACGTCATAAAGCCGCTGCAAAACGCCTAGCAAAAAAAGCATTGGGCGAATAACCATGATAATGCCTCAGATACTCTGAGGCATTATTGTTAGCTCCCACGCAAAAAACGTTTCTTATCAATAACCAACATCATCAAACTGACAAATAAATCAATCTATTAGTCTACAGCCTCTAAATACAACCCAATAAAATCGGCCTAATTGGCAGGTATTCGCTCCCCTCCTGACTATACTTCAGAGAGTTCTAAACTAAAGGACTACAGCATTAATGCCCTTTTAGTTTGGTACTACCATCATCTATATACCTGTAGAGAACGATACTTTGAGGGCCATTTCAGAAATGAAAAAACTGTTGTTTTACTCTCACGATAGCTACGGTTTAGGCAATATTCGTCGTATGGCTGCTATCGCTAATTTTTTAGTCAGCCGCCATCGTGATCTCTATATTTTATTGATTACGGGATCGCCGATGTTGCATGCATTTCGAACTCACCCAAACATCGACTACATCAAATTACCTTGTTTACAGCGTTCTCAATCAGGAACTTACTCAGCAAAATTAGAATGTTTCGGTTCATCTGTTCTTCTCAACTCAAGAGCGAAAGTAATCCAACAGGTCGTCTCCGATTTTAAGCCCGACTTAGTGTTAGTCGACAAAAAGCCAGAGGGGTTAAACGGAGAACTTGAGCCATCACTCTTGTTACTAGCATCGCTTATCGAACCACCGAAATGTGTGCTGTTACTTCGTGACATTTTAGATAGCCCACAAGCCACACAGCAGATCTGGCGAAAAAACGCATACTATCAGTTAATTGAAAAATACTATGATCAGCTATTAGTTGTTGGAGAGCAGAGGATATTTGACGTCACCAAGCAATACGATTTCCCGCGGGCTGTTGAGCAAAAGACAACGTTTTGTGGCTACTTACAAAGAACAGAGCATTCAGACAAGCCCTGCGAATTGCTGAAGCAATCTGTTAAATCAGACCGAAAACTCGTCATCGCTGCAGCCGGCGGTGGAGATGATGGCAGATTAATGCTGGAAACCTATTTACAAGCGTGCCTTCAAAACACATGGCAGGACAAAGTAGATTCAATTGTTTTTTATGGGCCAGAGATGCATCAGTCAGATGTTGAACGTCTAAGATATCTAGCCAAACGGCTGCCAAACGTAACGCTTATGGAGTTTACGACGCACTTCATTACATACCTATCAGCTGCAGATTTAATCGTCACGATGGCAGGCTATAACACCATATGCGAAATCTTATCAGTGAAGAAACCAGCAATCATTATTCCAAGAGTTGTACCTGTTGCCGAGCAACTTATCCGAGCACAACATTTTGCTAAGCTGGAAATTTTTGAGTATATCCACCCTGAACAATTGACCCCCAGTGTGCTAAATAAAAAGATGGCAAACAAGCTATTTTCTGAGGAAGCACAATTACCATTTCCGCAAGAAATCAACTTACACGGAATGGAAAAATTAGAATATCACCTACTTAACTAAATCAAGATAACTTAATATTTTTAATAAGTTAGGTGAATGATAACAAACAACGTTGGTTACAGATTAGCTAAATACATACTCAATGAGGAGTGTTCTTATGTGTGTCGCCTATATCGTCAAGCGATATCCGCGCTATTCTGAAACGTTCATCGTTAATGAAATTTTGGCTCATGAGAAAGCGGGATTAGAAATCCAGATCTTCGCTTTACTGCCTCCACAAGACTCGCATTTTCAAGACATAATCTCGCGAGTCAAAGCGCCAGTAACCTATCTGCCTGCCAAAGCCGATCGAGCGAGCACATTTTGGGAGCGACAGAAGAAGGTCGCACGTCGTTATCCTGAAATGTGGCATGTATTAGGTCGGTTCCCCAATGCCAGTCCACGAGAAATACTTCAAGCTCTAGAGCTCACACTGCACATCAGTCGCATGCAAATGACTCACTTACACGCGCATTTCGCAACGACATCAACCACAGTGGCGCAGATCGCCTCTGCCATTACAGGGATACCCTTTTCATTTACTGCACACGCAAAAGATATCTTTCATAAAGACAATGACTTTACTTCTCTAGCAACCAAATTTGAACAAGCCAAATACGCGATTACCGTCAGTGACTTTAACTACGCTTACCTGACCAATGATCTAGCTGTTCAGAGCAAAAAAGTGGTCAAAGTGTATAACGGACTGGACTTAGATAACTTTGCCTATTCGTCTCCAAAGCAACGCGAGCCCAAGATTTGCGCCATAGGTCGGTTGGTTGAGAAGAAGGGATTTTGCGACTTAGTCGCCGCTTGCCAACTACTTAAAAATCAAGGCGTAACCTTTCAATGTGAAATCATAGGAGACGGAGAGCTAAAGCAAGATCTGCAACATCAAATTAACACTTTAGGCATTGATGATGTGGTAACACTGCAGGGGTCATTACCGCAGAAAGAAGTAAAACAACGCTTACGCCAAGCAGCCGTGTTTGCTGCTCCATGTGTCGTTGGGAAAGACGGTAACCGAGATGGGCTACCAACGGTCTTACTTGAATCGATGGCGCTGGGTACACCTTGTGTTTCAACCGATGTCACAGGTATTCCAGAAGTTATCATAGATGGCCAAACCGGATTGATGGTTGAGCAGGGTAATCCGAGTGCGTTGGCCAAAGCACTTAGCAATTTACTCAATCAATCACAGTTGAGAACAACTCTTTCTCAGCAAGCTCGTTTGCTGATCGAAAGTCAGTTCAATATTCACAATAATGCCAAAAAGATTCGAGCTCTATTTCAACTCATATAGCCCAGAATGATTGGAGGAAAAATGAAAGCAGCATACGTTTGTTCTGATCGGGGAGTGCCCGTATTTGGTAGTAAAGGATGTTCACTACACGTACAAGAAATTACGCGAGCGCTAGTTCAGTCGAATATCAACGTTGATCTTCATGCTGCATCCATTGGTGGAGAGTGCCCAGACGATTTGCTCGGGGTCGACATCCACCGAATTAAGCATACTAAGCAAAAAGATCGCGCTTTAAGAGAACAGTCCGACATCCGCGACAACCTATCCACGATGACAGAACTTAAACGCTCAGAACCCTATGATTTTGTTTATGAGCGATACTCATTATGGAGTCACGCAGGCATGTCATATGCAGCGCACCAGCAGATCCCTGCTATTTTAGAAGTGAACGCGCCATTAGTGGAAGAGCAGCAGAAGTACCGCGGTTTGATCGACGAGCTAGCTGCAATCGAAGTGACGAGACAATGCTTTGATGCAGCCAGTTTAATCCTTACCGTATCGGAACAAGTCGCTAGCTATGTTGACTCTTATCCACAAGCTCAGGGCAAGATTAAAGTGCTCCCTAATGGCGTCAACACAGAGCGCTTCTCAGCTAATGCCATTAACGGTTCACAAGATAACTGTCACTTTACGTTTGGCTTTGTCGGCACGCTTAAGCCTTGGCACGGCGTAGACAGATTAGTGACGGCCTTCGCCTCAGTACACCAGCGCTTTCCTCACACCCGACTACTGATTGTCGGTGATGGTCCTATGAAGAATACACTAGCCAGTCAAGTGATCTCATTGAACCTAACCGACTGTGTCGAAATAACGGGCTTAGTGCCGCCAGCAGATATGGCAGGCATGTACAGACAGATGAACGTAGGGGTCGCCCCTTACCCTAGTGATATCGACTTTTATTTTTCACCACTTAAGGTATATGAGTACATGGCTGCTGGCTTACCCGTCATTGGCAGCGACATTGGGCAAATCAGCGAGGTTGTCACTGATCACGTCACAGGGATCACTTGCTCAGCGTCAAGTACAACAAGCCTTATCAAGGCGATGGAATACTTAGTAACTAACCCCGACGCCGCGATTACGTGGGGATTGGCCGCTCAAACTGAAGCTCAGTCTCACCATAGTTGGAAGCATCGCCTAGACAATATTCTTGCGTGGTCAGGACTGGCCTCGGAGCAAAGTCATGGCCAGGCCTAAAGGACTAAAACAGAGCTTACCCAGCTTAGTGCGCTTCTATCACTATGTCTTGCCTTACATTAAGCAAAAGAAATGGCTGGTTGTCGGAGCCTTTGCCTGTTTGTTTGGCCAAACCTTGCTGCGCCTACTAGAGCCTTGGCCCCTGAAATACATCATTGACCGGTTAGCTTCCCCCGAATTTAGCCCTAGTCAAGATCTACAGCTGCTCTCTTCATTACCACTTTCAACCTACTATGCGGTGCTCGCGGGTGCATTGGTCATCATTATTCTGTTTCGAGCTCTGCTAACTTATTCAACAACGGTTTTAATGGCCTTAGCAGGGAACCACATTATCATTCGCCTACGCAGTAAGGTGTTTAATCATATTCAGGGGCTGTCGACGATTTACCACCAACAGCAACGTAGCGGTGATTTGGTTGTCCGCATTATTAGTGATATGGGGCTGATGAAGGAAATCTCTATCACTGCGGCGGTTCCACTGCTCGGTAACAGCTTGATTTTTATCTGCATCATTGGGGTCATGCTATGGCTAAACTGGCAGTTAACGCTAGTCTCTTTGTGCACCTTACCGTTACTTTGGCTGGTAACTCTAAGCAAAAGCAAAAAAATCCACAAAGTTGCGCGTAAAAATCGTCAAAGGGAAGGGGTGATGGCAGCCACCGCCTCAGAGTCAATCCATGCGATTAAATCCGTACAGGCGCTTACTTTAGAAGACCGGTTCTCAACGATTTTTGGTCAGGCAAATAATAAAAGCCTGAAAGAAGGAGTACAGGGAAAAAGGCTAGCGGCCTCTTTGCAACGCAGTGTCGAAATACTGATGGCCATCTCTACCGCCCTAGTACTATGGTACGGCGCTAATCTTGTCATTAACAATGCCTTAAGCCTTGGTGAACTACTGGTTTTTATCTATTACTTAAGGCGGGTATTTCGTCCAATCCGCGACTTTACCAAGTACACAGCAAGATTAGCAAAAGCCTCAGCTGCCAGTGAGCGCGTGTTAAACATCCTCGAGCAACAAAAGGATGTCCAAAACCTTCCTACTGCGAAGGAGGCACCACCGTTTGCTGGCCGAATTCGTTTTAATGATATCCACTTCTCTTACCTAGATGATGAAATCGCCAACCTTAAGAACGTTAGTTTTGAGATCGCCAAAGGCGAAAAAGTTGCAATTGTCGGCCCTTCTGGCAGTGGTAAATCCACCTTACTTGCTTTACTAATGCGGCTACACGACCCACAGCACGGCAAGGTAAAAATAGATGATGTAGATATCCGAGACTACACCTTTGAGAGTGTCCGCCAACAAATCTCTGTAGTGATGCAAGAGACTGCTTTATTTGCTACCTCAATACTCAACAATATTACCATCGGCCAACAAGACGTGAACGTAGAGCGAGTGATTGAGGCGGCCAAGCAAGCCGAGATTCATGACTTTATTATGTCGTTACCCAGCGGTTATGACACCGCTGTCGGAGAAAGAGGAGTTACTCTGTCTGCTGGGCAGCGACAGAGAATCGCGATAGCTAGAGCCGCATTAAGACAAGCACCCATTTTGATTTTGGATGAACCAACAACGGGTTTAGATCCAACCACAGAAAAGCATGTCAGCCAGGCGTTGATGAGGCTAGCTAATCAATCTACAGCCCTATTTGTCACCCATCGCATGCATTTCGCTGCTCAGTGCGATCGGATCATCTATATGCAACAAGGAAAAATCGTTGAACAAGGAACCCATAGCGAACTGATTGAGCTTGGTGGAATGTATGTTGCTCACTTCAACTCTCCAGAACAAAAAATTCTAGGAGGATAAATGCAACCAGAAGATAGTCGCTTGATCGCCAGAGAGCCCGCCATTGTGGGTTTGAAAATCCTGTTGGATGAATCTGAGATGCTGAATCTACTTCAGAAACAATTGCCAAATGCAGGTATATATTCAGTAAAAAGAACTTACTTGCGCTACAAGCCTGGGACCAACTGCCTAGTGAAATATGATATGCTGAGCCAATGCGGTTCTAGCCATTGGTACGCAAAGGCCTATACCTCAAAAGATACCAATAAACTCAATGGGTTACATTGTACTAATAATACAAAGCACTTAGCACCAATAGCGATTCGAAAACAGTTGCTGATCCTCTACCCTTTTCCTATCGATGCCAAACTGAAGCTGCTCTCACGACTTTTCGAGCCTCACTCTTTACAAGCGCTATTCATGAGAGTGCTGTATCCAAATACATTAATTGACCCACACATCTGCAATATTGAACTTCTGCAATACAAACCGGAAAGGCGCTTCGTCGCCAAACTTGAAATGAGTTCCGGTGAAGCTGTCGTATTGAAAGCTTACACTCGTCAGCGCTATCAGCTTGCCAATCTCGCTCGTCGACAAAAACTATACTCGCAACATTTGCTTGATGTAGTAGGACGTAGTAACAAACATCACCTGCTAGTCCATCGCTGGATAGAGGGTGTTAACTTAACTCACTACTACCACTGCGATCAGGTTGAGCCAGCGCCGTTTTACGATTGCGGCAGTTATCTAGCCAACTTTCATCAGCACTCGAAATCCAAACGGGTAGTCGAAAAAGAGACCCATTTGTTTATACACGATCTTGAACGCAGTGCTCTAGGCATCATACAACTCGTTCCTGATCTCGAGTCACAAATAACTGCGCTATCCACTCAACTGTTCACTGCCTTAAAATCACTCAAATCGTCGAAAAGCGTAATCCATGGGGATTGCTACGCTAAGCAGATATTAATGACCCCTTCAGGTATACGTTTGATCGATTTTGACGATGTCTGTTACTGGTTTTCAGGCTACGACCTAGGGCTGTTTATCGCTCATCTCGAACGCGATGAACTGCTTGGTACATTGTCTTCGGGTCAGACTCAAAGTTATAAAAAAGCGCTCCTACAAGGCTATAGAAAGCAACGTAAACTGAATCAATGTGACTTAGAGCTATTTACAGCAATAGGATTGTTGCAGTTAACGCATCACCCTTTCCGCAATGCTCAACGAAAATGGACGAAATCCATTCGTCAGATAGTCCAGCGCTGTAAACAGCATCTATCCAGCTATCAGTTGCTCAACAAGGTTACTGACTTTGACGAAGCACTGCCTGTGGCAAGCGAACTGTTTGATAAGCCCATTGCCGAGCAGATATTAAGGGACAACATACGCCACTTATCAAACGAAGACCATCTACTCGAAATCAATATCGTTCGACATAAACCAACAAAGCGAGCATTGATTGAATATACCGTTGAGCGACCTAATGGTGAGAGGCAATCCATTCTGGGTAAGGTAAGAATAAAACGTTTTGATCGGCATGCATGGAATGTAAACCACGCCCTATATCAAGATCAATTTGGCCAAGCAAGTTACGATGACATCATGGTTCCGGAGCCACTCGGATTTTCAGCCGAACATCATGTTTGGTTCCAAACTAAAGTCGCAGGACAAACATGTTTCGAGGCTTTTTGCAGCTCTAGGGATGGCAAAGTAGCCGAACGGATTGCCCAAGCTCTCTACAAACTGCATTCAATTCGCAACAAAACCGAACGACATCACACTATCGAAAATGAAATAGGGTTGCTTGAACAGTACTTAATTCAGGCCAGTGATGCTAAGCCAAGCAGCCGTAATGATATTCAAGGCATACTGAGCTACTGCATACAACATGCGGACAATCTGCAAATACCAACATCGTCAGTAAGCATCCATAGAGATTTTTATCATGACCAAATCCTTGTCGATAATGACCGCATCTATCTTCTTGATCTCGACTTATGTAGTAACGGCGATCCCGCTCTAGATATCGGCAATTTTATTGCTCATATTGAAGAACAGTGCTTACGTTATTTTAATCAAACAGATAGCGCCCAGAAGCAGATCGATCGCTTTATCGAGCATTACCAACAATTAGCTGGCGGCGATCTAAGACAGCGCATTGAGACCTACACATTATTAAGTTGGGCAAGGCACATCTTCATTAGTCAGAGAATCAGTGAGCGGAACCGATGGACAGAACAGATCATACAGGTGTGTAAAGGAAAGATTCGCCAAAACACTAACTGATCAGATATTTCAATCGGTACCGTAAATATCTCGTGAATAAATTTTATCTACGACATCCACTAAGTCTTGGCTAATACGGTTGGCTAAAATAATACTCGCAGCTTGCTTAAATTCACTGAGCTGATGAATAACCTCACACTGATGAAAGACAGACTTAGACAACTTTGGCTCGAAGATCACCACTCGAATACCTTGCGCGATAAGTCTATCAATCACGCCAAGTATTGCTGATGAACGGAAGTTATCAGAACCAACTTTTGTGATGAGCCTATAAACCCCTACCACTTTAGGCTGACGAGACAATATAACATTGACAATATGATCTTTGCGCACGGAGTTGGCTTCAACAATGCCACTGATCATTCGATTCGGGATGCCTTCAAAATTACTGTAAAGCTGCTTTGTATCTTTGGGTAGACAATAACCACCATATCCAAATGACGGGTTATTATAATGCTGGCCTATTCTAGGGTCATAGCAGACACCTTCAATTATATCTTTACTATTCAGATGATTAACCTCTGCATACGTATCCAGCTCATTGAAAAAAGCTACGCGCATGGCGAGAAAAGTATTGGCAAACAGCTTAATTGATTCCGCTTCGCAAGAATGAGTATAGATAATAGCAATGTCTGCAGTTTTGGCTCCTTGCAGTAACAATCCTCCAAATACCTTAGCACTCTGCGAGTGTCCTCCAACAATGATCCGAGAGGGATACAAACAATCATATAAAGCCTTACCTTCTCGGAGAAATTCCGGCGAAAAAAGAATATCTCGATGCTGATAACGCTCCCTCGCTTGGTAGGTATAATTAACAGGAACGGTGCTTTTAATAACAACAGTTGCGGATGGGTTGAGATCAATAGCTCTGCGCATGACTTGATCGACGATCTGGGTGTCAAATGTACGCGACTCGGTATCATAATCGGTAGGAGCCGCAATGATGATAAAATCGGTTTCACTGTATGCTAGCCGCTCATCTGTCGTTGCAGTCAATTGCAAAGAGTCGTCTTGAAGAAACTCCTCAATATTACTGTCTTCAATAGGGGATAACTGTTGGTTAACCATCGCGACTTTGCTTGCATCAACGTCAAGCAAGATCACCTTATTGTGCTGAGCTAATAAAATAGCGTTAGCTAGCCCGACATACCCGATTCCTACCACTGCAATTTTCATATCATGCCTATATTGGGTGAAATATAATATACGACGATTTGATTAGAATTATTGTTATGGCCTAGCCTGAATTGAGTATAGCTAACAACAAACAACTATTGGTTATAAATCACTGGCGTCTTGCCTTTCCACTCTTGCCATAGGTCATCTTCTACCACCAATCGACACAAGGCATTAGCAACATTGATTCGGCTGGTTTCCCCCGCATCAAACAAGGCACTACGTATTGGGCTTGGGTGCCAGTGGTAATCACTCGTTTCCAATTGATCAATCAAAGTATCAGGGCGAATCATGCTCCACTCAAAATGCTTATGCTTCAAACCAATCCGTTTCAAAAGTTTGGCTGCTCGCTCATTGTCACGCTGCGGTGGCAGCAACCAGCGCAGCAACATAACAACCGACTTTTCTTTTGTTGTCAGTGGCTCATCCACTGCAGAATTCCGCACGCCTGTTGAGCTCATTAGCGCTAGCTTAAATGGCCTAGTTCTCTGTTTTGAAAGTGAAGAAATTATCCGTTCTAAACTATCTCGCACCAACATTCTTGGCGCGCCATACACCCCTTTTAGCGTTAAGTTATGACCAAGGCAGCAAATCGCCGCGTCACACTCTTCTAGTCGTTGCTTTAACTCCGAGCTGTCGATTGACAAAGCCGTACTAGGTACCTGACTCAATAGTGGGTGTTCAACCAATACATCTGTTCGTCTCACCAGTGCAATTACCTCGCACTCAGTTGCCAACAATTGAGCCACAACTAAACGTCCTGTTGCCCCTGTCGCTCCTAGAACCATCACTTTCATCGCCACTGCCTCCCTGATTAATTCAATGAGTGTACCAATTTGGAATCATTTTGATCTCTAACTATTTTATATATCTAACAAGCTATTTAGTTCATTTTTGTATTATGAGTGACGCTGCATAACTCGTCATGTATATTGACCACTTCTCAAATAAGGAAGATGTGAACTGTAGTGCTTACTAACGGATTAGAAAAATGGCTTGGGGTAAACCGCACTCAAGAAGAGTTTAGGGAAAGCGTATTTGTCTTTGCCTCTTTGACGGTGTTGTCTTCCGTACTAAGCCTGTTTATTTACTACAACACTCTATTCATTCCTAACCTTTTGCTCGCATCAATCGAAGCTGTTGGTCTGGGCTTTTGTTCATTGGCGTATTTTTGGTTGTGGAAGAGCCGCAGTGTTAAAATCGCTGCGACCATCATGGTTTCAGTGATGACCGCAGTCAGCCTGCTGTTTATCGTCGGCTCCGGTCACAGTGAATTTGCATTGGCATTCTCTTTTCTAACGCCTGTGGTGGCGATCTTTGTTCTTGGTTACAAAGTTGGCGCTGCCTTTAGCTTGTTGAACTTTGCGATTATTGCCTATATCTGTCTGATCGATATGCATAATTGGCCGCCGATTCCCTTTGACACCATCAGTTTTATTCACCTTTCTATCGTCTATCTATTTTTGTTTGCGATTGCCTATTTCTATGACTCAGGACGCCGAAAAACATTGGCGCTACTCAAAGAGTCCAACCAACAGCTGCAAGCCTTATCTCATACCGATATGCTGACTCAACTCTTTAATCGTCGCCATATGGAAGCGCTACTGCATGAGCCACAAAAAGTGCAATGGCTAGCAATAGTCGATATTGATGATTTCAAAAAGATCAACGATGACTATGGCCATGATGTCGGTGACCAAGTATTGATCCAGACAGCACGTACGTTAGAGGCGGAAACCAAGCATGTCGGGCAAGTCGGTCGATGGGGCGGCGAAGAATTTCTAATTGCGTTTGAGGTTGCGGATTATTCAATCATTGAAGAGCGGATGAGTGCCATCCAAACTATCATCGCTAGTCAAGATTTTGGGCTTGAAAGACCAGTTACCGTAAGTTGTGGAGTTGCTCATCACCAAGGCGCTGTCAAAACTGAGGCGTTTCGCCGCGCTGATGAAGCACTTTATCAAGCCAAAAACTCAGGCAAAAATTGTTTTCATGTGGCAGCGACTCAAGGGTAATAAATCTTTATCAAGCGTGTTGTGTTCAAAAAAACTTCTTGTTAGATTGATTGCATGAAATATATATCCGCACCTTCACTATTCTTCTTCTGGTGGCGCTCTAACTAGAGCGGCGCGGAATTCTTACATTCTTATGCTGCTGGAAGGTAGCTAAGATTGTCATCTCTTTTGTATCTCCAGTAGCGATCTATTTATCTCGGAGATACACATATGAACACTCAGCAACACACTGAACCAAAAGAAATTATCCTCACTGGCGATCGTGCAACTGGTCCTTTGCACCTAGGCCATTACGTTGGTTCTTTAAAGCAGCGAGTCGCATTGCAATCCATTTGTGAGCAAAACATTCTGGTTGCAGATATGCAAGGTCTGACTGACAACGCCCACAATCCACGTAAAGTCTCATCCAACATTCTCAATGTGGTCGCAGACTACCTTGCTGTTGGTATCGACCCTTCACAAACCACCATCTGCCTGCAATCACAATTGCCAGCCTTGGCTGAGCTGACTATGTTCTACAGTAACTTAGTCACTATCGCTAGGCTGGAAAGAAACCCAACCGTTAAAAATGAAATCCAAAGCAAAGGTTTTGAACGCTCACTACCTGCTGGGTTTCTCACCTACCCGATTTCTCAAGCAGCCGATATCACTGGATTTAACGCCACTTTGGTTCCTGTCGGTGATGACCAATTGCCTATGCTGGAGCAAACCAATGAAATCGTCAGAAAGCTCAATTCTCTAGCGGGTAAAGCAGTGCTCAAAGAGTGTAAGCCGCTGCTCAGTAATGCCTCAAGACTGCCAAGCACAGACGGCAAAAATAAGATGTCGAAAACCATGGGCAATGCAATCAACCTTGGCGCTAGCGAAAAAGAGATAAGTGCAGCAGTAAAATCCATGTATACCGACCCAAACCATCTACGAGTTGAAGACCCGGGCTGTGTAGAAGGAAACGTGGTATTTACTTATCTCGACGCTTTTCACTCCGACCCTGCTTATGTCGCTCAGCTAAAAGAGCACTACCAAGCAGGCGGTCTTGGTGACGGCACGACCAAAAAAATCCTCGAAGAGTGCTTACAAGATATGCTGCGACCAATCCGAGAAAAACGAACCATGTATTTAGATGATAAAGCGCAACTTATCGAGATACTGGCCACAGGCAGCCACGTTTCACGCGAGAAAACTGCTCAAGTACTATTTGATGTAAAAGGCGTGTTCGGTCTAAACATTCTTTGAACTGAAAGGAGCTTCGGGCCAAGTGGAAGAAATCTATATTGGCTCGAACTTCACCCCTTATTTGGTGCAAACCATGAATTCGGTACTTTCACCGCAATGACCTCTGCTCGGCAGCAAACCTCCCCTTTGGAGAGGACTTCACACTCAAGCACAATCTTTTTCTCAGACGCATCAACAATCATTGCATTCAATGTAACAGGCGAGTCAATCGCAACAGGTTTTAAGAATGAAACATTAAGGCTACCAGTGGCAAACCATACTGGCTCACCGACACCTACTTCTTGCCCTTGCATCTGATAACCTTTAGCAATGGCCATACAGACACAATGGCAATCAATGATGGTTGAGATGATGCCACCATTAAGAAAATGGGTTGGCCCTGCACAGTGATGATGGGCAGGCGTAAACATACAGCTCGCCTGTGATTCTGATTGCCAATAGCTTTTGATTTGTAAACCCAGTTCATTTTCGCTCCCGCAGCCATAACAATGGTTATTGGGGATCTGTTCTTGAATCGCTATCTGTTGCTGCATAACACCACCTATAGTCAGAGTTCTCTACTGACTATAGACTGCAAATGCCGGTATGTTATTGCTTTGGAATACAATTTTTCATTTGTTCAGCAAGCCATTCAATGAAGTTGGACTCCAAACTGCTTACACTGCTTGGCTCTGTGAGCACCATGTATCGGTGGCCTGATTGAACAAACCCAAATGGGGCAATCAGATTACCTCGCTCTAAATCATCAACGACCAGCGGGTAAGAACCAATCGTTGCACCTAAGCCATCAACAGAGGCTTGCAAAGCAAAATAGAAATGAGCAAAAGATTGTTGTTCATGACTAAGTAAGTTGCCAAGGCCGCTGGCCTTTCCCCATAACGACCACGCTTTTGGCCGAGTTTGACTGTGAAGCAATTTAACCGCACTAAAGTCTTGTTTAATCTGTTGCCAATATTCAGGGGACACCACAGGCCCAACCCACTCTTCCACCAATGGTGTTTGCAGATAGTTATGCTCAACCTCAAAATCATCGCGTCGAATCGCCATCGATAGACCAGAGCTACCGAGTGTCACCGAACCACCCGCCGTCGATAATCGCACATCGGCAGAAAATGCGTCGTTAAAAGTCGCCAATCTCGGCATTAACCAACGCATGGTTAATGTTGGCTCACAAGACACCTCTAAACAGTTCTGCTTTTGCTGCGCCAGCTTTGCTACGCCAGTTTCCAAAGCGTGAAATGCTTGCTCAGTGTACGCTTTTAGCAACTCCCCCTCTTTAGTCAAACAGACATTGCGGCCATGCTTCACAAACAAAGTTTGATTGAGATAAGCCTCTAACACTTTGATCTGCTTGCTCACCGCTCCATGAGTGATATTGAGCTGTTGCGCCGCCTCGCTATAACTCGACGATTGCGCAGCGACATGAAAAACATGAAAGGATTTAAGATGTCTCATTTGTGATTTTTTCTCACAGATAACCAGAATTCATTTCGATTATAGGCAAGCCAAATCAACCCTACAATATCAGCACATACAATAACTAGATTGGGAAATAAGATGGAGCTACTTAGCCTAGCCATTCTTGGAGTGTTAATCGTTATCAGCCCAGGAGCTGATTTTGTATTAGTTTTAAAAAACAGCTTAAATAGCGGCCGAAAAGCGGGTATTGCTACAGCGATAGGGATTAGCCTCGCAATCTGTGTCCACATTGCATATACCCTGCTCGGTATCAGTTACCTAATCTCACAAAACCAATGGGTGTTTAACTTGGTGCGCTATGTAGGTGCCGCCTACTTAATTTACCTAGGACTCAAGGGCATCTTTGCTAAGCGCGATACTCAAGAGATCCTCGTTTCACACAAGCAGCACAGTCCTAGTTGGCGCTACTTCTCACAAGGCTTTCTATGTAACGCTCTCAACCCAAAAACCATGTTGTTTTTCTTGAGTATTTTCAGCCAAGTGATGTCACCTGACGCTGATAATAACTGGCCTGCGATTTTCTATGGCGGGTATATGATTGCGCTGCATGGCGTTTGGTTTTCCTTAGTCGCAATATTGTTTACTTCGCCAAAGCTGCAAGCCTCTTTGCAACGAGCCAAGCATCGAATCAATCAAGTGTGCGGCGCAGGGCTACTGCTATTTGGAGCCATATTGGGTTTAAAAAACTAGCCATAAAAAAAGAGGCTGCTCTTGGCTGCCTCTTCTTCAATCATTAAATGGTGAACTATACCAACTCACCCGCTCCTTGTACTGAGCGAGCACTGTTTTCAACTAAGAACACTGTCGCTGTTTGCTTAAGCATTTCCCACTCACTGTCCTCAACGAAGATCCCATCTTCCCAAGAGCTCTGTTGTGCGCGGCTTAGCTCTGCACTATCAAGGTGAATCGCGTAGCCTTCCGAGCTATGGGCGACATCAAAATCTTGTGTCGCAAGCTCGATAGTCATGGAATGGAAATCGCTGTGATCGCTTGCTAATTGATCAGAGAAGAAAACCTCTGGTGCTACGCAGCCACGGTTAAGTACGTACAAGGCGCGCTTCGGGCTGGTTCCATTCACCCACTGCGCGCGGCAGGCTATGCCTTTCGCCGCCAATCGCACCAGTTCACTGTATGCTAACCAGCGGTTATGGCACTGCTTAAGCGTGATAGTAACCGCTTTGGATTCAACCATATTCTCTAAAGCAAAGTCCAACACAGCAGGAAGGTGACAAGCAACACTACCGCCATGAAAGTCGACCTCAAAACGACCCGGCTTGTGATTCTGAATCGAAACCGCACAGTCTGAATCTAGGCTAAGAAACTGGCTGGCATTGTTAAAATGCCTAACACCATTGAGCCCGACCATCTGGAGATCAGCTACCATATTGGCAATCACATCCGCTTCACCACAGTGGCGACGCATACCCAAAAAGGCTTTGTTGACCGCTGCAACCAGTTCATTGTGAGACACGATCATAATGCAACCCCTCCATTGATTGTCTGATTATCACTTTGAGCCACTTCTTGTGCGCTCGGCATAATTGGGAAAATCCACGTATCGCAGTAGTTAGGGTCATTAATCTCTTCAAGTAGCGGAGCGCCTTGGAAGAAGGTCACTCGCACCCAACGGTCAGATCTAGGATCAAACTTGGTTGCACCAAACACCGCCAGTTTGCAACGTAACAGGTGCATAGGCAGCGCATCTTGGCGCAACACATTCATTTGGATGTCACCCATTTCTCTGCAACCTAGCGTCCAAACACGACGCGTAATCGCTCGATATTGAGGATGCTGGAGTAAGAACTCCGCCACACTCATCTCTTGTGGGCATTTATTCAGTGCCAAGTACAGACGATTTGCTTGTCGGCCAATATCCAGTGGCAGCTCTCGCTCTTCACCGATTTCTTCACCGCGTACACCAAGTCTTGGCTCTTCTTTATCTTGTGAGCGATACCAGAACCAGTAGTTGTTCTCGCTTAGCGAGTAATCGGCTTCTACTGCCCACTGATATTTTTGCTTCATCAAGCGAACCAACTCTTCAACCTTCTTGCCACTAGGGATCGCAAGCGTTTCACTGGTGTTCATTTGATTTTCGTATTTATCCACCAGCGTCGGATAAAGCTCAAGCAAGCATGAAGTCAGGATTTCTTGGGCTTCCAAACTCATGGTTTCTGCTTGCTTGAGAACTGCGCTCCAGTTTTGCTCACAAGTCATCACTTGCGGTAAACGCTCAATCAGCAGCTCAATATCGCTAAGCGCTTGTTGATTCAAATGATCTTGATGCTCATTGATGGTAATAACCTGCTCTAAGTGACGCATGGCTTTCACCAACGACGCATTCAGAGGTTGCTCAAACTGCATATCACAAGGCATAGCTAACACTTCAGCCACGGCACGCTCTCTGGATGTCATCCATTGATCGACGATGCAAGGGTGATTAATAAGGTAAGGTGCCATACCTAAGCCGGTCGCATTGCCCACCCCGAGGTAACGCTGCAAGCCTTTGTTCAACATAATCGCTTTATCACCACCTTGCTGCTCGGCTAAGTAGTGCACCCAGTCAAGGCTGAACTCACGCAATATATAAACTGCGCACATTTGAGCGCTAAATGACTGATTAAAGTCTGGGTTATCTTCCAGCAACTTAAAATCAGCAATGCCAAACTTACCGTTTCCGTAGACGGCAGTCGTTCGAAGAATATAGCCAACCTCTGCCAACTCTTGAGGCTGAGGTTGCTCACCTTTCGCTAAAGCTCTGACAATATGCTCAAACACACGAACACTCTTATTGGCACGAGCTAAAACCAACACATTATTTGGGTTACGGCCTGCTTCTTGTAGCGGCACATTCGCTCTTAACTGTTCGAGTAGCGTAACGTCAACATCGCCCTTTACTAAGGCAAACGTTACGTCCCATTTTTCAGCAATGACGCGATCATTGCGCTCTTCGTCGGCGATCTCGTCGCAAAATACCACTAAATGATAGACATGACTTGGTGTCATCAGTTTGTAGATAACATGGCCAAAACCACGTGGGCATAGTTGCCATTCATGCTTAGTGACTTGCCACTCTTGCTTAGCCATTTTACGAATCAAACTACGCACAAAGCTGATTCGGTTTTGGTGCATAGCTCCTAGCCTATCTGGCGCCATGACGAGGGCGGCATTGCGCAGCTGGGTTTCAGTGTAATTAGAACGATGTGCATCCATTTTGCTCACCACCTATTTTTATAGTAAGAATAATTGGAGCTTGTGCAGGTGTAGGGGAATGTCCTACACAAGCTCATCGTTATTGGATTTTTTTATAGACCTTGCTCTTTAGCCATCTTGATTGCGATTTGTGGTGCGTTCCAAAGTGACGGCAGCAAAATCAGCGACACCGGAACGGCAGTTATCACAATGAAAGATTGCAACGCTGAGATTCCACCTGAACCTAATGAAATAAGGATTAACGCCGTGATACCCATTGCCACACCCCAGAAGGTACGAACAATCGCATTCGGCTCGGTTTCACCGCTGATCACGACACTAATGGTGTAGGTCATTGAGTCGCCTGTCGTCACAATGAAAATCGTGGTTAACACTAGGAACAAGATTGAAACCAGCATCGGCATTGGCAATTGCTGCGTCACCGCCAGTAGGGCACCTGGTAGGTTGAAGCCTTCAAAAGCTTTGCTGACACTGCCCGGTTCGGCGATTTCAAACGCTAGGCCAGAGCCACCAACAATGGTGAACCAGAAGCAAGTGGTGAGCGGTGCGACAATACTGATGGTCGAGATAATTTGACGAATGCTACGACCACGGGAGATACGTGCAATGAAGATCGCCATCATTGGCCCGTAGCCTAAGAACCAGCCCCAGAAGAATACGGTCCACCAGCTCAACCAACCTTCATCACCACGATAGGTCGCCATTGGGATGAAGTTATCTAACATGCTGCCTACACCTTGAATGTAGCCATTAAAGATAAAGTCCGTTGGGCCAAATAGCAGGATGTAGATCATCAGAGCAACCGCTAGGATCACGTTGTAGCGACTTAGCATTTGCATGCCGCGGTTTAAACCACTCAGCGCAGACAGTGTGTAGAGAGCAATCGCAAACAAAATAATAATCAGCTGAGTAGTAAAGCCATCAGGAATATCAAACAAAGCATTTAACGCGTAGCTAACCTGCAAGCCTAGAAAGCCAATCGGACCAATAGTGCCTGCCGCAACCGCGACGATACAACACGCATCAATGAGTGCACCGACGTGTCCTTTCAGAGCACGTTCACCCAATACCGGATAAAGAAGAATACGCGGTTTCAGTGGTAAGCCCTTGTCATAATGTAGATGCATCACAACAATCGACGTTAAGCTACCAACAATCGCCCACGCCAAGAAACCCCAGTGCATAAACGACTGTGATAAGGCATTGACTGCACCTTGTTGTGGATTGTCTTGCGCGCCGTATAGAGGCGGAGGACTCACATAGTGAGCAATCGGCTCAGCCGCAGCCCAAAATACGCCGCCCCCCGCAAGTAGCGTACAGAAGATAATCGCCATCCAACGGAAGCCGTCCATCTCAGGCTTGGTTGTGCCACCTAAAATCACTTTGCCTGTTCGCCCTGCCGCTAATCCAAGACCAATAAGAAAAGTGAGAAGAAGTAGGATTTGCCAGTACGGTCCGAAGACCTCCACCGACCAACCGAAACCGGCATTCACGATAGAAGAGAGTAACTCACCATCGTACAGTGCTAAGGCAACAAATAGCGCGATAAAACCGCCGCTATACCAAAATGCTGGATTACTTAAACCCAACTTGTCCTGTGAATTTTCGTTACTCGTGTGGGTCGATTGTTGTGTTGCTTTTGATTGACCCGATGAAACATCCATCGTGGTCGCTTTCATGCTATTGGTTAGATCAGACATACTCTGACTCCAGAACTGTTTTGCAGCAGCCGACAACTCGCAGCAAAGTTGAATAAACACCTACCTTGTAGTTTTTTTGTTAGTAGGCTTTTCCATGTTTAGGGCGTTACGTAATGCATTGTTATGGCTTAATGCACGGTTATGAAATGGGCTCAAGACCTTCTTGTAGGAAGTTAAACCAATTTCCACCCAGTATTTGTCCCGCCTCAGGTTCACTGAACCCATGGCGAATTAATCCGTTGTAGATGTTTTCCATCCCCTGACTGCCACTGAACCATGGCAACGCATCAGGCCAGCCAGAATTGTTTGCAGACCCTTCGCCGTAATCCATCGCTTTCGACCAGCGGCCATTACGCATCCATTCCAGCACTTGTTGCGGTTGGTTAAGGCATAAATCACTACCAATACCCAGATGTTCAACCCCAAATAAATCTGCGGTCTTAGCAACCATTTGACAAAAATCATCAAGGCTACATTGACTGCCATTTGGCAGGTGGAATGGGTACAAACTGAAGCCAATCAAACCACCACGCTGGGTAAGCGCCTGAATGACGGTATTGGATTTATTACGCAGAGCATCATGAGCAAACGTTGGGTTGGCATGACTGATACAAATAGGACGTGAAGAGAGATCAATCGCTTCAAGTGTTGAGCGCTCCGCACTGTGGGACATATCGATGATCATGCCAACACGGTTCATCTCTTCGATCGCTTGCTTACCAAACCGAGTGACACCTGAGTCGTTTTGCTCGTAACAGCCCGTCGCAAGTAGGCTCTGGTTGTTATAAGTCAGCTGCATGATCAGAAGACCTTGGCGGCGCATCACTTCGATAAGACCAATTTCATCATCAATCGGAGAGCAGTTTTGCGCGCCAAAGAAGACACCGACTTTACCTTGTGCTTTCGCCGTCTCGACATCAGCCATCGAATAGATTGGCATGATTAGATCAGCATTTTGCTCAAAACGTAAGTTCCACTCCGCAAATCGAGTCAGTGTTTCACGTGCGTTTTCGTGATAGACAATCGTTGCATGAACCGCGGTGATCCCGCTCGCCTTCAGTGTTTGGAAGTATTCTCGATCCCAATTGCAGTACTGAAGACCATCGATGACAATCCGTTCTTGGTACATAACCACTCCTTAATCTTTCCCTGTCCCTTTAATCACTTGTTATCGAGTCGGAAGCAGAACGGCTCTGCTCCCTCATCCTGTTAATAAGGACGTTGGTAAGCAGTTTTCACCACCGTATAGAACTCTTTCGCGTACTGACCTTGCTCACGAGGACCAAAGCTAGATTCTTTACGTCCACCAAACGGAACGTGGTAATCAGTCCCTGCGGTTGGTAGGTTGACCATCACACAGCCTGTCTGAGCTTGTTGCTTGAAGATGGCGCTGTTACGCAGGCTTTGGGTGATGATCCCGCCCGTTAGGCCGAAGCGAGTATCGTTGACAACACTAATCGCTTCATCGAGATCCGCGACGCGAATCACGCTCGCCATTGGCGCAAACACCTCTTCTTGGTTCACTTCCCAGCTATTTTGCGTATTCAGGAACAGTGTTGGCGACATGTAGTAACCGTCATACTCAAGATTCAAACGCTCGCCACCAAATGCCAGTTCAGCGCCGCTTTGACGAGCTTTCTCAATCCATTCAAAGTTGGCATCGAGCTGATTACCGTCAACCACTGGCCCCATGAAGATACCCTCTTCAAGTGCATGACCCACTTTGAGTTCACTCATACGTTTGATGAGCGCTTCAACGTAGGTATCGTGAATGCCATCCATCACCACTAAACGAGAAGAAGCGGTACATTTTTGACCTGCACCAGAGAACGAACCGGCAATGGTCGCTTCAACCGCAATTTGGATATCCGCATCATCAGCAACCACCAGCGCATTCTTACTGCCCATTTCTAACTGGCAACGAACAAAGTTAGGCGCGGTTGCTGCCGCCACTTTACGACCTGTATCAACCGAGCCAGTGAAGCTGACACCGTTGACCTGTTTTGAATTGATTAGGGTGTTACCGACCTGAGAGCCACTACCCAGTACTAGGTTGAACGTACCTGCTGGCAGACCTTGACGATGAATGATCTCTGTTAGCGCTACCGCACTGGCTGGCGTTAGGTTGGCTGGCTTCCAGACAACACTGTTGCCAAATGCCAGCGCTGGAGCGATCTTCCAGGCTGCCGTTGCTGTCGGGAAGTTCCAAGGAGAGATAATGGCGATAACGCCAACAGCTTCGCGAGTCACTTCAACGGAGACTCCTGGACGGACAGACGCTGCGTTATCACCAATTTGACGTAGCACTTCTGCTGCAAAGTATTGAAAGAACTGACCTGCGCGATAAATCTCACCGCGACCTTCAGCAAAAGGCTTACCTTCTTCACGCGACAGCAACGTGCCAAGCTCATCACAACGGGCAATCAGCTCGTCACCAATCGCTTGCAGTACCGCTTGCTTGCGCTCAATTGGGGTCTTCTCCCACTCTGGCTGCGCTTGCTTAGCCTCTTGAATCGCTTGCTCTACCTGTGACTGGCTTGCTTGAGCAAAATTCCCCAGGTTTTCACTGATATCCGATGGGTTGATGTTGGCGATGGTGTCGACACCCGCTTGCCACTCACCACCAATGTATAGGGCCTTTTCTGCTTGAACGTTATTTATAAAAGTCATTGCTCTTTCCTTGTTCAGTTCTGACTGACAACATCAATCAGCATCGATTCTTATCGTTAGTTGTTATTACTCTGGTTGGCTTGCTGAGGCATAGACCACAAACTCGACCAACATCTCCTCACGCGCTAGACCCGCGACGACCATAGCGGCGCGGTTTGGGTATGGCGCTTCAAAGTACTCGGCATACACTTCATTAACCGTTTTTAGATATTCGCGGTCGGTGACATAAATCAGCACTTGCAGCACTGAATCGAGAGACTCACCCGCACACTCCAAGGTGTGTACTAGGTTGTTAAAGGTTTGGCGTGTTTGCGCTTCAATTCCGCCTTCAACAACAGCGCCTGTATCATCAATTGGGATTTGCGCCGTGTACAAAGTGCCATTACTGACAACTGCCCATTCAAGCGGTGCTTTAGAAGCAAATAGAGCGGTTTTTACTGGGTGTTTTTTTGTTGGAGTATTCACGTGCCTTTCAACCTTTGTAACAACTTTGTTTCAAGATGGTTAAATCATGCACATTGACACTTGATAAATCTAACGGTAAATTTTTTACATTTGATAAGTTTTTTTTATCACCCTGAATAACATCAGAGAAATAAAGGGATTGAAAAGGTGGTCAGATGAGTATCAAGCTTCAACAATTAATGCATTTTGTGATGGTGGTAGAAGAAGGCGGTTTTCGAGCAGCGTCACACCGAGCGAATCGCTCTCAGGCAGCCTTATCGACATCAATCAAAGAGCTGGAAAAGATCCTCGGACAGCCGCTATTTGAAGCAGGTAACAAAGCAAAGCTGACCCCATTTGGCGAAATATGCCTGCCGAAAATCATCCAGTTTCTGAACATCTATAATGCGCTCGATAACGACTTAAGAGCCGCCGCCGCTGGACAACAAGGGCGTGTAAGAATTGCGAGCGTGCCTTCGGTGGCAGCCAAACTTATCCCTAGTGTACTGGGAGCATTCAGTGAACAATTCCCCAATGTAGAAGTGAGCCTGATTGATGATAACGCCGCGGGGGTTGAAGAGAGGCTGCTTTCTGGTGAAGTGGATTTGGCGCTCGGTAACCCCTCTCACCTCGATGAAGGTGGGATAAACTTCACCTCACTTCTCTCAGATCCCATTGGTGTGGTTTGCCTGAAAGATAATCCCATTGCTCAGCATCCAGAGGGAATAGAGTGGCAAACATTGCTTGAACAGCCATTTATTCGCAATGGCACTTGCACACTGCTAGACCCCACTCCCGCTAGAGCACTCAGTGAACAAGCTCTATATTCGGTAGAAAACATTACCTCACTGTTTTCTGTATTGGAGCTCGGGATTGGCGTAACCACTTTGCCTAAACTTGCCTTTCCTACCAATGAAACCCGCTTGGTTTGGATACCGCTGATCGACCCACCTTTAGAAAGACAGATTGGTATTTTCACCTTGAGCGATCGCACCATCTCACCGCAGGCTCAAGCCTTTCATGATTTATGCATTGAGTATCTCAATTACGACAAAGCAATGTGAATCTTATCTCGGTAACGGCTCGCTAAATCATTATGCTTTATTCAGCATACCAATAAGGAAATTAACCATGAATAAATGGCTCGTCGCATTCTTCACCTCAGCAGTACTTTTGGCCTCGCCTGTTTTCGCTACAGAACGAGCAGATATTGGTTGGGAGTGGATTGAACAAGGAGCATTGGTTGTTGATGTCCGCACGCCACAAGAATTTGCCGACGGTCATTTGGATAACGCCAAAAACTACCCGCTCTCTGAGTTAGACAAGCATTTTGCCAACATAGATAAGGACGCGCAGATCGTATTGTACTGTCGCAGTGGTAATCGCTCTGGTAAAGCTTTTCAGTATTTAACCGCTCAAGGATTTAATAATCTGCACAACGCCGGTGGGTTAGTTGAGATGCAACAAGCAAAATAACATTGCTCGCTTATAACCGATCACACAAGCACGCTGTATGGTGTGCTTATTACTATCTTCAGACTTACAACTGGTATCGCTCAATCAACTGACTTTTCTCTTGGTAGCTATCAATTAACTCCGTTTGACTCTTGCCTTGATTTTGATAGAACAACGCTCCTTCTTCTCTCAGCAAATCATAGTGTTGCGCTAGCATCGCCAAAACGAACTGCACACGTTTGATGGTCGTCGAAGTGCAGCTCTTACCCTCAAGGTCATCTTCAATATCCAATACGTGAGAGCGGAACATCTCAAGGGTAAATAAGTGTGCTAACTTGGCATCTGAGCCTAGTGCGGCTTGCACCTTTTCTATTGATGCTTGTACTCGCGCGATCACTTCTGATTTAGCTTGATTCGCGGCTAACCAATCACGTTTGCGTTCCAGCATTTTGAAGGCTTGCTGTTTAACGGTTTTGAAGATCTGCAAAGACGCCCTCTGCGAGTAACCCGCCTCCAATAACCAACCAGACAGAAAACGAGTTTCAAATCGCTCACAGATATCGAACAGGGGATCATTTAAGCCATTGCTGTTGAACTCGGTTAGCGGATCAAAGCGATACATATAGCCAAAGTCAAACAGCTTAAGTTGGCCTTGCTCAGTAACTAACAGGTTGCCACTGCACAAATCCCATTCGAATAATCCAATGCGCTCACAGGCGAGCAGTGTAGAGAAGAGCTGCGCCAACGAGTCATCTGTAAGCTCTTGAACTGGCGTACCTTCGACCCATTCAGAAACGATAATCCCTAGCCGATAATTGGCATAAATCGTTTCAACAATGTGCTGAAAAGCCGGCGATGAATCTGGGTTGCTTTTTTGAGTTTGAAAATCGAAACGGCGCTGAACTTCATTGAGAAAAGAGTACTGACCATCAAGGTTTTGCACTTTGGCCTGTGGCCGTTTTTTCTTCAGTGTGTAGTCTCCCCCATCGATACGAATATGAAAAACCTGCGCGGTTAATCCGCTTTCAAAGGTTTCAACCACATAGTCAGAGTCCGCTGTTGTAATCGCTAATAGTTCTGGTGACAAGGGACATTGCAGCTCAGAGCCGACAATTAAGTTTTGTTCACTTTGGTCAAACTCTTGCTGCTGTTTTTGACGTTGATTCACGACGCGCTTCCTGCTGACAGTTTAAGTTCTGTCTACTTTATCAACGGTGAAACACATTACCTCCCCCTCGCCTTCTTTTAATAAGGCTTAGCAACAAGGAGGAGCGCCTATCATAAAGCAAGTTGAGCGAGTATTGAGATAAGTAAACGCCTCACAACTCACGCGTCTGTAACTAGACTCTGCTCAAGTCTTACATTAGGTTTGAATAAGACACTTTTGTAGGACCAAATCATCATGCACATCAGTTATGAGCAAGTAACCGCCTTTGTCGCTGTTGCCGAATGTGGCTCCTTTAGCGCAGCAGCAAAACAATTAAATAAGCATCGCACTACGCTTGGTCAGGTGATCACCAACCTCGAAATTGAAATCAACATGACCTTGTTTGACCGTTCAACCCGCTACCCTCAATTGACGGAAGAAGGCTTAGCACTGTATCAACATGCAAAAAACCTCGCGGAAACCACCAAGTCTTTTGAGCGTCTTTGCCAAAGCACCGAACAAGGGAACGAGAGCCAAATTACTATCTGTCATAGTGAATTGGTGCCGGGAAAACTGATTCAAGATGTGATGATTGGGATTCGCAAAAAATTCCCGTTAGTCAAAGTGAACTGGCTTCACAAAAACAATCACGAAACAAAAGCTTTGTTCGAACAAGATGCCGCAGACCTTGGTGTCATGCTCGTTCCAACTGGCAATGCCACGACAGCATTCAGCTACACCTATCTACTCAATCTTCCTTTTGTTGTGTGTGCCACCAGCGAATTTATTAAGCAACATCAGATTGTTGACCTCACCTCTCTAAAGCGAGCAAGGCAACTGTTGATGGCGGACTTTCACCATACTGGCATCGCGCAGACGCTGACGATATCGAATCTCGCCCAACAAATCGAAAGTGTGAATGTGCTCAAAAACCTGTTAATCGCAGGTGATGGTTGGGCAATTGTCCCGACCCATTGCGTGGAGGAACTTTTAGCCACCCAGCAATTACAGACCATTGAGATAGACGAACTCCATGCCGTACTTCAGTTCCCCATCAACCTTTGGCAACACAACCGCTTAGCCGGTCCTGTCACGCGAGAAATGATTCGACTGTTTAAAGAACACAGCCATGCTCATAGCATTCAAAGTGAGGATTGAATACTCACAACGTGATTTAAGCTTTTTAGTTTTCCCCCTTACACTCCAAATCGTTCCTAAACATGAATCGGAGTTACTATGAAATTGAAAGCAATCACCCTAGCTCTTCTTGCTGGCACTCTTACTACTGGTGTAGCGCACGCTTGTACCTCAGTCGCATGGAATACCGACTTGGGCACTTTCACTTCTAGAACGATGGATTGGATGGAATCAACCTCCCCTGTGCTAGGTACTATTAACAAAGGCGACGTTCGTTCGCTCCAAGGTAATGGTCTAGGAAATACCTATATGGTGAAATACGACATGGTTGCGGTACTGGCTTATGGTGAGTTAGTTGCCGATGGCGTAAACAGCGAAGGCATGCAAGTCAACGCTCTGTTCTATCCAGGTATGACCATGAAACAGGCGGAAACGGGGTCAGAAGTCACGCAATTTACCATCGCGGAATACCTACTTGCCAACTACGCAACCGTTGATGAAGTTGTCAATGCACTACCAACATTGGAATACGCTTCTATCCCTTTGGAAGGCATGCCCGTTGAAATCAAACTGCACTGGTCTGTGACGGACAAAAGCGGTGACCGCCTAGTGATTGAAATGGATGAAGATGGCTTGAATACCTACCGCGGCGAAAAGGCGATGGTGATGACTAACGACCCTTCGATGAAAGAACAGATCGAAATGCGCAAGAAAGTTCAACCAACGTGGGAAAACGCAAGCCGTGATACCGACTATGGCTCCATTGGCAACGGTAACTCACACAGCCGCTTTGTTCACGCTAGCTACTTTATGAGCAAACTCAATGAGCCTACCAGCACCACCAACGGTATGATGAAGCTGTCGACTGTCCCTTACCGTGTGCCTGCTGATGCTCCATACAAAGACTTTGGCAACGGCAATGGTATGTCTGGTTACGCAACAGAGTGGACCATGACACAAAGCTTGGATACTGGTGACAGTGTGTTCGAATACAACTTTGATGAAAACTGGAACACGGTGAAATTCAACGTTTATGAAATGATGGGCAAAGATTTCCGTCTACCACTAACCAAGTCATTTATGGCGAAATTTTAATTAATATGAGTTTAAAGTAGCTTCAAAGAAAGGCAGCGCATGAAGTGCTGCCTTTTATCGTTTCAGTAACAACGAAAGGTACCAAATTAGTAAAATAACCATTGGTTGATTTCCATTTTGCAGCTAAGGTTTAATTCTAAGAAAACAACGCGTTAAATGGATGTGCTCATGCCTGTAGTTCTTGCCTTATTGATCGGCTTTTTCACTTGTCTACAACCAGCCTATGCTGAACAGACCAAATACTCAGAATCGGATCTACTCGATCGCCCCTTAATGGAGCGCTACATCCTTGATGAGTTAAAAGCACTCCGCCAAGAACAACAAGATTTAGAGCGCAAATTGACGGTTCAAATCACAGACCGAGAGCTCAGCGTCGCGGACAAGTCATTAAACTACGCCAATGTGACAGTGACTTACTTCTTCTACATTATTGCGGGCGTTGCTTCGCTGATCGCTTTTGTCGGCTGGCAGTCTCTACGCGAGTTTAAAGCGAATACCAAAGAGATGGCGGATAAACGCCTTGAAGCGATTGCCGATGAATATCAGAAAAAGTTCGGCGCTTTAGAGCGAGACTTAAAACGTAAAACGCGCATCATCAGTGAAAACAACAAAGAGATTGAGAAGATTAACGAGATCCATAACCTCTGGCTTCGCGCGCAAAGCATGCCAACCGCAGAGCAGCGTATTGATGTGTATGATGAGATCTTAACCCTTCGTCCGGGCGATCTCGAAGCTCTGACCTACAAGGCGGATGCAGCGATGGAAATCAAAGAGTACCACTGGGCACTGAGCTTATGTAATCGCGTGTTAGAACTCGACGATACCAACGGCCCAGCCCTATACCAGCGCGCTTGTGCCTATTCTCGACTCGGGATTGAAGAACAAGCGATCGAAGATCTGACTCGCGCGATAGATGCTAGCCCATCAATCAGGGACTTGATTGATACGGAACCTGACTTAGAAGGTATGCACGGCAATCCACGCTTTGATGCTTTGCTCTCTGATGGGGAAGGATAACTCCTTAGTCCTATTCCTTAATTCAACGCTTACTAAGGCATCGTTTCGGCGATGCCTTTTCTTTTGTAACTACATTGTGCGTCTCGGCAACGAGATCACTAAGACACTTTTTAGTTATCAGCCTACACTTTGCACAATTACGAGTTAGAATCTTCAACACACATTAACCCCAGTGGAAACACTTTATAACTAGCTTAAGGAGGAACTTATGTCTTTGTGGTGTTCAATCAACCCACGCTTTTATGGCATGAAGGACCGCTCAAGAGTTTCAGATTTCGCGCTGCGATAATCTCGACTTGAGCGAATAATTACCTTTCGACGAAACACGTCACCCGAGTACTATCCCTCAAGCTCGAAGAATTATTGTCAGCTCTGACAACGGCTTTTTACGCCCAAAATTCTTGAGAACATTATGAGTACTTTTTTAACTGCACAATCATTAACCCTTTCTCACACCGCAGTACCTATCTTCAAAGACCTTTCGTTCACGATCCATCGTGGCAACAAAATCGGACTTATTGGACATAACGGCTGTGGAAAAAGCTCACTACTCAAACTGCTAAGCGGTCAATTTGAGCCTAGCCAAGGCACTGTCGCCAAAGCCAGCGCTTGCTTGATGCGCTATGTTGAGCAGCATTTACCTGAATCTTTAAGCACATATTCCGTCTTAGATGCTTTAGCGGACCCTTTATCAGATGATGAGGTTTGGCGCGCTGAACTCTTATTGGATGAGCTAGGATTTTCAACCACAGAACGACACATGCCGGTTGAGAATTGCAGTGGCGGTCAGCAAATGCGGCTGTTGCTGGCACGTGCGATTATCCACCAGCCAGATTTGCTGCTGCTCGATGAACCAAGTAACCACTTGGACTTACCGTCACTCCTTTGGTTAGAGCAATTCCTTTCAAACTGGAAAGGCTCGTTCGTTTTGGTGTCACACGATCAAACCTTGTTAGATAGAGTCACCAACACCACTTGGGTTATGCGTGATCGGTCACTTCATCACTTCTCTCTACCTTGCTCTCAAGCGAGGCAAGCACTCGTAGAGAAAGATGAAACCGACCAACTGCGCCATGCCAGTGAGCAAAAAGAGATTGATCGTATCGAAAAAAGCGCCAAGCGTTTAGCAACTTGGGGTAAGGTCTACGACAACGAAGATCTAGCTCGAAAAGCCAAAACCATGTTCGCCAGAAAAGAACGCTTAGAGGAAGAACAAACCGAGCTGACCGAAGGCACGCCCTGGGCATTGCAGCTGCAAGGTGAATCTCTCCCTGCAAACCGTTTATTGGAAGTTTTGCCTTTCTCAGTAACACCACCAAACAGTGACTATCACTTGTTTGATATGGCAGAAATGCGCATCAAAAGCGGAGATAGAATTGCGGTTCTTGGCAGCAACGGTTGTGGTAAATCGACCTTATTAAACCTTCTTAATAGTCAGTATGACGCTGTTCAAACAGGCGTAAGCACGGAGCTAGATAGTGTGACTTTCCATGATCGCTGTCAACTCGGTTACTACGATCAATCCTTACAGCAACTCAGCGATCATCACTCGATTACTGATGCGCTACAGTCGTTTGCCAGCATCAGCAGTGAACAAGCTAAACGCTCACTGATTGGCGCCGGCTTCGAGTATGCAAGACACGACCAAAAGGTCGCCAGCCTGAGCGGTGGTGAAAGAGCAAGGCTGCTATTTGTAGGTTTAACGCTCGCTCGTTATCACATGCTGTTTTTGGATGAACCGACCAACCATTTGGACATGGAAGGCAAAGAAGAGCTGGTTAACACACTACAAGAGTTCGAAGGTGCGGCCTTATTGGTCAGCCACGACCGAAGTCTTATTGAGCAAAGCTGTAACCGCTTCTGGTTTATAGAAAACGGCTCGCTAACCGAGTATCTGTCTGCTGAAGAAGTTTATCAACGTATAACCGATACTTCCCCAAAATCTGCCATATCGCATCATGCAAACGATGCTGTAGCAATAGAAGCCGTAGCAGGCTCCGATGACCAGTCTGAAGAGCAAATGCTGGAAAGGCTGTTGGAACTGGAAAGCTTGCTGGAAGACGACTTAGGGCGAAAACCCAAACATCAAAAACCAGCGATGCAAAAACAATGGCAGCAAGAGATTGAGGCAATCACCGCGCAGCTGTAACGATAAAGCCGGAGACTATCTCCGGCTTTTTTAACTCTACTTAGAACTGTTCAGTATCAAAAATCGAGGTGGTAGTTCTTGTTGGATTGATTCAACGTTATAACCCAATTCTGCTCAGGCTCACTGGCGCTCATTGGTACCCATTGCGCATATAGCTTGCTCCAATTTCCATTCACTTCTAACTCTACCTGGTTGGTTCGAGTTGGATAAATGGTCGTTACCCTAGACGTAGGGTCAGCAATTTCAACGCCATCTGCAGTCGTAAACGCTGATTTAGTATAGAGGTGTAAAGCGCCATCAGCTGTCCCTTGATAATTCATCGACAGCATTATTTTATCGCCAATACAAAAAGAGAAATCACGCTGCGCAACAATGTCTTGAGTATCTTTAAGTTGAGCAGTTGCCGTCGTTTGGGCAGGCGTTGGTGCTGGGGTAGAGGAAGAACCAGAGCCACTACTACCTCCGCTGCTATCGCCACCACCGCCTCCTCCACAGGCCAAGATTAACGTGGAAACCGACATGATGGTCAGAAGTTTTGTTGAAGTATTCATGTTAGGCTCCTTGCTATTCCGCTGCTGAAATTACTTTGCCATTCGCTGGCGTGTTGTACCAATTAACATCTGTTTCACCATTACTGGTTACCCAAGTTGAAAAACTGGTGTAAGCGTGGCTGATGTCGCTACCCTCGGTTGGATGTTCCCACTCATCTCGAATATTGATAGCCCACGGCATATTGTTGTTAGTAAGGAAATATTCTGAGCCCCCTGTCGCATCATCATGTAGGTTGAACAGAGCGTTGTTCATATCCCCTGTCCCTGAGAATGACTTGAAATGAGTTTGCCAACTCATACCAGGGAAAGTCAGAACAAAGCTGCCGTGGTAAGTCCGTTTTGCCGCAAAGATAAACGAGTCATAAGGCGGGTAACCCACTTGGTCTCGCGCAACGGGTGTCGTCAGTTCCACAACCATTTGGTAGCTAAGAATGTCCGGCGCTTGTTCATTTAAACAGTTGCTTTGAGTGCGATAAAAAGTGCAGCTCGATGTTAGAACACCTAAAGCGTCCAACTCTGCCCTCAAATTTTCCGAAACCACCAACACAGTCTCGCTACCAGACTGCAACACCGTGTGTTCAACGGCCTGACCATTTTTGGTCACGGTGACAGAGGCAACGTTGGATGAGTCGACATTGGGCAGTTTCACGGCGAAGCCATTTGAGTAACCCGCTCCCATGGCTTGCAGTGTGTAATCAACCGTGATTGTTTTCAATTCACGCTGACCATTTAAAAGTTCCGTCACTCGATAGCGCCACACAACATCGTTGAAGTCATAGTCCCCCATCAACGGCCAACGATCTTCGAACGCCATCGTTGCATAGGTATCAGAACTTGGGTAAACCGAAGTCACCGTGACTTCAGGGTCGTTTTCTTGCACCAACACTTCGTATTTCGAGTCGGTAGTGCCGTCAGTATTGACACCATCTACGGCCGAAAAAGGCGAAACGTCGACGGTGAAAATCAAGTCGTTAAAATCGTTGTCACCACTAGGACGTCTAATATCCTCAAATCCGAGCACCAAGAACTCATTCTCGGTATCCAAAAAAGCAACATTATGTCTGCGATAGTTCGCTGTGGTTTCTGGATTCAAGCTAGAGAGGCTATAGAAAGGCGTGTTCCAAGGGCCAAGGTAGGCGATGTTGTTATATGTGCTCGCACTCCAACCGTTTGGGATAACGAAAAACGCCAACGTTTGTCCGGCAGTGAGTTGAACGTCAAGTTCTATGGTGTCACCCTCTTGCATGTCACCATCGGGAGCCTTCGAGGCATTTGGGAAGATAACCATGTGAGTATCGATATCATCTTTGCTGGCAGGTGGGTTGTTGGTGTCATAAACAAAATACCCAAGCGTATTGCGATACCCGGCCCCCTCGTTGAGAAAGGTCACCGAGGCAGTCGCATAGTCAGCGCCACCAAGTTCATCATCAATATCGATATTGGAGTAGCGATCCGGCGCAATAAATGCGGTATTCACATAAGTGCCTTCCGGTAGCATCGAATAGACATTGGTGAGAGTGTCTTGGGGTAACTGGTCTGCAATCGAGGTTGTCTCTAACGGCTGACCCTTGAAGGTGTAGTTGGAGTTGGCACTGCCTGATTCAAACGATAGATCACTGGTCGTGAGTGCGTAGCCCGTTATCGATACGCAACAACTGGTTAGCGCTATAAGTTTCGCTGCCTTCATATTATTCCCCTCGTCAACTAAGTTCTTGGTCTTAAGGGGCTAACGCAAATATGATGCCTAATTAATATCAATTAAAAACAGATAGTTATAATGAAACCTGTGTCATTCTTATTTTGAGAACGAAGCTGATAGTCAAAGTGAATGGAAATAACAGAAAAAGCAGATCGCGGAAATGACGGCACAAATACAACGATAAAAGGCACCAATAATTGGTGCCTGTTTCAATCAACTAACACAACCCTAAGCTGCTTGGGGGGCGTTATAGTTACCTAGCAACGCATCATAAAACTCGCTGTCATTGAGTACACCCACTAGCTTGCCATCTTCGACCAATAAGATCGGCTGCCCGCTACGCTGCTTCAGCTCAATCGCTTGTCGCATGCCAATATCAGGACTGGCAACAACAACCGTTGAGGTCGTAACATCTTCAATTCGGCTGGTTTCACAATCCCACTCAATCAATGTCAGCTCATCACTTTCTACCAAGCGAAGTTGATCACTTGTTTGCTCTACCCACACAGGCTGTGCGGTACATACCTGCAGCTGGCTTTGCTCTTTCGTGAGTTCACTAACTGGCTGCATCAATGAGCGGCCTTTTAGGACATTCAGAGGGTTAGTATGAGCAACAAAATCACGCACATAATCATTTTCAGGTGTAAGGATGATCTCTTCTGGCTTGCCATGTTGAATCAGTCGACCAGATTCCATTATCGCAATGTTGTTACCAATCTTAAGCGCTTCATCTAAATCGTGGCTAACGAACAAAATGGTCTTATTGAGCTTCTCTTGCAGCATGATAAGTTCATCTTGCAGCTGAGTACGAATGAGCGGGTCAAGGGCAGAAAACGGTTCATCCATTAATAAGATATCGGTATCCATCGCGAAGGCTCTCGCTAGGCCGACACGCTGCTGCATACCGCCAGATAACTCATGAGGAAACTTAGATTCCCACTCTGATAGACCCACCATCTCAAGCTGCTCACGTGCTTTGCTTTGGCGTTCAGATTTACCCATTCCTTGCAGCTCTAAACCGAATGCAACGTTGTCTAATACCGTTAACCATGGCATCAAAGCAAACTTCTGGAACACCATAGAAACTCGATGGGTACGTAAGTGGCGTAAGGTTTCATCATCACAGCTCGCTAGATCGACCTGAGCGTCACCATCTTTTAGCTCTAATGCGCCACGTGAAATCTCATTAAGACCATTTACCGCGCGTAGCAGGCTTGATTTACCCGAACCAGATAGTCCCATCAGTACACAAATTTCACCTTCTTTGACAGTAAGGGATACATTATCAACACCAACGACCTGCGCTGTTTCATCAATAATTTCTTGGCGAGTTTTGCCGTTATCTAACAGCTCTAACGCCAGTTGTGGTTTATCACCAAACACCACATCGAGGTTTTTAATAGTAATCGCATCCATGATTAAGCTTCCTTCTGGTTTGGTGATTTACACAGACGATCGAGGATGATCGCAACAAGAACAATCGCAAGCCCCGCTTCAAAACCTTGAGATATGTTCACAGTATTCAAAGCACGAACAACCGGTTTACCTAGACCATCCGCACCAACAAGAGCCGCAATCACCACCATCGAGAGCGACAGCATGATGCACTGAGTCACACCCGCCATAATGCTTGGCATAGCGGCTGGCAGCTCAACTTTAAATAGCAGCTTCATACGCGTCGCACCAAACGCTTTACCCGCTTCGACCAGCTCTTCAGGCACCTTAGTGATGCCTAAGTAGGTCAAACGAATCGGCGCAGCAATCGCGAAAATAATGGTTGAAATCAGTCCAGGCACAATGCCTAAACCAAACAATACTAACGTTGGAATCAGGTAAACAAACGTTGGTACGGTCTGCATTAAGTCCAAAATGGGTCTTAGTAAGGTGTATAACCAAGGTCGGTGAGCCGCCATGATCCCGATAGGCACGCCAATTAATACAGAAATCGTTGTCGCTGAGAAAACCAGAACAAAGGTTTCTAGCATTTCTTGCCAGTAGCCGAGATTTAAGATGGTAAGCAGTGCACCTATAACAAACAGAACAAGCGGAATACTACGGTGTAAGTACCAAGCAATAACCGCCGTCATAACGATTGGCATTGCAGGAGGCATCCACTTAAAAATATCTACAACAAAAAGAATGATCGTCTCTAAGAAGATCGCAATCGCATCAAATAGACCCGCAGCATTGAAGGTTAACCAATCAACCCCTGCTTCCATCCATTGACCCAGTGGGATTTTGTTGTCAGTAATAAAATTCACAATACAGCCTTTGTGGTAATGATTATTTAGCGTGTGAGAAAGGGCAGGCAAGGTGCCCACCCTAAGTGTCGTTAATTAAGCTTTCGAATTGATGTAGCTAGTAACGGCACCTTGCGCTTCTTCACCTTTCAGAGTTTTCACTCCGTCTAGCCACGCTTCAACTTGCTGTGGGTTCGCTTTTAGCCACTGCTGAGCCGCTTTTGCTGGTTTCACGTTCTGGTTAAGAATCGCTTCCATCAACTCGTTTTCCATTTCAAGGCTAAACTCTAGGTTTTTAAGTAGGTTACCTACGTTTTGACACTCGTTTAGGTAGTCTTTACGCACGTTGGTGTAGACATTCGCGCCACCGTAGTTAGGGCCAAAGAAGTCGTCGCCGCCGTCAAGGTATGCCATCTCAATGTTGCTGTTCATTGGGTGTGGAGCCCAACCAAGGTACACAATCCATTGATTACGACGCACTGCGCGTGAAACCTGTGAAACCATGCCCGCTTCGCTTGATTCAACAAGGCTGAAGTCTTTCAGACCGAATGCATCACTGTCGATCATCGACTGAATCAGACGGTTACCATCATTACCCGGCTCAATGCCGTAGATGCGGTCTTTGAATTTATCGGCATTCTTAGCTAGGTCAGCAAAGCTCTTCACACCCGCATCGTAAACATACTTAGGTACAGCCAATGTGTACTTCGCGCCTTCTAAGTTGGCACGAACGGTTTCAACAGTGCCAGCTTCACGGTATTTAGCGATATCTCCCTCCATGGTAGGCATCCAGTTGCCAAGGAAGATATCGATATCACCGTTCGCCATTGACGAGTAAGTCACAGGTACAGATAGCAAATCTGTTTTGGTGTTATAGCCAAGACCTTTCAGCAGTTCTGAAGTCACTGCTGTCGTCGCGGTAATGTCTGTCCAACCTACGTCAGCAAAACGTACGGTTTCACATTGGTTGGCATAGGCGTTCATCGCTAAACTGCTTAAGGCGATAGTCGAAAGAGTTTTTGTCATCATAGACATGGTGTTTTCCTTGTAATAGTTACTGACTTATTTGGAAGTTAATCCAGCTCTCTGCGTGGAGCGGTATTTCTCTGTTTTTGTTGCCAGTCTGGAGCAATCCAAACCGGTTGTTCGTTGGTTTCTAAACTTGGCTTGCCAAGAATCATGTCTGCGGCGCGTTCAGCCACCATGATGGTTGGCGCGTTAAGGTTTCCGTTTGGAATGGTTGGGAATATCGAAGAGTCCACCACACGAAGTCCTGCAACGCCACGTACGCGACACGCTTCATCAAGCACCGCCATTGGGTCATCATCTGCGCCCATTTTGCAGCTACATGATGGGTGGTAGGCACTTTCCACATTTTCCTTAACCCATTGATCAATCGCCTCATCGCTTGCCACATCCACACCCGGCTGAATCTCTTCACCACGGAAACTATCCATCGCTGGCTGCATCAAAATTTCACGAGTAAGACGGATACAATCACGCCAATCTTGACGATCTTGCTCAGTAGAAATGTAGTTAAATTCGATGCGTGGCTTATCGCTTGGATTCGAAGAGATGATCTCTATTGAGCCGCGACTTTCTGGCTTGTTCGGGCCAACATGAACCTGGAAGCCATGACCATCAAACGCAGCTTGACCGTCATAACGCATTGCTGCAGGTAGGAAGTGATATTGGATATTTGGCCACTTAAGTCCTTTACGCGAACGGATAAAGGCACAAGACTCGAAGTGGTTGGTCGCACCTAACCCCTTACGAGTTAAGATCCACTCAGTACCAATCAGCCCTTTGCTCACCAAACCTAACTTGCTATTGAGCGTGATCGGTTGAGTACAGTGGTACTGGAAGTAGACCTCTAAATGGTCTTGTAGGTTTTGGCCAACGCCCGGTAAGTCATGAACCAGTTCAACTCCCGCTTCAGCAAGCACCTGCTTTGGACCTATGCCAGATAACTGCAGCAATTGCACTGAACCAACAGACCCTGCGCTCGACACCACTTCTTTCTTAGCAAACGCCTTGATAACACTACCCGACTTTTCAAACTCAACACCGACAGCAGTCTTACCTTCAATGATCACTTTGCGTGCGACGACACCTTTCACTAAGGTTAGGTTGTCTCGTTTTAGAGCTCGTCTTAGGTAAGCGTTAGAAGTCGAAGCTCGAACGCCACCATCAACCGTCATATGCATCGGGCCAAAGCCTTCTTGCTGATAACCGTTGTAGTCTTTGGTTTCTGGATAGCCCGCTTGTTTACCCGCATCAATGAAAGCTTGGTAGAGTGGATTACGCTGCATGTCGTTGCCACCACACGTCCCAACCGGTCCATTACCTCCACGGTAATTATCTTCTCCACCAATCCAGCTTTCAGCGCGGCGGAAATAAGGCAGACAAGATTGGTAGTTCCAACCCTTGGCGCCATGCTCTTCCCATTGGTCAAAATCGCAAGCGTGGCCACGAACATAGACCATGCCGTTGATCGACGAGCTACCGCCTAATACTTTTCCGCGCGGGCAATGAAGTTGACGGCCATCAAGCCCCTGTTCTGCAACGGTTTCAAATTGCCATGCGTACTTTTCAGTATTCATTGGGTAGGACAGTGCCGTTGGCATTTGGATAAAAATGCTTTTGTCTGTACCACCAGCTTCTAGTAGCAGCACTTGGTGCTCACCACTTTCTGTCAGACGATCCGCCAGTACACAGCCGGCCGAACCCGCGCCGACGATAATATAATCGTAGCGTTGTTGCATGTTATCTCTCCGTAGAATCTATATTAGGCGTAAGGGCTGGCGAAGTCGCCTAGCTCGATCAGCACGCTTTTAGTCTGGGTGTAATGGCGTAGGGTTTCTGGGCCATTTTCGCGGCCGATACCCGAATGCTTATAACCACCAACTGGCATTTCAGCGGGTGAGTCACCCCAGGTATTTACCCAACAAATCCCAGCTTGCATTTGATGTATAACGCGGTGTGCACGCGCTAAGTTTTGGGTAAAGATACCCGCCGCAAGGCCGTAATCGGTATTGTTGGCGCGCTTGATAACATCTTGTTCGTCACGAAAGGTCAGTACTGACATAACAGGGCCAAAGATCTCTTGTTGGACGTGTTCCATATTGTCATCACAATCAACAAACACCGTTGGAGCAACAAAGTTACCAGTAGCAAGACCATTGTCAGTCACTTGATATCCGCCAGTCAGCAGCGTCGCACCGCTTTGTTTAGCGCTTTCGATAGCCGCTAATACCTTGCCTAAATGCTCTTTAGAGATCAGTGCACCGATTTGAGTTTGCATGTCCATCGGATCGCCAACAATCAACTTTTCAGTACGTGCTTTTAACTGTTCAATAAATTGCGGGTAAAGAGACTCATGGACAAAGACACGAGTACCATTGGTGCAGACTTCGCCTTGGGTGTAGAAGTTGGCAACCATAGCAGCAGAGACGGCATCATCAAGCTTGGCATCTTCAAACACAATCATTGGAGACTTACCACCCAACTCCATCGTCACTTGCTTCAATGTTTTCGCACTGTCGGCCATTACCAACTTGCCTGTACCCGATTCACCAGTAAACGAAACCTTAGCGATATCAGGGTGAGCCGTGAGCATTTGCCCAACACGGTGATCGCCTTGAACGACGTTGAATACACCGTCAGGTAAACCTGCTTCAGTAAAGATCTCAGCCAGTTTTAACGCGCTAAGCGGCGTTTCTTCTGAAGGTTTGAAGATCATAACGTTGCCTGCTGCCAGTGCTGGCGCTGATTTCCACATCGCAATTTGAATCGGGTAATTCCATGCGCCAATGCCAGCACAAATCCCTAACGGTTCACGGCGAGTGTAGAAAAACTGGCTATCGCTCAGCGGCTGTTGTTCACCTTGTAGCGCAGGCGCAAGACCAGCGAAATACTCAATAACATCAGCGCCTGTTGCTATATCAACTTCAATCGCTTCTTGCAGCGGTTTACCAGTATCCGCAACTTCGAGTGCCGCCAGTTCATCGTTTCGCTGACGAAGAAGCGCTACCGCTTTAAGTAAAATACGGCTGCGCTCTTTTGGGCTCATCGCTGACCATACGGCGAAGCCTTGTTTCGCTGACTCTATTGCCAGTTCTAGGTCGTTTTGGCTTGCTTGAGCAATCTCCGCAAGCGGCTCACCCGTTGCAGGGTTGTATGTCACAAAGCTTTCACCAGACGTTGCTGGTTGCGCCTTGCCATCGATATAAAGTGTTTTCATTTCCATTTGAAAGTCTGACTTTTCGTTATTTTTTTGAGTAGAAAGTGAGTTGTTTGTCGAGATAGTCGTTGATGATAAAACGCGCTTTATCTGCATCGATACCTTGTGGGTTGAGCGTCCCACGCAGCCAGATGCCATCAATTAATGCGGCGATACCATGTGCAACGACCTCGGCTTGGTCGGCACCAAAAAGGGCTTTGAGTTCAATTTTAAGATGGGACAGCAAGCGCTTTTCATTCACTCGCTGTAAACGCTTGAGCTGAGGCTCATGCATTGAATATGACCAGAATGCTAACCAAGTTTTTGCTACCTGATTTTCTGCTTGGAAGCCGACAAAGTTACCATCAACAATGGCAATAATGCGCTGTTGATAGGCATCTTTAGGCAATCTTGCGAGGCTTTGCATAATAGTTGAAGAGTGCTGACGCAAAATCTCACGCATGGTTTCTTCAAGCAGACCATGTTTACCACCAAAATAGTGATTAATGATCCCGGTAGAAACCCCCGCTTCTTTGCTGATCAAAGCAATGCTTGCTGCATGCAAACCTACGCGATCGATGACCGCCATCGTCGCTTTCACCAGCTGAGGTTTCCTGATTTCTGGCATGCCAACCTTGGGCATTTTGACTTCCTTTTCTTTTTTTATTGAACGTTCAATTAAATATAAAATGCCTCAAAACCCTTTCGATCTCAAATTATTTATCTAAAAATCCGATCAAAACACACCTAAACAACCACTAACACTAATAATTACAAACCGTGAAAAACCACAAAAAAACCACATATAAACCCAATACAAAAATCATCACAAAAAGAAAAACATTATCTATATATCAAAAACTTAAGCACAAAAACACAAAGAAAGATCGACATCAATTCCAGCAATAAACCACCTCAAACAACCCACCCCAAAATCATCTGTAAATAAATATTTAGAACGCGAAACACTTTTCTAGTTAAACAGCTCTATTTCTCTAAATGACCATCAAGGTATGAACAATGGTGAAGGCAATTCTTCACATCATTGAACAATCTCGTGACACAAAAGAACGCCCCAGAATGACCTGATCAAACTGGGGCAAATTTATGTTCGAACTATTGAGTTAGTGCGGGGAATGACACGCGGTAAGATTGAACTCTAACGCAGGCTTAAGCAGTTTTGGTGGAGGAAGCTGCCCATCACGACCTTCTCTTATTTCGACAAATTGCGCGCGAGTGGTGTCTTCATCCAACATGTCGTTATCGTGTTTTTCTTCACCTATCGTGGTTTTGTAATGGAGGTTTTCGACCTTATCTGGGTAGTTGTGGCAAAGGTAGACATCGGTGCTGTCGTTTAACTCATAGAGCTTTCGAATTGACTCAAACATCTTATCAGCACTGCCTCCTGGGAAGTCAGCGCGCCCTGTACCGTGATAAAACAGAGAGTCGCCGACAAACAGCGCGTCACCAATTTTAAAGGTTAAATCTGACGGTGTATGGCCCGGCGTACACATCACTTCTAAGTGAGAGTTACCGAAGTCCATTTCCTCATTCTCCAATAAGAAATGCTCGAAGTGGTAAAGCTCGCTAAGGCAAAGATCGCCTTTCCATTGTGCGTAGACTTCTTTCACCCCTTCAGAAACGTATATAGGCGCATCTAGGTACTGGCTAAGGTAGAAAGAACCAGACAAATGATCGGCATGAATGTGGGTTTCTAAAATAGCGACGATATGTAACTGGTTAGCTTTGACGTGCGAAATAATCTCATGCGCAGATTCGTAACTTATTTTATCTAAATCAGTATCATAGTCGGCCACAGGGTCGATAATAATCGCCTCGTTGGTATCACTATCAGCGACAACGTAGCTAATTGTCCCAGAGTTGGGATGGAAGAAATGTTGAATATTCTGAGATGCCATTTTTCCCCCTCAGGAAACGCTTCCTTACTTAATAACAAGACACTCAACAATATTCAGTGTAGTGGCTCATTCAAAAGTTGAGAGGATCTCTATAAAAATAATAAAGCCAGAGCGAAAACTCTGGCTTTATAAAGTCAAGGTATCGGAAACCTTTACTAAGATTCAACTTCTTCAGGGCTCGGTACGTACTCCAATATATCCCCTGGCTGACAATCGAGATGCTTACAGATAGATTCGAGCGTTGCCAGCTTAACCGCCTTAGCACGGCCATTTTTCAGTATCGACAAATTTTGCTCAGTAATACCAACCAATTTTGCCAACTCATTTGAGCGCATTTTTCGTTTCGCCAGCATTACATCAAGATTGATTACAATCGCCATATCTGTTCCGTTAAATAGTCAGCTCACTTTCTTCGTGAAGTTCTGCCGCTCTTTCCATTACCACCGCAATAACACGGACAATAAAACCGATTACCATCATTGTGATGTCGACATCATCGACTTCCACAGAGAAGTACCAAGAGTCACCATTGTACGATAAAGCAAGGCTGAGAAGTAAGTCGCTGATTGCGCCAATGAAAGGAGTTGCGAGCAATAAGTAGCTCAACTTCTTATAACAACGAGCATTATCCTGTTCAAAAATCCTTCCTTTTTCATATAAACCAAACAGGATTATGAGCTGCCATAACATCGCCATGGTCAAAAGGGCAGAGAACATACTTGGGATATAACCAATCAAAGAACGCGTCACTGAAAGTGGCAATTCAACCTCGACAGGAAAGGTAGCGTTAAACCACTGAGCATTAAACATGGTGGCACTAAACCACAGTGTCGTATCTAGCGCTGCAACAAAAAAGAAAGAAAACCAAAACAAAATAAGCAACTTACGGCTAAAAGTACTAATTGATTGGTGCGACATATTAAGCCTCAATAATAAATAACTTAGCCATATACTAGCTCTTTAATCATTAATTTCAATAAAAACTTATCGTAAAACGATAAGTTTTTATTGAAATATTAAGAAAATGAATTTACCTTACCAATCAAACCACAAAGACACATTGATAACACCGAGGTTTCTCATGCCGACTAAACGCTCACTTATAAGCGCACTATTGCTTCTCTCTTCTTATTCTGCCAATGCTCTATTTCTTGACAACCTAGACGAGGAATTCAACTTAACCGAATCATTAAGCTCTTCGTATGCTCAAAGTTTAAGACCTCAACAACGACACTTATCTGGCGATGAGTGTCTCGCTACTTCTAGTCACTTATTTACTGATAATGGTTTATCGAGTGGCCACCGAAACACACAGTGCTATAAGACAGAGTTTAAAGGCGGGAATATAGAGACCTACTACCAGACAAGCCCAGATGGCAGCTCCAGCACTGGTTTTTCTTGGACATTCGAATAGGAATACTGCAATAGATTTTTTTGCTAAATGATACGCTGAGGCTTTCCCATTTTCTCATTGGATTTAACTATTTAAGTCATAGATAAAACCAAATTTTCTTCTCTAAGGATGAATCGTAATATGACTCCATCGGCAGCAAATACTGCAAAACATTTTTTAAAAATTTATATCAACCTCAGTAAATAATCGGCTCATTACTGCAGATTGATATTCATCTCCGAGGAGCAAAATGATGAACAAACAGGTAAGCCTAATTGGTCTAGATCACGAACAATCAGCACAACTAGCTCAGCAGCTCAATCAACTACTCGCGCATTACCAAGTGTTGTACATGAATTCACGTGGCTACCACTGGAACATTAAAGGTCAGCAATTCTTCGAGCTTCATGTGAAATTTGAAGAGATCTACACCGATCTACAAACGAAAATTGATGAGCTTGCAGAGCGTATCCTGACACTCGGACATACTCCCTCACATGCCTTTAGCAATTACTTGGAAGTGAGCGAAATTAAAGAGCACAAAAACGCGACGTCTGGTGAGGAGTGCGTACAAGGTCTGGTACAAGGTTTTAGCGTATTACTTCTAAAGCAGCGCGAGATCCTGCAAAACGCTGGGGACGCCGATGATGAAGGTACTGCTGCATTGATGGGTGACTACATCCGTGAGCAAGAAAAACTCATGTGGATGCTAAACGCCTATTTGCAACACTGAGTTTGCGTCACCAAATAATTCATTTGAGTGTGATTATCAGAGATAGCCAAGACTGCATGTTGAAGATAAAAACGGCTTTCTCCATAAGACTCTAGTCAGCATAAAAAAGGCCCACTAGCTTTCGTTAGTGGGCCTTTTAATTTATCTAATATGATTAAGCGTTAGCTGCGTCTTCAACCATCGCTTTCGATAGCGCTTCAGCTACCTTGATGCCATCAATACCTGCCGACAAGATACCGCCTGCGTAACCTGCGCCCTCACCCGCTGGGTAGAAGCCTTTTAGGTTAACGCTCTGGAAGTCTTTTCCACGCTTGATACATACCGGAGACGATGTACGAGTCTCTACACCTGTCAGTAGACCATCATCCGATGCAAAGCCTTTGATCTTCTTATCGAATGCTGGAATTGCTTCACGAATCGCTTCGATTGCGAAATCCGGTAGCGCTTTAGAGATGTCCGTTAGATGGATACCCGGAGTGAATGACGGCTGAACATCACCAATCTCACTTGGATCGCGACCTTTCAGGAAGTCACCAATCTTCTGCGCTGGCGCATCGTAGTTTTCACCACCAAGTACATAAGCACCTGACTCAAGCTCACGCTGGAAGCGGATACCTGCTAGAGGATCTCCTGGGTAATCACGCTCTGGGTCTATGCCCACAACGATAGCGCTGTTTGCGTTACGCTCTGAACGAGAGTATTGACTCATACCGTTCGTTACTACGCGGCCTTCTTCAGAGGTTGCCGCAACAACAGTACCACCGGGACACATACAGAAGCTGTACACAGTACGACCATTCTTACAGTGATGAACAAGTTTGTAGTCAGCTGCGCCCAAAATTGGGTGGCCTGCGTTTTTACCAAAGCGCGCTTCGTCGATCATCGACTGCTTGTGTTCGATACGGAAACCAACCGAGAATGGTTTTGCTTCCATGTATACGCCACGCTCATGCAGCATTTCGAACGTATCACGCGCACTGTGGCCAACCGCTAATACAACATAACGAGATTTGATCTCTTCACCGTTAGACAGAGTTAGACCTGTGATTTGTTCGCCATCCATGTGGATGTCATCAACACGAGTGCTAAAGCGGATTTCACCACCCAGCTCGATGATTTTTGCACGCATTTTCTCGATCATCGTAACCAGTTTGAAGGTACCGATGTGCGGCTTACTCACGTACATGATCTCTTCTGGCGCGCCTGCGGCCACAAATTCAGTCGTCACCTTACGGCCGTAGAAGTTTGGATCTTTAATTTGGCTGTATAGCTTACCGTCAGAGAACGTACCTGCACCACCTTCACCAAACTGTACGTTTGATTCGGTGTTCAGTGTGCGCTTACGCCAGAAGCCAAACGTATCTTTCGTACGTTCACGCACTTCTTTACCGCGCTCTACCACGATAGGTTTAAAACCAGCTTGTGCAAGAATCAATGCAGCAAATAGACCACATGGTCCAAAGCCGATAACCACTGGGCGCTCTGTTAGGTTCTCTGGTGCTTTCGCAACGAACTTGTACTCCATATCAGGAGTTGCTTTTACATGTGGATCGCTAACGAACTGCTCAAGTAGCGCAGCTTCGTTTTCAACGATTACGTCTAGCGTGTAAATAAGTAGGATGTTGGCTTTTTTACGAGCATCGTAGCCACGTCTAAATACATTGTAAGAGATGACTTGGTCTTCAGAGATGCCAAGTTTCTTGGTGATGGCCGCAGTCAGCGCCTCTTCCTCATGATCAAGAGGAAGCTTGATTTCATTTAAACGTATCATGTTGATGTCTCGTATAGATAGGTGTCTTAGCCAAAACCGTTTGACGAACGGTCAGCTCACAATGGCGCGCATTTTACGAGAAATTGGTTTGTCTGTCATACTAAATCATAGTTAGGAAATAACATTCCCGATTTAGCATATTGAATTTTGGCTTGGGATGAGTATTATCCCCTCTCTTCTATTTTGACTAACTAAAGAGCATTCATCATGGCGTTTGTCGTAACTGATAACTGTATCCAATGTAAATACACTGACTGTGTCGCTGTATGTCCGGCAGATGCGTT
>Ga0209272_10000151_pt1 | contig 79610 bp, 72 predicted proteins | sample tdDd002_FD_187125 | JGI IMG/M metagenome (GOLD analysis project Ga0209272, IMG submission 187125) | Marine sediment microbial communities from the Atlantic coast under amendment with organic carbon and nitrate - tdDd00.2 (SPAdes)... | ecosystem: Environmental > Aquatic > Marine > Coastal >...
CACTAATCGCAGCGAAAGACGAAGCAGTTGCAGCACAAGTTATCATCCAATACGGCGGTTCTGTTAAGCCAGAAAACGCAGAAGCTTACTTCTCACAACCAGACATCGACGGTGCTCTAGTTGGTGGCGCTTCTCTAGACGCTAAGAGCTTCGCAGCAATCGCTAAAGCAGCGGCAGCAGCTAAAGCTTAATTGTTCCGATAAGATATAAAAAACCGACGCCATCTGCGTCGGTTTTTTTATGTTCAAATTACAATGTAATTCATATGTAAAATTGAGTTGGAGCTATAGTCTTGTGATCTTGATATTAGCTAACTAGACGAGTTCTTGCTATCCATGCAACATCAGACAAACTATCAGAGGGAGCAAAACCTGTCGGGGCCATCAACAGGGTATCCCAAACCTCTTTTAAATCCCCACGCTCACAGGAGAGAACAAGCTTCTCTAATATCTCGTCAAATTCATTGACCGTTATCGACACCTCACTAGCGGACATAATTCTTGAGTGTGCTGTAGGTTTCACATTGTCCCCTATCAGCAGTTCCTCATAGAGCTTTTCACCAGGCCTCAAGCCAGTATATAAAATTTCAATATCACCTTCTGGATTATCTCGACTTCGAACATCTCTACCACTCAAGTGAATCAAATTTTCCGCAAGCTGGCTGATTTTTACGGGATGCCCCATATCAAGAACGAAAACATCTCCCCCCTCTCCCATAGCTCCAGCTTGTATAACTAACTGAGCAGCTTCGGGAATTGTCATAAAATAGCGGGTAATATCCGGGTGAGTTACCGTAACAGGCCCTCCATTTTCTATCTGCTTTTTAAATAGTGGGATGACTGACCCAGATGAACCAAGAACATTGCCAAATCGAACCATACAAAATCGAGTACATTGTTCCGCTTTTGATGCTGCTTGTTGAGATAAAGCTTGTAGACCCAGCTCTGCAAGCCGTTTTGTTGTCCCCATTACATTAGTGGGACGAACAGCTTTATCCGTAGAAATCAAAACAAACGAGTCTACACCGCACTGTATCGCTGCCAATGCTGTTTGATAGGTTCCGTGAACGTTATTCAGAATCCCTTCGGCTACATTGTACTCAACTAAAGGGACATGTTTGTACGCTGCAGCATGGTAAACCGTATTAACATTAAATGATTTGAACACCTCCACCAATCGACTATATGTTTGAACATTTCCGAGGATTGGCACCAATTCAATACCATGTTTTATGGCTTCCGGGCGGAGTTCCTGTTCTATGTTATATAGGGCAAACTCAGAACGTTCGAATAAAACTAACCGACTCGGAGATTGTTGGACGATTTGACGACACAACTCAGAACCGATAGATCCTCCCGCCCCAGTTACCAAAACCGTTAGCCCTGCAATATTCGCACGTAAAAGCTCTTGATTGGGAACCACTGGGTCACGCCCTAGTAGATCATCAACAGAGACCTCTTTTAACTGGTCGATGGCAAAAGAGCCATTTAACAGATCATCTAAGTTAGGAATAGTAAGAACTTCACATTGCTGCTCAGCTAAATACTCAATTATCTCTCTTCTTTCTGAGCGTGTTGCAGATGGTATTGCTAAAAGAACCTTTCGAACTCCGTACTTACCTTGTAGACACGAGAGTTGGTTACGTGGATAAACAGTCAGCCCTTGTACAATACTTTTATGCAGAGTGCGATTATCATCCATCAAAGCCACAGCTTTGTATTCACTACCTTGTTTAATTAAATTAACTAACTGCCTTCCAGCTGCACCAGCCCCATAAACAATAACCTTTTCTCGGCCACTCACATTTGTTCGCCCAATATAGCTGCGCATCACCATTCGAGATCCACCAGAAAGCGCTATCAGGTAAGTTAAGTAGATAATCGGAACGGATCGAGGCAAAAACGCTTGAAAATAATAAGCGAGTAAAACCAAAGTAAGGGCTGAAATGGTTGAGGAAACACTGACAACTATAACCGCATTCGCGCTCATATAGCGAAGAATGGCTCGATATAGTCCACTGCGAATAAATACAACTACAGTAAATAAAATTAAGCCAGCTAAAACGTACCAATGCTCTTTTGTTGGCGAGAAATCTCTCACCTCACTCATTCGTGTATAAAAAGCCGCCCAATAAGCAACGAATATAAAAGTACTGTCAGCAGCAACACTGATCAACCTTTTCGTCGGGCGAGAAAAATTTAATAGTCGATTTATCATGAGTTAGTTATTTTCAAAGCAAAACCAATAGAATATATGCGTTATAAGTCGCTTATTTTTGTGCTTTCATAAGTACTTCTTTTAACACTGCAACCGTTGTATCTAACTCTGCTTCATTTAAAGTAGGATGAACTAAAAACATCAAGCTGGTCTCGCCAAGCTCTTTTGCATTTTCCAAGCGCTTATTAGGTCGCCAAGAGGTGCCATCAAACGCTTTCTCTAAATAAACTTCCGAACAACTCCCTTGATATACTGGCACTCCTTTACTATTCATTTCGTTAACTATACGGTCTCGGCTCCAACCTTTGGCCAAGTTTTGAGGTTGAACAAAAAGATAATGTTTGTATTCCGCATGAATCATGTAGCTAGGCACATTCACGACACGCACAACGTTAAATAAACTTGCTACATCATCAATTCGTTTGGCGTTACTCTGTCGTCGCTCGCTCCAGTCTGGCATCCTCGTCAGCTGAATACGCCCAATCACGGCTTGAATCTCAGTCATTCTCCAGTTCGTGCCGAAGCTCTCGTGCAGCCAACGAAAGCCAGCGGGGTGCTCTCGGTTATAAACGGCATCGTAACTTTTGCCGTGATCTTTATACGCCCACATTTTGGACCACAGGCTCTTATCATTCGTCGTCACCATGCCACCTTCACCGCCAGTCGTCATGATCTTATCCTGACAAAAAGACCATGCACCGACATGGCCAATTGAACCGACACTTCGACCTTTATACTTTGCACCGTGTGCTTGGGCACAGTCTTCAATGACATAGAAACCATGTTGCTCTGACAGTGCCATAATCGCATCCATCTCAGCTGGCATTCCCGCCAAGTGGACTACAATTACAGCTTTCGTTTTGTCGGTTAAAACTGCACTAATCGACTCTGCTGTTATTGCTTGGCTATTAACGTCAACATCAGCAAAAACAGGAGACGCACCACTCGTAACAATCGATGATGCTGTCGCTAAAAAAGTACGCGGAGTTGTAATGACCTCATCTCCGACACCAATATCTAACGCCTTTAATGCTAAATCGAGAGCAAGAGTGCCATTTGCCAATGCAACTGCATATTGGCAGTCTGCCCATAGAGCAAACTCCTTTTCAAATTGACGGCATTCATCACCCGTCCAGTAATTGACTTTGTTGGAGAGCAAGGTTGAACTGACAGCATCGGCTTCTTCTTGTGAGAATGAAGGCCATGGAGAAAAAGACGTATTTAACACTGAAACACCTAGATTTTATGTAATAATATTAAAGGAGTGGTTTAGCTGGATTTCCTACGACCGTCTCGAAGTCAGTGATATCTGAAACAACCACCGACCCGGCGCCGACAACAACACCTCGCCCAACAGCAATAAGTTGTTTGACCTTGCATCCAATGCCTAACCATGAGCCCTCGCCGACTTGAACCCCACCAGCAAGGTTCACGCCAGGTGAAACATGAACACCGTTAGCAAGAATACAGTCATGATCCACGGTTGCTCCTGTGTTAATGATGTTCGCATCTCCAATATAAGAGAAAGCATTCACAACACTATTCGCCATTACCACCGTACCAATACCTATTTTTGCATAACGACTAATCACAGCAGAAGGGTGTATTAAGGTAACAAGTGTCGCACCCATCGCCACCAAATGATTCTGTTTAATCAATCTCACTTCGTTATTTCCGATAGCCACAACAACCGCATCAAATTTTGATACATCCTTCAATAAATCTTCAGTAGTACCAACAACGTTCCAATATTCTAGTTGATTCAACACAGGAAAACGATCATCGAAAAAAACGATGTTCTCATAACCATTTAACTCAGCAACTTCCGCAACAACTTTGCCATGCCCACTTGCACCGAGAATCGCAATCTTAGTCATCATGGTTTCCTCTGAATGGCTCGACAGTGACATGTCCTTCAGCGGAAATTCCATCCTTAACCAGCACTTTCTTCACTGTTAGGAAAAGTACTTTCAAATCAAGCCACAGAGATTTGTTATCCACATACCAAACATCAAGTTTGAACTTCTCACTCCAGCTGATCGCATTTCTTCCGTTGATTTGAGCCCACCCAGTAATACCAGGACGAACCTCATGCCGGCGAGCTTGTTCAGTATTATACAAGGGCAAATAATCCATCAGCAGTGGCCTCGGACCAACTAAGCTCATATCCCCTTTTAACACATTCCACAACTCTGGCAGTTCATCCAAGCTCGAATTTCTTAACTTAAGCCCAAAGTCTGTTATTCGCTCAGCGTCTGGTAGTGGATTACCTTCTTCATCAAAAGCATCTCGCATGCTCCGAAACTTGAACATTCGAAATGGCTTCCCATTCAGACCAGGCCGAGTCTGGGAAAAAATAGCCGGGGTGCCTAGGTTCTTGCGCACCTTTATAAAGAGCAAAATAATGATTGGTGAGAGCAAAATTAAAGCCGCTGACGATGCAATTAGATCGAATAACCTTTTCATCACCTTATCGCCTCATTCATGTAAACACCTTTCACTTGATCAATAACCTTAGATTCTTCGAAGCGGGTGCAAATCAGATCTTGTCCGACTTTACCCATAGTCTCTCTGAGAGACTCACTATTCACAAGCTCTTGGATAGCGATTTGCCACCCCTCAACATCATTAAGCTCAACAAGAATGCCTGCCCCACTCTGTAGTAAGTCACTGTTTCCTCTTATATTCGATGCAATTACAGGCTTTCCAACGCTCATCGCCTCCATAACACATCGAGGTAAACCTTCTTGTTTTGAACTTAGCACCAATACATCAGAAGCCGATAAAAGACGTTTTACATCCGTTCGATATCCCAAGAACAAAATATGCTCATTCAGCTTCAATTGACGACTAAGTTGCTCCAGCTCGGTCAACAAAGGACCACTTCCGACGACCACATACTTTACATTGCCGAGCGCCTCAGTCTTTTTCATCTCAGCCAATGCTTCAAACATGACACTATGGTGTTTTCTTGGTATCAACTCAGCAACATGAAGCAGCATTACTTCTCCATCCTGAATACCAAGTTCATCTCGTAAAACCTTTCGGTCTTCAACAGAGAAAGTAAAGTATTCCATGTCAACGCCGATGCCATCAATTTTACTGACTTTGGACGCGATGTGCTTTTCGGTAGCGAAACGGTAGTCTTCCTCATTAATCACAAATAAATGATCGGTTAGTAAACCAGCACATTTTTCTGCCAAATAATAAATTGCATTCTTCCAAAAAGGATTTCCTTTCACATAGTGAAAGCCATGAGCCGTGTAGAAAAGCTTCGTGTTACCGACCCCTATCGATGCAATGCGCGTTAAGAATGATGCTATTGGTGTATGGACATGCACAACGTCATAGCGCTCTCGCTTTAAAAGATTCCGAATCTCAATCAATGATTGAATTAACGCGCGAACTTTGAAAGGGTTTCTGCAAAAACCAATTTCATAGTATTTGTCATGAGCATTTTGTACATCAGGAAACTGCTCGATTCCCTCTGCAGCCGCATCGACTTGCCAACCAAGATCGCGAAATTCTCTCGCGAAGGGCAATAAAAATGCGTTAATCGTGGTTGCGACAGTGGCAACTTGAAGTACTTTCATAACGTTCGATAAGTTCCTTAATGATTTTGTAGAAACCGCATTCATCAAGAATAGAGTCCCACGTGAATCGCTTAGCTTGAGCCTCATTCAAAATAAATCTACCAAGCTCAACGTTATTTAATTCAATAGCAGAATCAAGATCGAGAAAATCGCATCCGGTTGACATTGAATGCTCGCGAATCCACTGATAGTTGTTCGATATAACTGGAATCCCTGCGACCAAATACTCGATAACTTTTGTCGCGGTTTGCCTATTTAATGGATATTCATCAGGAACGATGTTCAAACCAAAACGGGACCTAGACAAGCAATCATAAACCACCTCTCGACTACAAACCCCTAAATAGCGCACATCATGCTTAGCAAATAGCTCTTGATCCTTTTCACTGGCGTTACCACCAACAACAAGTTGGTATCCTTTACTTGCTAGGTGAAGTATCGCGTCCGAAACCCCTTCTCGGTTACTTATCGAACCAAAGTAGCAAATATCATAATCTTTTTTATCTGATAACTTTCTAATATCTAAAAGAGAGGACTCCGCTCCCATATCTCTATAAAAAGTAGGGATCCCAGAAGAAAAGAAGTAAGTACTTTCCACATAAGAATTGAGAAACGAAAGGTAGTCAGGTTTTGCACTAAAAAACGATTTTACTATATTTTTTAAAGAAACAAATCGCCCGGTACTTATCGTATGATACTCATGAACTTCAAGAGAGTCGTTTGCAACTCTTTGTGTAAGGAAACCTCCGAAGCGATAGTAAACTTTACACTGTATTTTTTTTGCCTGTTTCAAATCATCTGCGATACAGGTAGTGATACCTTTTTTATTAAGGTACGCTCTATACGCATAAATTTCAGGCAAAAATGCTCGGCCTGTTTTAACAAAACACACATCTATCATTGTATTACTTAGCTCTTATCAACAACTTCGTTGATTCTCCTAGCTACCTCTTCTAAATTATGCCGTTTTAATATTTCGACATTAGGAAATGTTTTTCCACTCGTTGTAGAAAAATCAAGTGAAGAAAGATCGAGGTTCTCAATACTTAACTTGCCTGGATAATATTTGAAGTTTCTATAATATTTTAATATTTGATAGCTACAAGCCTTATTACACCAAGCAATAATATTCATATTAGCTTGCATGGCTTCAATCAACACGAGCGGATAACCTTCATAATTACTAGAAAACAGATAGTTCTCAGATAGAGATGTCCAATCAGAATGCGAATAAAAGAAATCAATATTTGCAGTTTCTATCGCTAACCTATCTCTCTCATTAGGTTGGTCATAAGAAGCGATGGCAACTTTCTTGCCACTTTTAGCTAGTTTAGCAAGAACATCAAGTACTTCAGGCCATTTTTTTTGATAGCTCAACCCGCCAGACCACACTAAGTCATAATTATGGTTACTACCCTTTGCCATCCCTTCACACTGCGAAACACCGTTGAGTAATGGGTTATATATTACAATCGAATCACCTTTAATAAATTTCTTTCTATTTTTTTTGCTATAATCATCCAAGCATATCGTTTTTACATTCAATACCTTTGTTATATATAATCTGAAAAAAAAGTAGAATCTTCTAAGCTTAGTTTTAACTTCATGTTTTAGCATTTGCGACATGACGAAATGCTCGACATTAAAAACTTTAACATTATGATTAAACAATCTAAAAATAAGGCAATACTTAAAAGCCAATGCAATATTATGAAAAAATACGACTTCTATTTTTTGATGGAAAGCTAGTTTTACTACTTCAGATAGTGATGGGCTCACTAATAACTTTGCATTTAACTCATCTGCGTAAAATCTTGCAACGCGAAATGCGCCACCTTTATCAGTATGACTAATAACTAACTTCATTGATTTTCCTTATTGCGAGAAAACAAATCAGAGTAACTTACTCTTTTCAAGCAATTCAATTTACCTCCGACACCAGCATTATAAATATTAACCCCATTTTCTAATAAAATTTCTCTTGCTACTTCGAAAGACTTTTCATTACTAGAACATGGGTCGATAGACCAAACTTTTATATTTTCTGTTTCTTTCTGACTATCTTTGTACCAATGATTATTAGAATTTTTATTGAAATCATTATCTATACCAATGAAGTAAACTTCTTTAAAGCCTAGCCAAACAATAATTTGAAGCATGTATAAGACAATTGTATAGCTATGCGCACAAGGGTGTAGATCCGGCTCTAGTTGAAAAAAACCTTCATCCATAGAGAAACCTTTGGCCATACCTGTATAGGCGGAAAAGTAAGATGTACAAGCATTGTTTGATTTATAGTCTAGATCTCTAAAAATAAACATATTTTCATAGAAATCGTTCGGAACATGGTGCATATATTCTTTTAAAGCAGAGTGATCTGAACAACCATAGAAATTAACACTATTTAATCCAAGCTCTCTAAGTAAGTAGCCTTTGTTTACACATGCTGTGTATTCATCATTTAAATGGCTTAGATCCATCTCTTTTATTGATGGACCGCCACCAATAATAAAACAACGTTGACCTTCATATTGATTCTTTTTCACTTTAATCGTATCAAATTTAGGTTTTTCTATTCTCTTCCCAAACAAAAACCTATAGATGTCAATGAGCTTACTTTTAATGGCATTCATATGCTATATCTACTTTCTTACGAATTTAATTATCAAGTCACCATTATTATTAAATAGCATTTTTTTTGCTATAGAATGGAAAAGACCCAGTAGTTTATGCTTTTCGCCCACTTTAATCTTTGGCTCTTCTCGATCAAACCATATACCCTCATGCTTCAATCCAAGAGCATCCCCCAATTTCAATAATGTAACTGGTGAGAAAGTATAAAAGTGATCATTGCTGATAACTTCTTTTTTTCTGAAAAAGTAATTTAATACTGAATAGTAATTATATGCATTTGGTACCGCGATTATTATTTCTTTAAATTTAAACTTGCTAATTATTCGCTCTAAGAATGAGTACACATTTGGTATGTGTTCAATCACATGAGAAAGGACTAACACATCATACTCGCGTTGAACTATTTCACTACTCTCGTCGAAATTGAACACATCCAAATAATGAACATTGAATCCTTCTTCTTTAAGGATATCAATACCATCATGATTGATATCAACTCCAACAAGTGATTTTGCTGTTTTTCTGATGTTGTACAATTGATGAAGACCTGACTCTATGAAATCTTGGTAGCTTTTTACATCTATCATATCCACACAGCCAATAGTTAATACATCTTTTCCTCTTACCAGATCAGGAATACTTCTTTGTCTCTTTTCCAATACACCAACATTACGTAAGTCAAAAACTGTAAGTTCACCTAGTTTACTCATGATAACCTTAATTATTTGAAAATGATTTTATTGCCTTATAAGGCCAATACCAATTATTAAATGATAATTGGACAATAAATTGAGATAGGATTAAGCCTAAAACTCCTAATGACGTTAGCTTAATTGTAGCTAAACTAAATAGCACAACAAACAAACCTGAAATGAGTATGGGAATCGGACTCGGTGGGGAGTTTCTTGAAGTAAGGTATGTTGCACACATCGAATGGTTTAAATCTAACTGACTTACAACCAATATAAAAATCAACAAGGGAAGTTCCAACAATCTTGTTTCTGAACCAATAACCCCAAGAAAATAATCACCAAGTACTAGAAGAAGAAATGCCGAAATGAAGTATATTAGATGGACTATATAAATTGACCTAAAAAAAAGCCTCTTAATTTCATCAATTTTCCTTTGTACTTGTAATGAACTTAGTCGAGGAATATTAATATAAAAAAACATGCCACTTACTGAAGATATAATACCTATTACTTGCAAAGAAAGACCATATCCTGCAACGACTTTAAGTCCAAAAAAAGAAGAAACCAAAATTGTATTCGCTTTTGATATAAAGAAAGACCCAATACTCACTAGACCTAATTTTTTAGCAGACTTGAAAATAATAAACCTATAATCTCTCGTTACATCTGTCTTTTCAAATTCCACATAACTTTCACTATTTTTATAATAGTAAGCTAAGATCAATCTCGAACAAAAACTTGATACAAAAAAGGCGATTCCCATCGATAACAGTCCATATCCAAGATATAGAAGTGGCGCACATGTGACGAGCATCAATAATTTGGAAATTGTTACTGATAAATAGACCTTACTCTGTTCTCCTCTTCCAGATAATATTCCGCCAATATAAGAAAAATATAAATTCAAGACAGTAGATAAGGAAAATAGAATCCAAGCAAGAAGATTATTTCCTTGAAATGAATCAAACTTTAATAGATATAATGTTCCTAATGTAAAGAGTAGAATAAAACCTAAAGAAGAAACAACCTTATATATATACTTTATTGATTGAACCACATCTATTAATAGTGAATTATTTACTTCTCCACTCCGCTCGGGCACTTTATCAAGAACAATATCTGATGCACCTGAATAGATATATGCAATAGTCCTAACAATGGTGGGCTGCAATCCAAACTCTAATAATTGAGCCATCCCTCCAAAAGCTAAAAACAGATACCAAAGCCCCATGTCATCAGAGCTCAAAAAACTCACTAACAATGGGATAACTAAGATTCCACTACCAATGTTTAAAAGCTGAGATAAATACCCTAACGCAACTTCTTTTTTACTAGGCTCTTTAATCATATTTGAGTCTGGATTAATTTATTTCCAAACATCCCCATTCAGGGTAGTGCTCTCGAATATATGTATTAAGCGCAATTTCTGCTGGCGTGTACTCTCGCTTAGTCTCTTTTGTTTTTTTATTGTCGTGAACATAAGTAATCATACCTGCGCCTACGGTGACATTTGACAAGCGATCAATAACAATAAACGCACCAGTAGATGGTAGTGATTTGTAACAATCCATCGCCACTTGATCATTTAAATCAAAAGAAGCTAGCGCAATCTCATTAAGATCCAATGTATGTGAATCTTCAGCGTGCTGCTCTAGAGTGTTTACGTCGATTTTGTGTTGAATATGACTTACCTTACCGACACAAGTTTTGGTTGCGAACTTAAAAACGTACTCTTTATGCACCCTCATGGACTCTTCGCCCATCCACACCAAATGAGCCGATGCTTTGTCCGCAACAATTGGGGATTGCTCTGAATGAACGATCATATCACCGCGAGATATATCGATTTCATCATCAAGAGTCAAGGTGACGGCTTGGCCTGGAGATGCTTGATTTAACTCACCATCAAAAGTGTAAATAGATGCAATGGAGGAAGACTTCCCTGAAGGAAGAACTGTAACTGTATCACCAACCTGAACAGTACCTGAAGCGATAGTGCCACAATAACCTCTGAAGTCAGAGCTAGGGCGATTCACGTATTGGACTGGAAAACGCAATGCCGATGTATTTTTGTCTTTAGCAACCTTGACCGTCTCAAGCAACTTCATCAGTGTCGCTCCTGGATACCAATCCATGTGCTCACTTGGAGTTACGACATTGTCGCCTTTGAGGGCTGATATAGGCACAAAACGAATGTCGTCGATATCAAAGTTTTCTGCCATCTTACGATAGTCGCGCTTAATACTTTGATAAATCTCTTGGCCATAGTCCACTAAATCCATTTTGTTAATCGCGACAATGACGTGCTTGATACCCAGCAAAGAACAAATATAGCTATGGCGACGAGTTTGCGTTTGAATCCCACGACGCGCATCAACCATCACAATAGCAAGGTCGCAGGTTGAAGCACCTGTCACCATGTTTCGCGTATATTGTTCATGCCCTGGAGTATCTGCGATGATAAACTTACGCTTATCAGTAGAAAAGTATCGATAAGCCACATCAATCGTAATACCTTGCTCACGTTCAGACTGCAACCCATCAACAAGCAGAGCTAAGTCAAACGCTTCATTTGTGGTATTAAACTTCTCCGAGTCCTTCTCAATCGCTGCCATTTGATCTTCATAGATCAACTTTGAGTCATAAAGCAGACGCCCAATTAACGTTGATTTACCGTCATCAACATTGCCACAGGTTAAAAAGCGGAGAAGATCTTTGTTCTCATGCACTTTTAAGTAGGCTTCAATGTCTTTTGCAATCAAGTCAGAACTGTGGGACATAAGTAATATTCCTAAATAAAATCTTTTTCGGTGAGGGTAGCAATGATGGTGTCCACAGCATCTTCAATGGACATATTGGCGTTGAGAGTTATCTCTGGCTCTATTGGTGCTTCATAATCAGAGTCAATGCCAGTAAAACTCTTAATTTGTCCTGCTCGCGCTTTTTTATAAAGTCCCTTAGGATCACGGTCTTCGCACACTGCTAGTGGGATATCTAAAAACACCTCTATAAATGCCTCTGACCCAATTTTGTCTCTGGCTAATTGTCTATCGCTACGAAATGGAGAGATAAAGGCCGTAAGTACGATCATTCCTGCATCAACAAACAAGTGAGCAACCTCCGCAACCCTGCGGATATTCTCTACCCTATCAGCATCACTGAAGCCTAAATCCTGATTGAGTCCATGACGAACATTGTCACCATCGAGCAAATAGCTATGCTTATTCAGCTCTAACAATCTTCTTTCTAGCGCATTGGCAATTGTCGACTTTCCGGAACCACTTAGCCCAGTAAACCACAGTACGACAGGGCGTTGATTTTTTTGTTTCACCCGTTCTTGATGAGTGACATTAGTATGATGCCAAACTAGGTCATCACTAACGGATTCATTCTGCTTTCTTTCGTATGTTTTCATTTCACTTAAATTTAACAGTTAAAACGGGAAAACAAGGGGAATTGTGACTAACGCAACCAAAGTGTACGCTAATGACACCTTCCAACCGACTCGAATAAAATCTTTTACTTTATAGCCACCAGCATTCATTACCATCAGATTAGTTTGGTAACCGTAAGGGGTTAGAAACGAAGCGCTTGCAGCGTATGCCACGGCCATAATAAAAGGACTAGAGTCTACTCCAAATGCTTTTGCTAGCGCGATTCCTACAGGCAGTACGATCGCGGCGGCAGCTGTGTTAGTGATTATCTCGGTTAACAGCAAAGTCGTAATAAAAACAACGATTAACGCGGTATAGGCTGAATACCCATTGAGCATCTGAAATAAATTCGTTGATATCCACTCAGCCAGACCCGAATTAACAAATGCCTGTGCTATGCATAGCGCTGAAACCAAGATTAACCACAACTCAAAAGGGAAGCGCCTTCTGATAGTGGAGCTATCTAATGCATTACCGATAATCAGTGCAATCAAATACCCCACCATAGACTCAAGTAATGTTATCGAAGAGACAATAGAAGCAACAATCGCAGCTAAAAAGCCCAAAATCACCAGCGCGTTTTGCCACCCCGCTAACGGTTGCTCCACCGTCTTCCCTGATAAGAAGAAAAAGTTACGCGACAAGTTTTGCCTTTTATCGAAATCCGTACCCACTGCCAGAACCAGCTTATCCCCAGCACGGAGCACCTGCTCACCGAGTTTACCTGACAATCGCTCACCATCACGGGAAATCGCCACCACAGCAGCATCAAAGCGTGAACGAAATTCTGTTTCTTTTAGTGTCTTACTCACCAACACCGATTCTGGGCTAACGATCACTTCAGTTAAGTTGGATTCTAATAACTGAATGTCATCAGAAAATAACCTTAAGCCATCAAAGAGCTGCAACTGTTTAATCTGCTTCACATCACCAGCAAAGATTAACTTGTCCTGTGCAAAAATTAACGTTTCTGGCGTAACGGGTGAAATAAGTTGGCCTTGTCGAACAATTTCAACTAAGAATAAGCCATCGAGCGCGCGCAGCCGGTTTTGCTGTACTGACTTACCAATCAATTTACTCCCGACTACGACTTCTGCATCAATGAAGTAATCCAGCTTATCTTGTTGAGCTTTATCCTTTGCCGTTAATGACTTTGTCGACCATATCACTACGCTACCAACAACAAGAACCAGAGCAATCCCGACAGGGAAGAATGAAAGAAAGTGTAGGCTTGGTAGCTCTGCATCAATAAGTAACGCATTCACCACAAGGTTTGTCGAGGTACCGATCAAAGTTAACGTACCACCCAAAATGGCAAAGTAGGAAAGCGGCAACAACAGCTTCTGAGCTGGATGATCCTGATTGCGTTTCACCGCCCCCATCAAAGTCGCGACAACGGCAGTGTTATTTAACAACGCAGAACTTAGCGCTGTACTGATACCAAGCAAAGAAATGGTTTGAGTATAGCTAGGGCGGAAAACCTTTGTCGAAACCCACGGCAAAAGCTGACTCTTCTCCAAGGCTAAAGATGCCAACATCAAACAGATAAGCGTCAGGACGGAATGGTTAGTGATGTTCGAAGTGACTTCTTCGAGAGAAAGATCTCCATAGGCATACAGACACAGCACAGCCATCATAAATAGCATGGCTGGTCTGATTTTTGTCGTTGCTAAAAGAATAAGCAAGACGAGAATGACGGTCGCAGTGAAAAGCATCTGGGTAACGGCTATATGCGCGGGTGATTAAAAGTAGCCTTCACGCTTTTTCTTCTCCATCGAGCCGGAGCTGTCATGATCAATAGCGCGCCCTTGTCGCTCAGAAGTCGTCGTAAGTAACATTTCCTGGATGATTTCTGGCAGTGTAGTGGCTTGAGATTCGACAGCGCCTGTTAATGGATAGCAACCTAAGGTTCGAAAGCGCACCATCTTATTCTCTACCTTCTCACCTTCTTTTAGCTCCATCCGATCATCATCCACCATGATCAACATGCCATCGCGCTCGACAACTGGGCGTGGTTTGGCCAAATACAAACTAGGAATTTCGATATTTTCTAGATAGATATACTGCCAGATATCTAGCTCTGTCCAGTTAGATAAAGGGAAAACTCGAATGCTCTCCCCTTGATGAATACGACCATTATAAATATTCCATAGTTCTGGGCGCTGATTCTTCGGATCCCATCGATGGTTTTCATCTCGAAAAGAATAGACTCGCTCTTTAGCGCGAGATTTCTCTTCATCACGACGTGCACCACCAAAAGCAGCATCAAAACCATGTTTATCCAGCGCCTGTTTTAACCCCTGTGTTTTCATGATGTCTGTATGCAATGAGCTACCGTGCACAAATGGGTTGATGTTCATTTTCAAACCTTCAGGGTTTTGATGAACGAGCAACTTCATACCCAATTTGTTCGCCATATAATCACGAAATTCAATCATCTCTTTGAACTTCCATGTGGTATCTACGTGCATCAACGGAAAGGGCGGAATGCCAGGCGCGAAGGCTTTCTTGGCTAAATGCAGCATAACTGAAGAGTCTTTACCGACAGAGTAGAGCATCACGGGATTATCAAACTCAGCCGCCACCTCACGCATGATGTGAATCGATTCCGCTTCTAGCTGCTTTAAATGCGTCATTTGTTTTGTATCAATCATTATTAATTCACACCACTTTATAGGCTATGGTTATGTTCTGTCGAATACGCTACCGCCTTAGGTCTGGCTCCTAAATCGCGGCAGAACGATGGAAGGCGAACTGACTAATTTTAAAATCTTTCCTATTTTAACTGAAATGTTAGTGCGCTTAAATCGATATTAAAAACCATGTTAAGTATGACTTTGTTTGAGATCAGTCGCGCAATATGAGTATTTGAACAATTTACCTATGGGGTACTGATAGAATTTCCTTCAGAGCTGACAAGGTCAAGAATTGACTTGGAAGATTTGAAAAGACGAGGGAGATAAAAATGGAAGTGATTCATCATGGCGGGAAAGACACCGTGACTGGCTCATGCCACGAAATACCCCTTGATATTGGTCACCTGCTTGTTGATTGCGGCTTACTGCAAGGCGGGGAGGCAACTCAATCAGAACAAGTGGTTCGCTTTCCATACAAGCACCTGATCGGCATTGCAATCACTCACGCCCATATCGATCACATAGGTCGATTACCTTGGCTAATTGCGTCTGGATTTAACAAGCCTATCTATTGCACTCCTGCGACCAACAAGTTGATCCCTCTCATGCTTGAAGATGGTTTAAAGTTGCAGCTTGGCCTTAGTGCGTTGCAGCGAGATAAAGTTCTGAGTTTTATCAAGCGACTCATTCGTCCAATTCCTTTCAAGCAATGGTATCGTCTAGGGACAAAAACCTATTTAAGGTTTCAACCAGCAGGACATATTCTTGGCTCTGCATATTTAGAAGTGAAGCTTCCTAATAATAAGATTGTGGTTTTCTCTGGCGACTTAGGCCAATATGACACACCACTATTACCCGACCCAATATCACCAACTAGAGCTGACTACCTATATATCGAAACCACTTATGGTAACAAGAACCACGATCCCGCAGAGCAACGTGCAATGCGACTGGCTGGAATTATCAACCATGCTCTGACAGATGGTGGAACCATCCTCATTCCGGCTTTTAGCGTCGGCAGAACCCAAGAGTTGTTGTTCGATATTGAACTGCTTATCCATCAGCATAATATTGATGCCAACATTCCTATCATTCTTGATTCACCACTGGCAGAAAAAGTCACCAAAACGTATCGCCAATTTAAAAAGCTATGGGGCAAAGAAGCCAAAACTCGGCTAGATGCTCACCGCCACCCGCTTGCCTTTGACCAGTGCATTACCGTCTCTGATCACAAACAGCACTCCCGACTGGTAAATCGGCTTAAAGTCTCTGCAGAGCCTGCTATTGTGGTTGCCGCTTCAGGGATGTGTGAGGGTGGCAGAATCGTCAACTACCTGAAAGCCCTACTTCCTGATGAGCGCAACGACGTCATTTTTGCTGGTTATCAAGCAAAAAACACCTTGGGACGGCAAATACAATCAGGCGCAATCGAAGTGGATATCAATGGCAAAAAAGTTGAAATCAATGCACAAGTACACACTATGTCGGGATACTCGGCTCATGCAGGACAAGATGACCTAATGCGCTTTATTAAAGGTATTGAGCCCCCTCCTGAAGAAATCCACCTAATCCATGGTGAAGATGACGCCAAACATGCATTCGCCACTCTGCTTAGGACCCAACAGTACCGGGTTATAGAATAGCTGCTGTACATCCATTTCAGTAGTAAACCGTGTTTAACGCAACTTCTAAGCAATAAAAAAGCACTGCCAATGCAGTGCTTTTGCTATTTTCCGTTATGGTGTAAATCTAAACTCGGCGCTCAAACGCCAGTGAAAAATCTTCACGAGCCATAGTTAAGTTCGGGTTGTAGCATGGATCTGCATCCAAGACATTCGCCCAACGGCCACGCATGTACTGCACTTCCTTGGCAAAACGCGCTTGTTTCTCTGGCGTATCTTCAAAGCCACGAGTTTTCGATTCGTAGTGGTACAGCTCTGCATATGGTGTCCACACATTGAAATAACCCGCTTCTTGTACTTTCAAGCAGAAATCGATGTCATTAAATGCCACGGTCAGATCTTTCTCATTCAAACCACCGACTTGTTCAAACACCTCTTTACGAACCAGTAGACAGGCTGCCGTTACTGCAGAGTAGTTTTGCGAAACAATCGCACGACAGCCATATCCAGGCAAACCTTTCGGCAAGTGTTTATGTGCATGGCCAGCAACGCCCCCCACCATAATCACACCACCATGTTGTAACGTATCATCTGGGTACCAAAGACGAGCGCCAACCGCTCCGTTTTGTGGTTGGATAACATGACCAACCATTTCCGTTAGCCAATCAGGCGTGATCACTTCTACGTCATTGTTCACCAGCGCTAAGATCTCACCTTTCGCAATCGCTGCTGCTTTGTTGTTCAACGCAGAATAGTTGAATGGGCTATCATCACGCAGCACAACTACATTGCTGTTCTCTTGCTGGAGTTTCTCTAAGTACGCTAAGGTGTCTGGGCAGTCTGAGCCATTGTCTACAATGATGATCTCGTAGCTTTGGTAAGTCGTCTTTTCCAAAATAGAGTCGATACACACAGAAAGTACGTCCAAACCATTACGTGTTGGAATGATCATACTTACCATTGGCGGAGGTGTTGGGATCTCGTATTTAACTCGAGCATAGTGACGCTCTGGATGTTCAACCACTTCGGCTTTGATCGCCATTCGGTCACAGTGTTCTTGTACGGCTTTCAAACCCGCAATTAAAGCATAAGGTTTTTCATCACCATCAACCGCTGTACTGCCTTCAATTGCACGCCAGTGATAAAGAATACGTGGAATATGGATGATGTGCTCGCGTTCAACTTTCTCAGTAAAACGCAGCGCAAAATCCCAATCCTGCGCTCCCTCAAAGCCCTTACGGAAGCCTCCGATTTCTTTTGCCAAATCAGTTTTGTAAACGCCTAAATGCGAAATACAGTTTTGGTTTAGCAGCAGTTCTGGATTCCATTGAGACTTGAAATTTGGATCATAACGTGTGGCACCATCTGCAGTGATTTTGTCTTCATCACTGTAAATCAATGCCGCTTCCGGGTTAGCTAGAATTGTTTCTGCCACCCAGTAAAGTGCATCGTTTGGCAGCTTATCATCGTGATCCATTAAAGCGATGTATTCGCCTGTTGCGACTTCAAGCGCACTGTTGGTTGCCTCAGAGATATGACCATTTTGCTCACGCTCCACCACTTTAATACGGCTGTCTTGTTGCGCGTACTCACGCAGTACATCACGCACTTCTTGGTTTGGTGACGCATCATCGGCAATACATAGCTCCCACTCAGGGTAAAGCTGAGCGGTCACTGATTCGATCGCTTCACGCAAGTAGTTTACTGGTGCATTATATACAGGCATCAAGACAGAGATTTTCGGCTTATTTTCTAAGCTTGCAATACGTGCTGATACTTGCTGTGTTTGCTCGGCAGACAACTGACCATACTTTTCAAGCCATTGACCGTAATCGATCAGTGGTTCACCTGTCGGCTCTACGGCTTGAGCCGCTTGGTATTGACCACGGCTAAGCAAACCTTTCAGCCCTTCACGTTGGTAAACACCCCACGCTTTGCGGCAGGTATTCTGAACGCCACCATGATGCCTAACAAAGCCAACTCCACGCTTGGCCACTTTAATTGGCATCGAAAGCACAGGACGAATTGCACGTATCGGCGAAGTTAGCTTCCAAGATGTTGAGTTTTGCATTTCAGCGACTGCAGCTTGCAGCGAGTGTGCCCATTGCTCTGAATTTGCATTGCGGTGCTCTAGTTCAGCAATTTTGCTCTCCCTATCAGCTAGGAGTAGCTCGATCGAACGCAAGCGAACTAGTTCTTCATTCTGCTCAGCAACTTTTAGGTGTGCCGACGTCAGTTCTGGTCGAAGCTCTTCTAATGCTTCCTTGTGCGCAAGGTATGCATCGCTGGTTTCTACTAGCTTTCGGTTTAGCTCAACTAACAGCTGATCTTTACTTACTACCTCGCCTTGAAGCTCCTGAACCACGTTTTGTAGTTCGGCCTGCTTGTTACGTGAGTCTTCCTCTAGTTGTTCAGAACGCAAATTAGCATGGAACAATTGTGCACGAGCCTCAAATGTAGACACGTTGAACTCTTCCATCAGGGCATTTTGAGCTTGAACTACTGCAGCTTGATAGTGCTCAAAAAACGCTTGGCTAGTCTCACCATTCAACCAAGACGCGAGGTCATACTCTTGTTTTGCAAGCTTTTCTAAATCGCCATATAAGGATACAAGCGGCTCAAAGTGGGCATGGTCATCAAACAGTTCGCTTAGTTTGGCATCGCTGTGGCTTAAAGCTGGGTCAATAAACTGATCAATGAACTCTTGGCATTTTGCTTGGTCCAGATCAGCGATATCCAATTGCTTTTCTAGACGATTAATCACTTGTTGTGGATTAGAAAGTAGATCGGAAAACGTAATAAACTCAACAGACTCATTTTTAAGTAATGCCAAGTTAGGCAACGTATGCATCAGCCACAAAATAAAGCTGTGTTTATGCGAGATACCGTCGCGACGCTCAAGCGATCGTGCAATGTCTAGCGGATTACGCAGTGCATATACGTATTTTGGTTTCACGCCTGCACGGCTGAATACCTCTTGCCAAAAAGGAAGTAAACGGGAAGTACGAGGATCTTTAAAGCCCCAAACCGCATGTGCATCAACACGGTTACTGACCAAGGAAACCGCTTCATCTAGTAGAAGGGATACCAACTTGGACTCAAAGTTAATCTCGGTCAGTGTAGGACTTGACCAAATCGAGTCTGTTTCGGCAAGAAGACGGTCATTAATGGATACAACATCCAGATCTTCCCAATGACCTTTAGGGTTGAACTCCCCTTCTGGCATCAAGTTTTCACTTAAAGACACACCCATTACTTCCAGCGCTTTGGTAAGCGCACTGGTACCACTGCGGTGCATGCCTAGCACGACCACTACAGATTTGTTCTTATTCGCTGCTACTGACGTTTGCTCAGTGTTTTTCGACATAATATTCGATACTCGTTATTCTGATTTGCTTGGCAGTTTTGTCGCATATTGGCGTACAAATTTCTGCTCTTTATGTAATTTGGCCTGGGCATATAACTTGGCGAGTCTTTCACCTATGCTTGGGGAAGTGTATTGTCCTGCAAACACTGATTCCGCTTCTATCGCCACACTCTCAATTTGTAAAAAATCAAAGATACGCTGCATTGCTTGTTGATGATGATGGCGCAACTCATCGTTATGCATAACGAGTACATTGTGCTTAGCAAAGTGACGCTCTATCTCTACTAGCTGCCGACTAAAATGGCCTCTGTCTAGGTATGAGTGCGTTCGAAGCGGAGATTGCCAGCTGTAATCATGTTCTGCGGCTTGAAGGCGCGAAGACTCTTTAAGAAAGGCTTTCAGCATTGATTCACTCTCGAAGCCTCGTTTACTCTCCATAGTATATTGTGAGATCGCCCTTTCAACTGGATCACGCAACATAAAAATGACTTTTGCGTGAGGCTGGTACTCCACCAACTTTGGTAACACCTGATTCCAGTACGCATAGATTGGCGTAGCATCACATAAGTAGCGCTCTCCATTCGCATGCGTAAATTTCTCGGCGTAGGCTTGGTCTAAAACAGCGTCGCTCACACACACTTGTCCCTCTTTATTGAGGTACTCTGGGTGATCAAGTATATGTGCCTCTTTACCTTGAGCTAAGCAGATATCGGGATGCTGAGCGATGAAATGGGCTAACGCACTGGTGCCACACTTTTGTCCACCAATAATAAATAGATTAGGACGCATGAGAGCCCTCTGTCACCAATGGCTTAGACGTAATCTTTTTCACTAAGTCTACTGCTCCCGTCACATGACTGCTTTGCTCAATCACGGTAAACATTGCCGCATCTACACCACGATGTAAGAACTGACGTTCACCTTCAACTAATGCAGAACAACCACAGTTAAGGAAATACGATCCATTTGGCAGATTACATGAGAAACGGAAGCGCATCTCTATCGTCTGTTCTGCAGCAACGTAAGGAATACGCATTTGATGATTACGCGTTGTGGTCGCGCCAGCGATTTCTAGCCCGGATACTGTCTTGATCATCATCCCAGCACCGACTTCAAACGCTTCACACTCGAAATGCACTTGATAAACGTAGTCATACTCTTCACCGGCAGTAAGCAAGTTTACCGCTTCGCCATCTAGGTTTTCGATGTGCGGTTCGCCAATCACGGCACCTTGGCTCTGATACCAAATGGTTGACGCTGGCTTAATACTTGGGTCAAACGCGCCTTTACTCACCGATATCTGTTTTGATTTTGGTTTGTTGTCTGTGTCTTCACGCAGGCCGTCTTTAATTTGCTGACGATACGTTTCTCGTTCTGGGCCATGCATGTGAAGCAGTTTATGATATTGCTGCACAACTTGTTTTGGTGAGCCTTCCATAAGTAACTCGCCATGATCGAGCAGTACGGCGCGATCACACAGCTCAATAACCTGACCTGCAGAATGAGAAACAAACAGTAATGTCGCACCTTTTGCCTGTAATTGACGCAGCTTAGCGTGACATTTACGTTGGAACGCATCGTCGCCCACCGCAAGAGCCTCATCCACGATAAGAATGTCAGGATCAATATGCATGACAACAGAAAAAGCCAATCTCAGCATCATACCGCTGGAGTAGCTTTTTACAGGCTGATCAATAAAGGGGCCGATATCGGCAAAGGCAAGAATATCCTCAAACCGTTCGGCCACTTCCGCTTTGCTCAAACCGAGTAACTGAGCATTAAAATAAACGTTTTGACGGCCAGTAAACTCAGGGTTAAAGCCTGAGCCTAGCTCTAAAAGCGCAGCGACCCTTCCCTCGATTTGCACATTACCTTGGTCTGGCTGCATAACGCCACAGATCAACTGCAATAAGGTCGATTTACCGCTGCCATTGTGGCCAACAATACCGACGGTTTCGCCTTTATCGGCGTGAAAGTTGATGTCTTTTAGCGCATAAAAACGTTCGTCAGTATTACGAGGCCAAAGTGCCTGACGTAAACGCTGCCATGGACGGCTTGCAAGAGAAAAGCTTTTGCTGAGTTGAGAAACGGAAATGACCATATGGGTGATTCTTTGCAAATAGGGAGGGTATTATGAGCAAAAACAACCTACTTTGCAAAAAGGCAAGGTCAAAGAGGAGTGAAAATTGAAGAAAAATAATAACGAAAAAAGGAGCCACAAGGGCTCCTTTTATTTAACTCAACTTAACTCAAATTATAGAGTGAAGTCAGTTACGTTTTGTGAACGACCAGTTTGGATGTCTACGCCGTCAGCAGTTTGTTTCTTAACTGCAGCTTCACCTTGGTTAGTTTCAACTTCGAAGAAGAAACGAGCTTGGCGAGAAGGAGTAGATTCAACACCTAGTGCTTCTGCGATACCAGCTGGAGTTAGAGTAACTGCACCGTTGCTTGGTAGACGAGTTGGAAGAACTGCGCGAGTGATAAGGTCTGTACCTTTACCGCCGTTCTCTAGTTCGTGTGCATCGTACTCAGTGATAGTTACGAAGATCTTACCACCTTCTTCAGGTAGAGTCTTAGAAACGTCACGGATGTAGATAACGTTAGCAGAAGAAGTACCAGTAGTTACTGTATCGAACTTCATACCGTCACGTACAACAACGAATGCGTTACCGATGTTTTGTACGTAAGGAACGAATGTAGCGTTGTCAATAGTTTCAACTTGTAGAGCGAACTGTTGAGCTGGGATGCTTGCTTCGTTTGCTTCGTCGATGATTAGCTTAGGTAGTTCTAGAGCTTCACCAGTGTAACCAGGAGCGTTATCGTTACCAGCAAAGTTGTCGTTTTCAGACGTTAGAGTGCTGTAAGTTACAGTTGCTTTGCCGTCAGCTACAGCCCATGCAGTCTCAGCACCAGCTTCGTCAACTAGCTTGCCATTCTTCTGAGAAACACCTGTGAAATCACCAACTAGAGACACTTTGATGTGCTTGTGTTGGATGTTTTGCTTAGTAGTGTTGTTGAAGAATTTAACAGCACGTAGTACACCGTAGTTGTCTGCATCTAGAGTAGACCACTGAGTGTAAGTTGTAGATACTAGAGCAGTAGCATCTTGAGCCATTGTTAGTGGAGCTTGCTCAACTTTAAACAGGTTGTCAGTCTTGAATAGAACTGGAGTCTTCTGTGGGTCAGCAGTGTATGATGCGTTTTCTAGTGCACCAACGCTCATTTTAACTTGAGAAGTAGTACCAGAAAGTAGTTTGAAACCTTGCTTCATTTGAGTATCGAAGAAGTCAATAGCTAGCTTAACTGAAGCTTCTGTTGCTGCTGTTGCATCGATAGTATCTGCAAGACGTAGAGATAGACGTTTGTTGCCTTCATCTAGAGTGTAAGAAACAGTAGTGTTAGTACCGTCTTCTACAAGCTTAAGAACTTTTTTCAGCTCACCAGCTGTGTTGCTAGCAGCACCAGCACCTAGAGCTAGAGTTAGACCTGGGAATGGAGTGTCATCTGCAGTTGTTGTATCTGTAACGCTTGTTAGGAAGTCAGCAACTTGAGTAGAGTTAAACTGCGCATCACCTTCTAGTACGAAAATGATTTCACCAGCGTTTTTCAGCTCAGGTTGTGCACCAGAGTTGTCAAAGTCTGCAGTAAGTACAGCTTCTAGAGAAGTTTTGTCTAGTACAGATTGCTTAGTTTGAGTCGCTAGAACGTTTACTGCAAATGCGTCACCGCCAACGTTTTTGTCTACGTCAATTGTCATTGCGCTTGCAGATGTTGCAACTGAAGCCACTGCTAGAGCTAGAAGAGTTTTCTTTAACATGTTAATTTATATCCTTTAATTGGATCCATATTGAATTATTATTAACTAACCACTGACGGGAATAGTTAACTTTTTGATCAACTTCGGTGCACCGTTTCGTCGCACCAAGCTTCGCTACTTTTAATGCATGATCGCTAAATCACATAAAAAAAGAAAAAAATGCAAAACTTCGTTAAATGATCGCGCTCCGAAGTGCGCACCACTAATTCTCTTAACTTAATCAATTAATGTCAATGTGTAAAACATGACAATTCTATATTTTTGGTCGAATTTCACGCTCTCATTTGGTGATCGCTATCAAAAAATTTATGAAAGACCGAAAATTGTTCAAAAAGCGAACACAAGATAAGCATTTATCAGCAATTAGTCAATACAAGATCAGACCAGTGTCAGAGCACTCTTCACAACATACAAATAACTAATTTATCAAAAGCTCAATTAACACCAAAAATTATTGATAACAAACATAATTTAATTAAATGTAAACTACATTTAATTTAATATGACATTATTAATATGGCATTTTCCTCTATTAAAAATACGAGCAACGTCTATTTTTTGGCATAACGTCAAATTCACAACAGATATAAAAAAGCCCGCAAATGCGGGCTTTTTATTAGTTAGGAGTGTATTGAGATAACTCCCAGCCTGTTAGCTCTTGGAACTCATTGGTGTAAAATATCGCGTCTTCGCGGGAATTAATCACATATGGCGTGATCAACAATACTAATTCCACCGATTTTTGTGTCTGGCTCTTATATTTAAACAAATTGCCCACATACGGAATATCACCCAATAACGGCACACGGTTATCCGTTTCTCCAATATCTTGTTTAATTAAGCCGCCCATAAATACTGTATCACCGCTGTCTGCCAGTAGTTTCGTTTGCAAAGAGCGTTTATTGATATCGGTACCCGTACCTTTATTGGAGACTTCTTGGCTGATTTCTAGCTCGACCAAGCCATTTTTATTAATGGTTGGGATGATATCTAGTGTTACACCTGTATCTACATAGGTATAAGTGGTAGTCGCTTTAGAATCGTCGCCCCCCCCCGATACTTCGCCGGTAATAACTTGAATTTGGTCACCCACGGTGATTCGAGCAGGCTCTTGGTTCATCGCGATAATACGTGGACTAGACAGTACTTGTGCCTTACCTGTTTTTAGCGCAGCTTGGAAACCTAGCGTCACATCACCAAACACACCGGTTAGCGTTAATACCTTATTTTTGACTTCAGCAAGTCCTTTTGTACCGCCAGTAATATCACCGCCCGTTACGTTAAAATCGAAGCCTAGCTCTTGTGCATCATCAACATTGATTTCAGCAATAGTGGCTTGAATCAAGACTTGCTGAGGTCTTTTATCAACAAACTTCAATAACTCGACTAATCGCTGATAATCTGCATACTCACCGGTAAAAAAGATGCTGTTACGTTTGCTGTCAACCACCACACGGTAGCTGTCAGTCACTACCTGCATATTGGCTTTATTTCCACCAGCAGGGCGTTGAATGCCAGTATTACCTGGCAAGTTACTTGTACTGGATTGCTGCTTATCCTGAATGGCTTGTTGAGCAGCAGCAACTAGATCGACACCTTTGGTTTCAGCTTTATCCGAATTCATCTGTTCACTAAAAATGGCAGAAACTACTTCCCAAGCATCTTCTGCTTTAGTGTTTTGCATATAATATGCGTATATGCCTTTATTACCTTGAATTTCTTTTGGTTTATCTAATTGACGAATCCACTCAAGGGCATAGTTCATCCAACTACGAGTGCTTGCTGTTACCATCAAGGTATTATTACTTAGTGGGATAAGTACAACACCATTCATACCAGAATTAAGAAAAACGGGCACGCCAGATGCTTTTAACGATAACTGTAAATCCGTCATTAACGTATCTAACGCAACAAATTTAGGGCTTACTAAAGAAATATTTCGCGATACTCGATTTGGCACGTCGATTTCACGAAGCAAACCATAAACTCGATTAATATCGTCTTTATTAGCGATAATCATCAATGCATTGAGATGATTTTGACGCAGCACTTTGCCGCCACCCTGATCACGTAAAAACGAGCTGACTAAGGTTGAAGCCTCACTAATTGGTAGGTAATAGATCGGAACAATTTCAACAACTTTACCATAGCGTAAAACAGGTGCTATAGATGAGTCGATCAGAGTTGGCACGGCGTTGTCGGTTTTGCTTGCAGGGATAACCTTGATCAAATCCCCTTCAATGGCCAGAGATACCTTGTTGACCATCAAGACTTCTTCAACTAAACCAAGTAGACGCTCTGCTGGAACTGGCTCGTTAATACGCAATGTAATAGGCGTCTTGTTCTTGGCTAAATCAGAGTCCACCACGTAGTTGACTTTTAGCACATCACCCAGTGCTAAGTTGATAAAATGGTTCAGCTCTAGCCCATCGGCATTCAAGCTAACGGGAGATGACGGTAATTTAATTGCATCAGCTTGAGAGTCACCTCCGCCTTGAGAAGCTTGAAGTAAAGGAGCAGAGCGTACGCTCTCTCTCTCCATTTTAACAAAGCTGCCATTACTACCTTCAGAAAGCGCTTTTGTATTGCTCTCAATCAGTGTTACTGAGTTTTCTGTCGTTTTAGCTCTAGACTCCGCATACTTGTAGTCTGACATCTGATTGAAGTTAGCACAGCCGTAGATAAGCGTGGTGCACACTATCACCGATGCATTGCGAATCAGTCGCTTGTTTACCGGTACTCGATATTTCATGATTTTTCTTTGTCCTTAACGTTCTGCGTGTTCCCAGTCGGGAAAAGTAACCACTCTTGTTCAGTGCCAGTTTTATCTTGAATGATGACTTTATTATTTTGAATCGCACTTAGATGGCCAATGTTTGGCAGCTCATCACCAATGTGCAAAATAATACGCTCACCATTACCAACAAATAGGGCTTGTTGTTCATCCCCTTTACGGATAATTCCTAGTAAACGGTAACTGACTTCTTTTGGCTCATTCTCTTGCTTGGCCTCGTCATCAACCTCTGGGGCAACACCACCAAGCTCTCTGTTTTCATTAAAAATATTGCCGGCAGGATGTTCTTGAACCTTCCAAACATGTGGCTTGACGATGTCAGCGATTGTCAATGGTGATTCCCCCCCTGAACCGGGAGTTAACTTCCAATACGTCAATACTAATAGCGTAAACAACAGAGCAATAAAGGAGAGTAATACCTTAGGATGAGGCAGTTTAAACTTCATTACTTACTCTCCGACTTAAGCTGAGCATCAGACAACTTACGATAACTTTGCAAATCAATAGAGATCTCATAATTTGCTTGAACTTGTCCTCGTTTTCGAGTTCCGCGCTTAATCTCAAACTGGGTAACTTCAATCAGTTTGTTTTCATTACCTAGAGCAAATAGCATTTCAAGAATAACGTCTGAATCTCCAGAAATTCGCCACTGTGAATTTACTTTTTCACCTAACCAAGGCTCGATACCGGGCTCACCAAAACGACGCCCAGTAAACTTTAAGCCTAGAGGTCTGTATATGCTCTCAAACAGGTCGACTTGCATGCCCAATGTACGGCTATGAGTACGAGCATCAAACATCTGATTTTGAGCAGTTTGTTTTACTAGATTTAATTCACTAGCAAAAGTTTCGATGGAACTTCGGCTGTTTTCGAGACGCTCTAGTCGCTCAATTTGTCCTAGCTTTTGGTCAATCTCTGAGATATCCGCTGAACGCCAAGCTTGGTATGGTGAAACAATTAGCCACCACACCAGAATGAGCGCACATGCAAACCCCGCCCATTGAACCAGTGGGCTAGAAAGCTCTTCTTTTAGGTTGGAATTTTTTAACTGCTCCATTATTCCTTCCATTGGTATGCCTCCTCCAGCACCAGTTCTGCTCTGAATTCTTGACGGTTATTGGCAGCTGGCACCACTTCACCAATTAATTTCGCTTCAGTTACGCCAATCACCGTAGAGAGGTTCTCTAATAAACCTGCTGTATCTGCAATTGTCCCTTGCAGTATCACCTTTTCTGGGGTGTAACTGATACGAGCAACCACAATGTCCTTCGCTAAATGAGCCGTTAGCGACTCAAGTAACTTCGCTGGTGCTTGCTGACGAGCTTTGGCTCTTACGTATTGATTTAAGAACTTTTCTGTATCCTGAAACTGAGCACGCTGGCGTTGCAGTTGGAATGTATCTTGACTCATGGTTGCAAGCTGTTCATCTAACTGCGCTTTCTTGTAACTGATTAGGCTCGCATCTGCCGCCATATAAACAAGCAAAATAACCAGCAGGGCCACCATGGTTCGCCAATATTGCCATGGATTATCTAAATCAAACTGGTTTGAACATTTTGCTTGGCTTAATACCGCGCCTTTCGGATACAGCGATGATTCTGCAAGCGCAACCTCGGCCAAAATCTGTTGTTCTGGCTGATTGGTAAATACCGCAAGCTCACCACTTGTAAGCAACGTTTGTACACTGCGTTTATGCAATGGAGAGTGCATTGGGTAAAGCTGCTCAAGTACTTTTCCGTCTTGCCACTTAAGAGCCCAGCTGTTCGAGCTCCCACTGTGTTGCTCTTGATAAACTAGGATACCCTTTGCGGATGCCGCCCGACCAAACTCGTACACCATGGCTGGCAAACAGTGTGTTAGGGGTTGAGCGAAGCTAAGTTTGCTTGGGTTCCAAAACCATACGGCAACTTGCCAGTTTTCACCGACTTTATTGGTCCAGATGTAATATTGGAGGTCATCCCAGTCAACAAGCTGCTGCAACTCGTTACGAACGCAACTATCCAATTCACTTTGTGGAATAAGATCGATCTGATAGTAAAAAAGCTTGAATAAGCAATCCTGTTGAGGAATTAAGCCTACTACTTTATCCCAACGTTTTGCCTTAGGTGCCGTATGTGTGTAGCCGTTATACTGTTCTGGCCAAATACACCATTGACGTTGTAATCCGTGTACCACTATTAACCCTTAGTTCTTTGATATATCAAAATATCGGTAGTTGTCTGGGAAAAACCATTCTCTTTTTCTTGGCGGAAGAGTCATTGTCCTAACTTGATAGTCTCCCCTTGCTTGAACATTTCCGTATTGGTAACGAATAATGTAGTAAGAGCTTGGGACCGACTGAGTTTGAGCATTTAAACCTAAAGCAGTTAAAGAACTCACCACTCCATTCCAATCACCTCGAGTTTTTAGCCTTTCTAATCTATCTATGTCTCGTTGGTGCAGCCCAAAGACACGTTTGAGTAACTCATTCGGCACTGCTGCCATATTCATGTTTTCTGAACCACTTAAGGTAAACAAGTCTCTCAGGCCATACTCTCGGAGGTCAGAATTATAGCTAGGCACCGTACTCGACTGTTCTAAGTTCAGGTTACGCCTGCCGTTGTACCAATCTGATGTGATACCCGGGATGAGCATTACTTCATCTAAACTTCTAAACAGCGCCTCTCTGGGCGGTATCGCTCCAATTTTTACTTCGCTGTTGGTATCCGATTGGTATCGAATAATATCATTGACGATATTAGAGGCTCGGGGCTCATTTACATAACTGCGCATGAGCAATTGCATTAAGTCTCTACGCAAAAATCGTAAACTTAACAGACCAGACTGATCCTGAATAGAAACCCATACGCCATTTGATAGCTTGGTCGGCATTCCGTCCGTTCGAAGTTGGATATCGCCTAACTGAAAAGCACCTGGGTGCTGTAAGCCAACCATCATGGCAAACTGCACTCGCTGCTCTGCACTATGAATGGCTTTCTTCGCTTCCCACTTATCTCGGACTTGACGCACTTGCTCTACAGATTGATTGCTTTTTCCTAACAGTACGCTGACCATTATTGTTAGAATTGCCAATATGATTAGCGTCAGAGGTAACACAACCCCTTTCTGGTGCTTTGTGTCCAACGTCATAGAATCACCAACGGCTCTTCTTGGCCCGTTGCAGATGAATAGGATGCTAAATTGAAGTACCAAGTATATGATTTTCCGTCTATTTCAAAATCAAAGCGCATTTTTTTAGGGATTTTTAGCTCATACTTGGCATCATAGTAATTCGACCACTTTGCCTCTCTACGAGGAGCAAATGTGTTGTATTTAATCTCTAAAGGCGTTGCCTCAATGCGAGACTCTAGGTAGTACTCCCATTTAGCGTCTTTTATTCCTTCCAGTAACGTAATGGATTTACCCTCACTGGTTGACTTAGGTATACCGTAGTAAGGATCTTTATTTGCCCACTGCGTAAACACTAAAGCACTCGTGCCTTGGTTGTCGTCTACAATTTGCAAGCGCGCTGCAGAGTAAGTCCCTGGACCACTGTAGACAGGTGCATTGGTCAAAAAGTCTATCTGCCTCTCGGTACCATAGAAATAAGGTGCGCTGACGCCGTATTCAATAATAAAAGGAGCGCTGTTTGATTGCTCAATGGTTTGGGTTATCCATTGCTGCCGGGTGTACAGTTTATGTGTGTCTTGATTACGGTCCATTGCACGTAACCACTGACCTCGACCTTGCTCTAAGCCCGTTATAACAACGGCAATAACGGATGAAAAAATAACTAAGGAAACCAGTACTTCTACTAATGTAAAGCCTTGTCTATATTGAGCTTTTGGTGAGTGCCTCATTTTCTAAACTCCCACCCCATTTGCTCAAAATCAAACGTCTGCTCTTGCCCTTTGTTTTGGTACTTTACGTCAACTCGAAACATCTGAATGTAGGTTTTAGTCGTTTGCTCTTCCGTTCTCAAAGGAGCCAAAGCACTGATTGGCGAAGCTTTCCATTGAAAATGAACCTCACCTCGTTTACCTACACCGCTGTTTTTTTCCGATGGGTTAATGCTTTGAAGCTCGCGAAAGATCGAATCTTCTAGCATCACTTTCTGTTGAAGGCTCTCAACACGAAAGTTATTGATATTAACTTGGTTGAAACCCTGGAAAATAACAGAAAAAGCGCCAGCAAGAATCGCTAGCGCAACCAAGACTTCTATCAACGTAAAGCCTTTGCTTTGCTTTGATATCGGTTTATTGGCGAGCAATTTTCACATCTCCGTCAGGTGTTGATATGTTTATACCCCATCGATCGTCACCCTTTAGCACTTTGAGGTTGATGACGCCACCTTGAGTAAAACCATCCGCACGAACGATAACGACTGAGCTCTCTTCCAGCTCTAACTCATTGTCTTGGGCTAGTTGCTGCCATTTCGCGTCACTAGATTGAAAAACAAAGTTTTCACCATGTTCTCTTGATGCCAGTGCTTGTTTATGGATTTGAGACCAAAACTGTTCGATGACTTTCTGTTGTGTAAGACTGGTGTATTGTCCCCAAAGCTGAGGAACAACAATGGTGCTAGCCGCCGCCATTAGTGCCATGACGACAATCATTTCGATCATGGTAAAGCCTCGATAAGCCCTACTTCTTTTTAATGCTAACACCATTGCAGAGGTTACTTCTTACCTACGTCTTGATCTTCGCCTTCACCGCCAGCTTTGTTATCACGGCCTAGGGTGTATAGTGCGAACTCGTAGTTTGGTTTTAGCTCGTAGTGATATGCTCGGTTCCATGGATCAAGTGGGATATCTTTGGTTAGGTAAGGACCATTCCAGTTTGCAACACCTGACGTGTTATCCATCAGTGCCTGTAAACCTTGCTCTGTCGATGGGTAATCGCCCACATCCAAACGATAGGTGTTTAATGCTGAAGTCAGCAGTTCAATTTGAGCACCTGCCACTTTAGTTTTTGATGAACCCACTTGGTTGAACAATTGAGGACCAACCAAGCCAGCTAGCAAAGAGATTAGGACAAGTACGACTAGCAACTCTATCAGCGTAAAGCCACGTTGTTTTTGGTTATTCATTTTTTACCTCTTTATAGGCTGATATTGTTCACTGAAATAATGCCAGATATCAGCACGATCATAATACTACCTACGATCCCCCCCATGATTACAATCACTAAGGGCTCTAGTATGGTAAGGATTTGTTTCAAACCTTTAGAGAGACGACGCTCATACAAATTATGTATTTCTCGGAAACATGGCACGAGAGAAGCCCCCGCCTCGCCGGTATGAATGAGGCGAATAACCATAGGTGGAAATACATGATATTCAGCAAGTGAATCTGCAAGGCCTTTACCCTCGCGTACTTTTACTACGACGTGGTTTAAGCGCTTTCTTAATTGCGTGTCAGAAATGCTATTGAGTGTGATTTCTACAGACTCAACAAGTTCCACTCCAGATTGCAAAAGCTTTTGCATACTACTGGAAAATTGAACTATGTTCCATGAATCGATGAGGTTACGAAACATGGGGATTATGCATAAGGTTTGCATAGCATAATCTTTGAGGTTGCCATACTTTGCGCTGTAATAAACTCCGCCAATCAATGCAGACATTAAAATAAGAATAATAGTTAGGTTATCATTCAAAAATGCTGAAATATCTAGCAATGTGCCAAGTGCGCCGGCGTCTCCTCCACCTTGAACCATATTCTCAAAGTTCGGGATAACATAGAGGAACATGAAGAATACCGTCGCCACACAAACAACCAGCAGGAACGCTGGGTAGGTCAATGCCGACTTTACTTCACTTACTAGCTTCTCTTCTCGCTCGATACGTTCAGAAATGCTAAATAGCGCCTCTCCTAGCTGACCACTTGCTTCACCCAAACGTAGCATTGAAGAGACGTAAAACGGGAAGGCATCGGGCTGAGCACTAATAGCTTCGGACAAGCTTGAGCCACTCTCAATGTCACTGTATAAACGCTTAAGTACTAATTCCATTTGCTTGTCTTCAACGTTTTCCAGCAAAGAAAGCATACACTGGTCTAGCGGCATGCCACTTTCTCGCAGTGTGGCGAGTTCGCGCAATGTGGTGATCAGGGTTTCACGGCCTAGATTTTTCGCACCACTGGAGCGCTGTTCAGTCAACATAACAACTTGTCGTTGCTGCTGTTGCAACTGCCGTTTCGCTTGCTGCTCGCTTTCTGCTTGTAGCCATCCGTCGATCAATGAACCGTCTTTTCGGCGTGCGACGTATTTAAACTGCTTCATGAGTTAATCCTTTAACCTACAACACGTAGTACTTCTTCTAGTGTGGTATCCCCTAATGCAGCACGCATTAAAGCATCCTGACGTAGGTTGCGCATATTTTGTTGTTTGGCCACTTGTTGTAGCTCTGCCATCTCAAGCTCAGCCGTTTCTTCTTCTGACCAACCTAACAACTCAAAAATAGCAAGGCGCCCATGGTAACCAGTGCCATTACAATGATCACAACCACACGCTTTGTACCAAGTGACTTGCTCTGGCAACAAGTGCCCCCAACGAGCGTGAACTTCTGGATAGCCCAGCGATTGGGCAGCTTGTTCACCATGTCCATCCACTTGCTTGCAGTGCGGGCATAACTTACGCACAAGACGCTGCGCCATGATGCCAACTACTGTTGATTTAATTAAGTAATCTGGAATGCCGATGTCTTTCAAACGAATAAAGCTGCTTGGTGCATCATTGGTGTGTAACGTCGACAGTACGAAGTGACCTGTTAGCGCAGACTGAATCGCGATTTGTGAGGTTTCTTTATCACGCATCTCACCAATCAACATGATGTCTGGGTCTTGACGAAGGGCTGAACGCAGTACGTGGGCGAAGCTCAAACCAATGTCTGAGTTAACTTGGATTTGAGTTAACCCCTTCATTTGGTATTCCACCGGGTCTTCTACAGTGATGATTTTGGTTTGATCATCATTGAGCTGGCCAAGGAGTGTATATAAGGAGGTGGTTTTACCGCTACCTGTTGGTCCTGTTATCAGGAAAATACCGGTTTTCTTGCTCAAGATATCTTGAATGATATCCTTTTGGTCAGACAGCATATCCAGCTCTTTGCGCTGTTGATCTTGGCTTTGCTTCTCGTTAGCAAGCAAACGAAGCACCGCATTCTCACCGTAAACGGTAGGAGTGGTTGCAACACGAATATCGACCTGTAGGCCAGATAGTCGAACACGGATACGACCATCTTGTGGCAAACGCTTTTCTGAAATATCCAAGCCTGCCATTAACTTAATACGCGATAAGATCGCTGAATGCTGTGCCATTCCTGGCTGATCAACGGTACGTAGAACCCCATCAACACGGTAGCGTACAGAGAATTGTTGCTTGTTTACTTCAAAATGAATATCTGATGCGTTCTCTTTGATTGCACGCTGAATACATTCGTTCACAAACTTAACGACAGGAGCCGAACTGCTGTCTTGTTCGGTCAATGCGGTTGCTGTTGACTGTTGCTCATCTATGGTTGAGAGCAATTGACGCATTTCGTAGTTTGAGCACAACACTGGAATGACATGCAGGTCGTGCGTTCTTAGCAATGACTCAAATACGAAGTCATCCCAAATATCGCTTTGAGCAACAAGTAATTCGTTGTCGTTTTTTAAAAGAGGGAACGCTTGACGCTGCTGCCACCAATCAGCTGGATATAATGACAATGCCAACTCTGTAGGTGGAAGATCACCGCCATAATGCTGTTCTAGAATATCTGCCAGTAAAGGTAACTCTAGCTGCTCACTCAATGCGGCAAGGATATCTTGCTCAGAACATAGGCCATGCGAAACACATAGCTCGCCAAAGCGAGCGCGCTTGCCGATCGGAGCCAGTTCCTGAAGAGCGATAATTTGTTCTATGTCCTCATCAGAGATGAGTTGCTTCCGTTTGAGTCGCTCACCTAAAAGCATGATTCCCTCATTTAACATGTTATTTTATAAAATATCTGAAAAGCTCGGACGTAAACGACCGAAGAATTTGTAGGTCATAAAGCCACATACAATGCTCACGACACCCAAAGTGAATAAGTGTGTCATATTTGGCATTTGACCGTACAAGATGCTGCGGATTGCATCCGCTATTGGACTTATTGGGTTGAAATACAAAACTTGTGCCAGCTCATCTGGCGCAGATTGCGCAGAGAAGAAGACTGTACTTGTAAATAACAATACTGTGATCAAAACCGGCATCATTTGTGACACATCACGAATGAATAGGCCAAGCGCTGACACTAAATATGCGATTGCGGTCAAAGTGCAAACGTACACTAACAAGACCAATGGCAAATAAGTAATGTAGGTGTAATCGGCAATGTAGTGATTAAATGCGCCGTAGGCAAATGCGAGCAGTAAACCAAATAGATAGTTCACGCCTGCACTACAGACTGAGATCATAGGTAACATTGCCACTGGGAAACGTACCTTTTTCACTAGGTTACTGTTGTTTCTAATCACATTACTGGTTGTGGTTAGCACTTCTGCCATATAGGTATGGGTTAAAATACCCACAAACAGCATCAGACCGTAATCGGCTTGCTCTGTCGCTGTTAAATGCCACTTTGCTTTAAATACGGTCAGGAAAACAGTGGAGTAAATGGCAAGCATCATCAAAGGCGTTACAAGATTCCATAGGAAGCCTAGTAATGTACCTTGGTATTTTGCTTTGACTTCTCGACGCACCATAGTGCGGAAAAGTTGACGGTTTTCTTTGGTTGGAAACATGTTTTAGCCAAAATTTGCGAGTCGATATTAATAATGTTATCTGAATCTGTTCCGTTCAGAGATTGGCTAATTGCCTGTTTTCGACTTTGTGTTCGGTTCTCTATAGAGGCGAGCATGATACGAAATCTAACCAGAATTTGCACTTTTATTCGGCTATCTTTTGTATCCGTGGGTGTTTTGATAGGTATCAAGACGCAATGGTGTTTGATGCATTTACAAAAAGCATAACTCGCCTACTTTTCTATAACGAAAAAGAAAAAAGTGAGGCAATGCCTCACTTCTAATCTCATTTCAGGGAGCTAAAGCTGATGCCTTGCTTGTCTTTCTCTGACAACGCGGGCTCGCCCTCTAGCTGCCAGTCAATCGCTAGGTCTGGATCATCCCAACGAATGCTGCGCTCATACTGAGGCGCGTAGTAATCAGTGGTCTTGTAAAGAAACTCAGCGACCTCTGAGAGAACGCTAAAGCCATGTGCAAGGCCGGCAGGAATCCAAAGCTGGCGTTTGTTCTCTGCACTCAGGTTTACGGTAACAACTTTACCAAACGTTTCTGAGTCTTTACGAATATCAACTGCCACATCCAGTACTTCACCAACTGCACAACGTACTAGTTTGCCTTGTGCTTGTTGCTCTTGGTAATGCAATCCACGCAGTACGTTTTTTACTGAGCGAGAATGGTTGTCTTGAACAAATTCGACTTTTTGGCCGATCGCTTCTTCAAAGCGTGCTTGGTTAAAGCTTTCAAAAAAGAAACCGCGATCATCACCATACACTGTCGGCTCGATGATGAATACATCTTTGATTTCAGTAGGGATAACTTTCATGCTTATTCCTCTAGCATGCGCAGTAGGTATTGGCCATAAGCATTTTTTGCCAACGGAGCTGCACATTTACGTACTTGATCTGCATCGATAAAGCCCATACGGTAGGCAATCTCTTCCGGCGCTGCAACTTTCAAGCCTTGGCGATGCTCGATCGTTTGAATAAAGTTTGTTGCTTCAATCAGGCTCTCGTGAGTACCTGTATCTAGCCAAGCATAGCCACGACCCATTCTAGCAACAGAAAGCTCTCCGGACTCTAGGTAAATTCGGTTTAGGTCAGTGATTTCTAACTCACCACGAGCTGAAGGTTTTAAGCTCTTCGCACGCTCTACCGCTTTCTCATCGTAGAAGTAAAGGCCAGTAACCGCGAAGTTGCTCTTCGGTACTTCTGGTTTTTCTTCTAGAGAAACAGCTGTACCTTCGTTATCAAATTCCACAACACCGTAGCGCTCAGGATCATGAACATGGTAAGCAAATACGGTTGCACCCGAATCTTGGTTGCTCGCTTCCGCCAATTGCTTTTGTAGTGAGTGGCCGTAGAAGATGTTGTCACCCAGCACCAATGCACTCGGTGCACCGTTTAAGAACTCTTCTGCGATAATAAATGCTTGCGCTAGACCATCTGGTGACTCTTGCACTGCGTACTCCAGTGACAAACCCCATTGGCTACCATCACCAAGCAATTGCTCAAAACGTGGGGTGTCTTGAGGCGTACTAATGATCAAGATTTCTTGAATACCTGCTAGCATCAGTGTGCTTAGCGGGTAGTAAATCATTGGCTTATCGTAAATTGGCAGTAGTTGTTTACTTACGGCCATAGTTACTGGGTACAGACGTGTGCCTGAACCACCAGCAAGGATAATACCCTTTCTTTTTTGTGTATTTTGCATTTTTAAGACTCTGTTAATTCTACAAGCATTCGTTCTACGCCGTGCTTCCAATGGGGAATGTTAAGCTCAAATGTTTGCTCAAACTTGGAAGTATCAAGACGTGAATTATGAGGTCTTTGTGCAGGGGTCGGGAAGCTGCTTGTTGGTACTGCATTCACTTCTTTAACGGCCAACTCAATACCGCTACGACGTGCGTAGTCAAAAACGAATTGCGCGTAGTCGTACCATGTGGTTTCACCCGATGCTACTAGGTGGTAAAGACCTGCTACCTCTGGTTTATTTAGCGCAACACGTAACGCATTTGCTGTGCAATCTGCCAACAATTCTGCGCCAGTAGGAGCACCCACTTGATCGTTGATGATTGAAAGCGTTTCTCTTTCTTTCGCCAACTTGAGCATGGTTTTCGCAAAGTTGTGACCACGGCTTGCGTATACCCAACTCGTGCGGAAAATCAGATGCTTGCTACAGTGCTGAGCGACAACCTGCTCACCTTGAAGTTTACTAGCACCATACACATTCAATGGAGCGGTCGGAGCTTCTTCTTTACGAGCCTGCTCTCCTGAACCGTCGAACACGTAATCTGTAGAGTAGTGAATAAGCCAAGCGCCAAGCTTTTCTGCCGCTTTAGCAATAACTTCAACGCTGCCCGCGTTTACTTGATAAGCAACAGATTGATCATCTTCAGCTTTATCAACGGCAGTGTAGGCTGCAGAGTTAACGATGACGTCAGGCTTAACTGCTGAAATTGTCTGCTCTAGCCCCTCTGGGTTAGTAAAATCGCCACAGTATTCTGTGCTATCAAAATCGACAGCCGTTACTTCTCCGAGGCAGCTTAGGGAGCGTTGCAGCTCCCAGCCAACTTGGCCATTTTTACCCAACAATAAGATTCGCATTACTTGCTAGCTCCGTATTGCTGGTCAACCCATTGTTGGTACTCACCACTTTGAACGTTCTTCACCCATTCTTGGTTATCTAGGTACCATTGAACGGTTTTTTCGATGCCACTCTCAAATGACTCTTGCGGCTTCCAACCCAGCTCGCGTTCGATCTTGTCTGCGTCAATCGCATAACGACGGTCGTGACCTGGACGATCTTTTACGTAAGTAATTTGTTCTGCGTATGGCGTTGATTTAGGAACTAAACGATCAAGGATTTTACAGATCGTTTGAACCACTTCTAAGTTTTGCTTCTCGTTGTGACCACCGATGTTGTATGTTTCACCAACCACACCGTTTAGTACCACTTCTGTAAGTGCACGCGCATGATCTTCTACGAATAGCCAGTCACGAATTTGGTCGCCTTTACCGTAGATTGGTAATGGCTTGTCTGCAAGGGCATTCAAGATAACTAATGGAATTAGCTTTTCAGGGAAGTGGTAAGGTCCGTAGTTGTTAGAGCAGTTAGTCACTAATACTGGCAGACCGTAAGTACGAGCCCATGCACGAACTAAGTGGTCACTTGATGCTTTCGATGCCGAGTACGGGCTACTCGGAGCGTAAGCCGTCGTCTCAGTGAATAGAGGTAGTTCACCGCCTTCAACTTCATCTGGATGTGGCAGATCGCCGTACACTTCATCTGTTGAAATATGATGGAAGCGAAATGCTTGACGAGCATCTTCTGACAACTCATTCCAATACTTACGCGCACCTTCCAACAGGGTATAAGTACCGATGATGTTGGTATGGATAAATTCAGCAGGGCCGTCAATTGAACGATCAACATGTGACTCAGCAGCAAGGTGCATTACGGCGTCCGGCTGGTACTGTTCAAACAAACGTTTTACGTTGTCCGCATCGCAAATGTCGACCTGCTCAAAGGTGTAACGCTCTGAGTCTGCAACGCTAGCAAGAGACTGTAGGTTGCCTGCGTAAGTCAGTTTATCTACGTTTACTACGCTATGTTCTGTATTCTGAATTAGGTGACGAATAACCGCAGAACCAATAAAGCCTGCCCCACCGGTAACCATTATCTGCACAGCTGATTTTCCTTTGATTGATAATTACTAGATGCCAACTGAATAGCAATCGCGAGATCGTTTCAAACATGCAGCGTGTATTAGGCTACGTATCTGAGACCTCGATAAATATGAAAGACCCAAATCGATCGATAGGGCATTCTTGATGAATTCTTTAACGAAAAGTCGCCCAAAAGCAGAGCCTCTTCGCTCAACCTGTAATCATAACGGCTCTACCCATGAAAATAAAGCATGACCACTGCGGAGGAAAGACTCAATTGGGAATGCATCAACGCCGTCAGCCAGTCTTGAGAAAATATGTCAATTGAGTGCTAATTTTGCTTGAGATTATTATCAATTATTTACACACAACAAAAAAGCGCTCCAACAGGAGCGCTTTCGTAGTCAGAGTACTGCTACTTTTTGGTGTTATCCAACAGTAGGTAATCTTTGGTATCTAGAGTAGAGGCATGGTATTTAACATCATAGTCTGTCACCAAGAAACCGAAGCTATCTACGTTGGTATCTGAGTTGTAATCATCCTGTGCGATAGCCATTGGATCGCGATGTACTTTCAGGAACGTATCTTCAACACTTGTATCTGATGTGTAAAGCAATGATGCACTTGCTGAAACTAAGTTAGAACTCCAAATTGCGTCGACGACACTATTACCAAACGAGAACATACCTGGCATATCATTCGGTTTGCTGTAAATAGTGTGACGAATTTGGCCACCAGCATTGTCATCTACGTTTACGAAACTACGTTGAATACGCGCATTGCCTGTGTCTGGAGTCTGGTATGCACGTAAACAGGTGCCTACTTCAGAAGCACTTGAACTACAAGCCATTAGCTCTAGTGGTGCGTGCATAGGAACATCCAACGCACTCATTGAATTGGTTGCATCAATACCCGATGCAGGGTTAGACACGCGATCTACTTGACTGAAGTTCCAGTTGTTGAACGTACCTTCTGTTTGCAGGTAGTAGTTGCTGCTACCGATGCTGCTAGCAAAACTAAACTGCTCCTGAGCGTTCGGCAGTGCTTGCCACAAATATGAGTAGCCGCTGTACTTAACAAACAACTTCGCACTGTCGATTGTTGCGTCTTGTGGTGGATACCATTGCGGCTTGCTATCAGAATTTGAGTCACCGATTTCTTTTAACTCTAGTGGCTTAGTACCAAGGTTAGTACCTGTGATGAAACGGTACTCTTGAAGTGGACGATAGCGAGACTCTGCTGCTGATTCGTTGATGTTGTCTTGAGTATCGTCAACATGACGGTCGTAACGCACGGCTAGCATTGGTTTGTTACCCAACTCTAACTCAGCGTTAAGCGGTGATACTGACCAGTAGTTGCCGTCCGGCGTGTTAAAGCCAAATACGCCTGTTGGTTCGCCACGATCATCGAAAGTTTGTTTCTTAGAAGTAAATGTTGGTGGCTTAGCTCCTGACGTAATACATTTTTTCTCTTGCGTCAGTGTTGCTGGCGGTGTTGTAAATGTCATTGAACCATTTAGTACGTTCTTTTGGTATGACACTGCATCTAAGAATACGATGTTATTGCGCTGAAGCAATTGGTAAGTTGTAAGGTAGCCATTTGATGGAATAAGCGATTGGTTAAACGACAACTTGCCGTTTTTCCATTCAGCGGCACCAGGAACAAAGTCTTTGATCATTCGGCCGTTGGCATCGTGAATTGCAACACGAACTGATGGTGAGCTAACTTTTGTCCCTAGGACAACATTTTTGTAGTCAACTTCTGGCTCTTCATCTGGCTTAGCTGGATCAGGGTCTTTATAGAATACCTCTTCCGCATAAACAGAACATGTCGAGTTACTGCTTGCCGCTTTCTCAACATAAAAAGAAGCAAACTCAATATTATATTTTGGTGCTGGTGCAGAGCCACCGCTACTACCACCACAACCGGCAAGAATTAATGGAGTCAGTATTGCTAAGGGAGTCAGTTTGTTCATCGAATTAAGCCTCGCCAAAAAGTTGTCGTAATTTCCTTTGCTACAACCAATAAGCAATATCGATGCCAAAATATCCAATTATAGTTTCAAAAGAACCACTATCATGAGAAGTACCGTGCCTAAAGCATGGCTACGACCTAACATACCATTTTGATATAGCGATATTTTTTTCATTAGACTGGAGCGAGGAAGCTCGGAAATTACCCTCAATTGTTCAAGTTCTTTCTTTGCCTCTAGCTCATCCATCTCTTTGCCATATATGCGGAGAAAGGCTGCCGCCTGCTTGACCACATCATGCACACTTTGCTCAAAGCGTTGGAACTGCTTCCCTATCCCGCGTAGCGAGCGCTTTTTAGCTCCAATAGTGTTGAATTGATGCTGACGGTAGGCAATAAGGGGCTTTTCGATAAAAATCAACACTCCAAATTGCTTTGCCACAAGAGCCAACCACCAATCATGCATGTAGGCATCTGATGGAATAGGCAATGATTTGTCGATCAAAGCTCGATTAAAAATGCTGGTGCAACCAGATACCGTATTTTGCTGTAGCAAGTTGCCCCAATCTGATGGCCATGAATATGGGATGTTTTTGAACTTAAAGTAGGAGTCTGCAATTAACTGGCAACGGCTATCGACAATGTGCATTTCACTGTACGCCAGCGCAGGAATAGCTGAACCAATGTAAGGCTTTATGCTTTCATAGCTGGTAACAATTTTATCTTCAAACCAAACATCATCTTGATCGCACAACATGACTAAAGGGGCAGACGTTAACTCGATTCCGCGACAAAAATTGCCGCTAGGTCCCAAGCTTTTGCCGCTGGATGGCACCCACTTGATTAAAGAGTCAGAACTAGCGTAATCGGCAACAATCTCTTCAGTCGCATCTGAAGAGCCGTCATCAATGATAATGAAAGACTTAACCAAGCTTGAATAAGCTTGGTTATTTTGGATAGATTCAATTTGCTCTTTTAGATAAACAGCACCATTGTATGTCGCTAAAACAATGTCAATACAAGGCTGAACTTGAAAAACGTTTAACACGCCTCACGTTCCAACAGTTCATCTACAGCGCGAGAACGACTTATTTCGATCGACTCCACCGCATTAATTGGTTTTACAACAACACGTGGTTTTGCGACAACTGGCTGAGCTGAACTGGTTGAGGTCGGAAGGTAAAGATGAGAGCGCTTTGCTGCGACTTTCTTTCGACTAAAACAGTACCGAAATACACTGCTAACATGCCATACAAAGAACTTACTGAACATTTTTTTGCTGTCACGTTGACGCCAGTGAATCGCCTTTACATCTTCCACTAACTCTACTGGGATGCCAGCCTTTGATGCGCGGTAGCAAAAATCGATATCCTCGCAGTACATGTAGTAACGCTCATCCAAACCACCAAGCTTCTTATATAGAGGGGCATTGATAGCAATGAAAGCACCACTTGCCCAGTAACGTCCATCTTCAGGTAAGCCTTGCTTTCGGTCGATCATCGTCGAACGGTTGCCTAAAAGGTAGGTTTTTGCAAACTGATATAAACGCGGGTAACGCCTGATGTTGTCATCGGTTGTAGTAAAATCTTCATCGAGGAATAGATTCCCAGCCAAGATACCTTGAGGCTTATCAGTCAGTGACTTACGAAGCTCTTGAATCGTTGTTGGTGTTAGCTCAACGTCTGGATTGAATAGCACAAAGTAATCATCATCTTGTGGTTCTAAGTGCTCTCGATAGTAAACAAAGTTCAAGTTATTATTTACGGCATAACCACACGAATAACGATTCTCAATATAGATAATTTCATGTGCTGAGCAATACTCTCGAAGCCTTGCATCACCAGTATTATCTCGACAAATAACGGTTACATCTTCATTTTCTGCCAGCTGTGCAAGTGAATTTAATTTCGCGATCATTTCATAATGATTGTGTGAAATTGTTGAGATGATTATGCGCATTATTTGCTCTTATAGCTAACTGTGTTGACGTGGTTGATAAAGCTAAATTCTAGTACGGCTTTCTTATATGATTAGTTATCGTTCGATCTTTATGAGAAGAGTGATGATTTGCTCACATTAATTATATTGCAAAAAGAAAGCGGCACTATCATACCGCTTACAAAATGTCTCTTCAACGTCTTGCTTGTCATGAGAGTGTAAGGTTATTTTTTACACATATATTTATCAAAGTCCTTACTTACTTCTAATTGACGCACCCCAAACTCTTCGTCTTCTGTGTATAAGCATAACCCCTCGGATTCTAAGAGATCATGATAACGAGCTATGTTTTTTACAACGAGCACAAAGCCAGACCGTTCTAAGCGCCTATTATTAAAAGCCTTCACGACATCAAGCCTTGTCTGAGTTCTGATCTGCTCAATATCATCTAACTCAAAAGCTCCCGTGAGCAGGACAGGCTTCGCAAGTCCCCACCCACTCAGGAATAGCTTATTCCCTTCTAACTTGATTAAATCGATATGCCCTCCATGAAGAGCCTGAGCTATAGGAGCTAAGTCTCTTTTATAAGACGAGCTCTCCTCTGGCATGTCAAAAGACTCTTTTACATCGGCTAACGGGATTACAACAACATCAGCTTGAGGTGAGTAAGGCTGCGTTATAGTGTCAGAAAGCCAAATATGCGCGTATCGGTTAAATAAGTTATTGAATGCGACGCTATCCATTTCTGGATACATTTCTCTAAAAAGACTCAACTGAGGCTGGATTAATACACTGGTAAATGAGTTTAAGCCCACCCCTGAAAGTATCGCTCCTGAATATCCCTGCTCCACAACCCAATGAGGCTGACGATTCTCTTTTTGTGCGTTTATGGCTTGAACTTCTGGCTGTTCATGCAGTTCAAAAATCGCAAATGCAGATTGAGCAGGGTTAAAGTTTGCAAAATAAACGCTATTGACTAGCAAAGCGACAATTGGCAATACCATCACGCTATTACCATTGGTAAGCCAAGCCGCCTTCAATCTAGTAAATGCAAAAACTAAGACTATTATAGCTAAGCTAAATAGCTCCCAAGCCGATTTTTCACCATAATGGATGACTCCCGCAAAGCTAGGAACGAAGTACCCGAAGATAACAAGAGCCGAAAATATCACACACCTTTTCGCACTTAGTACCCAAGTACCAGTTAGTATCATTACAAGACAAACGTAAGTAACAATTAAGCCTAGCGCAAATAGTAATCGATTTCCTGGCACTAAGGACAGTAAGGTTACTTTGCCGAAAAAGCTAGGAAGTGGAAGTAACATCCATGCCGAAAAAAAGGAAAACAGACACACAGAAGACACTAATACTTTCTTAAAGTAAGCCGAGTTCCAGTTAGGCTTGACAAAAGATAAGGTTAAAAACGGCAGCAAAGACGAAACTACGCCGACTTCACATATATTTAATCCGAGTAAGTCTTGATGATTAGAATGTGCAATGAATGGAATGATACTCGACAACCACAGCAACCATGGACTCTCTCCACCTACTGCTACACGCTTACCTGGATACACTGTGGACTGCATCACCGGAATGATATCGGAATAATAAAAATATGTAACCGCAACGGCACCCAAGCAGCTAAGTCCAATACAAAGCAGTTTAACTTTGTTCTCAACAAGAAAGCGAGGTTGGTGTATAGCGAGGAGCATCACACCGAAATAAGCCATAGATACTATTATTGGTGGGTAGGTATGCGAAAGAAGCCATACCACTGCAATATACCCTAACCCGAAATAGTAGCCGAGCGAGCTTCTCCACTTTATTATCCAAAGAAGAAGCCAAGGAGTCAGAGCTAATATTGGACCAAGTGTCGTCCACCAGTATTGAACAAAGCCAGTAAAAAAGAGCAAAAGCGACGCCAAGATCGCAAGAAGCAAGGATTTACTCTTCGGCTGCTGGGCTGACTCAAAGCTAAATAAGAAGAGTTTTTTCCAACCGATAAGGAAGGAAACTATGATTAGACCATGGTGCAATGCAAAAGCACGAGCTGGCTCCAATAGCCAAAATGGCCACATCAGTGGTTTAAAAACTAACGCCCAATCCCATAGGGGAAGAGCATTGAAGCCACGCAAGTCTTGATGATATGTAGATAGCTCATTAAAACGGCCAAAATCATTTAGGACTGCCATCTGCATATAGGGTGTCCAGACTGACCATTCATCAGAACGTATTGGGCGCGGGCTCCCCCAAAGCAAGCCTTCCCCGCCATAACCAAACATACTAAGAACAATTCCATACGATGATGGTGTAATAGCTAAAACTGTTATCGGCACTAGCAATAACAAACAAAACCAATCGAACTTATCCAGTTCTAGTTGCCTGCTCAATCTCACTCAGCGCCCTTACTTTTTCTTTGCACCAGAAAACCAGCGTTGCAATGGCTTGCTTGGGACATGTGTCATATCGTGATCAATTGCACTCAGAAGGAGCTGGAAACCCATGATAATAGGCAATACTGCTAGCATTACAGTACCTGTGCTTGCTTCTTCTCCACTAACAATTGAACCAATCCAGTGGCTTCCACCCCAGAACGTTCCAAATATCATTAGCACTAAAGCAAGTACTAACTCCATGCTTGCACCATTAAAGTCACGCAAGAAGTAGTTGTAAAACACGCGTTTGAAGAATGCTTTTAAATAAAGTGGCGGGAAATCTACAAGTACTTTTTTGACTGACAGGTTACTCACCTCATCGCCATAAATCGCGTCCATCGGAATATCTTGTACAACTGCACGTAACGTCCCTAAACGGAATAACATATCACTTTCGAAGAAGTAGCGACGACTTAGCTTCTCTAAAGGCATTAAGCGCAATGCTTGGGCGTGGATAGCGGTATATCCATTTGTTGGATCCATGACGTTCCAGTAACCACTAGAGACTTTATTGATAAAGGAGAGTGCAGCGTTACCAAATTTACGAACAAATGGCATAGACGCAAGAGATTCAAGAGTAAAGAATCGAGAGCCTTTCGTGTAATCAGCACGGCCTTGAATGATAGGTTCAATGAAGTGAGGCAGCAAAGATGGGTCCATCTGCCCATCACCATCTACCTTCACGACAATATCCATGTCATCTTCTAATGCCTTTTGGTAAGCCGTGACAATAGCACCGCCGACACCTTGGTTCTCGGAATGCCAAAGTACTTTGACTCGCTCATCTTGGTTGTTTTCTATCACAAAGTTTCCTGACTGCTCAGGGCAACAATCATCCACTACGTAAATTGTATCGACCTCAGCACCAATACCTTCGATCACTGAAAGAATGTGAGATTTAACTTTGTAGCATGGGATGGCAACAGCGACTTTCATTTATATAACCCCTTAACGAACAATAACCAATAGGCCTGAGATGATTAAGCCAGTACCAAGCAATGTACGCCATTGAAAAGGCTCATTTAAAAACAGCATCCCTAATAACGGAACAATGACAAAGGCTAATGCCATAAATGGATAAGCAACAGAAAGAGGAACTAAGCGTAGTGCATAAACCCATAAAACAGTTGCCAATCCATATATGATCAAGGCAGAAAATAGGTACTTGTTAAAAACAAAACCTGTTAAAGAAGCCATTGATATTGCTGTAGGAAAATATGGTGAGGCAAGTTTGAATAAGATCTGTCCTATCGAAATGCCTAGGACGCACACCAAGATGATCGCGATGTTAAAGAGTGTCATTTTGTGTCGGTTAGTAGTCAATTTGTGCGCTAATTTAACACAACACGCAGAACAGTTTCATCATCAACAAGTAAAACTTCGTCTTTGAGAAAGTACGATTACCGATTTCTGAGCACTATGACCTAAACAATAAGTTTATTAATAATACTTATCTTCAGAAGATTTTATATCGACCTAGATGATAACGAATAATAAGTACATAATTGATACAAATCTAATGCATGGGTAACTTTTACCTGAGGACAGTTTTGCGTTAAAATTGTCTCGCGACGCGTGACGCCAAGACTGCTAGGTTATCGATTTTTATGCTTGAAGAACTCTTTTATCTTTTTCTCTTTTCTTTTGCTGTTCAGCTAATTATGAGAAAAATTGCCAAAACAATTGGCTTAGCAGATCGCCCTAATGAACGAAAGCTTCATGAGGGGACATTCCCACTAGTAGGTGGCTTGTCTATTTGTATTGTGCTTGCACAATACCTTGTCTTTAGAACTCATGATGTTCCGCAAAGCAATATGTTCGTTATTTGTATCAGCATTCTGGCTGTTATTGGCGCATTTGACGATAAGTTTGATGTTAGCTTTAAGCTGCGCCTTGTGATTCAAGCTCTTGTCTCTATCGCAATGATAAACATCGCTGGTATTGAGTTACATTCACTCGGCAACATTCTCGGTTTAGGCTCGATAGAACTCGGGTTTATCAGTCCAATACTGACCGTACTGGCCGTAATTGCAGCCATCAATGCATTCAACATGGTCGATGGTATTGATGGGCTACTCGGTGGGTTATCTATCGTAACTTTCTTATCGCTTGCTTACCTCTTGGGCGCAGATGCACATAAAGGGCTGAGCTTCCTTTGCTTGTTAATTGTCACCGCAATGCTGCCTTATACCATTATGAACCTTGGCCTATTAGGGAAACGCTGGAAAATTTTCATGGGTGACGCGGGTAGTATGCTGATCGGCTTTACAGTCATATGGCTGCTTCTAAGTGCAAGCCAAACACCAAGTACAACATCTATCCGCCCTGTTACGGCCTTGTGGTTAATTGCAGTGCCATTGATGGATATGGTTACCGTTGTTGTACGCAGAGCCAAACGTGGTGATTCACCATTCCGACCAGACCGTGAACATATTCACCACATTTTGCAGCGAATTGGTTTCAGCTCTCGTCAAACGTTAGCAATCATATGTACGCTCGCAACTGGCTTGGCAGGAATTGGAATTTTAGGTGAAATTTATCGCATAGAGGATTACGTGATGTTCTACCTCTTTGTTTTTGCATTTTTAGCTTACGCAAAAATCCTTTCTTACTCACGAAAGACATTCACTCTTGCCAGTCAGAAAAACTAGTCGTCTGCATTAAGCTCAATGACTTATCTATGCATTCATGCCACTTGATAGGTAAGCCTATCGGTTAATAGCTAGACAGAAGCACTGAGGTAAATACTGCTCTTTTGTTGAATTTCGTATTCTCGCTACTCCAGATATTCTCTGTTATCATCAAGTATTATTCGTTATTTATGGTGGATGTTTTATGATCATCGTAACTGGTGGTGCTGGCATGATTGGCAGCAACATTGTTAAAGCACTAAATGAAGCTGGCATCAATGATATCTTGGTTGTTGACAACTTAAAAAACGGCAAAAAGTTCAAAAACTTAGTTGACTTAGATATCACTGATTACATGGATCGTGATGACTTCTTGACTCAAGTTATGGCTGGCGATGATTTTGGCCCTATTGAGGCTGTATTCCACGAAGGCGCATGTTCTGCTACTACCGAATGGGATGGTAAGTACATGATGCTAAACAATTATGAGTACTCTAAAGAGCTACTTCATTACTGTTTGGATAGGGAAATCCCATTCTTATACGCTTCCTCTGCTGCCACTTATGGCGAAACAGATACTTTCATTGAAGAAGCTGAGTATGAAGGTGCGCTAAATGTGTACGGTTACTCTAAGCAGCAATTTGATAACTACGTACGTCGTTTATGGCTCGATGCTGAAGAACACGGCGAAAAGCTTTCTCAGATTACCGGTTTTCGTTATTTCAACGTTTACGGCCCTCGTGAAGATCATAAAGGTAGCATGGCCTCGGTTGCTTTCCACCTAAACAACCAGATTAATGCAGGTGAAAACCCTAAGCTATTCGAAGGTAGTGAGCACTTTAAACGTGATTTCATCTACGTCGGTGACGTTTGTAAAGTAAATTTATGGTTCCTTGAAAATGGTGTATCTGGTATTTACAACTGCGGTACAGGCCGTGCAGAGTCATTTGAAGAGGTCGCGAAAGCAGTAATTACTCATCATAAGCAAGGGGAAATTCAAGCCATCCCATTCCCAGAGCATCTAAAGGGCGCATACCAAGAATTCACTCAAGCTGATTTAACTAAGCTTCGAGCGGCTGGCTGTGATGTTGAGTTCAAATCAGTTGCCGAAGGTGTCGCTGAATATATGGCGATCATTAATAAGTAATAGATACTTAGTAAGCCTCAATTTTCCAAAGTTGAGGCTTAATTCATAATGTCTCTCAGTTGTCATTCAAATAGCTTCTGTCCTTATAAATAACGTTTGTTATGAATACTAAAATGAATACTACTTCTAATGAGTATGAGCCAAAATTCCAATGGGCCTTTTTGCACCCTAAACATTGGGGGCTTTGGCTAGCCATACTTTTTATTTTGCCAATTAGCTTGCTTCCTTTAAAAGTTCACCGCGCTATTGCTCGATTCATTGCCAACAAACTGGCAAACAAACGTAAGAGTACGATTTTAAATGTGTGGGTTAACTTATCTTTATGTTTTCCAGATAAAAGTGATGAAGAAAAAGAAGAGCTACTGCGAAAAACACTTACCGTCGCGGGCACCTTCTTGCTTAACTTTCCACTAGTCACTTTACTCGGAAAGAGATACCTAGAAAAAAATACGGTGGTTCATGGGTTAGAGCATCTAGAAGAAGCACAAGCGAAAGGGTACAACATTTTACTTCTTGCTCCTCACTCATGGCCTATTGATATCTTGCCAGTTTTTCTTGCATCTAAGGGTATGCCTGTCGCGGCGATGGCAAAGAAACAGAAAAACCCTATCGGCGATTGGTTGATGTACCGCCAACGAGTCCAGTTTGGTGGGCGCATTCATGAGCGTGACTTAGGCGTAAAACCATTCCTTAAGTCTATTCGCGAAGGCTTTCTTGGCTATTACCTACCCGACCAAGATCACGGTAGAGAGCTAAGTGTATTCGTGGACTTTTTTGGGGTGCCAAAAGCGACCTTACCAGGCATGGGAAAATTAGCTAAACTCAGCAAAGCAGTTGTTATTCCGACATTTTCTCGATTTAACATCAACACTGGTCAATATGAAATATCGATAAAAGAACCTTGGTATGACTTCCCATCAGGGGATGAACTGGTTGATGCTAGGCGTATGAACGCATTTATCGAAGACGAAGTGGTTCAAGACCCAACTCAGTACATGTGGATATTCCAATTACTCAGAAATAGGCCAGACCCAACCGAAAGCAACCCTTACCAACATGAAAAGTTCAAGAAGAAGATCGTAAAATGAAAAAGGTTTTAGTTATCGGTCCGTCATGGGTTGGCGATATGGTAATGTCTCAGGCGTTATATATCACTCTCAAACAAGCACACCCAGATGTACTTATCGATGTGATGGCCCCTGGCTGGTGTAAGCCCATTCTAGAAAGGATGCCTGAAGTTCACCAAGCTATCGAAATGCCTCTTGGTCATGGTGAATTCAATTTCTGGGGGCGTCGAGAGCTAGGTAAAACTCTACGTTCCAACAGTTACGACCACGCTTTTGTCCTACCAAATTCAGCTAAGTCTGCGCTGATACCTTGGTTCGCGAATATCCCAACAAGAACTGGGTGGCGAGGAGAGATGCGTTATGGCCTACTCAATGACCTTCGACCGAATAAAAAGTCATTCCAGTTCATGGTGGAACGTTATGTTGCACTAGCCTACCCTCTGGCGGAAATGAAAGACTCATCGTCTCTTCCTGGGATTGAAAACCTTCCTCGACCTAAATTGTCTGTTGATGAAACGCAACTACAAGATACCATCGCAAAGTTTGGACTATCTCAAAACACTCCGGTTCTAGGTCTGTGCCCTGGGGCTGAGTTTGGGCCAGCCAAAAAGTGGCCAGAAACACACTACGCTAAAGTCGCTGAGGCAAAAGCAAGCGAAGGCCAACATGTCTGGCTGTTTGGTTCTAAAAAAGATTTGTTAACTTGTGAGAACATAAAATCTAACGTAAGTGATAAGTATAAGGACAACATTCATATTCTTGCTGGAGCCACCAGTTTAATTGAAGCTGTTGATTTACTATCAGCCTGCCAAACAGTTGTAAGCAATGATTCTGGCTTAATGCACGTAGCAGCGTCTGTCGGCTGTAATGTGGTAGCAGTGTATGGTTCAACCTCACCTAAATACACGCCTCCCCTCGCGGAAAAAGTCGAAATTGTGCACACCGACATTGAGTGCCGACCTTGTTTTAAACGTGAATGTCAGTTTAAACACCTCAAGTGCTTAAGCGACCTAAGCCCTGAACAGGTCCTAAACAGTATCAAAAAGTTAGAAGCGATAACGGTAGAACCATGCTAATACGAGCCTTCTATACTGCACTACTTTTCATCGTATCCCCTTTTTTACTAATGGGGCTTTACAAGAAAAAAAACAATAAACCCCCATTTGGTTCTCGTTGGAAAGAACATTTTGGTTTCACTCCTCGAATAACCCAAAAAAGAGAGGGAAAACCTATCTGGATTCATGCGGTGTCAGTGGGTGAGAGCATAGCAGCAACGCCTTTGATTAAAGCAATCAAAGAGAAAGATCCAGAACAGGTCATTGTTGTAACTACCACAACGAGTACAGGTGCGGCACAGATTTCTAAGCTGGGCAGCTTGATTGAGCACAGATACATGCCAATTGACTTCAGCTTCGCAATAAAAGGTTTTTTAAGAGCAATTCAGCCGAAGCAAATGTTAATCATTGAAACTGAACTTTGGCCAAATACGCTTAATACTGTTCATAAGGCAGGAATCCCAATTACGGTTGTCAATGCACGTCTATCAAAGAAATCTTGCAGTCACTATAAGAGGGTTCAACCACTCTTCAATCTTATGATTCCTTGCTTAGATAAACTTCTTTGCCAATCAGCATCTGATGAAGCTCATTTCACAGAGCTAGGAGTGCCTCAAGATAAACTAGCCGTGACTGGGTCCATTAAATTCGATTTAAAAATTCCTGAAAATGCAATCACCGAAGGGAACCATCTGAGAGCTGGAATTGGTGAAAACAGACCGGTTTGGATTGCTGCGAGCACTCACCCCAAAGAGGATGAAATCGTACTTTCAGCACACTCTAAGTTGCTAAAACATATACCAAGTGCGCTTCTTATCATTGTCCCTCGCCACCCCGAACGGTTTGAGCATGTGAGTGATTTGATTACTAAGTCTGGATTTACTAGTGAGAGGCGATCTCAATGCACACAAATCACGCCACAAACTCAAGTCTACCTAGCTGATACAATGGGTGAAATGCTGACTTTGCTACAAGCTTCCGATGCATGCTTTATGGGCGGCAGTTTAATTGGAGAGAAAGTCGGTGGTCATAACGTTTTAGAGCCAGCAGCGCTAGGCATTCCTATTGTTAACGGGCCGAGTTACTATAACTTCAATGAGGTTGTCCCTGAATTGATTAAAAGAAAGCTAATCAAGATATCATCTAATGATGTCGAAATTGCCAACACAATTGGTGAACTACTCACCAACAAAGAGATATCTATAAATCACCAGCAGGAGCTAAAAGAATTTGTAAGCGATTTTCAAGGCTCTATTTCAAGGACCCTCAACTTTGTTTATAAGAATATATAAAAATGAAATTAGTTAGCAAACTGTACTATTACATTAGAGCTATTCCAAAAACCTTATTGTTTAATTTCTATTACTTACCGTTTAGCCAAGCTATTAAACTACCCATTATCGTATGTCATAAAACAAAGTTTGAGTCATTAAGTGGGAAAGTGGCACTTATAAATGAACCTACTTTTGCAAGAATTCGACTAGGTTTCGGGAAAATTCAAACCATCGATAGTACCAGAACTAGATTTATATGGAATCTCAGTAAAAGCGGTCAAGTCTCTTTCTCTAAGAATGTCAAAATCGGTGTTGGCAGTAAATTACATGTTGATGGACACCTTTTTTTTGGAAGCTATTGTAACTTTACAGGCGATGTCACGATTATATGTAAGGACAGAATTCATTTTGAAGGGCACAACTTGATATCATGGCAGAGCTTATTTATGGATACCGACTTTCATCCCATTATTGATAACTCTACTTCATTGCAGGTGAATAAAGACAAGCCAATATATATCGCAAAGCAGGCCTGGTTTGGAACGCGAACCACAGTATTGAAAGGAACAAGGGTAAACACTAATACGATAGTGGCTGCGGGTGCTGTGTTGACAGGGAAAGAGTACCAAGGTTCCTCATATCTAGGGGGAAACCCAGCAAAAGTTATTGGTGATATGAATGGTAAACATTTTGTCGACTAGTATTAATACACTCGCAATAAAAGATTATTGCAGAGGAGTCTAAAGTGAACTTGTTTTTAGTAACTTCACCATTTCAATATATTTGTGCCTTAGAGGCCAAGAGAGAATACGCTTGCCAGAATAATATATTACTGCTTGTCGACCAGGATTCTGAACCCGGGATATCGCAGCAAGGCAAACTATTAGACCAAAATGAATGGGATTATATCATCCAAATCCCAAGAACCAATAGAAGCAAACAAGTACCGATTGCAATAAAAAAAGTAAAAAAAATCTGTAAAGATAAGTTCATAAACTATTTCTTTCATGCTGAATACAATGCATGGAGAACAAAATTAATCCTAAAAAACCTTATTATAAATACTGAAGTTTACTTTGATGATGGCACATTAACCATCAACGAGTATGAAGAAGAAATTCGCCATAAAAGTACTTATTTTAGACCTAGGTTTATTCAGGACATCATGATACGTCTAAATGGTCTGAAGCCTATAGGTAAACTTGAACAAAGTAGTAACTTGGAAATATTCACTATCTTTGACATTCCAAACCCAGAACATGTCATTATAAAAAATTCACTTTCTGTATTAAAAAATAGATTCAAAATTACAAACTTATTCAATCCTAATGCCCCAATTGGTTTTATTGGTCAGGGTGCGATTGGCCACAAAAGACGAAAAACCATTGATGAGTATGTAAATGAAATAAAGCACTTTGTGGAAACGTATAGTAAGCCTATCATTTACTTCCCTCATAGAACCGAATCTGAAGAGATTAAAAATAGAATTTTAGAAATTCCAAACGTTACTTACCATTACAGCGAATTTCCGCTTGAGATTGAGCTAATCGATAAGAAGATAATGCTTTCTGGTTTGGTTGGGGTTTTATCAACAGTTCAATACACAGCATCACTCCTCTATACTGGTATGCCTGTCTACAACTTAAGCTCTCCACATATTTCAGAAAATACTTTGATCAAAAATCGAGAACAGAGAATAAAGAAAGCATTTGAAAAGATAGGTGTTATTGAGACAAAACTATAAAAATCGCCGGTCAGACCGGCGATTTTTATTTCTGTTACTTTTGGTAGTGGGAGAAGCTTAAAGGTGTTCCAAACTTCAAGTCTACCGTTGCTTTGCTCCCAAGAACTTCATCTAAGAACTTAGGTAATATTCCATTACCAGGACGTATGGACCGAACATGTTCTTCCGTGAAGATCTCACCTTGTTTAATATCTTTTACTACATACAAAGAACGGCGATGACATTTAGTCTGAAGCTCTGCCTCCGTGCTAACAAAATTTGGCTTACCAATAGCTTCATAGGCCATGGTGCAATTTACCACTAAAGATTTAAGCTCCTCTTTTTCAAGGGAAAATGCAGAGTCAGGCCCTCCATCAGCGCGAGCAAGAGTAAAGTGCTTTTCAATAACACATGCTCCTAATGCCACAGCTGCAACAGATACGCCAATGTCCATCGTATGGTCAGATAACCCAACTTCCACGCCAAATGCATCACGCATTACTGCCATTGTAGATATATTCGCTTGTGACGCTGGGGTTGGATAACCACTGGTACAATGGAGCAAGATAATATCTTCGGCTCCTGCGGCTTTCGCTGCAGCTACTGCCTCTTCAATCTCACCTAAGTTGGCATTTCCCGTTGACATTATCATCGGTTTTCCTGTTGAAGCTACCTTTCGAATCAAAGGAAGATCAATCAACTCAAATGAAGCAATTTTGTACGCAGGTGCGTTCAAACTTTCCAAAAAGTCGACCGCTGAGTGATCAAAGGGAGAACTAAAAATGGTAATTCCTAGCTCAGAAGCTGCACCAAACAGTATTTTGTGCCAATCCCAAGGTGTATGCGCTTGTTCATACAAATCATAGAGCTTTGAACCATCCCAAAGCCCTCCACGAATCATAAATTCTTCACTATCGTGGTTAATTGTAATCGTATCAGCAGTGTATGTTTGTAACTTAACTGCATCCGCACCTGCTTCTTTTGCTGCTTTGATCAGGGCAATTGCACGATTAATGTCACCATTATGATTGCCAGACATCTCTGCGATAATATATGGCTTGTTCCCTTGACCAATTTGTCGGTTTGCTATCTTCATAATTACCTTTACTTTTTCGACAGGTAAACGTCTATCTTATCTAATGAACTTAACGAGGACATATCTGCGGCTGAAATCTTGATTTCAAACTGTTTCTCTATCTCCATAATGAATAGCAAGTGCTTAAACGAGTCCCACTCAGCACAATTTTTCATAGTCACTTCATCAAACTTTTTATCCGTTTCTCCAACAACACTGTTATAAATACTAAGCAGTTTGTCTTCTTGTGAGCTATGAGTAGCGCGAGTCTCAACAGTGCTAGCCTCCACCAATACAGATGAAGGAAAGGCTTCTAGCAACTCAAACAGCCCATGAGCAGGATGAACCAAAAACGCTACTCTACGACCATCAAAAGCGCCGTCGACTTTAGGAGTAACAACCAGCTTCGCATCAAATTCTTCTTCGGCAATCTTAATTGCGTGGTCTAAGTCTTTTACAGCATAACAAAGATGATAAGCACCACCTCCAGTGCTGAGATGACCAACGATAGGAGAATCATTGTTGAGAGGAGACAGAATCTCCACTACTCCCATCCCATTAAGCTCGACAAATGCATAATGTACATTTTGAGAAGAGTTTTCTCCTGGCCCACGCAATAGTTTAGCGTTGGGAATGGATAAGAAGTCTTTGAGCGTAGCTATTAAGTCTTTTGTTGTTACTGCATAGTGATCAACGTTTAAGACTCCTAAAGCGGAAAACATTGCATTCATATTTAAACCTTCCAATGCAGCTTCATTATCGTTGATTTTTCAGGTAGAGGTTTATTTTCCACATCAAATAACCAGCTACCATTATCCTGTTCTAAAAAGTGATTCTTTGAGTATAACTGTTCAACAGGCATGTTCTTTTGACTTTTTATGTAACGACCAACGATGGAAGCAACATTAAACTCTTTCGCCTTGTGTATAAGTTGCTCAAGAATCACATTTTCGATATCTCTGCCCATCACTCGACACGACATGACAAAGTTATCGATGATCCATTTTTCGTTATTACAAATTATGACTAGTGCGGCAACACCTTCATACTCACTTGAGTACTTGTCTTTTACTTGAACATGCAAAACTAGGTGCTTATCCGACCCCTGCCAACTCTGTAACTGCTCTTTGCTGTAGCGCGTAGTCGTCGTATTGAACTGATTAGTTTTGCTAAAGAGCTGATAAGTTCGGTCAAAGTTTGACTCACTTAATGGCTCAATGCAGACTTCCATTTCCAAGCTTGCTAAGAACTCATTTCTATCAGCAAAGCTAGCCTGAGCCTTCTGAATATCAACTCGCTTTTTATAAAGCTCTGCCCGACGCTTATCCGATTCATTGACTTGAGCAACATAAAGCTCCGGCAAGTGACAGATATAATCATACCAATCTGCTGGGTCTTTAGGTAATTCAGGAACAAAAATGCCAGGGATGTTACGGCGAACTTCCGCACGTTCAACTGGATTATCGTCAATAAAGCAGAGAGATTGAGCACCTAGATTTAATTCTTGAGCCAACTCTTTTATGTTCTGAGATTTTGGTGTCCAATTGATGCGATGCGCAACAAAATCATCTTTCCTTAAACGCATCTCTGGGTGAGACTCAATTGCATCTAACGCTACTTGCTCTGTATTCTTACTACAAATGGTGAGTAGGATGCCACGCTCTTTTAAGGCAAGGAAGAGAGACTGAAGCTCCTTGTAGATATTGCCCGGATAATCACCACCTAATGCGATACCCTCCACCCCGTCATCACCGATAACTCCCTGCCAAAGCGTATTATCTAAATCTAAGACCAAAGCTCTAGCTGATAGTGCTTGTGATGCGAATACGCTGCCTATAATGGCATGGCTGTAAGCTTCCAAACATTGAATAGAGAATGGTGCTCTAGCCATATACCAATATTTGTTGGAAAAAGATTGACCTACTCGTCGTATAACCTGCGAATATGGAACAACCTCGATTAGGTTCTCATGCTTGAGCGATAAGAGAGATTCATTCCATTCAGTAATTAATAGCTGTACTTTAGAACCAAACAACTGCTCTTCAAGTGAGTATGGGAATCCCTTTTGAATACTGAAGTCAGCCACATATACTTTGTTTTCACCACGAGTCGCAATCTGGCGAATAAAGGATAAATATTCAGCAACACGCTGTTCAGTTTGCAGTAAAAACTCTTCAGTTGGTAGCGTATAAATATCAGGAAATAGGTCTTCAATACGCTCTAAAAATACATAACATGAATCTGAGTTATTCAGCTCATACTTGGAATTATCTAACAGATCTATTTGATATCGACCAAATTCAGTTTGCTTGATTTGATATGGAAACTGAGCGTACGTGTTGATCTCTTTGCGCAAACTCTCAGCAAGAAAATCTGTATTGTGAGATGCAAACAGAAACAAGCCCGCTCTTCTATCGACTTTGTTATCTGGGTAAACGTATTTCATGTATACGACATCTTTCGATGTATCTGATGCGTCACTTGGAAGCTCACATTCAACAAATCCACATTTTTTATGTAAAGTCCATGCAAGTTGATTGCTCTTCAATGATTCACAATAAAGCTCATGAACCATTAATTCTTTACCGGCGTATTGAATTACAGCTTGCTCTAGTTCTAGCCAAACTGCTGTTTTATCACCTTGCGCCAGACTTGCATTGTCAAGGTAAAATCCCCACCAAGCTGTTCCACGTTCTTTTTCCCAAGCATAAATTGTAATAACACCAACAGGCTTATCATCGCATAAGAATATTAGTATTTGACGTTGTTGCATCTGCATGGTCTTATCCCACCAAGCAGAGTGCTCCTCACGCTTAATCACATGATCAGTTAACATGACTGCTCGAACAGCGGGGTGATTACGCCAATCTAATACCATCCACTTATCACCATCTGTAGCAGGACGTATACTAAACTTGGTCATATTTTGAAATCTCTTCTAACTGTTTGACGACTCTCTCACAGCCTTCCCCATCTATAAGCTCGGCACATCGTTGTGATTGTTGCCGAAGTAGTTCTGGCTTCGAGATCAAAGATATATAGGCATCGGCGTAATCTTTTGAAGTGAGAGTGGTATTTAACCCTAAATATTGATGGGCTTGAATTCTATCCAAATCTTCTGCTACTTGGGTTTGATTGGCCGCAACTGAACATACTATCCCAGGAAGTGCCAATACACATCGCTCCCATGTAGTAGCGCCAACGGCGCCGACGTAGAGGTACGCTGATGAAAAGAAGTCCATCATGTTCTCTACTTGGATGTGGAGAGTCACTCTATCGAGATGTTTTTTACACAGTGCCGTAAGCGCTTCTCTATGAGGATTGTTCATCCCAATAATAACGTCAAAAGAGTCGTCACTATCTACACTTAAAAGGCCTTTTAAAGCTTTCTCTGTTTCGTTGGCAATGTCTACACCACCAAAAAACAAAACGACTTTTTTCTGCATTAATCTTGATTGATAAGCTGGAAGGTTACGTCGCGACACAGCAAACTCTTCCCGAAGCAACGCATACCTAGGACCACATAGACGTAAACTTTCTGTTGTGAGAAGACCGTCATAGCGAGCCTCGCCTGAACGATAGAAATTTTGGTCTAGCAATACATCGCATATATGTTGCCGATCAGCTAAGTCATCAATTTGTAGAATGTCCTTGCTATGCGGCTTAAGCGCTAATTGAAAATCCTTCTCAATTGCATAGTGATCGATGACAAGCCAATCCAGTTGGCTTCGCCCTTTACTTTTTAGGTATGAAGTTAGAGCGTCTCGCGTTTGAGTGATTTCTTGATCGTACGAGACTTCTAACCAAGCTGCGTGTCCGCAGTGTGTGCTAGGAACAAAATCAACATCAGGTTCCGGCAACTCTATTACGGAGTGCTTTTCTTTGACTAAAGCAATCAGGTTTCCTTTGAGTCGACGACTAATGAAGACTATTTCATGCCCTTTTTGCTTTAATCTACTAGCCAGCGTTAACATTCTGAATGTATGGCCCGTTCCCATTTTCAGAGAAGCGTCAACCCGAATACCGACTAACAATGCTCAACTTCCTTGTAACGCTTTAGATAGAAGCAAAGCAAATTCCCAGTCTTCTTGGGTATCCAAGTCTACCACCCGATTTCTTGATACAGGCAAGGCAATCGCCGTATTTGAAAACATTGGAATATTATCTCGATATGCCTTTGGTTTACCCCAATAAAACTGCCCTATATCGTGGTAGCCAGTCTCTAAATCTTGAGAGCGAGTATTAAAATGTTCTGGTTGAAACATTTCAACTCGATTGCCAGCAGTTAACTTAACGCCTCTCTGAATTGGGAAAGGAAATTCACACACAGGAAAACAGTAGTTTGCTGCAGGATCTTTCAGGAGCATTTGATAGGCTAACTGAATGTCTTCAATAGCAATAAATGGCGCTGTAGCATAGATGCAGCAAATATACTCTATAGAAATGGCTTGCTCTTCAAACCAATCAAGTGCATGTAAAATGACATCCGCCGTAGTCGCATAGTCATTTGAGGCCGCTTCAGGGCGAATAAATGGGACTTCTGCCCCGTACTGCAAAGCAACATCAGCTATTTCTTGATCGTCAGTAGAAACCACGACTTTATCGAAACAGCCTGACTCAAGGGCAGCTTCAATTGAGTAGGCAATAATCGGCTTGCCATTAAATTCCTTAATATTCTTACGTGGGATACGTTTACTACCACCACGCGCTGGAATAATCGCAACTTTCATTAGTGCCCCTGCAATATTTCTGTTAGCACTTGAACAACTGTATCTTGCTGCTCTTCACTCATCGCATGGAACATAGGAAGAGAAATAGCCTCACGATAATAACGCTCAGATTCCGGAAAATCACCTTCACTGAAACCCATTTTTTCATAGTAAGGTTGAGTGTGGACTGGAATATAGTGCAAGTTCACTCCAATACCTTTGTCTCTCAGTGCGTCAAACACCTCTTTGTGTGTTAAAGAGATCTTATCCAACTGCAAACGAATTACATAAAGGTGAAGGCCCGAGTAGGTGTTTTCCAATTGATATGGCAATACCACAGGTAAAGACTTCAATAGTCTATTGTAACGATCTGCAAGGTGATGGCGAGCGGCAATAAAATCGTCTAAGCGTTGCATCTGAGACACACCCAGTGCCGCTTGAAGCTCTGTCATGCGGTAGTTAAAGCCTAAATCGACCTGTTGGTAGTACCAAGCACCATGGCTTTCACCCTCCATTTTCTCAAGGTCACGAGTAATGCCATGGCTGCGAAGCAAAGTCATCTTGTCAGATAAAGCTTGCTGGTTGGTCATTGCTGCGCCACCTTCAGCTGTCGTTACAATTTTAACAGGATGGAAGCTAAAGACCGTGATATCCGAATATTCGCAATTCCCTATCGGCAAGCCTTGATATTTGCCGCCGATTGCATGGGAAGCATCTTCAATAATTTTGAAGTTATACTCTTTTGCCAGTCTAGCGATCGCCATCATATCGCATGGTTGACCACATAAATGAACAGGCACAACGACTTTTGGAAGCTTACCTTCAGCTTTCGCTTTGATTAGCTTTTCCTCAAGGCGCTTTGGACACATATTGTAAGTGCTCGGATCAATATCAACGAAATCGATCTTTGCACCACAATATAAACCACAGTTTGCTGACGCTACAAAGGTGATAGGAGAAGTCCAAAGCCAATCTCCTTCCCCTAAACCTAAAGCAAGACAAGCGATGTGTAATGCTGACGTCGCACTATTCACCGCCAGTGCATAACTCGCACCAGTATGATCAATGAGCGCTTGCTCAAACGCTGGCACTTGAGGCCCCTGAGTCAGAAAGTCCGACTTCAAAACATCAACTACACTATCAATGTCTTGTTGATTAATATCTTGCTTACCGTAAGGAATCACAACTGTTCTCACACTGTAAAGTTCGGATCAACGTGCTCTTTAATTAGCTCGCGTAGGCTTTCAATACTTTCCCACTCTGTGTTCGTACCTGAGTTGTATTTAAAACCAAATGGTACTTTTTCAGCTTTGTGGTGTTCGATATATTCTTGCTCTGTATAAGTGAACGATACAGAAGGCAGAATTGCGTAGTATTTGCCAAGATCGATCGTATTTAGAGAGTCTGTATCCGTAATCATTTCTTCATGGAGCTTTTCACCAGGGCGAATACCAACAACCTTAGTTTCGCATTTAGGTGCAACCGCTTTGGCTACATCCAAGATTTTATATGATGGAATCTTTGGTACAAAGATTTCTCCACCGAGGTGGTTTTCTAAAGCATACATCACCATGTTCACGCCATCTTGCAATGAGATATTAAAGCGAGTCATCTCTTCATGAGTGATCGGTAAAACACCTTCTGCACGTTTGTTCAAAAAGAATGGAATCACTGAACCACGAGACCCCATTACGTTGCCATAACGCACTACACTGAAACGGATATCTTTCGAACCTTTGATGTTGTTTGCCGCGGCAAACAGCTTATCTGAAGCAAGTTTGGTCGCTCCATAAAGGTTAATTGGCGCACACGCCTTATCTGTTGATAGAGCTACAACATCTTTAACGCCGCATTGCAGTGCTGCATGAATAACATTCTCTGCGCCATCCACGTTAGTTCGGATACATTCTGTTGGGTTGTATTCAGCCGTATCTACCTGCTTGATCGCTGCTGCATGAATGATCACGTCAACACCTTCACAAGCTTGAATCATTCGCTGTTGATCTCGGACGTCACCGATGAAAAAACGTAATTGTGGGAAGTCATGTCTCGGATACTTTTGTTTGAGCTCGAACTGCTTTAGCTCATCTCTAGAAAATATTATGATTTTTTTCACTTCTGGGAAGCGCTCTAGAATAGTCTTGATAAATTGTTTACCAAATGAGCCAGTACCACCTGTGATAAGTACCGATTTACCGTTTAACATAATTGAGACCTACTTTTTTATGAATATGTTTGCGATAGAACTTTTATTGATCGCAATTCTTCAATTTTTGTTGCTTCAGCATTAGACGTAATATCAACTTGTTGCCCTACAAGTTTTTCAACTAACTCATCAAAGGAGCTGTATTCCAAAATATCTAGATCCAATGCTGATTTGAAACCGTAATGATTGGGCGTACCTTTTTCGATACAAACAGCCCCATAACCGTTCTTGATATAGGGCCTTACTGTACTCGCGCCCCCTCTGCGTTGGAGCAATATGTGAGAGCATGACATTACTAGAGAAGTATAAGCTATGGGGTTAATAGCCGTGACATAACTAACATCAAAAGCTTGGCGTTTAACGTTTCTTAGCCAGATCAAATATAAGTCCGTGAGAGCTCTCTGCCAACGAGACTTTTTGTGCCACATGATTAGTAATTTGAAGTCTTTTGCTTTTTTGTTTTTTCCAAGAGCTTGCAAGAACTTTCTAATTTCAGAACAAGAAAATGCCTTTTGCTTCGTTCCGACTAAGATACGCTTTTCATTACGCGCCCACCCTTGGCAACTCATCTCTGCCTGAGCCAAATAATGAGCTGAATCACATGGCAACGTTTCAAAAATCACACTTGCATCTATGAAGCCAACATCTCGATTTAGCAGGCGTTCAAGCTTAGGCTTAAACGTTTTTTCATGGCCAATAAAACGATCTATTTGAGTCAAGCAAAACAAGTCATCTTCTGCTATATGAAGCTTGAGGTCAGGTTGAATGTCTCCCTTATTCTTATAACAAATTTCCCAGCGATCGACCTCGTCATCAGTTAAAAAGACACACATTTTATCTTTCATGCCAGCATCTAACTGAAGAACCTTTTTCATATAGGGTGAGTTAAATCGGTTCAGAGACATAAACGTTACTGTCTGAGCAGTTATTGCCTGGCTTAACAACTCTTCAGAAGCATCTAAATACGTAACTTTTGATACGGGTATTTGTGACTCTTTCCCTTTACCATCGACTTCAAAAACAAGTGCTACAATGGTTTCAGGTAAAACCCCTGCTTTTTTGATTAAAGCTTCTGCATAAAGGTAAAAAAAGAAGTCAGCACCAGAAATGATGAATAGGTGTTTGTTTTCGAACATTGCTAACTCTTTATAAAATAAGAAAACACGGTCTCAATGACTTGTCGTTGTTCTTGCTCAGTCATTGAATAATAAAGCGGCAATCTTACCAGTCTTTCACTTTCAGATGTCGTGTAGTTGTCACTCCCGTGAAAATGGCCAAATTTTTCCCCTGCAGGAGAAGAGTGGAGAGGGACGTAGTGAAAAACAGCCATCACATCATTCGCTTTGAGATACTCAATGAAACGTTCTCTCTCTTCTAAAGAGCTTAACTTTAGATAAAACATATGGGCATTGTGCGCACATTGTTCAGGAACTAATGGAAGAGATACGTTGCCTTGACTACGTAATGCATTGAAAGAATTGTAATATCCCTTCCAAATCTCTAGGCGCTTGTGATTAATATCCTCTGCACTTTCTAGTTGAGCCCACAAATAAGCAGCTTGGATCTCACTTGGAAGCATGCTGCTTCCTAAATCGACCCAAGTATACTTATCCACAGCACCTCTAAAAAACTGACTACGGTTTGTGCCTTTTTCTCTTAGTATTTCAGCTCTTTTGATAAATCGTTCATCATTTATCAAAAGTAATCCACCTTCCCCACCGCTAGTGTAATTTTTAGTTTCATGAAAACTAAAAGCTGCTAAATGACCAATAGAACCCAAAGGGCGGCCTTTGTAGGTTGACATCATTCCTTGAGCGGCATCTTCGATTACAAACAAGCCATACTTTTCTGCAATAGACATGATTGCATCCATTTCGCAAGCAACACCAGCATAATGGACAGGAACGATCGCCTTAGTCTTTTCTGTTATAGCCGACTCAATTAGCTTTTCGTCAATGTTCATTGTGTCAGGTCGAATATCAACAAAGACGACCTTTGCCCCACGCAATACAAAAGCATTTGCAGTACTGACAAAGGTATAGCTAGGCATGATTACCTCATCCCCTTCACTCAAATCTAAAAGCAATGCAGCCATTTCTAATGCATGAGTGCAAGAAGGGGTTAGGAGCGTCTTCAGACTCGAACTTTTTTCGGCAAACCACTGCTCACATTTTTTCGCAAAATACCCGTCTCCTGACAGCTTTTGACCAAGAATCGCTTCTTGAATGTAATGAATTTCTTTTCCAGACACTGCCGGTTTATTAAACGGAATCATGCTAATTTACTCATAAAACATTTCATACTAGAAAGCGCTAATCACATACCGGACCAATAACGTTAAACTCATGATTTAAAATAAGCACTTAATTGTCTAACCTTTGCCTTCATATCGAGAACCGGATAAAACTTACTCATACCCTTTCTCCAAATACAAGACTATTTCAAAAAGAGTTTGTCCCACTTATGATAACATCAACACCATGCTAGCGTTATAGGTAATCATTATGACAAGTTACTTCTCTGTAAGTGCCAGAGAGTGGGACTCTTTTTTCTTTAAACGTAATATCTGTGACGTAAACTGGTCACAGGTACCGTTACCATCCAATACCCATTTTGAGCTCATTACAACTAAAGTACCTTGTACTGATGCAGAGAAGTTATCGTCATTAAACGAGCACGGCTTTTCATATTGTGAAGGTGAACTGGTTTTTACTAAAAAAGTATCCAAATCAACAAAAGAATACACAGAAGTGGCAACAACAGCACATATGGAGGGACTACTGGCATTGATTCCTAACCTCTATCAACACAGTCGCTTCAAGGCCCCGTGGTTTTCACCACAAGAAAGGGATTATTTTTATCAAGAGTGGCTGCAAAAAGCCATTATTGGTGCATTTGATGATGTCTGCTTAATCATTAATCAAGATAACTTAATTAAAGGCTTTATCACTTTAAAAGTGCGCCAACAAGAAGCGGTTATTGGGCTTCTTGGAGTAAACCCTCTATTCTCTCGAAAAGGGGTCGCTCGCATGCTCTTAGATAGTGCTGAATGGTATGCACATTCACGCGGAGCAGCAAATATCAATGTTGCTACGCAATCTAGCAATATCCCTGCAATGAACCTATATCTAAAAAGCGGTTATTCTATAAGCAGCTCTCATGTATGGTTGTATAAAAGCTAACCTCTAATTTCAACTTATAGCAGCTCAGTCAAAGATCACATGAGATATGTCTAAAACAATAACTTTACCTAATGATATGAACGTACAAACATATGCAAACTAAACACAATTTTTCTTCCGTTATACAAAAATTTGAGCATCTAACGTTTTTTCTATTCAGTTTAAGTATTTTTATATCTAAGGCAGGCTTGAATATAGCGCTTGTGCTCGCTCTGATACTGATGATAGTGAAAACTTTAACTCAGCCAGAATTTAAAGCCTTCCTCACGACGAATAAGGTAGCAAGACTATCTTTAATTTGCTTTGTGGTTGGTCTTATCGCGGGTTTACTGTCTCCCTCCCACTTAAAAGGCATGGGAAATTTCTTCAATAAAGCGGGATTTTTGCTCATATTCCCTCTCTTCATATTCCACTTTTCAGATGCCAAAAACAGACGCTACGCAATTATTGCAATGCTAGCGGGGTTTGCTATCGCACTGCTTTATAGCCTTTCTTTATTTTTGTCATTTGATCACTGGAGAGGACAAAGAGTTGCAAGTTTTTGGACCGTAGGGCGATGGGCTGAGCTACTGATCTATATGTCCTTACTTTGTGTGGTTTGGCTGACTAAGCGTAAGAACAACACTTGGGAGTATCTCGCTCTGCTGGCTACACTAATTGTCGCTGTATTCTGTATCGCTATTAATGGCTCTAGAGCTGCGTTTCTTGCTCTTGGCCTTATTCTGCCAGTTTATTTTCTATTCAATAAAAAGAAGGTCATTTTACCCGCTATTCTATTTGGCTTCATCGCAACCGTAGCCGTTTACTTCGTCGCTCCAAGTGTTGTAAAGCAAGCAGAGACTCGAATTGTTAGTATTACTGATACTGAGAAAAACATGTCCAATACCGCCCGTCTTACATCCTGGAAGGAAGGTATTCTCTTTCAACTAAAAACTATTGAGGAAGAACCTATAACTTACATGACCGGTTATGGTGTAAATGGTTTTGATCAACAACTCAAACAGTTTTTAATCGATAAAGGCATTTTCCAACACCTGATGGAATCGACAGACAATCAGTTTTCCTACAACGATCATCACAACGGACTACTTAACATCATTAGTACCAGTGGAATAGTATACTCGGCAATATTTGTTTATTTGCTAGTTGTTATTTTCAAAAGCCTTCCTGGTGACGATTGTTGGCTAGTTTTCTGTAGATATTTGATGATGACTTTTTTACTCGTCAGCATTTTCTATACGAACTTTATGGATTTCCAAACAATAGGAGTCTTTTTTATGCTCGCAATAGGGCTTGGCATCCAAGTCGAGCAAAGAGCATCGGAAGATAATGGAATACAATAGAATATAAAAAAACGGCAGTATTTAACTGCCGTTTTTTACTATTTTCGATAGCGACTTATTTGCTCTAATGCCGCCTGAACATTATCAAAATCCATTTCACCTTCTTTTGGTCGATTTGACTTATCAAGGTACTGATACTGCCCTCCACCACCAACTTCAACAATGCTGCTGTCAGTGATGATTGCATAGCCGCTATAGTTGGATGATAGCACCCAGTCACGCTTAATCCGCTCACCTAGTAAGTCCTCACCTACAGAGTAATCTTTACTATCGTTAGTCACTCCCAAGTAGTGTTTCATAAGTGTTGGCACAACATCTTGGTGACTCGTCAAATCACTGCTCTGCCATTTCAAGTTGTCCTTGCTGATACCTGGACCGAACATAGCAAACGGTACATTCACTTGTGCGTTAGTAAAGTTACCGTTGTGTCCCCAGAAATTAAGCTTGTTATCGTTCATTTCCTGCCCATGGTCACCCGTAATGATGACTACTGTGTTCTCCAAATCACCGCTCGACTGCAGTTTATCCAACACTTTCTTCGCCATGCTATCTACATAGTGAACACTTGTTTTGTAGCGATTAAAGAAAGGCTCAGGATCACTGTCGTTGTTGAGCTTCAGATAGTTAACTTCCTTGAGCATCGGCTCATACTTATGGGCATAATCTTTTGGAAAGTCATAACCATGCGGGGCATCATAAAACAAAAAAGAGAATGCTGGCTTAGACTTATCTCGAGCGTCATACCAGTTAAGCCAATCTTTTGTTAAGTCTGCGTCTAACTCTGATGGGGTATCCCCAACGGAGCTCATGCGAAGATTATCTATATTGGTAAACACTGTTTGGTTAAATTCTGGCTTTCTAAGCTGAGCTGCAGTGAATATCCCAATGTCGTAACCCATTGCTTGCAAACGGTCCATAAAAACTGGACTTTGCTGGTTAGCAAGGAAGCCATGCCAATACGTACCTGGGATACCATAGAACAAACCAAAAATACCTGTTCTAGTTGCATTGCCAGTGGCGATATGATTATGGAAAGTCACACCTTGTTCCGCATACTTCCACATATTTGGTGTATTTTCTGCGTTGAATGTATCCGCGCGCCAAGAGTCGACAACCAAAAACATAATGTTAACTGGTTTCTCTATAGTTTTAGTTTTGAGTGGAGATAACGGGTAATTCAGATCACTCTTTCGATTCAAAGTTAGAGCTTTTTGACGCTCAATTGCTTGCTCATCAATCCAACCATACTTACGCATCATGCTGTTTGAAGTCGCAGGGTAGAATAGCGGCAAATATCTTTTAACTGTCGTAACTGGTTGATAAGCATGGGCAGCAGCCCAAATGTGAATTCCATTAGTCGCAAGCAAGGATAGGAAGGTAAGGAATGCAAACTTACGGCCTAACTTTCTGGTGCGAATTTCAGGGCCATTTTCAAGCCAGCGCAGTACAACAAACTCGATTGCAAACGCAATTGAAACCCCTACTAACACCATGACCCATGTAACAAGTGGAAAGCTGACAATCTGTCCAGATAGCAACAAATCCAAAACCATTGCATTAATGTGGAATCGATATTGAGCAAAAACAATGGTATCGATAAATAGTGTCACGACTCCGATAGTCGCAATCAATGCTTGTACTGATGTTCGAGCTTTTTGAGGTAGCAATAGGGCTGGTAAGGCCAAAATACCAACCACAAGCGCTAATAATGTCATTTGCCCAAATGTGCCAACGACGATAAAGATAGCCCCTAAAGGTTCACTTGGGAACTCGGGCAGAAAAGCAAAGTAGCGGGTAGAGATCAGCATCAACACTAAAGCATTGATTAAGATATACCAGCCGTGAATATGCAACTTTTGCTTAAAAGTCATGAGATGAATATCCTGATTTGGTTTTGTGATTATGGCTGAGCCATAAATTCTTGATACCCAGCCTTAAGCTCGGTGAAGTCTTGTTCTGACCATTGTATTTGACGTTTGTTCTGCTCTTTTCTAAAAGAGCGTAATAGTCGCTCTAAGTTCGCGGACTGCCAGCCATTTCCAACTTGCTTTTTACATTTGTCAAAATCAATGATCCAAACCTTTTCATTGTTATCAATCAGCAAGTTATGAATATTTAGGTCTGTGTGGTTTACCTCTGCTTTATGCATCCGGGCAATTTCTTGACCAACAAGACGATAGACTCTCGTAGGTAATTTGCGTTCAATGAGAATAGAGACAAGATCTTGTGCATTTTCAATACGCTCACTTAGCAAATCGGCAGTATAGAAGCATCCTGTTTTTATCACTCTTGCAGCCACTGGTTTAGGAACACTAACTCCAGCATCAATAAGTTGATTAAGCAATTGGAACTCCGCAATGCTTCGAGCACTCTCCCATCCAGAGAACCAATAAGAATCTCGTATGACTTTACCCCACAAGCCGCCTCTGTTGTAGTGACGTAAAGCACCCTGTATTTCAACTAGTTGTAAAAACCAAGTTGTTCCGCGCCCTTTTGCATTCCCGGTAATTTTCCCTTCGGCCTGCCAATATTCGGAATCAAAGATAGGCAGTGTAGGGTCTGTTATATATCGAGAGTCATACAGCACTACACAATTGTTATCTTGATATCGTTTGATCATTGTCCCCACCAATAGTGACTACCGATAATGTAGAGCCAAGAGCCTCCGGCAAGCATCAACATCACTAAAACTGCTGCTGAACCAATGTCTTTGGCACGACCACTCAACTCGTGATGCTCAACTCCAACTCTATCCACAACCGCTTCAATTGCCGAGTTTAGAAGTTCCACCACGAAAACAAGCACAACCAACGCCATCATGATCACTTTTTCTGTCACACCCACGTCTAACCAACATAACAAGCCAAATGCAAGAGCCATAAGGGCAATCTCTTGCCTAATCGCGGCCTCGTGCTTAAATGCTGCTTTCAATCCTTGAACAGAATAGATGCCAGCTTTAAAGATGCGTTTTAAACCAGTATTTCCTGGTTTACCTTGGTTAGATTCTGTCATAGCCAAATTTACACAATGTCGTTGAACGAAAGTCAGTCATTTTACATTTAACTTAGGTATCTGCATAATTTAGTCAGTTTTTTTTTAGAGCTCTCCCTATGCCTCTCTTTGCACACGAACCAAAATCATTATGTTTTTTACGTCTTTCTGCTATTGGCGATGTGTGTCATGCCGTTGCCGCAATTCAAAACGTACAAAAGCACTGGCCTAACACAAAAATCACTTGGGTTATCGGAAAAATTGAAGCTCAGCTTTTGGAGGGTTTAAACGGTGTTGAATTGGTTGTTTTTGATAAAAAGCAAGGTATTAAAGGCATGCAAAGTGTCTGGCAAACACTAAAAGATCGAAAGTTTGATGCTTTGATACATATGCAGCTCGCCTTACGTGCCAGCATACTCACAACGGGTATCAGAGCACGCTACAAAGTCGGTTTTAATTTCAAGAGAGCGAAAGAAGGGCAGTGGTTATTTACGAATAAAAAGATACCTGACACACAGTCGCAACATGTTCTCGACAGTTTTTATGCCTTTACTGAATATTTAGGCGTTCCCTCTCAAAAACCGACGTGGCAACTCCCGTTAAGCAGAGAGGATCATGCGTTTGCTACTGAACAGTTGACTCACAAAGCAACCGTCGCGATTTGCCCAGCAGCAAGTAAAGATGAACGAAATTGGCTGCCAGAACGCTATGCTCAGTTCGCTGATTTCGTGTACTCTCAAGGATACCAAGTCGTACTTTGTGGCTCATCAGCGCAGCGTGAAGTAGACTTAGCGAATAACATTATTCAGCAAACCAAATCGCCAATCATAAGCTTGGTCGGAAAAACGAGCCTAAAACAATTGACTGCGGTTTTGAGCGCTTGTGAGCTTGTCTTAGCTCCGGATTCAGGGCCAGCACATATAGCAACGACACAAGGAACAAAAGTACTGGGCCTGTATGGTCACAGTAATCCCAAGAGAACGGGACCTTATAATAATATTGACAATGTCGTTAGCGTTTACGAGAAGTTCGCAGAAGAACAGAATAAACAGCCTGTAGAATCCCTGCCTTGGAGTACTCGCGTTAAGGGGGCTAACGTTATGCAAGCCATCTCGCTCAATGACGTAGTTGAGGCATTTAATAAACTAATTAAAGGTGACATCGATGTCAGAAACTAGCACCAGCAAACCAACTTTAGCGGTAGCGTTAATTGTTAAGAATGAAGCCGAAAACTTGGACGCATGCCTAAAAACTGTACATGGATGGGTTGATGAGATCGTCATCTTAGACTCGGGTAGTACGGATAATACAAAAGAAGTTGCAAGCCAATACACAGATAAATTTTACGAAAATACCAACTGGCCAGGATTTGGTCCTCAACGACAATTGGCTCAGAAGTATGTCACCTCAGACTTTGTACTTTGGCTCGATGCAGATGAACGTATAACACCTGAACTACAATCTAGTATTCAGCAAGCTGTAAGCGAAAACCAACCCAATACCCTTTTTTCAATTTGCCGTTTAAGTTGGGTTTTCGGTAGATACATCCGTCATTGCGGCTGGTACCCAGACAGAGTGGTTCGCCTTTACCCGACTCAACTCACTGAATATGATGATTCTCTCGTTCATGAAAAAGTGAAAGTCGATAACTCTATGGACATTAAACAACTTCAAGGAGATGCACTGCACTATACCTACAACGACTTACACCACTATTTAGTGAAATCTGCAGGCTATGCAAAAGCGTGGGCTGAACAGAGAGAAAAGCGTGGTAAAAAAAGCAGCATCGGAAGTGGAATACTTCATGCTCTAGCCTGCTTCGTTAAGATGTATATTGTTAAAGCGGGCTTTTTAGATGGAAAGCAAGGCCTGTTGCTTTCCATCTTATCGGCACATTCAACATTCGTGAAATATGCCGATCTTTGGATTAGGACAGATACCGAGCAACCCAAGGGTTAAGCGTCTCAAGTGCCGTATCAACATTGATGCGGCTCATATCCGCTTCTAACTCTTCTCCCCCTCCTTTTGGCGGACAAAAAGCGAGATGGCGCCCCTCAGAATTGATTGGCAGCCACCTTAATGGCGTAGAGGAGCGCTTGCTTGGAAAGAAGCCTACCGTTGGTATATCAATAGTTGCCGCAATATGAAGCGGCCCTGTCGAACCTGCAATGAAGAGCCGAGCACATGCAATGGATCGCGTGAAGTCAGTCAAACCATCATTTTTGCTATAAACAACGCCTTTCTTACCTTTGCTCTTTATTAGCTCAAGTAGCTGGAAGGCTTTCTCTTCTTCTCCTGGCCCTGCTGTCACGATCAGTTGAAAGTCGCTCTCAATACCAATGATTAAATCTGAATACTGCTCTAGAGACAGATTATTTGCCGAGCCCCCAGTCCCTGCATGGACCATTATCCATGGCAGAGAAGTATCGATATCTAGCTGCTGAGAAAGTTTACGTTTTTGCTCTTTCAGAATCTCAGCTTCAAAAGTTAAGTATGGAGCCTGAGGTTCTACAATCGTAATGTTTTGCTCATTTAAAAATGCTCGGATTAGATCTAAATTATATTGAAACTCAGGCTTGGCAGACTGTGAACGCCTCTGCTTAATACGATGGTTGTAAAACAACTGAGCAAATTTGGTTGCTGGAGCAAGTCGGTACTTTATACCTGCTCGCCAAACAAGAAGCGCATTATATGTTGTGGAAAACAGATTAATCGACGCATCAAATTTGCCTTTCTTTATGCTTTCCAGAACAGCCCTTCGTTCTGACGGATCACCATTTTTTGTCGGATCTAATAAAACATCATCAATCCAAGGGCATAACTTAGCAAGTTCAATGGTATATTTCGGAACCAAAGCAGTGACGTGACAATCCGGCATTGATTGCTTAAGCATCGCAAAACTAGGCCATGCCAACATAAAATCACCTATTTTGTCATTTCGGATCACTAGTATTTTTTTCATTGCATTTTCACACTTAATTTTTGTCGTCATCAAATCGGCATATTGATAGCATGTAGAAAGTTCAAAGCTTACGAGTATGGCCCATGTCTAAAAAAAACATTTCTAGAGTTGTTTACCCTGGTACTTTTGATCCAATCACAAATGGTCACCTAGACTTAATTGAACGCGCATCCCATATGTTTGACGAAGTCATTATTGCTGTAGCCGCTAGCCCAAGTAAAAATACCATGTTTGCTCTTGAAGAGCGCGTTGCTTTTGCCACAGAAGTGACAAAACACCTTGATAATGTCACGGCTCAAGGCTTTAGTGGCCTAATGGTCGATTTTGTAAAACAAGTCAATGCTAACGTTTTAATCCGAGGCTTGCGTACAACCGTCGACTTTGAATACGAGTTTGGCTTAACCAATATGTACCGCCGTTTACTGCCAGATCTAGAAAGTGTGTTCCTAACACCATCGGAAGAATACGCCTTTATTTCATCGACCATTGTTCGGGAGGTCGCCATACATGGCGGCGACGTCAATGCCTTTGTCCCTGATGTTGTCGCACAGGCATTACACAACAAGCGACAGATTTAAGAGGCTGTCTAACGTAAAAATGATGAGAAAGGCCCTATATAGGGCCTTTTTAATATGCCTGAAGTTGAGAGCGTAAATAGTAGTCCTGGAGTTTATTGTACTCTACCCCCCAAACGGTATCTAAGCCTTCAAGTCCTTGTGCTGAAGAATAAAGCGCAGTAGACCATGGGTAAACTAATGCTCCTTCTTTGTTATTAAAAGCACCTATAGAAGTAATTGTGCGTAACTTATTGTAGCCGATATTAGCCGTTGGCTTAGATGACAACATATTCTCCCCACCAAGGCTAACGTATGAGCGATCTGACAAGCTATGGTGATACAGAGTTGGCAAAATGTCTCTATGAGAACCAATTCGCTGCTCGTCATAGACAATGTCAGACTGCTGTTTAATTACATCAGGCACATACAAGTAAAAAGGGACGCCATAGGTTAAGCCATATTCCTCAGATTTATCAGTCGCCAAATAACGCATTCTGTGATCGCCGGATGCTCCAATTAAAGTTTTTACTGCCAAAGGTGAGGTTTTCACTCCTTGTATAAACTCTCCTAGGGCGTTGTTGCTGTATTGGTACGTATGCAACATAGCTTCAGCTTCATCAGAAAGCGGGCCTAACAGATTGCTGATTCTGGCACTCACAGTAATTGGCTTAGCTGCATAATTGTCAGGAACCATAAAAGGAGAATGGTTGGTAACCGTCATTATGTAAACAAAAGTTGGCTTACTCGCTTCATCAAGGATTTTTCTTGCAAACTTAAATGTGTACTCATCTGGAATCCCCCAAGTACTCTGATAACTTTCAGCTTCCGGGAATGCTTTTATGATAGAGTTCTCATCAAAGACTCGATCAAAGCCTTGCTTAGGAAGGTAATTAGCTAAGTTTCGCCACATGCTGTTTCCGCCGTAAATAAAAACAACGTCATACCCTGCCGCCTTATATGGCATTACAGCGGAACTTGGCAATGACGTCTTTTGTGCCATAGAGTGGCTCAGTGTTGCAACATTGCTGTGAAACAACATCATGACGATGCTATCTATTGTGGCTGAGGTCCCCGCTAAAAAACGCTTGTATACATAATCTTGCTCAAAATGCGGCCGCAAAGCACCCAGTAGATCATTCTTATGTGGATCATCCTCAATAAGCACGTTATTTCCCATTCCTTCCATTAAAGCCATTACAACATGAGGAGGGTTCTCTGCTAAATAATCGTTTTGAGGAGTCTGATATTGAGGGTTATCTTTCCCCAGTACCTTTATCATCTGCTGCTTAACTACTGCTTCAGGTACGGGTTTAAAATTAAACTGTTCAGTATAATCGCTTCTTGCCCAGTCTAACGCCATGAATGCGTTAGGACTAAGTACATTGAGAATTTTGTGTTGCGATACGCTCGCGTGGTAGCGCTTTAATGGAAGCGATCCAAGCGATCCTCGAGCACCAGCAACGTAGCAAAAAATAACGACAACAACACTCACCGTAATTAAACCCGCATGATGCCTAGGCCATTTCCATTTCTCAGAACACTTGACACCATAGGAGGCATATTTGTAGCTCAGATAAGCAATACCTAGGGAAAAGAGCAGAGATATTAGAATTGGGTAGTCAGCCCAAACACTCGACAATACTGCCGCAGTATCGTCATCAAATAACCCAAACGCGAAGAGGTCAAAATGATTCCCATAGGTCACGTAGTAATAGTAGTTACCAATAGAAAATATACACAACAAGAAGAAAACACTGGCGGTGTAGGAGGGAATTGCTGCTTTTACAATTCTAAACTTTCTAGAAGAAGATCCACATATTAAGCCAGAAAGAAATAATGGCGCAAAAGCAATTGCAACGACTTTAAGATCGAACCTTCCCCCAACCCAAAACATTCTCCAGATATCATCGCTAGCAATACTAATTAAGGAGTATCCTTCAACCGCTAGGAAAAAGACCATTCGGCATAGTGATAAAAAAACAACTGCTGAAAAGATAGAAGCAAAAATAAGCTTAACTAACGTTCGATAGTTATGCTGAAAACTCATAGGTACTGCTTAATACAAAATAATTATGATAGTAGTGATAATTCTATCATAAGTATGCAACAGGACCGTCACAGCAAGTTCAAAGAAAAGACATCCCTTTTCAGTAAAAGCGTGAAGTTCAGCAACTTCCTAGACATTGACTCACATTATCTATTGCTGGCATCCACCACAGAAGAAGGTATTACGTTGCCCTATTTTCTGTTCTTGGATAGCTTCACCGCATTCTGGGCATGGCTCTCCGGCTTTTCCGTAAACTAATAACTCTTGTGCGAAGTAACCTGGTTTACCATCTGCTTGGGAGAAGTCTTTCAGTGTCGTTCCGCCTTGCTGAATGGCGATCTCAAGCGTGGCTTTGATGTTCTGCACCAGTAATCGCCATTCTTTCTTAGTTAGTTTTCCTGCAGGGCGAGTTGGGTTAATACGTGACTTAAACAAAGACTCATTGGCATAAATATTTCCTACTCCGACAACAACTTTGTTATCCATAATAAACTGCTTAACCGCAATGCGCTTACTTTTGGCTTTGCCTGCTACGTAATCAGCATTGAACTCTTCATTTAGAGGCTCTGGTCCCATATGACTCAAAACTGCGTGAGATTCATTTGGCGCACTCCAAAGCCATGCGCCAAAACGGCGCGGATCGTTATAGCGCAGCACTTTTCCATTACTCAACTTGAGATCCACATGATCGTGCTTTGCGGCAGGAAAGTCAGCATCAAGCACACGCAGTGAACCCGACATGCCCAAGTGAACGATCGCTGTCCCCTCATCCGTTTCAATCAGCAAATACTTAGCACGACGAGTGATATTACGAATCACATGCCCTTCTAACTTTTTAAGTTCCTGAGGGATGTCCCAACGTAATTTCGGTGTTCGGAACACAAAGACCTTGATCGTTTGACCAATCAAATGTGGACTGATGCCCATTCGGCTAACTTCAACTTCTGGTAATTCAGGCATTTGATTCTCCTCACAACACTAAGAACTTTGATACTGGATGGCTAGCATAATCGAAAAGAGTTAAGACAAATACAGCCTTTACAAAGGGTTATTGGTTAGAAATCACTTGGTTATTAAGCTATTTGGGCATGATGTAATTACCATCGACAGAAATCGCAATCCATTTTCCCTGCCAGTTTTTAAACAGCCAAAAATCGTCAAGACGATAAAAAGTCACTCGCTGCGGCTCTTCGAGCCCTCGATACCAAATTTCGATGCTTTCAGGTGATGATAAGTGTGGTTTCAACTGTTCATATTGCTCTGGTGTCAGCTCCGTACCTTCCAATGATTGCCAGCGAGTCACAATATCTTGTACGGGAATATTGGCTTTAATGTTTGAGCTCCACTGACCATTTTGTTTCTCAAGTTCCCAACCTGAAAAATAAATCGCGCTAACTTCATGATCTGAGCGCAACAAATTTGGGTAAGGATCCACTTGTTCGTCAATAAGGTAAGTTTTGATCCAAGTTGGGGCATTTAGGATCAGCATAAAAGCAATGATGCCCAATATAAGAATGTTGTTCCAACGACGACGACGAGCCGGGCTAACGCGCATAGTAGTTCCTAATCTCATATGATTAGAGAACAAACTATCAAAGCTCATCAATCTTGACTAGAGCATCCGCACTCAAACACGGCGAAGGTAAGTATGAAGTAAGAAGAGAAATTTATAGTAATAAAAAACCCAGCTCGAGAGCTGGGTTTTTTTAATCGTCAAAGAGACTCAATCAATTACTTGATTTTCGCTTCTTTGTACATAACGTGCTGGCGTACAACTGGATCAAATTTCTTGATCTCAAATTTGCCTGGCATGTTACGCTTGTTCTTATCAGTTGTGTAGAAGTGGCCAGTACCTGCTGAAGATACTAGACGGATTTTCTCACGAACGCCTTTCTTTGCCATTGCCTATTTCCTCTTAAACGTTTTCGCCACGTGCACGAATATCAGCAAGAACAGTATCGATACCTTTCTTGTCGATGATGCGCATACCTTTTGCAGTAAGGCGTAGTTTAACAAAACGTTTTTCGCTCTCTACCCAGAAACGATGAGTTTGTAGGTTCGGCAGAAAACGACGCTTAGTAGCATTTCGTGCGTGTGAACGGTTGTTACCCGTTACTGGACGCTTACCAGTTACTTGGCATACTCGTGACATGAATGTCTTCTCCAAAATCGTTTCAGCTCGATATCAACCTTGGTGGCCGAACCTCTCTATTTCTTGGAAAGAAGTTAGAGGTTAAGAACCGCTATGGAAAATCCATACAAGGCTATCAAAGGTCGCGCATTATACTAACTTGATATGCATTGCTCAAGACCCGAACAGATCCTTTTTACAGGTTTTCGTGATCTTTTTTTAGACAGCAGGTTTTTTCTAGCAGTCCAAGCTGAATTCAGTTAAAAATTTAGTGGCGAGGATGATAGCAGATTTTTAGCAACTAACAACCTAAAAAATGCACAGTTATATCCACCCTCTTTCTGCAAAAGAAACGCTTTCGCCATCACCTATGACGAAATGGTCCAAAATCCGGATATCCACTAACGCTAATGCATCAATTAACCGTCGTGTAATCCGTCGATCCGCTTGGCTAGGTTCTGCTATCCCTGAAGGGTGATTATGGGCCAGAATCAATGCCGCTGCGTTATGATGTAAGGCTCGCTTTACCACTTCTCTTGGATAGACCGAGGCTGCATCGAGCGTTCCTTCAAATAAAATCTCATCTTTTATTACCCGGTGTTGGTTATCTAAGAAAAGAATGTAAAAAGCCTCTCTTTGGCGATCTCTTAATATAGAAGAAAGATAAAGTTTAGTTTGCTCTGGGCTGGTTAATGCGTCACCACGCTTTAGTGTTTCTGCTAAATAGCGTTGCGTCATTTCCAGAACAGCTTGTAATTGAACATATTTAGCTTGCCCTAATCCTTTATGTTGGCAGAACTCTTGCTCTGAAGCAGAAAACAACTGGCGAAGTGAGCCAAAATCTTGAATGAGAAAGTCTGCCAGCTCAATCACATTCATTCCTTGCGTGCCAGTACGAAGGAAGATAGCCAGTAGCTCTGCATCACTCAATGCTTGTGGCCCTCTGCGCAGCAGTTTCTCTCTTGGCATCGATTCACTGGGCAAGGTTTTAAGTATCATCAATGGGACCTGTTCGTTAAACTGCCCCTATTGCACTAAATAAAAAGCGAAAGCCGAAGCCGACTTTCGCTTTTTTCGTTAGCCACTACTTTTCTTTGTAATAAAGAGATCAATCAGAGTTTAAAATGCCCTACGAGATCGTGCATTTCAGATCCTGAACGAGATAACTTGGTACTAATATGCTCTGAGTTCTGCAACGTATCATTGATGCGATTCACAATTTGCTGTATCGCCACCAAATTCTGATTAATGTCTTCAGCTACAGCACTTTGCTCTTCTGCAGCTGAAGCGGTTTGAATCCCCATGTCACGAATAGTACCGATGGAATGATGCACACCAGATAACGACTGCTGGATCAGCGATGACTCCTCTACCGTCTTCACTCCTCGCTCTTGGCTGGCCGCCATCGTCGTTACCGCTCTAGAGACACCACTTTGCAACTGCTTAAGCATATCGCCAATTTCATGAGTGCTGTTCTGTGTTCGACTCGCCAGTGAACGTACTTCATCTGCAACCACAGCAAAACCACGGCCTTGTTCACCCGCTCGTGCTGCTTCAATAGCGGCATTCAAAGCCAATAAGTTGGTTTGCTCTGCAATCTCACCAATCACATCCAGCACCTTGGTGATTTGCTCAGTTTGTTGGCTTAATTCAGAAATCGCTTCAGACGTACTATTCACTTCTTCGACCAGCTTGCTAATGCCATCAATGGCTTGATCAACTTCACGCTGCGCTTCCGTAACCTGAACATTGGCATCATCGATCGCCTGCGCCGTCGCATTCGTATTGGTCGCGACCTCTTTCGCTGTCATGCTCATCTGCGTCACAGCCGTCACTACCTTTTCCGTTTCTAAGCAGTGATTTTGCATCTGCCCACTCGCTTGAGATGTTTGCTGATCAAGTTCACCCGATACGGTTTGCACCGTGGTGGCAGAACGATGAATATCCTGCAT